>Ga0065711_1026841_pt1 | contig 58511 bp, 32 predicted proteins | sample Hoacrofraction12_FD_59098 | JGI IMG/M metagenome (GOLD analysis project Ga0065711, IMG submission 59098) | Hoatzin crop microbial communities from Cojedes, Venezuela - Epithelial fraction 12 v2 (version 2) | ecosystem: Host-associated > Birds > Digestive system > Esophagus > Crop | place... | reverse complement strand
ATGTTTGTTTGGCGTCTCTCGGCAGGGGTCTTCAGATTGTCCTGCAGCCTCCTTATCTCTGTAGTTTGCATACCTGTTCTCCCAAGGCCCAGGCGCCTAAAGGGATTATTCAGGAGTCCCTTGTCTTGCAGCCGTCCCAGTATTCACAAAGAACCAAGACTTGTTTCTGACCACCTGAAGTGATAACATCCCCTACATGTTACGTTTGTTACATTTACAGTTATCATCTGTTTACATTTGGATATAAAAAGCTGTGGAATTAATAAGTGCCTGTTAAATTTAGACTGTGAGACTTTACAGGAATTGTTTTGAATGAGTCGTGATGTGAAAATCATCCTAATATCAAAGATATTCTCCTTTAAAAACATTTTCTGTTAATGTTCTTAACCTTATAAAAACTTAAAATTCATTACAAATATGAAACAATGTGATCTCTGTTATAGATGGCTTACTTGCATTTCTCTGTAGGAAAATGCTTTAAATGTTTGGGATTTTTTAGGTAAATTACTTGCATAATTTTATTGCTGATTGTAAAAACATACATTCTGTCTCAATGCCATTCCAACAAAGTAATTCTCAAGGGAACTGCAGAAAAGATATGTGTGAGAAGGCTTTGAAAAACATGCAAAAAAAGATTACTAAAAACTTTGATGTGTGCCTAAAGTTTATGTTCTTGCATTGCTGTTATGTGGAAGAGTACTGTGAGTATTGATATGCAAATAAAGCACACACAAAGTGTTTAAATTTTTATAGTGAGGAAGAGGGCGAAGAGAGGAGATTTCAAATGCATAGTAAAGGCTTAGAAACAAAGAAATCTAACTTCAGCTTTTATCTCAGTGTGTTTATATTATAGACTTCTGGGAATTGTGTTTAGAAAAATGTTTATTCTTTATTGCACAATTCTGTATTTTCAAGTCTGAGGTTGGTAATGTTTGTCAGATGAGTGCCTAGAATTGACTTTTTATGGAGACATTTAAATAATACTGTATAAATGTAGGAACTTGCTGGCCTGTACTGCTGTTGCATGGTTGGGATTTTTTCCTTCCAGCTTGTGTGAGTGTGGATCAGTGGCTGGCCAATAGAAGACTCTGGGCAGCGAAGAGGCAGGACTGTGATAGTTCAGCCTTGCAGTAATATATTAAGTGAAAGTTGTTATGAAAAAGGTACACTAGTCTGTTACATTCAGATAAATTTTGCTCTGAGTTGTCAGTTTATAGTAGGAAATGTATCTGACATACCTCCAGTTTTGAGACTTGTGTGTCTGGTTCTGAACTTGCTTGGTAACATCTCACTACTGTTGATGTATTTTTATACGGTTGTAATTAAAAATACAAAAATTTGAGCAACTGGAGGTTTTTGCAGATCAGAGAAACAAGTTTCCTGGCATTTGCTGTGATTTTCTACTGCTGAATAACTTGGTGCTTAAAAGATAAATGAAATGTGAAGTAATCGCCCCAAAGAAGCTAGACAGTACATCAGCAAAAGCTGACAAGGAATTAGAATGGCAATTTATTTGAAGGAATGGAGAAGAAATGACAAATCAGTGAAATAGTTGACGAATCAGTCACTTTTTGGATGTTGAATGTATAGGAGGGCTTGCAAGTGTGTAGTATTAAATACTGCAGTGACAAACCATGATTTGTAACAGCCTTTAAGAAGTTCAGAGAGTATGGGAGGCTTGTTGAAACCCATAAGGAGATGATGCCATGTGGGAAGAAGGTGATGGAGTTGAAAGAATTTTATAGATGAGAGGATGCAGAGAGGTTGATAAGATGTAATTTTTAAAGCCATTCTCAGAAATTATGGCACCAGATGGCAGTTCTCACTGTAAAAATGAGTTTGTCTCTAGGTGATGTCTCTACAATCACTAGCTGAAGCTAATGTGTCTCTAGTCTTCATTTTAGATTTAGATGACCTCTGTGAGGTTACAGTGTGGTCATGGTCAAGCAGCTGATTCTTGAAAGAATCAAGAGACCTGAATATTTAGTGAGTTCTGTGGCAATTTTTTCACTTGTCTCTGCCTCTGATTTTTGTGAGATTTCTCTCATGCAGATAGACATACCTTCAAACATAATGCCTGCCAGACTCACTCTTAAGTCTGAACTGCCGTACTTGTAGTAAGGATGAAATTTTTGGCTATTCAGGTAGGGCTTGTAGATCGTTGTGAAGATGACTGCGTGCTACTAGTGGCATGAGTGTTAGTTTGTGAACCTGAATCTAGTTTTGGCATTGAATGTCTCTTCAATTTTTGATATAGTGGAGCCTCCATTTTGTTCCACATTTAAACGCCTGTTGTCATGCAAATAATAGTATATCCTCTGTGAGGCCAGAAATGAGAACTTACCTTTCGCTTACACGCAATGAGGAGCTTGATGTTACAGCATTTTCTGGGTCCCTCAGCTGTCTGTCCCTGTAATCTCATGAAAGTGTGTGCAGTTGATTATGCTGTGTCCTCCACTTGGAGGACAGAATGTCTTGAACAAGTGGACTAATTGGTGGAGTGGCAAGCACAGCAGCCCCGAACTAAGCTTTTCATTTGAAGAAAAGAAAAAACCTACTTAAAACTACTACTGAATTAAACCTACTTGAAATCACTGAAAATTGGGTTCTGTGTAATGAGCCTAACACACAACTTCTCTCTGAAGAGGCAACTTGCCATTGTTTTTTACAATTTGTTGAAATGGTTTGAATTGAGGTAAGTACTGCTTGTTGTACTTGGAGTTGAGAGTAAATCTTAGCTTAATGCAAAGGGTGATGGAATCTTTGTGTAGGGGCAGTATAATGTTAGAAGTCCAGCTCTAGCTTCAGTAAATGGGGAGAAGATCCTGGATTCCTTGCTAAGGTTGCTTTCACTGGATTTTTCTAGTTAATAGATGAACAAAGTGAGAACTTTCCATCTCTGTTTTGGTGGTAGACAGAATTTGTCGTCTTATTCTTCTGTCTCTCAAGCTTTGTCAGGACTGGGAGAGGTGTTGTCTGATAGTCCTCTATTCTGGTGACCATTGCAAGGAATTTTTTTCAACTGCTTTTATGTCCTGCCTCCTCTTCATTTCTGTTTCTGTCCTGAGAATAAACAGTGCTTACTTTTTCAGCTGTAGGTAGCCTTCCTAACTAAAAAAGAAAGCAGTGAGAGTGTTTGCTGGTTTACTTCTGTGGTGACCAGAAGCTTTTGAGCCAGTTGGTCTGCCACGGTAGTGTCTGCCATAAAGGTGACCTTTATTTTGGTTTGGAGTAGGTGTTGGGACCAGATGACCTCCAGCAGTCCATTCTAGTCTAAACCAGTCTGTGAGTCATTAAATATAAATGATACAAGAGATATGTTTCTTGATTTATGGAAGTGGAATTCATTCAGTATAGCAGAAAATGTGGGCTTTCGTCACATTGTTTCCTTTTTCTTCCTCCACAACTGAGCAGGAACAGCTCAACAAGACAATGCAGTGACTAGACATGTGCCTGGCTCATTAATGCTTCACTGGGTAGATCTCAGTCAGCAAAACTAGTTGGAATCTGCAGATTTCTTTGTATGGTTAGATGATATTTATGTATAAAATGTGTGATTATCAGGTGATGTTAGGAGATGTTACTGAGAAAGGCATTTTAAATAGAAATACAAACAAATTAATAGTGATTAAGACATGGCTACTTGAGTAGAGGAGAATTTCAGTGTGAAATGGATGAATGCTTCTGCTTCTTGTTAATTGAGCTGTTAGCTGTAAATGAAACATACTTGAAGTGTCCAAAAAATACAATTTTTACAAGCCGAAATTTCTAACAGTCTTTCCTAATTAGCTTGATGACTTGGTATAGTTTCAAATAATAGGCTTCTCCTGTTATTTGTCTCTTACATGCTAAACTCCAAGACCTAGGCATATTATACCATGGATGAGAGATATTCAGTAGCGTCTGGTGCATTAGTCCTCTATGGTCTCGCAGGACTCTTTATTTACATATTGCAGCCCACTCTTGGAGGTTTACTCATTACTGTTACTTATCAAGAAGCAATGGGAGAGGTGACTGCCTGTTCTGAGAACTATGTACTCATTACTGAAGAATCAGTGCATGCCACTTATGGCAGCCAGGTAGGGGTTACTCAAAGGTTTACTCACTTAAGGGTTACTTAAGGGTTTATTCTGGAGTGGGTACTTCATCACAAAAAACAAAGCTCAGTTGAGATGTGGGGTGAACCTGCAGGATTCTTTTCAGTGAGCTTACCACGGAGCTTTGGAATGCCATGGGCATATTTTGTCTACAGTTGTACATAGATGCCCCTTTCTAGAGGTCGGGAAACAGTTCCAGGGTGGGAATTAGCTTTTTTGGGAGACTGCTAAAGGCCAGGAATGTCAAGCTTCCGTTACTGTAATAAATGTTTTATCTCGGGAAGTCTGTAAGCTCAAATATGATTGTTAAAGTTTTCATAAAAGCTGAATACTTTTTGCTTTAAAAATGTAAAGTTTGAAAAGAAATGTCATGCTTTTTTGACTTTTTTCTGGGAGATATGGGGAGGAGCAAGATACGGATGAGTGCTTTTTTCAGAGGAGCCATTTTTAAATGAAAATGGGGTGCTGGTGACTGAGAAGACAGTTGTCTAACTGAAAAGCCCCTCGGCTAACTTTCAGGATTAAATGTGGTAATGAATCCTCAGGCAATCTGTTTACTCACTTCTAACAGACTGCAAAAGGTAACTGAGGAAAAGAAGTTTCCTGAGTTTGCAGCACTGTGCCTGCACTTCTGTTGTAAAGTGTTTAGGCTCTGCAAATCAAGAGTATTGCCTAAACTCTTGTTTTCCACCAGTTTGTGTTGTCTGTTTCTGATCAAGGCAATGAACTTTCGATTATGAGGTTATAGTGAGGTGAAATCTGTGTTGTAGCCGTTCTGAAAATACAAATATTTTTCCATTTTCCCAACTATTTAATGCTGTGTAAGCCAGAGTGTTACTGACCTTTTGTCAAGGGTCACGCAGACTGTACTACTTATTTCTCTTTGCAGTGAGAATTGCATAATGTGTATTCAAGTCAGATCTTCCCAACTACTTCTAAATGTCTGAAACCAAACAGTGACTAACGATTAGTTGAGATGCCCAAGATAAAAGGGTTAAGATTGGTAGCATTTTAAATTCTGTTTCTGAAATTTAGTTGTATTCTTAGCTCCTAGAGATTTCCGATATGACCTTCTTTAAACCAGCTGTGCGTCTTTACCCATGTATAGGGGTCTTGGGGTAATATTTATGCTTTAGCTCAGAGGAACCATATTTACTTAACAAATATATATAGAGATGAGATCATCAAAAGGAAATGTAAAAGCAGTATAAATCTTTGCTGTTTGCTAAATATGGTAAATACTCAAACCTGAATGTCAAATATCTTTCAGCACATTTATAACTAAACATGAATTAGAAATACTTTCAAAAATAAGTGCTTGAGACCTTTGTGTTACATGCGAGACCTTCATCCTCGTGTCTATTCAGTCTTCAAGCTATATGAAAAGATTTACTTTCTCTTTTAGGACTAAATTTATTGTGTATGTAGATCAACTGTTTTTCAGATCTGTGCATGTTTCTCATTTGCAGTTCCTTGTTTCCAGGTCTGAGGAGCAGCTGTGAAAAGAGGGCAGTTGGAAGAGCAGATTATTATAGGTCTTAGCCATGCTTTCCCAGGTTCTTTTTTGCTGATTGGCTCCATGCTCTAGGCAGTGGTGCTCTGCTCATAGTCACTGTTTTCCCCTGGCTTCTTTTGACTTCTAGCCTGTCATATCATAGGCAAGGCACAAAGAAGAGATTGCAGCATCGGTAAGACAGTGGGAAGAAGTTAGCCACTGTCCTCCCAGCGATTTGTTCCGGCTCCTGGGAGTGGCTTGGGCATCAGATGAAATATTGCAAATGTTTACCTGTTGTTTTGAGCACTCAGCCTAGGATATTTAGGCATGCAGCTGTCATGACTTCTTTTCAATCCTACTTCAGCTGCAAAGAGAAGTATTTTCATTATGTATATCACAGGTGTTCCAGAAATGTGCTCTCTGCCTGGCTCTTCCCATACCTCACACACGTCTATGGATGTCTGTTTTATTGCTTAAAACTAGAGGGCAGTCAGACTACTCCAGTAGGCTTGTGCCGTTGTTGGTTTTTCCCCTTGTTTTCCATTCATGATGCCAAATAGCATAATTTCATGCTGCCTTTGGAGGATGAAGATGAGGATAGCTAAAGCTTTATTCCAACTTGTCTACATTCTGCTGTTGCTATAAGTTAATTCTTTTATGGACCCATGGAAGTGTGTGGGTTCTTGTATGATTTTAAAATTTCTGTGTGCTTTCCCTTTTGGTGGTTAGAAGGGAATCCTGGTATGTGCCTTCTAAGTACATGTAGTATCGGTCTTCAAATTTCTCTAAAATTTTTTATTCATGTTTTGGGTGGAATCTTTCCCTATAGTGTTTATCTTCACACATTTCATCTCTGGCCTCAAACAACTTTAAAGTCCTGTTAGCACTGGTCAAAGGAGCTGTCTGCTGCTCCTGGAGAGAGGATGCTTTGGCAGGATTGTGCTGTCATTTCTATTTCTGCTTCTCTTCTTGAATCCAGACAAGGTTTTGTAAGCAGCGTCCACTGGTATCCTGATACTTGCTTGAACCTCATGTCTGTTCTTCTGTGCTTGTTTTCCTTATTTGTTCTTCCATCAGTCTGTTTCTGAGGTCTATACAATTTTTTTCCTATGGTGCCGATGATACGATGTGTGCAAAACAATCTCGAATTAAAGACTGTTAGAAGAGCCTTGGCTGAGAAGGGATTTTGGTGCACTTTGTGCAATATACATACAAACTTTCATTTGTGATACATATTAATCTATTACTGGAGAGCTTTAAGAACAGATTAGAAACAAACAGTCCGATGCAGACATTCACTATGCTTGCTGTTAGAATTTGCTAGTATCAGTTCTGTTGATCTTTTAAAGGGAAAGAAATAGCAGATCAGAGTGAATGTTTATATACCTGTTATTTTGCACAACTAAGGCTATCAAAGAACTGTGATTTCTTCTAAATGACAGGTTTTTGATTGTTTAAATTCATTTGTTTTATGTTGGAATAGTGCAAGGCGACAAGAAGAAAATGAGAGCAAAAATATATGGGAGCTGGCATGTCATATTTTTTCCAAAGATGGGTCTTTTTTGAAAACAGGCAGAAGTAGTTGCCTGTTCTGTATGAGAATCACTGACTCTTCCCACACTTCATTTCCTCTGACCTTTGTCCCTGTGCCCATATCAGTGCATTTAAAATATCCAGTTCCATGCTGTCTGTGTGGCTCTTGAGGTCAGAGCAGATACTTTCGTGCTGGGTCATGAAGCCTGTGGTGAGTCATTCTTTTAAGTATATACTCAAGCCCTTTTCCAGTATATTCTCACATCCAAAGTATTCAATGTATTTTACATATTCTGTAAAATGGTCAGTAATGACTCATTTTGGTGGATATGTGCATGAGAAATTCCAATCTGTATTCCTCTGTGGCAGGGGCTATAGTTTCCTCTCCCAAAATTTAAGTGAGCTAGGACTATCTGCTGTACTTCCCTGACAACTTCTGTGGTGAGTAAGGCTTTGAGAGAGAGCAAAAGTGCTAAAATAGCTTTAAAACAACTTTTCAATCTCAGCAGGTGTATCCACTCTTCAATTATTTTATTTTCAAATATGTAACTTTTCATTTCACTGGCCAGTCACAGTAAGGATTCCCCGACATTCAGAGTTACCTCTAGTTCAGAATACTTATTTGGTATTTTAAATTGAAGTTGTCCTCAGGCATTAACTAATACTGCTTGTTGTTTCACTTGTGTGTGTTGCTGGTAAATTAGAGCTGGGCAAACACCATAAAAAACTTCGGCCTGTTCATTTACATTTTTTAATAAACTGCTTTGCTCATGGCACTTTTATGTTTGCATTCCACAAACAGTGAGGTGTTTGAGTCTTACTGACAGAAATGATCAGAGAAACTGAACTTTTGAGGAAAGTAACTGCTTACTGACAGGGCAGCTAACAGGATCTGACTGGATGACTTACAGTCAGTGTGGTTTCAGAGAAGTGTCTGTGCTCAAGGTGTGGTTTGTGTGTCCATTACATAGCTGGTGGTTGTGGGTTTTTTATGGAGTATCCCTTTTGCCTTGTTAATGTAAAAGTAGCTACTGAGGTCCTCGGATCTTAGAGAAATTTTCAAATGACGCAGTGGGTAAAGAGGCAGACTAAGTGCCTATAGTAACTGGAAATTCAGAGGAGGTTTTTATGGACAAACTATGAAAGCCGGTGCTATCCCTAGTAGTGAAACACTGGACTTGCCTTAGGCAGAGTGATTAAAATAAAAAATTCTGAAGATTTATTTTGATACTTATTTTTTGTGACATGAATGGTTTATATTTTCTCATGTGAGATCTATAACATCAGAATTAAATTAATTTTGAAGAGTTGTATATGCTAGTGGTGTTATTTTAGATGGCAACTGATACTATCATTAAGAAAGTTAATTCAGAATAAAATGAACTGTCTTAATCTGTAGATGCTTAATACCTGCAGTGAAGGGCTGGATGACAAAGTCTTCCCTCTGGGTATCTGTACCACAGTTACTGATTTTAGCTATCTAGGGGTGGATAGCACAACTAATAGTACAGTCATCTCATTGTGGGGTTTTATTTTCCCTTGAGTGATCTAAAAAGCTTATTTGTTGGTGGAAAATTTGTTTCATGTATTTGAAGGGAGGGGGAATTCAGCGTGGAGCTGTTCTTGCTTTTGCCTGTAGAGCTGAGTATATACCTTTCCTGTGTGAATAAGGTCTTATATATAAAATCTTCCCGCTTTCTGAAATTTATATGATACGTCGTGTATATACCCCATCGTAGTGTGTTTGTATAAGTAAAAGCAGAATATAGAATTGAACCACTTTTTTAAAAAAAAATATATGTTTGCAGATGTTTGGCAGCTGTTACTAAGGTTTGAGTATTAATAGCTTTGCTAGCATTTGCCGCAAAGATTCAGATAAACTGAGCATAAACCTAAGCTTTACTTCTTTCCGTTCATTCCTTCAGCTGCTTGGAAATGCAGTGGAACTCTGGAATTTTTTTCCTAAAGCCTTTATTTTGGTCTTTAGTGTTTCTTTGTTTTTACTGGCAAGGAGTAAAAATAAAACCAGTTGACTGTTCTCTGTTGTGTATTGTGTACTTTCTGGTCTGATAGAAAAACCTTCATCCCATTAGGTTTGGCTTGCAATTTTCCTGAAGTCCCAAAGACCTTTGTCTAATGAGTTGCCTGTAAGGAAAAAGTCAAATCTGATTTTTGCAGTCAAGGATGTTGGATGATACGCTTCTGCTCCGGTTTGATGGAAGAAAATGCTGCTGTCAAGATAGAATCTGAACTTCTGCTGACAGCTCCAAAAGCATTGTGGCTTTAAGTGGAGATGTCCTTGCTTCAGTTTTCTTTCTGATATTGTGGCTATGTGTGGACAGACAGAGGAAGTGATGATCCTATGGGTTTTTCTCTCAATAAATCATCTAACTTTAAATTATTTACGTTATGAAGTGCTTGGATTCTGATGCTTAGATAAGGAATACTGTGATTCTTCTGGGACATAGCAGAAGATTATTTTATTTTTTTAATCTGTTATCCTCTGGTAGAGTTTTGAGCTATTTGTTCTGGCATTGAAGGATGAGAGGATTCAGGAATAGGAAGTATGGGAGAAAAATCCTCCACTCAGCAGTAACATTTCTAAAACTGGAGCTGGCAGTGAAGTAATTGGAACTCCTGCAGTGTTTTATACTCAGGCTGTACGTTGGATTTCTGATGCTGACTTCATATTTAAATATGCTTAACTGTAATAAATAGATATCTATAACCTTACCTTTTACATGTATAAATAAGTAGCTTAATTATTGATTTTTTTTTTTTTTTCTTAAGAGCATCTGGTACGATGTAGTCATTGAAAAGGCAGAATTGCTAAGGACTCTTTTCACCCTTCTTTTCCAGAGTTTCGGGCCATCTTAAGACTCCATGTGGCCTTGGGATGAATAAGAAGCCTGTCTGCATTTGACAGTGACACTCCTTGCATGACCAGACCTGTGCAGACACTGTGTAGAGTCCAGCCTCATTTCAGATATGTTGTGAATCGCTTTAAAAAAGTAAAGCAAGTTACATTTTGTGGAAGCAATGAGCGTTTTGGAGAGTGTACAGCAATTGCTTTGCTTTGGGCATGGGAGAGAGCATTTCTTTGGGTGAGCTATGAAACAGCAGTGCACAGTGTTAGAGAAGAACGGCTGCTTGTAGCTTGCATTGTTGTAACAGTCTGGCCATGAAATGAACATGTTCTACTCTTACTCTGCTAGATAAAATTGTTTGATTGCACGTTTTAAATGGCATCTTTGTTGTTTGAATGAAATGCTTATTTGAAGAAAAGGTTGACTGTGACAAATTTTACCCTTCATTTATTGCATGCATAAAAGGCTCTTAAAAAAACTTAGGTTTGAGATTATGCATCACCCATGTGTTTAAATCTGCTGCCCTGTAATAGCATAATTAACAATGCAACCGTAGTAATGATGTTATGGAAGTCAGTCATTCTGTCTAGTCTGTATCATGGATTTGTTCTCACCTGTGAATTTACTGCGACCTTCTTTTAGCTTTTCCTTTCTACTGTACAGATATGACTAGAAATCAGATCATATAATAGTTTTCAGTCTACCCAAAATACAACTCAGCTATTTCATCTTTCCTACCAGAATAATGTTACAATTATATGGCATGGCCTACCAAAGTTAATGTAAGAAGAAATTATGAAAATTCGTTTAAACTCCACTTCTGTTTTTGAGAGGTATTTGATTACCTACTGTTTGATTCTTCCCTGTGTACTGATGTGTGTAGTAGCACTTGGATGTTTATGCTGTATAAGTTCTTCTTTCACTTCCAGAGTAATACGGTCAAACCATGTTGTGATACACTCTGTAGTATTAAGTATGATCTGTCATTGCATGCAAGTGAAATGTCCAGCTAGAAAAGACAAAGTGAAAATTTCAAACACTGTTGTAGATTTTCTGGACCAGGAAGCCTTTGTTTTCCCTGAGAGATGAGGGGAGGGAGGGAAAGAAAAAGATAAATTAAGCCAGATTTTTGAAGGCTTAGGATGATGTAGAATCTTGTCTAGCCTCATAAAGATGCTTAAGCAATGTGATTATAGATGACTAGTGGAAGTCTTATCAATATTTAAACACTGAGAGCATGGACTGGTAAGGAAGCTTCTTCTTCACTGGTATTTTTCTTGGTCTCGTCTTGGATTTTTCACACATAATGCTGCTTTGTTCTCTGGAGCTCAAGCTTGCATTCTTCCTCCTTGATCTTAGTACTAGCTTTTTTTGCTTTTTTAATCCTTTTTAAATATTGTGTGGTAGTGCACCCCAGACCAGACATCCCAAAACTCTTCCAGCCTCTGTAGGGCTGGCTGTTACTGCTGTTTCACAACTGACCACTGTTTTGCTGAATGTAGGAAATACAAAGGGAAAAAAAACCCTTAAATCACAAATTCCTGTGGAGTCGGCGCTCGGGAGTAAAATCAGTGCACAGGAGAGACTGGGGTGTTTGGAACTAAGGTAAAGTCAGAAAAATGTATTGCCGACTGTACTGGTTTATCTGTAGTAGAGTGGGAGGTGTGTGTCTGCAGCTGGCATTCGGAGAGCAGTGTTTCTGGTTGAGCAGTGCTGACCTTAAAATGGAAACAGAATCTCTATGGAAACTCCAAGTGGTGGTAAGATTGAGCATTACAGTTCTGGTTTGGCTGTAGTCTTTGCTCCACCCTACAAAAGTTGTAAAGGAAATATAATTGAGTACATGCTGGATCTTCCAGAACTGATCTATCCCAAAATATATCACAGTTCTTCAAGCACTTTATCAGATGCTGTTGTTAAGAAATAAATACAACTGGTAGTGTAGCAGTACAGTGAACTCAAAGCTGCTCTAGTTTGAATTAGTATTATTTGGAGATGGTGCTTACTTGCATTGCACTGTAGTGCTTGTGAAGGTTTGGAGTTTAACATCAATTTCAGTAGACATAGTTAAAAAATGAAAATGGCCTATATGTGTTAGCCATTAAAAAAGTGTGCATTGTTTCTTGTGCCTTGAATTTAGTCAAATTTATCTCATGAGTTACTTTAGCCAGAGTTTAAGTTGACAAAGTTGTGCAAATATTCAGAACAAATCTAGATGGGACTTGCCAACTGTCCTTTTCAAGTCCTGTGAATTCTGTGAAGGCTCAGGTTTGAGAAACAGCAGTTCCCTTTCTTCCTTATTACTGCTCTTCTCATCCAGGTTTTTATTTTGCCCATTTTGTTACATCCCTGAAATGAACATATAGCTCTGCAATGGGGTTGAAACTAGTAGGTAGTGCCATTGGAGCAAAGGCGTGGGACAGTTATCCACAAGAAATGTGGCTGAAAGACTTGTGTGGCTTCCTATCTGTTCTCAGTGAGCTTTTGTCTTGTCTTCTTGCTTGCTGGAATAGATTAGAAGCCATTGTAAATTTACTGATGTTAATTTTTCTTCAAGACATGGTTCATTATCAACTGAAAGAGTATCTAAAGCATATGGGTTAAATAAAAAAAAAAAAAAAGAATGAAGTGTGTGTTTTCTCAGCTTCCTGTGTTTGTGTTCTGTTTATATGTAGTTAAGGTTGATGTCTGGCTGCCTCCCCACAGTTTGAACGTAAGCTTAGACTCTGCTGCTGCTCACTAGGTCCAGATGTGAACAGACACATCGGGGACCTGGTGGGAGTGCCGAAGTGGGCATGAGGGACAGAAGCACTTGGTAATGGCATGTTCAGGTGCGGAGGATGTGTGTTCTTTGAAGGCATGTGTGGGAGTGCAAGTGCCAGTGGATGGACATGGTGAGACTGAGCAGAGGTGCCGGACCCCAAGAAGGCTGCTCGAGGTGCTTGGACAACAAAGCAAGCTGTTTTATTTTGTTAGACCAGTGTAAAACTTTTCATATATATATAAACATAATAATAGATTTGCAAGGTTTTGGTCTAATTGCTTAAGTTTCCTTTTTTTTGATGATATTATTTTAGGATTTTTCTGTTGACTGGCAAAACTGAAAGATTGTGTAACATAAAGCAAATCTTCATTACTCTCTTACTTCACAACTGCATGAAGGAATTTATGTTGTATATTTAGTAGCTCTGCTTAAACAGCTTTCTGGGCATCAGGGAAGACCTTATTCTTCAAATCAGCCTAATTTTCAGATTTTCTTGTAATACATAAAGTCCCAGCCTTGATGTAGACTCTTTTCCACGTGTGAGGAAGTATTGTTTGTGCCTTCCTTCTTTAAGAATTAAAATCCTGTATGTTCCACTGGAGTATCTCACCTTTTTTCCTAAAAGCATTGCATTATTTGACTTTTCTTCCTTTTTGTCAGAGATGCTAGTATTTGAAAGAAAGCATAATTTAGAGTTCTGGTTCAGAGAACTGCAGATGTTGCTTGGAAGGGACATCTGGAGGTCATCTTAGTCCAGCATCCCACTCAAATCAGGACTATTGCCAACACTAGTTTAGGTCAGTTACAGCTTTGTGTAACTGAGCATTTAAAATCTGCAAGGACAGACTCCAGTGTCACTTCTCTGGTAACCTGTTCAAGTGCTGTGCTGCCCTCCTGGTGAAAATGTTTTTCCTAGCGTTCAATTTGAACTTGCAAAAAAACTACAGAGAGTTTGGTTCTGTTGTCTCTGCTGCTTTCTTCAGGTAGCTTTAGGCACCTATTAGTTTTGTCCTTCGCCTCCTCTGACAGATTGAGCAAGCCCAGTTTCCTCGACATCCGTTACCGGGTCAGGTGCTCTAGGCCACTGACCGCCTTGGCAGCCCTTTGCTGGACCGTCTCCAGCTTTGCCACATTTCTGTGGGGCTGAGGCCCCCAAACTATTCATGGCTTACAGTGGTAGAGCAGGAGTTAGATGTCTTCATTCCTGGTTGAGTCTTTCCTATACAGGAGTAAAGGATGTTTCTCTGCTAGAGGTCAATGTCTGTACCACCTAGAAGCAGTCTACTTAGCTTTAGTTATTTTTCTAGGTATGGAATCAGAATGATGGGATTTTTAAGGATGATCTAAGGATCTCAACAGCTGGAAACGCAGAAGAGAAAAGGGTGAATGTCATCTGAAAAATGAGAGAAACTAACAACTCTATTGCATTTTCCTTCTGTATAGGATGGATAGTCTTCTTTGGAAACTTAAATGAACTTCGTGGTAGAAATTAGATTGACACAATGCCTGTTTCGTGGAGACCTTTGACTGATTTACTGTGAACATTAACTGAACATGTGCTTAACTGAACAAACTGGAGACTTACCGGAGACTCATTTGTCAGCTAACCTCTGCAGTAGCTCATGAAGGTGTAGAGCTGTTGCTAAAGGGAGTAAATATTCCTGTGTTTTCAAAGTGAGGCATGAAATGAATAGAGGAGAGCTCATGATCTCAAAACAGAATGTATGATTGCACTCTTGGTTCCTGAGAATAGCCTTTTGAGTCCTTTAACCAGTTTTATCCAAATATAGCTGTGGAATAAACATGTCTCACATCCAAAGTCCTTTGAGTAGGTGCGCGGTGCTTACCTGTTTGGATGGCCTGCTGTGTTCACTGGTTTGTTGGCACAAGTTTTGCACCAAATCAGATGCAGTACTTGTGATGAGGATCTGCAAGTGATATGAGATGCAAGATACAGCGTTGTTACTTTTGTTTGTGGAAAACCTTTACCTGCAGAACTGGGATGGGGTGTGTGAAAACAGAATTTTGAGAACATGGAGCAGGATTTTGTGTCTCAGATCACTTTGATTTCAATGCTGAATGGAAAGCATAGCAATCCAGGAGAAAGCAGCACAAGATTGTAACTCATAAGTCCCGCCAAGCTTAAAGACCGAGTATACTAGCTGGAAAGGATAGCAGTACTCAAGTTGAGTGCTAGCTCATCAAAGGTGACTGCTGAACTGAGGGAACAGAAAGTTAACTAGTATGGGCCTTTAAAATGGGCTGAAATTGCAACTTGGAATTGTAGAGTGAGTTTGTTAAGGCATTGTGTTTTTGCAGTTTTTTCCTTACAACACAACAGTTCTGTATTGCAGTAAGAAAGGGGATGAATAAATTTAATTATTCTTTGGATTTCTTACCTCACATCAAATTTCCATGGCAGGCTACAAGGATACCAAAGAAAGTAGTTCTAACATATTGAATGAGAGGTATGTTGTGCCTTAAACTGCTTGCTTCTATAACTGTTCTATGACAGTCGAAGATTAAAATAGTCTAGCTAACATTGCAGTGTTCTCTTACTTAGCAATAACTCTCAACTATGTGCGTAGATACATTGTGAAAACGTGGACAAAGAATTATCAAATAAAATCTTAATTTGAAATTTCATGGGGGACTTAGTTTCAGCTTTCTTTTGGGGTCAACACAGAAACCTCTGTGGTGAAGGTGTGCAGTTAAGGATGAACAGGAAGGCGAATTGCAAGAGTGGGACCTACCTACCTATGTGCTGAGTATGATGACTGAAAATTTCTGTCGAGGGATAAAATAGAATGCTACAGTGTGATTTCCAGCAGCACTGTGGCATTGGCACAGGGCTCAGTTAAGACAGGAACTGTGGATTGAAGCATCATTTATGATCTTTCTTCTTTGATCTTAAGAATAGCTGCCTGTAGGATCTATCCTGGCCAACCAGCTATGACTGCCCGATTGCTTTATGGGGTAAAAATCTGTGGTATGTTGTGATGTTTAAACTGAAGAACTTGCCCTTTTTGACTTTTTTTTTTTTTTAAGCAGCGGTATGGAGAACTTGGTGGCTGGCTCCACTCTTCCTCCGCTTTTTCCAGATGAAGATGGATCTAAGGAAGTTAGTGAAATTCCTGTAACTGGGTAAGCAACTACTTCTTTTTAACCTTCAGCTGATAGATACTATCTCTAGACTTGCCAGGAAGACTGTTTCAGTGGGAAGAGTGTGTTCTAAGTAATTTAAAAAAAAACCAAACAAACCCAGCAAAAATAAATCTCTCAGCATTCCCTTGGCCTTGGTAGAACATTACAGAAATGTATTTAGGAGAAACCAGGACTCTTCTGAACTGATGGAAATGATCACAAACTTTTCTTTAACATGTCTTATCTTTAAAAGTTTACTTTCCTAGGATTTTAGTCTTTAAGACAAATTTAAACAGCGTGATGGGGGCAGAGAGGATGTATCTGTTGGCCACAGTGGTCCATGCTAAATAAATTATTTCTATTAAAGATATACTGTTCATCACTGATCTCTGAAAATCACTGAGAGACTGATGTGTTTCATTTTTGTCAGACTGACTCTGCTTTTACAGACTGAAACAACGGCCTCTTTTAAAATCGCAATGACAAAAAAAGTTGTCTTTTAGGAATACGTGGGATTCTTGCTGTGTTTTGATACTTGAAGTTTCTTTTCTGTCTTGTAAAGCACCAAGCAATAAAATTCAGACTTTGAAGGCAGGTAAAGCCTTTTACAAAATGAATGTGGACACAGTTGCTTCAAGCAGGTCTGAATTTGGATTTTCATATCTGGGACTTCAAGCTTGCTGGTGCCAAATGAGGTACATGTTCAAATTAGGTTCATGTTTAAGAGGTATTAATGTGTTGAATGAGCTTTCATCAGCTTTCACTGCAAATGGCTATTTTCTATAGCTGTATTCTACATTAACAGGAACAATTATTTTGAATATTTGGCTTGCATGGAAGCAGATGAACAAAGTAGACATGAAGCATATGCTGCTGTTATAGTAATTTTCATGAATGTAACTGAGCAAGGCCAAGTAATTTTTAGCATGGCTCAAGAAGGGGTTAGAATCTGAGATGAGTCCCAAAACCTTACATCGATTTGCTTACCGAGGTCAGTGGTGAGAATGACTATGGGGTTCTTGCCCCAAAATATATGCTCATCTCTGTCTACCTGCCTTCAGAAATATTTCTGCATGTTTGCTTTTATCTTTTTTGCCTCCAGACAGCTTGTTCTTTCTTGGAGCAGGGATGATCGATATGGCTCTGGCAACAAAATTAAATAGTGGCCGTTCAGGAGCCTGTTGGGAGCTAGTCATGTTTGTGCTTTAAATACCCACATGTATCAACAGGAGATTGTGTTGAATGAAGTTCAGTTCAAAATCATACACAACCACAAACCTTTAAGTGTGTTTGGGGAGAAATATATTAAATGCATCGAGAAAGGTGTATATTGGTTGAAGATGAAACCATTCGTTTCAAATTCCTTATGGTATTTTTTGGGAAGTGTGGATTCATGCTTTCTGATTGATTCATGATTTCTGATCCAACGTTTACTTGACTGACAGTTGTGTAATCAAAAGCTTCACTAAAAATGAAACAAAATAACTCTTTAAAAATCAAGCTGTCTTTGAAAGTCCATAGTAACTATGGTAGGTATAGCAGTTGCTTGGTTGGAACAGCCAGTTCTTCAAAATGACTCTTTCAAATCTGTTTTTTTTTTTCCTGCTAGTATAAGAACTGAATATATTTGCAATATTTTGCATGTTTTAGAAGATTAGGGAGGAAATGATTTGGCAATATGACGATTAAATTTTTTTCCTTTGCTATTATGTGCTTTTTCAGATTAGCTCATTCTGAGAGTTCATTCAGTGGTGGAACTTCACAGTCTGTGAATAACCCAGATTTGGTAGAGGATTTGTCACAGGTTCAGCAGCTGCAAAATGAGTCCTCTAATACTGCTGAAAACACTGAACAGAAGCCTGAGGAGGAGGTGAGATCAAATAATAGTGACTTCTCAATGAAGCAAAAGCGTGGAGTTTTGTCATTATGGTTTGTCTTACCTACTCAGGTTTTTTTGGATAGGATCAGAAATTTTCATCCATTTGCCATTTTCATCTTTTGGTTCTCTCTGTTTTTTTCCTATTGCACAACTGCACGCAGATAGCCAAGGAAAGCTGGCAGTCATAATGTATGGAGAACAACATGTTTCTCTAGCTTAGCCAGCAGGGTCCACAGGCTGGTACTGTTCGGTCTTTTTCGGAAGACTGAATGTTGAACTGCCGGAACTTATTTTATCTCCTGTGAGTCCAGATAGCGAGACCATCGTACCCTTCTAGGAGTAACTGATGTCTTTGAACTACCTTAGACTATAGCTTGTGTACCATCTTGCACTGGTTTTTGGTGACTATATCATGAAGGAACTGAAATTCGACAAGGAAGTGGTTCTCTGCTTTTTGATAGATATATTTGATCTTCCTCCTTGTAGTCTGCCTTTAGCTGTGAGGTCCTTGTACAATTGAGGAAGTAGTAAAATTCCAGAAAGGGAACTAAAACTAGCAGGATGGCAGGAACACGTTGATCTGGGGAGAGATTAGAAGTACTGAAATAGTTGTATGTACATAGCATAAGAAAATAGTATTGTCCAGAGATTGCTGTAGTAGTAGTAGTAGTATGAAGCCAAGAGGCTGGGTGCTAATTGTGTTATTCCTGTGAGCTCAGTGTGCCACAGGCAAATCTGACAACATTCCCTCCTTTGGAGTTTGTTCGTTTCTCTGTTGGAATTGACTAGTGGGAAAGAAAGCGTATAGAGTAGATTAGAATAGAAAAGCCTATATACTGTCCTTTCACCCACATTTTGGGCACAAAATGTGTGAAGGCAAAAGATCTAGAAGGGGAAAAATAACTATTGAACAATTGTTAACTAATACACAAAATCTCTCCAAACGTGATATTGAGGTAAATGACTGGGGGGAGGGCATGTGAGGGTGAAAATTCTTAAAAAACCAAAATGAAACAAACAACTAATCAAAAAAAGTATTTACGGTTGCATTAGCTAGGATGATAATTTCATGGGTTAGCAATCCTCATGCCTTTGCAATCAGAAGTTGATGCAAATGTTATTTTACTGTCCTTGTGGACCAGAAGATACTGCAAACAGCTTTTCACATGAGACTTCTTTGGCTTTGCTTAGTCAGGATTGCTCTAAAGTAAGGTTTGAAACTTACATCCATGGAGAGGATGTGTTGCAGCAACATACTCCTGATGCAGATGTTTGAGACATGAATATTTATTCCTTCCAGAGGTGGTAATTCTTTTCCTTCAAGCTGAATTTTCTTCCATTTTCATTTTACAGCAGCAAAGAACTAAACGAGGAGGCTGGGCCAAAGGGAGAAAGAGGAAGAAACCTCTTAGGGACACCAATGCCCCCAAATCCCCCCTCACAGGGTATGTGCGATTCATGAATGAGCGTAGGGAGCAGCTTCGAGCGAAGAGACCTGAAGTTCCTTTCCCTGAGATCACCAGGATGCTGGGCAATGAATGGAGTAAACTGCCTCCTGAGGAGAAACGGGTACTCCCTTTTCCTTGTTGGGTTATGATTACTGTTAAATGGGAATATTGTTGTTTAGTGAGGAAGTTAAAATAGGCTTTTCGTTGAAGTTGTGTATAGGCATATATTTCAAAATAAGGGGCGCAAGTCTTCCAGAGTTCAAATAATGAACCCTGGTAGGGCTATAACATCTCATCCAGGTGTGATTTGAAGAGAACTGCATCCTCTGAATAGTGCAAGAATATATTCGAAACAGGGAGGTGTGCTTGTGAGACATCCCATGGTTTATGTGATTCATCTGGATGTAACTCTGTACTTAACTCGGGTACAGCTGAGGTTTCCAAGGCCAAAGTCACTGGAAGGATGGGGCAGCCATTTACTCGCTGTGGGTGGGGAGAATTCAGTGGAATTTCAGAGCTGCTTGGAGGATTTTACAGTTCTGTTTATTTTACAAAGTCATCAATGTATATAAACATCTGGTGTCTCAGAGTAAGACAAGCAGACCTGAAAGGACAGGTTACTGAAGGAGTTGGTTAATGTGAATATACTTCTAGACAATGTTTTAAAGTATTGCTAGCCGTAGAAAGAAAGTTGAGATCTGTATGATGGATGGGACAGTGGGAGGTATGTATTCTAGTTTCTACACAAAGTACCTCAGGAAAAGGATTTTTCCCACCTTTCAGTCATAATCTGATGTATTCTAATTGAGACTGTTGTGGCCTTCTGCACTGTCTGATATGTGAGTGAAGACCGAGGCAATGTTGGGTCTGGTTCTTTTAACTCCTTCTGGAATGGACCTTGTTATCGCTAGTGGGTGTCTTACCATTCACACCCAGTTGCCAGTTGGATATGACAGCAAAGCAGTAGTCAAATCACAGTGCAGCTTGATGCTATCGTATGGATTTATCAGGACATATAACTTTCATAAATACTTTAAGGAAAAAATAATTCTTACATTTTTATGATGGCTGGATGAAAAGTGGGGTGGTGCAAAAAACAGGAGTTCTTTTTGTTGCTTTTTACTAAGTTTGTAGAATGCAAGTTATACAGAGATATAAAATGGTGTATAGGCATAGCATTTTAACCATAATGGAAAATGTGTGTCAAGGCAAAGCAGTTGATTTGGGAACAGATTTGTAGTGAGAATGATGTTACTGTCAGCTGGGAAAGGAGGGAAAGAGAATAAGACATTCTGCTCCTCTACTCCCTGCCCTTAACATATTCTTGTCATATCTGAGACAGATTTTAAACCTAGGAAAAAGGAGACTGAGTCCGAGTCTATTCTGTGTGCTGCTTTTTCAGTCTCTGGTGAATCTGTCCTGTTTTTGAGTAAAGCTGTGAGTCTCTAACCTATAGCAGGCCAGGGAAGGGCTGTTGAGCACTTCCTTCCCTTCAGTTTCTCCTGCCCTTTTTTATTAAGGCAGTGAAGGCCACTGCTGCCTCAGAACCCGTATCTGTAATGTCACAGCCCAAAATCCTTGCTGAAGCTGAGTAAGCTTGGTTTTGGTTAGCTAACAACTATGAAGTAATTCTCCTGAAGCAAGCAGTGGAGTCATAGTATACTACTGCTGTGCAGGTTGGCATCCCATAATCCAGGGGAAAGCATGTCTGACATTCTGCTCTGTGGCTGATCTCCAGCAATTAGCAAACTAGCTGTCTGGTAGAAAAGTTGAAGGGAAAGTCTCTAATTTTTCCCTGTTCCAGCCCTGTAGTCTTGCTTTTGTATTTGGTCAGGATAGGGGCAGGTCAATTGGGCTGATTGGACTGACCATATAGCGAGTTTCCCCCAGATGAAGATCATTACTATAGTCATAAAGTAAACACCCTAATAATTATTCTCCTTGTTATTCCCTTGTATGGGGAAATACCTACTGACATGTATAGATCTGTGCTAGAAAACTTAGGACATCTACTTACAGGTAGTTCAGCAGAATTCATTCTCACTGATTCAAAACAATCCACCCAAAACATGAGTTAAGTAGGAAAAACTTGCGTTGTTTTTAACTCTGTTACTGCACTCTTTCAGCATCACATTGCTGGAGAAGGGAAAGAAGATACAATGTCTGATGGAAGAATACAATGTCCAAATGCAATGCAAACCTAGCATCACCAAATTTGCACCCCAGTCCAGAATGTTTACAGTGCCCTCAGCAGGGTCAAAACAATGTCACTAATGCATGGAATTTATAACTGTTACATGAATTGCTATGATGACTTAATGAAAATAAAAGGCATACCAAGTGACCAAGGTTCACTCTGATTTAATACTTCCATTGAATTTTAAACTCAGTGGGGGAAAAAATTGGGAAGGCAGCTATTTTCTTGAAAGGATCCCATTAGTAAGTGTTGTGACTGCTCCTTAAATGGTTTTCAGTTCATCAGTTTCCCTAAGGAATTCTCCAGTTACTCGTTCTGTTATGCAGATGTGTGAAATGTCTTCAAGCTAGGAAAAAAAAAAATTAACCTGAATGCAGATAGCTTACATTGATATAACCTGGGCTCTTTTATATTTATGCTACTCTTTTCCCATGGCTGTGATGTTTTGTTCACATCTCAGATGGGGGAGGTCTATGTCTGTAGAAGGATAGTGCTTTTTGTCTGTGGGGCGTGAAAACAAGAGTGTATTGGCACTCCAGTGTTACAGAGCTGAACCTTAAAGCATGATCTGTTAAGGCATTCTTGTTTAGTGGCGTTTCATCCTGGCCACAGAAAGGCAATTCTGAAGTATTTGGTCTGTAACACGTAGGTAATACTCAGTTGAGTTGAATGGCTTAGTAGCAGGTTATCTCTAGGTCTAAGAAAAGAGTTAACACAATAGTGATTTGAATTTATTAAAAAAAAAAAAAAGAGAGAAAAAGGGAACCCAGAATACAGTAATTCTATCCAGAAGTCTTATGTCTCTGCATCTCGCAGACATTCTCATTGGTTCTTCACTCCTTTCCTATTTGCATAGGTGAAATGGATCAGCACTTCATCTGACAAGTTGTTTTTCTTCCCTTCCTCCTGAAGGGGAGGAAACTCCCTGAAACTCTTGGACTTTTTTGTTTCAGCGGTACCTTGATGAAGCAGATAGAGATAAGGAGCGTTATATGCGGGAGCTGGAGCAGTATCAGAAGACTGAAGCCTACAAAGTCTTTAGCAGGAAAGCACAGGACAGACAAAAAGGCAAATCACACAGGCAAGGTATTGAATGGGACAAAATACACGCCTAGCTGGAACAGCAGAAGATTCCCAGATAATCATGTAGCCTGGCACTCATTTACAGCCTTTAAATCAAAAGCTTGTTAAAAAGTGAATGTGTTCTTTCTATGGCATTTGCATCAGCTGTGTGTGAAGTGATTAGATTTATGTAAATTTAACTGTATCTAGATTGTATTGGAGGATGTGCATTAAAAGCATCACAGCTTCTATGTGACTTGCTAGGAAAGCTGCACAAGCCTTCTGTCTATAACTGTTGTGTAGTTATGGTTGTGCAACTGATTTAATTCTTTGATTCTTTTTCAAATCATGTGTCTCTTGGGCATTTATGGTTTATTTTGTCTTTTTTCAGACGGAGCAAGACAGCCAGCCCATGATCATGAGGTAAACCTCTTCGTTCTACACTTACAGCGGTGGCTAGATTTTTCAGATGATGAACATTTCTAGTGAAGTCAATGAAAAACAGTTTATGCCAGTTGAAGACCCGAATCAGAGGTTTAGAGTATGAATATTTCCTCTTCCTGTGCAGTTTTTGATCAAAAGTTAGAAACAACTGAGTACTCTTATGCTCACATTATTGTGATGAAAACTAAATTTAGTAAGTCTTGGGCAGGTACAAATGATCTAAGATGAAGTATGAATGTAGGGTACGCTTAAAGCATTGATCCATTTTGCAAAGTTAAATAAATGAATGGGTGCAAGTCAGTATAATTGAGCCTTTAAGTATCTGGTGTGTTAGAGGTTCAACTTGCAAAATTTTTACTTTGAAATTTTTCAAAACAGAGAATTTTAATTATTATTTGGTAATAACAAATTGGTAATAACACCAAGGTGGAACTCACAAATAGCTTGAGACCTAGATAAACCTTCAAAGTTAGCACCTTTAGGTTTCTGTTTTGAGGTACTGATTTTCCACAGCCACGTGAATGCTTGTGGCTTGCTTGGAAAGAAAATTGGTAAAGTAACCAAATCACTGGGAGATGTCTGGCTTAAACCTCCTCCTGCCCCACCTCCCTGTGTAAATATTGGAAAAGAATAATAATGTCTGGAGATAAGATACCTACGCTGTATTTAGAGACATATCAGAAATCTTGTGCATCCTGGCTGACTATGGCATCTCTCCCCTTGCAGTGCTGAAACTTTCTCTCTCCACTTGTATTACCTAGGGCCACAGAGCTGCTCTCCTAGTTACCAACAAACTGCAAACAAAAAGCAATGAAAAATCTTGTTTGTACGCAGCCTCTTCACTTGTGAGCAGTAGGCCTTTCTGAAAGAGCTGTTATTCTTTTTGAGGTTTTTTTGCCTTGGGAAAACAATCGAGTTGCTCTTTAATGTGTTCATTACAATAGTGACAAGGCTGTGCACTGCTGAGAGGCAACTACCGGTATTGTCTACTTGAAGGAAAACAAGTTTTACTTCCAGGAAAATGCTTAGGTAGCAAGTTTTCAGTATGTCTTTTTATTAACTCTTGAAGGAAGTACTTGTGGTAAGATTAATCTGTAGAAGTACATGGTCCCCAGGATTTCTGATTCTATAGTCACTGTATGGAAGCTTGTCTTTAATTGTACAAAAACAGATTACTGAAGGCTTTAAGTTCTAGGTTAACTGTGATGTGTGCATAACCTCTAAATTATACAGGTGGCAAGCTACAAATTGAGCGTCTTACCTCATTGTTCTAACTTAAGCTATCATTGCTGAAATCTCATGTCGTAAATGCAGTTAAAAAGGAGTCCTCCATACCCTCTGGGGCTTTTAAGCTTCATCAGATAGTTATTACATAGTTGAGCTAGCAACATGTTAGGCAGGCATCCTCTTCTGAAAGCCTGTGCCTTCACTTCACATTTTTCAGCTTTAGATTATAAAATTCCACATGCTTATCATGCAATATGCTTTCACATCTTTTCTGCAAGGGAGTCAAGTATTATAATCTTGCACAGACAAGGAACAGGCAGGAAAGATTTAGATTGCTTTTAGAAGTATGTTCTCAAGTTGTTACTGGAAGCAAGACTAAAGCTTGTTGTTGTCGTCTTATCCACATGGACTCTTATTATTGTGTTTGTGATTAGTAGGTACGATCTGATGAAATGATAATCTTGAGACAGTATAAGAACTTAAGGTCAAAGAAACCTTTCCTTCTCCCCTCACCCTACTTTGATGTTCATGATTTACTTTCTGTGGCTCAGTGTTGAACTAATTTTAAATATTGTGTATGACCTCCAAAAAGTGTTGCAATGAACAATTCAAATACGAATTATAATGAAAAATATCAAAAGGATGAGGCTTGGCAAGGTGAGAGGAAACTTTTAATAGGCAGATATAGCCATGAGAAACATGGAGACACTGTCTCAGTGAGCTTATCTGTGGGCATGAAATAGAATGTCTTTTCCTCCAAATCCTAGTTTCATAAATATGACATATAGCCATATACACTAGAACTATTAATTGTCATCAGCAGTGACTGAACCATTAGTTGTTCTCCGTTGTTCTGTTATTGCTTCTTTCCTCAAGTGGTTTGATTCAGAGTAGGTTTAGCTTCATTTAGTCAGTTACACAACATCTTACTGGCAAGATTTCAAGGATTTATACACACGTCAGGGAGATTAGGCATTGTCTGGTAGTGTCGACAACCTTTGAAGACGGGGAAATGGCCACCTTAGTGTGAGCACACAAGAAGAAAACAGTCTCATTTTTTTGAGAAGTAGTGTGTGTATTACATCTGTTCCTCATGTTGTCTGCACCTGACCGTACAAGGAAGGATGAGCTTAACCCCCCCAAAATCTCATCTTTTTACTATAACATGTCTCTGTGAATTTCAAGTCTGGTTTGTTCTGGAACCTCCAAAGATCAACCTCAGTTTTAATAACCAGATGAGAATGGTATTATTTGTTGACACTCTGGAATCATCTCAATCTTATTTAGGGCAAATGATATAAACAATAATTTTGGTTCTCTTTTGATTTGAGGGATGGCAAAATGATATGCAGCCTGAACAGACTGGGCCTTTTCAATAGGAGGTAATGAAAACCCTATGATTTTAATCCTGAGTGAACCTCAGAGTGGCTTAAGTACTTCAGAGCTCTCAAGAGGATCTTTTATGTGCTGGGTAATGTATTCTGTAATGGAAGAGTGCTGATGTTTTTCATTATCACTCTTCTGTTTAGTAGAATTTCTCGGTTGCCTTTCAGAGGCCGAACAGTTTCATTTAATCACTTTGATATTTTTTTGGTTTTACCTAAAGAACCTGTATACTAGGGCTGGAATAGAATATCCTGTCCTCTTCACGATACCCTCTCCTCCACCATCTGTTCTCTAGGAGCAAGCGATGATCCAAGACAGTGCCTCTTTGCACGTAGGTGGCAATAGTAAGCGTGAATTAGATTATGTAAGATGGATGTCTTATAAGTCTTTTAACCAAGCTTCATAACTGCCAGCTTTTCTTAGTGCACATTAATGTTACGATCCTAGATTTTGGGGAGGGGGAATTAATTGCTAACCATCTAGGGAGTGTTCAGACAAAATGAATGCGTTATGCACACTTTTGTACATGACTTCTCATTTCTAAGTACATACTCTTGAGACTTTTTCCCTATAGGAGCAAGTATCAAAGCTTCAGTGAAGAGCACTGTGTCTCACACAGCTGGGAGGGTTTGTTCCTCCTCCCTCTAGTTCTGCCTGTTTCTAGTGCAACTTCAGGTGATTCAGGCCAAGTGAGCTTTGAGTTCCCACTCAGCAAATGCAGATCATCCCAGCTGTAATTTTACTAGGCAATAAAACTCAGCTTATCTTTTACATTAAAAACAATCGATTGACCATCTCCTCAGGTAAAGACAGAGTATCTGAAGTTCCATCTAGTCTTGTCTGTCTTGGTTGACTGCCATTCAGCTCTTCACCCCATTTAGCCCCTTGATGTGGCAGACACCAATATGATACTATGAGCTCAGATGCCAGAATTCCCATATCAGCTGTTAAACATGCTGGTCTTCTGCTAGGCACCAAATCATGTTTGACACCGCATATTTTTGGAGGATGAATTCATGACGCATCGTCAGCTGAGATGTTTGAGAGGTTTGAAAAGATTTTGTTCTCCACAGAGATTCTCTCATGCTTAACTTTGTTTCTATATTAAGTAAGAGGTTGATTGTAGTTGCTGCAGTTTATCAAACCAAATTTGCATTGGCTTTGTCAATAGCAATGCAGGCTTTAAAACAAGCATTAATTCCTATTGGTTTTGACAAGCAGAAATGGTGACTGAAGTGTATCATGGTAGTGTTTTTTTCCTTGAATCAAATTAAGTTTTTTAGGTTTTTTTGATTAAGTTATGGAGCATTCCCTGCTTTAAGAGTTTTTTAAAGAAAGCCTGTTATAGTCACAAACCATAAATTGATGTCAGATCTTCTACACCTGAGATGCTTTCTTAGATTTTATTAGCCTCAAGTTCACATAGTTGAATTCACCAACTTTGTCAGAAATCAGGTGAAGAGCTCTGAAGGTTGACAGAAAACCCTTGACTACAGGCTTTATCTTAAGATGAAAAACCTCTGTTGTGTGGTGAAGTGAAAAAATTTTGCAGTGTTTGATTTTGCAGTATGCAGGAGACAATAGTCCAGTTCTTTCTTTTGTAGAAGGAAGCAGATACAAAGGAGAGATCTGTTTTTGATATTCCAATCTTCACAGAAGAGTTCCTGAATCATAGTAAAGGTATGTTAAACTTTTGCAGAGCCACCTCTTTGCTTTTCCAAAGTTTTTGCCAGATGCTCTCCAGCTGAAGAATCCTTGCACTCTCCCATCTCAGCTCAAGAAATGACTTGAGTGTAGTTGGTCAGTGTTTCTGATATTACCTTACCTTTGTACGAACACAGAGGCTGTAACAGCAGTTTTTCCTGGTGTTGTCTTCCAAAACTATCCTTTTCGGAGAATGTTTCTGATGTTTAAACTTCACTTGCTGTTATTCCAGCCATTCCAAGCTGGATTTGCTGTTCTATAGGATTAAGAAATACCTAAGATACAACACGATGATAATTCAGGCTAGTAAGAAGTATTTTATTTTTTTCCCCTGGATATGTGGAAGATTCCACTCATACGTTTTCTGTTAATGTATTTAGTTCTCAAAGCTGCATGTCCAAAAAGTTTAGGAAATTTTGCCAGATTTCCTGGAGGCTTTCTTGACTAAACAGACTTCGGACTAAATACTTTTCCTGGTGATCAACAGAAAAGTGTTTTTGTAACTGGTATCTTGTTCGTAGGCTTCTTACCACTGCTGCTAAGCTAAGTCATACTGAATGCATTTGAAATCAGTCTCACAGTCTTCCTTCCTAATCAATTCCCCTATTCACTTACATTCTAGTGCTTTGAATGTCTTCTAATTTTTCTCTCTCTCTAGAAATTGTCTATTTAAGTACTATTGTAGGCACTATCAGAGCTCCATGATATGAGCTTTTTCATCTATAACCAAAATCGCACCATTTGTAAATCATCAGTTGAGCGCTCTAGAACATTCTGCTTCATTGCCTACCAATCATAGATAATGGGTTTTTTATAACTTTCTGACTACATGGGAGTGGGTTGATATTCACAGCGCGTGAAGCTGAGCTGCGGCAGCTGCGTAAATCCAACATGGAGTTTGAGGAGAGGAATGCTGCTCTGCAGAAACATGTTGAGAGTATGCGTACCGCGGTGGAGAAGTTGGAGGTGGATGTGATACAAGAGCGTAGCCGCAACACAGTGCTGCAACAGCATCTAGAGACTTTACGCCAAGCACTGACAACCAGCTTTGCTGGATTCCCACTACCAGGTAAGACTCTTTTCCATATGAATGTCTGACATGTTAAATTTAACTTCTAATGTTTATACAATGATGTGAATTTACAACATGTGGCCTGCTGTTGTAGCTCCATGGTCTTGGCTGTTTCTGAGGTCTTGTATTAGATAATGAAATCTTTAAATACTCACAGGGGAAGGTTCAGTGTCAGTGCTTCATTTCAATGTGGCAATTTTTTTCTTACTACTCTTACTCTCCTTTTCCTAATAAAGTGAGACACACATTCAGTCTTTGCTGCTCTTCGCTTGTTCTATGAAAATGTTGTTAAACAGAAAAGACAGGACCTGCAAGTTTCTTGATTAAAAGAAAGGCTGCATCTGTATTGTGAGATGCCAGGGAATCCACTTAGATACTGTGAATGCCCAGCTGAAGAAGTTTGTTATAATGGACTATGAGACCCAAAATCAAAGCAAATCATGCTTCGTTAGTCCTGGTATCCTTGGAACTACTCATTTTGTGGAGTTAGGAGGACACTGTTTTACAGAATCTGTCATGAGAGGTGGTGCATGGCCAAATCGCCTCCTAGAGCGGTTTGCATGTTGGCACAAATTGCCCTTGGCACATAGCCTGAACTTTTTGGAATTGCTGCAGCCATCTAAATATTTTGTGACTCATTTTACTGTTTTAACTATAGGTAGTGGGGAGATACCCACGATGGAAACTATTGATTCCTACATGAATAGGCTACACAGTATTATTATGGCTAACCCACAGGAGAATGAGAACCTCATAGCCACAGTCCGAGATGTGGTGAACAGACTTGAACGCTAGCGACTGGGTAAGTGCTCACTCTCAGGCTGCTTTTGTTTGGCATCTACTCTGTACCTCTGGCGCTTGTTCGGATGCTGATTCTTGTGCTGATCACCATATTGTACAGTCAAAAAGTTTTCTTCCTCACAGGAGCAGGTTGCCTTAATGAAAGTCAAATGGGGTTGAAAATGTCCAAGAGCATTAAAGGGTTCTGAAATTCCCCTTACCTTGAAGATCTTTTGTATAAAGACATAAATAGCTGTTTGTACTATTATTCATTGTTTGTGTAACATGAACAGGGATAGGGACAGAATGGTGTAAGAAAAGGAAGAAAAATTATCTACATTTTAGTAACAGAGTGGCTAAATTAGAAGAAGGTTCTTTTCTTGAGTAAAGTAAACCTGAAAAAATCTACATTAATTGTAGAATCTGATGGTCACAGTGAAATTTTGTCTCAAGAGGTTACGGGTTAACTCATCTCTGTTGAGAACTGCAAATACCCTACAGCTGCCTGCTCTGTAGCACCTGTAGTCAAGCTCTTCTGGTTATGAAGGCTTACATGTACATGAAGCACTGATGCATGGTTCAGGCTATATGTAGCATTTGCTTAGACTTTAATGATGATGTGGCTTATACATAGATTATTACTGAGCTCATGATTCTGTATTTTTGCTTCTGTTTAACAGCTTAGAAAACTGTAATAAGGAACTGAACAGAAAAATAAATCAACAAAGTAGTAGCAGTCCTTCTGCATTCCTGTGCTGCTTTGCATTTCCCCCACCACTTACTCCCCCACTTGCCCCATGATGCACAGCACTAGACAGCCTTGAGGAGTTTGCCTGCTTCTGTTTTAGCTATGTACATACCTGGGTTCTTTAGGTGTTTATTATGTAGAGGTGTACTGTACATGTCTTGATTAGTGTTTAGAAATGCAAATAAAGCTGCGTTTAGCCATCTGCAAATACAAAGACAGGGCTTTTCATCCTTTCTGATTCTGTCCTGTTGTGATACTGTGTAGAACAGTTAATTACATGTTCCCCATTATAGTGTGGCTTAAGCTAAAAGATCATTGTCCTTCCAGAGGGTAGCCAGATGGAACGGACTACAGTTCCAAGAGATGACTGAACTCCCAGCAGAATAAAAAAGTGCCTTTACTGCTGCTATTTATGAAGGGAACAGCTTGTCGATCCAGGTCTGGGATTTTTCAATAGCACGTCAACCTCCTCATTTTCGTACAGTGTTTTCAATTAGCACTCTGAAGCTCAGAAAGAGAATCAGGGGATGGGGAGGTTTTACAGAATGTGTAAGAGGGAAAAGCAGTTTCTCATCAATCAATTATTAGAAGGGCATGCCAGGCCCTGAAACAGATGTTTATCCTTTAAGCACCTTGCCAGAAAATTTGTATCTCAGGGCTACTGAAATCTAGACTTTGGTTCTCATCTCAGGCAGATTCTTGTTTCCTAAATGATGGACACTTTCTGTGTTCCTAAAAATGCTAACATCTTTTTCATGGATAAATTGAATTCAGCTGTAATTGGTTTGTAAAAAATAAGTCTTGCTTTAGAATTCCTCCTTCCACTTTATAGTTGAAAAATAGGACTCCCTTCCCTTCTTCCCCCTCTCACCAATACCTTCCTTCCTTTCAGCAGCGAAGCAGTGTGAGTCAATTAAAAATATGATTAATAATCACCTAGTTTCATTATAGAAATCGTGCATGTGACTGGATATGATGATCAAGTAATTCATAGGACTGTTAATTACACTGACATTCAGTTGGCAATGATGATTTTTTTTTTTTTACAAAAATCTTAGAAAGGAAGAAGGTTGGGCTTTGTATGCAAACCTAGAGAAAAGTAGGGCTTCCCTAGAAGAGAGGGGAAGCTTTGGATGGAAAGATTCAGCTGACATCCGATAAACTGTATGGGCAGAATGTCATCGTCATTGTTCATTTGTTAACAGGCATATGAAGTATATTCTCCTAAATGTAATCTCTATCAACCAAATGGTCTTTTTGAGCTTGAGACACATTACAAATCAATTTCATCAAAAAGTCTATTATGATACTCTTGAAAACCGCTTTTTGTTGGCTCAGTACATTGATTTTAGTAATTATTTGACGATACTAGTGAATGTTTTTGTTTTTCTGTACTGCATGGTCAAGAACTGCTTTGTGCAAACAGTATATGAGGGAGAAGAGGAAGTTCTTTATTGTTTAGCACTCTCTTCTTTGGATGGAAGCAGGAATTCAGTTAGTTCTGCCTCTATAGGCTTCATTGCTATACTTCATAATACTGTGTTTTCAGATTAACAATCCAAAAAGTAATGCCACGGTGCCTATATAATCCTGGCAGATTGTAGTCTTTTAACAGCTATTTTTCTGTTTTGTCTGCAGGTCTCCGTGACCCATGGATGCTTTAGAAATTTTTTTTGGCCAGTGTGGAATAAGAAGCCATGAGGGAGAGACTAGGGGTGGGAGGCAGAATTGCAGGTTTGTCCTGGTCCCTGCCTTTGTGATTTGTCAGTGAGACAAACAGATCAATGCATTAAATGGTCCTAAGAAGCCACGGACACCACCCACTAAGCGTTTGGAACCGTCCTCTGTGTAAACATTTAAGAGCATGCAACTTTTGTGCAATCTTCAGTTTCTGATTAATTTTGCTTGGTGTGAGGGTGTGTATGTTCTGTGGACTGGCTGGCTGTGGAGACAAAATCTCACAGTTTGTGAAATGAAGTCAGCCTACATGTTGTAGTAATAACTTTGATGTGTTATATTGCATACTGTCTTCTAGTGTTTTTTATTTTGTTTTCATGTTGATCTTGTGTGATTACCTTCCCCCACTTTAGTTTTCTTCTTTTGGTCTTGTTATCTGATACTTGCAGTACTGGATAGCAGCGCTTCTGTTCTCCACTGTAGCAGGCAGTCTTCCCTGGTGCACTGTCTTGTCCTACCCTGCCTGCTATGTTTATATAAGTTTTCTTAAGCAGAATCCTGACTTTTTGTGTTAGCCTGCAACTTCTACAATGTGAGTCTGCTCCCTGCTAGAGACTGGCTGTGGCTGGTGCTTTGTGACTTGATTCTGCTAGGAGACAGACTTCCCATCTCCCCCCTCGCTTCAAGCACCTGTCTTGCACATAGCATCCTGCTCTTCTGTGTGAAGGTCTCCTGTTATCTCTTGAAAATGTTTGGTGGAGCATTTTACTACCGCAAAGGTCAGTGGCAATCGAGAGAGAAAGTGAAACGTTAGTTCTCGGTTAGCAGGGAAAATAGGAATCTCCATTTCAGATTAAAACCACAAAGCTTGCCCTTTTTCTGATATGTTGCTCAATCTAATTTAATATTACTGCCTTGATTTTGAGAGTGTGTTCTCGTGGTCAGAGCAGTATTCGATAAAAAGAGAAATGGGAAAGGGGATTGCATTCTTTTTCTGTCCTCCTGAAATCACAGTGCTGGGAAGCAGTATGCCTGGAAGCAGCACAAGTATTTTTGCATGAATTATTAGAGCAAAGAACGTTATTAGCAGCTAGGTCCACATACCAGCCCACAGAATTCTACACTACAGCCCGTAAGTGCTTTCACCTTTTGTACAGTTAAAGTGCAGCCTGTGGAGCCTATAGCATTCAGCGTATTATGTTCCAGTGTGACCTAAATGGCCTTTCACTTACATCAAGTAGAACTCTGCATGCTGGAGTCTGTAATCTTGCTGAGCTACGCCGCACCTCCTGTCAAAGACGAAGGCACCTACTGCCTGCACTAACTTATGCAAATCGTTTGCTGCCCTTTGGTTCCTGTCAAATTGTTAATTCAGGCTTTGGTTGAGCACTTGTTGGACATCTCTGGGCTTTTCATGGTAGTGGATGAAATGCTTTTTCTTCCACATGACAATCTCCTTGCTCCTTCTTAAGAAATCTTAAAGATTTACCTGTTATGAATTGGAGATTGCTTTCATTATTGGAGTGCATTGCAGTCAGCATCACTTTATCTGTAATGCAAGTGTTTGAAGATTAAAAAGCATTTTCTTGTTTTCCCACGCCTTACATATGGACTTCATGCTTGCCTGAAGCCATCTCCAGGTCAACACCTTGTATGTCAGGTCTCTGTTTACTCATGGGCTTATTGCTGTAGTCAAGCAGCAAGGATTTCCATATAAATTCAAGTCTTCCTTCAGGGAGGAAACTCCTTTCTCTTGTCTTCGGTCTCATTTTCAAGACTTCACAAAAAGGAACCTCAATTTTCTGCGTTGACCTCCATTTTCCTTAGCATGGATTAGACCAACGGATGTTGGCATGAACTTTTTTAGTGGTTTCTGTAACAAATGCTGTGGGGGGAAAAAATCCTACAGGTTAACGTCTCCAGAAGAAGCACGGATACCTTAATCTCCTGTATGTATCTTGTTTTTTAGAATTGGTGTTACTGAAGTGGCCAAAAATACACTGCATAGCCAAAAGTTGATTTACAAAATTCTAAAGTTCAGTCTGTGTCATCTTACCTAATAACTGGAGTTGTATCCCATAAAGACTTCAGAAATTGCTATGTAATATGATAGTAGGATGCAATTCCAGGCTGTGACATACACATACCGTAAATAAGGTATGGGTGGCTGCAGGCTGCCCCTGCTTACATAAATTCAATGCAACTATCAGCTTGTGGCATGCTGCTAATACATCATTCTGTTGAGTAGCATGCAAGTGTTATGGGATAGGAAATTTAAGGTGATACTGTTAGCTGTGGGCTGAAAAATCTTTTGCTTTTTTACACAAGGAAGGAGGGGAGGTGGTATACCCATCATGTTAAAGCATTAGGGGAAAGAATAAATTCTTGCTCGCCAATGATGTGACAGATGTTTCATGAAGAAGCTTCTTATTTACATTGATTAACCCTATAAAAATGGATGTTGTCTTTCCAGTGTTTTCTGAGTGTCACTTCAGTTTACATTTTTCAGTGTTCACTGATCAAAAAAAAGGCAAAAAATGAAGTGGGTGTCAAGAAGAGCAGGATAAAATGCTTTTGTCACTTAGAGAAATGTGAAGAGAAATATATGAAAACAGAATCCATTTACTGGATTAATGTGTTTGGAATTGTTGAGATGCCAAGTTTTCTGTACAACGTTTTTGTAATTAAACTTTGGAGTTCTTTTGTTTTTAAAAAGTTGATGTGCTTGTTTGACACTTGCTTCATTAAAAATGTTCAATATTGAATCCATTCTGATTCAACTTTAACTGCATTTTAATGGAAGAACTTTTACTAGCATTGTTCTCGTCTGAGAGTTTTTGGCAACTCCACATTAACCTTTGAAAGGAAATAATGTGCCCCTTCCTCCTCTCCATCCCAAGTGTATCTCCCTCTGGAAAAGCTAAAGGAAGTAGTTATTTTTTATAGTGATGACAACTTCGGAGATCTTCATTGTAGCTAACTTATCAGGGCCCTTCCTGTCATCTTTGTTCCCCAGCTCGACTAACTTGAAAAATGTCATGAGTCTTTTTCCCTCAGCCCTTTTTTGACATCCTTGTCTTCCTTTGTCCTCCTAATTTTCCACCACCGTATTTATTTTCTCTCCTTATAAGAACCTTTTGTATCAAACCTGTTGTCCCCCACTTGGTTTTCTTTTCCCCTACTAAATTTTCATCATGTATCTTCCCTTCTGCTTGCTGAGTCTGAGGCCAAACCGTGGCCTGATGAAATTTGTACTGTGGGAGTAGATCCTCTGTGTAGGAGTTTGGATGACTTTTGCCTGCACTGGTGCCCTTTCTGAGGTCACAGTGCTGTAAGCAACCATGTCTTTATGTTACTTTTGTGGTCCCATCTCATTATTTTGATTGCCATATTAATGCCTGCTCTGTCTGTATACCAGCAGGCTTATTTCAGATGCTGTCTGGGACAGACTGCACATTTAGATTTACAATGCTTTGGAGGTTTTGTAAAACATTGGTTATGAAATAATAAAGATACTAAAAAATAGAAGGGATATAGGGAAATCTGCAATAGGAGAATAGCTGCCATGTGACACTGGCTAGTCCAGAGTTGGAGAAGGTAATAGCGAAACAGGTGCACACCTGGAGGGAAAAAAAGAGCAAAGCAGCTGTCAGTTTGTTATAAAGACAAAGATCTAATTCCTTTCTAGCCTGTGGTGCTGTACATGACGTCAGGAGCAGATGGTGGTCAATCATGCTCAATTTGAGACAATGTAGTGTAAGATTTCCACTTTTTTTTTTCCTGTTTGTTACCCCCTGTTTACTCTACTGCTGGTCAACTGGACCGGCGATTACTAATCTTTTAAGGGAAGTTAGGGGGGGTTTGAGGGATTTGGGTCCTTTCAAGAGGAAAAGATCACTTCCTCTTTCCTCAGGCAGGTTCCTGTTGATAATGTGTTTGGAATCTGAAATTAGGTCCTTTTTTAGTCTTTTGCTTCAATTCAGGTGTATCCTTCAGAGTTGCAAGTACACTCAGGCCTGTCCTCTACTTCTACCATAGAATTTAGCTGCTTGTGAACCATCAATAGTTTTGCTGCTGTTTTCTTCCTTGTTGGTCATAGTGTTGAGCATTTCTTTAACGTTTTTTGACTTTCACTTTTTTGAATATATTCATGATTTGCCATCTTAATTGCAAAATCTCTGCATTTTGTGTGTATTGTAACATTTTGGTATGTGGTGAAGTATCCACATCAATTATGTAATATAAGGGCTAACATTTATATAAAGTGATAATATGGGTTATATTAATAAACCTGTAATTCTTACTCTGTGGGTTTTTATTTTTATCATTTCATGTGTAGACACTGATGCTTTCTATGTCTGAAGATATAAAAATTGAAGTTTGTGGAGATTTGAAACTTAAGTCTGTATTGTAACTGGCATATGGAGACCTATGTAATGCAAGTTTTTGAGTGTTTGTACCGGAGTAATGGCAGGCAAATGCAGCTAGGATATTTCTAAGCACAATTTTGGAGGGCAGCGAGAGGAAAAGGTGGCTGTACAAATCATGCTAGACATGAAAACGCTCAGCTTCCTACTCTAAAGTTTTCCAACTTACAGAATCACCTTAGAGAATTGTGATGCTGATGGCAGGTATTGCTGAACTATGGCTAGTGTGTGATCTCTACTTCAAAGTTATGTTGGGAGGGAGATGGGATGAATGATGAACTATTCTCTCATTTTCCACCTTTGACTTTATGAGGACAAATGCAACATAGGTTTATTGTGTTTGTGTCTGTAGCAACAACGCAGTGTTCAGACAGCTCTGTAGCTTTGAAAATCAATGTTTATTTTAAACTATCCAGATTTTATTTGCATCCATATCCTAACAAGGGAAACTTAGTACTGAAATGCCATCAGTTCTGTTAATTACTTCATGAAGTGCTGAAGTAATATTTGAGAAGATGTGCATGGAGATGAAGTAGAGAAATAATGTAGGAGAAGAGACAGTTTGTTCAGTTGAGTGGAGAACTGGGTCATGTCAAAAGAGCTAAACTAGGGTTTTAGGTCCTGCTCCTGAAGTGCTTAAGCCTGAGGTCAGCTTTCTAATTGTGAATGATTCCACTGAGTTGACTACACTTGCACTCATGAAAACTGACTACCCAGATGACTTGCCACATCAGTGCTGTAGATTAGAAGTAGAAAGAAAAAAATAATGGAGCACATCTTAAAACAAAAGTCCTGAGGAAGCATGTGTTCTTCAAAAAATATCTGGAAATACTTATGTAATGAGAATACATTTAAGAAAGTATTGAAAATAATGTACCAAGTTAACCCATTAATGGGATTTGAAGCCATTGCATATTGCTAACCAGGTACGTTGTTCTATTTGAATTGCTCCTTTGCCTTCATCTCCTTCATGTGTGTCTTGATACCCAGGTTTGTGTCATCAGAAACTAAGCCCCCTTGTACCTCTATATGTAAATAATTCACTGATACCAGAAACTGTTCTGTGTAGCAAAACTTCTGTCCTAGCTTACGTGTTTTAGGGGAAGAGAACATACTTTCTTTTTAATGTGATAAATAGTACAGTGGGATTCTGAAGGGGTTTGCTGGGGGCTCCAGGAGTTCATAATAGTAACATGGGACAAATGATGTGATGCTAAAAGGAAAGTTGTTTTACATTAGAGATTGTGGAAATACAAGGTTCTTCAAGAAAGTGTGGGCATTGGTACATATTGCTAGTTTGTTAGGCAGGTTGCTTGTGGCACGTGGAAAGGAAAGTTGTGATTAAAGAGTTGAGGAGCTCTCTGGTTTTAATAAGCAGGAAACAGTGGTCCTCCTGCTGGTAACTGGAAAAGATTCCAGCTGGTCACAAGTGCTACTGCTTATAAAATACAAGCTTTAGGAAAAGTAAGTAGAGGGAATTATGAAGAACGTGAGCAGGGTACTCTTTCAGACTTACTAACATATGTATGTTTAATCTGAATATCGTAAGCACAAATACTGAAGCAGTTGGCTGGAATTCATTCCTTATGTGTGTATCTGCTAAGGCCTGGCAACAAGGTGATGGTGCTGATTTACTCTGGCCCCGCAGCTGGTCCTGCGCTTGTGCTTGTACAGCATGGTTGAGAAATTTGGCCTTGTTGATATTAAATTATAATGGTGTATATATTATTGAATTGATGCAAGTTATTCTAAGATACAAGATGATTCTAAGATACTCTGATTTCTCTTTTCCTGTTGATGAACTGGTTCATCTCCTAAAGCTGTTAAATACTACTATTTACAGGTTTGTAGCTTTGCTCATTCATGTTCTGGAAGGTGGAAGGCATTCTCACTTTTCCCTAGAAGTATGTCTGTGCATTGAAGTCCATCTGATCTTTTTGTTTATAAACGTGGATTCTAAATACTTATGTATAAAGAATTCTGGCTGTCCAAATCCTTGGCTGCTAGATATCCGAGTTGCTTGAATACCAAATACCTGGCTGTTTGGGAATCGAGAAAGAGGTCCAGTTTTCAGTCTGGAGTAGTAGTACCATGGGATTTCTCCTTCTATCTCATATGGGCAGTTTTAGTTTTATTAAATCTGTTCCAGTGTTAGTCAAGGGAGAATTCCCTTATCTAATTTATTTGAAATAATATTGCTTAGGCCCAGGACACTTGCAGAGAAATCCCAAGCTGAAATTGTAGGCCTATAAACAGACTGTTTCAACCTCTTACCCTTCAAAGTGGATGTTAACAACTGTATTAGTATTCTGATTTTTCTCAGAGGAAGTTTCTTTTCCTCTATGACACTTCAAATTCCTGCCCAAGTTGGTTTTGTTTCTTTAATACTGGAGTAAGAGAAGTAAACTGTTTGCACTGGGGGAGGAGATGCAGGAAGTTTACAAGAAGAACAAGCCAGCAGCATGGCTGAGTCAAGGAGAGTGAAAAGCTCTGGAAAATTCATCTAACGCCTTTCCCGGAAAAGACTGGAGCCTTCTTAGCATGAATGTTGTATATGCTCTGAAACAGCAGTACACATGCTGTTTTTTCTAATGTGTTAAGTATGGATTATGGAGGGTGTTGACGTAGTTCTCGAGGGATTTCAGTTCTCTTAAAACCCTTCTGTAGGAGGAGAGCATCTGCTCCCTGAGAAGAAATTTAATTGTATACTGGCATGTGGCTTTCAGGCATGTGCTATGAACTTGATATGCAGGAGGGAAGGGTGTTGTTTTTCTTCTGCTTACTAGCGTTAATAATGAGTGGCCCTGGCATATGTAAATGCAGAGTCAAATTCTGTTTACAACCCACTTTTTTCCAAAAAGGGTAAGAAAGAATCACCTTCTACTCACACCCCATTAAAAATCTGTTAAGGGGTTTTGTAGGATAAGGACAGCAGGAATAAGAGGATGCAGGAACAGAATTTGCATTTATGCTTGAGGTTAATGTTCACCTACTGCCAGTGCAGAAATGGTGGAGTTTTTAGCCTTGGTAATTTTGGATTCAGATCTGCATATTTCATACATTCTTGAAGTGCTTTTGAGCAGAAAAAGTAGCGAATGTGAAAAAGGAATTCCAGCTGCACCCTAGTTTCTGGGCTTCAGTCATGTGGTAAGTGTGCATTTCCAGATGCCTGAAATATCTATCCACAGGAGAACAACCCATTTTCTACTGGGGGATAGCAGTGCCCTCTAATGATGAATCTTGGTATCTCAAAATGAGAGTGAAAAAGCTTGTTGGTGGGAGCCAGAGCCAGAGAGCTTCTGCATGCGGAAACTTAAGTCAGTTCCCTGGTTTTATACTAGGCGGATGGTAGTTGGTTTTTCTTATTTATTTATTTTTGTTTCTTTGTTTCATGCAAAGACATTATCGTTTTCCTACAGTGCTTGGACTGCTGGTCAGGGTTGAAGTGGGTACAGCAAGCATTCTTGTTTTACAAGGAAATGCTGGTATGGCAAATAAAACATGAACTCAGTTTGCATGTCTCTTGAAGTTGTTCTGACAGCAAGGAATGGCTGTGATCAAGGTTTCTAGTTGGCTAAAGCTGGTTCTGTGTGTTGGCTGGTATGTAAAATCAGCACAGCTGACTTCTCTAGCTTGCTAACTAGCAGGAGCTGTGAATACATAAATCCTTGGAAGCTTTGCAGCTGTTGGTATTTACATAGTCCTGTGTCTTTGCAGAGCTGGTTTTCATTTTAGGAGCCTCCAACAGCCTCGCACTTAAACAGCACTGCCAGCTCTTTGGAGCTAGAGCGTATACAGCATGGTGGTAGCTGCTTCACTGTGATCTTACTCCAGCCAAAAGCATCCCTGCCCAACTGTGAGCTTCACTAACTCATCAAAATAGTAGAGAACTACCAGCTTTTTGTCTTGCGGAAACTTTTTCTGTATGTTGTGAATTGGCTGAGCTCATGTAGAGGTCTGGCAAGCACTAGGGTTTGTGCAAAGTAAGCAGAGGATCAGCAGAGAGGAGAGAAGGGAGAAGCAGAAACTCCTTTCTGGAGGTATCTTGCTTGCGTTTTGGCTCACTATTTCATGAAACTGTACACTGAAATGATGTGGGAGCACAGACTATAGAGAACCATCCTCTTGTTCAGCATCTAAAGTCAGTGAATGCATGACAATCTAAATCCTGATTTCATGCTATCACCCTTATTTGTATGTTTTTCTGTCCTGCCTTTCTTTCCCTCCCTTACCCTCTTCCTTTGTGCTAAGATGTTTCATCTTAAAACCAGCTAGAATTGAGAAAAAAATTTCTGTACGAGAAAAATCTTTGTTGGCAGAGGCACTTTTTCAATGAATGTCACTGGAGGAGTAGTGAGTTTGGAAGGGGCCCCTAACTGCTGCAATTGAAATGTTTAGAAAAGGTAAAACTATGGAAATAAGTGTTTTCAATTATCTTGTCTTCTGTGAAATAGGGGCAACAAATCAACTCAGCAGCAGTGCCATTCTCTCTGGTACCACTTTCCAAGCCAGATACTGACAAAACAAACTGAAGGTATAAAATCAAGACTACTTAATCTAGGGGGGAGGAGGGTGAGGGGCAAGATTGTTACTGGTGAAAGAAAATACGCAAAATAACAAATTCCTGTCTTTCTCCTTTGGGATATGTGTTCAATTGTGGAAAGAATGTTTATGGATTAATATGTTGTGCTGTTTAAGCATGCTTCAAAGAACATATCCTTTCTTACCTTGTAAAAATGCCTCCTATTGGAATTCACTCCCAAACATCTCAGGGTTTTTCTTTTTCTTTTCTTTTCTTTTCTTTTTTTTTTTTAAGGACTGTGAGTCAGTAGAACTGATGTATATTACCCATGGGCCAGCTTCTATGGGGTTAGCTTAATCTGGGCACGTCCTTACCTTGAATTGAAAGTCTGTTGTATTTAATGGGGTGTTAACTCAGTTTATTCTCTGGGATTTGTGCAGTAATTTTATTGCCTGCAAAAGGAACAATTTGAAGCCAGGTGAAAGGTATGTATACTCTTAATGTACCTGCTGAGCTTGGCAATGATGCCTGGACATGCTTGCCTTACTCTGGTGGTTGTATTTTCTCATCACACCTCTTGCATTGCTTTTTCTGGCAGTGCTGGTTTGAGTTTGAGGGTTGTCTCCCTTCTTTCAGGAAGTGCATCTATATGAACTGCATCTGGTCTGTTTCCTAATCTAGTATCCTGTCTTGCACTAATGCAGTCCTTTGATTTCTGCAGATTTTCATGGGCATAACCACAGGCAGGATTTGGTCTCTGCATCTTCCTCAATATATCCCAAGTCTGACTTGCTCTTTGTCCCTTCTCACCTTCAGTCCTGGCCTCCTCTGTGACTCTTTGCTGCTGGAGCTTGCTCTTTGGCTTTCATGGAGTCATTGGTTGATGCTCTCTGTCTCTCAGAAGCCTTTTGACGTTGTATACGCTTTGTTTTCTCACAGAAATGACTGCAGAAGGAATTCCAAGATCCTCTTTCGGAAGCGACTGTTATATAGGTGCAATTTTGCCTTGGTACCAACCAGCAATACTGCGTGTCACATGGTATTTCATGGACAATTGCTGTCTAGGCATTCAATTTGTAGTTAAACTATGCCGTAGACTACAGTCTAGCAAGGCTTATTGCACTCTGGTTTTGTTTTTCCTATCTTGTTCTGTTCTGATTCAGTCCCATACAACAAGAAAAGATGTGCCAAATGTTCTTGGTAGTGCATACAAGCATAAGATTAATGGTGGATTCTGAAGTAAGTTTTTACTAATAAGGCTCTTTGGTAGCTGCGTTTGATGATGTTGTAGCAGAACCTACAGTGAATTGCAGCCCAAGACAATGATAAAGTTGAAGAAATGGGTTCCTCTAATGCTGAAGCACCAGAAAAACAAAGAAAGGGGAAATCAAAGATAAAGAGCAAAAATCAACTTAAAGTTGACTGACTGTGCAGTGTGACAGACTTTCATAAAGACTTTTCTCGGATGCAGCTGTTCTGTGAGGGAGAATGGTGTAGATCAGCATCCATGCCTTAGGATGCAAAGCTGAGTTGTTCCATCACCTTACAGAGGTGGTTTTACAACTTCCTTATGAAAAGAGCACAGACAACAGTGTCATGAACATTAAAAACCATTTGGATGTTACTATATTACTTGGCAGTGTGTGTTTAATGTGAACGAGATACACAATGTCACTTCTGTTGAAGTAGCCTGAATACCATATGTGGTGTCTATGCTGGTTATAGAGGACAGACAGCAGTAACTTAATCAAACTGTTCTGGAGCACATCTGTGCCCTGAACTAATACGAAGTATCAGGTTTGTTTGTCTTGGTTCAGTTTGTTGTCGTGTGGTTTTGACATTTTTGATCTAATAGTAGATACTTCACAACTAGATCAACTGTTTTGTAGAACCGAAGCTTCAGAGGAAAGTTTTAGCTCCCTTGAAGTTGATGAAAATTTAGTCACTGAATTTGCTGGAGCAGGATTTCATTTGCAGTCTTCAGCAGTATGTATGTGGTTATGGATTATCTGTCTGTAGGGAAGCTGAAACTGGCTCTGCAGCTTTTCCTAGACTCATCCAGTATCTCCAATCCTGCAATACGGCTTCGCAGAGGAATCTCCGTGGGGTTTCTCCTAAGAAAAATCAAAGAGGAACTCCTGCAATGCATTACAAGGCTGAAAAAGCATACATTTCTTAGGCTAAAATAGCAATGCTCTTTCACATGTAATGGGGTCACTGTTTCTCTGCTGAGTTTCTCGTTTTTTTGATACTTACCAGCTGGGTTCCAATTTGATGATAAAATATCAGCACTTAAAATCCTAGCCATGAGAGAGTTTCAAATCACAAAAATGTCAGTCCTGTCACTGGAAGAAACACTTTTTTACTTTGTCACTGCTGCTACTTTTTCTTAATGATAGGAAATTTCAATTTGATTCTGAAATTCTCTAGTAGTAAATTCACTGAATACAGTATTTGGGTATCCAGGGCCAATGCTTTTTCACGTCACAGGAGGTCTGTTGAGATTAAGGAGTCCTCAGGGTCCGGTGGGAGGACTGAGCCTGATCCAGATAATCTAGGTTCAGTTTCCAGGCTCTGAGACAGTATGTGTCACACACAGAAGGTCTGTTTCTGTCACATGGGCTGGTCAACATACTAGCAGATGATACTCGGATACTTCAGTGAGGAGAATGATAAAAGAACTGATATAGACAGAGTTTTTGGGCAGGTCATTTGCTTTGCTCTGCTTCAGTTCTTCATTGTGCAAATGAAGAGTAAACATTATCCATTTAGGCTGAGAGCTGTCTGAAAAAGGGACTGTGTCATAGATTCATAGAATGCTTTGGGTTGGAAGGGATCTGCAGAGGTTGCCTAGCCCAACCCCCCTGCTGTGAGCAGGGACATCTTTAACTAGATCAGGTTGCCCAGAACCCCGTCCAACCTGACCTTGAATGTTTCCAGGGACGGGGCCTCCGCTACCTCTCTGGGCAACCTGTCTTAGGCTGTATCTTAGCCTATGTATCAGCAGCATCTAGGAAATATTGCTGTGATCTGAATAGGTATCTATAGGCTCTATTGCTCTGTTAAATCGTCTACCTCCAGTGACAGTTTTGGGTATGGTGAAGAGAGTTAGGGATTGGAGATAGTAATTTCTTGTTGGGTTGTTTTATGGTTATTTGAGGTAGACTTGCAGTATCTTTTTTTCTGTTTGAGATGTGCTGCCTAAAATAGTACAAATACTGCAGTTTAATCTTGTTTTTATTATTCTTTCTCAGGCTGTGGCCTTTAAGGACATGAGCAGAAATGATATCTATGCAAGGAGGTGGCAAAGGTCTTGTGTAGCCCTTCTGAAAGCAGTCCGTTTGTGTCTGGATGGCATAGTCAGAAAATGCATCAGGAAGGTACAGTGAATAAAAGAGAATGGATGAAATGACAGCATGCGGGAGCCAGATGTAACCTTTTAACTGGGCTTGTTCACCTAGCCAGAAATTATTAATATGATGAAAGTGTGATTTTTAACCATTTTAAGCATAAAGGTATAGTCTTTCTGGACGTGTGTTTATGTCAAAATACTTAATTTTGGTGTGGATGTCTTAATAAAATGAAGTGATCGAATATGAAAATCAGTATTCATACAGTCTTACGTAACTTAACTGTATCAGTTTAGAAACAGATTTTTAGCATACTAATGAGCCCTGTCTGGGTTCATTGTCTACAGAGACTGCATAGTAAATAATACCATTACAAAACAATCTGTTTCCCCGGATGCTAAATTCAGCACTCTCCACAACATAGGTCTTCTCTTTATGGGACTACTTAGTCTCTTCTGAATTTCAGTCTTGCTCCTCACTCATGTCGGGGTGAAGTGCTTTTCCACTGCTTTTTTGAAGATTTAGAAGAAATGACAGGCTGCTACAAGGGATTAACTGGAGAGGGATGAATACCGGGTGCTGTTTCAGCTAAGGAAAGAGTGGCACTGCCAGGAAGCTTGCGTTACGAGTAGGGGCTGGTCATCGTGCTGCGAGGATGGAGCTGTGTACAGAGGAAAACTAGTCAGTCAAAATGACCTTTTCCCACTGTTTCCCTTCTACACAAAGGGAAGTCACAGGTGAGAAATCTTGTTTTATTAACCTGCCGTGGAGTTGGGGGGAGAGGAGAGAACATGATAAAACAGGTTAGACTTAGGCTTCGCTGGTGGATCTAGCGCTGGCTAGGTTGCTGCCCGTGAAGGGAAAGGTTCCTGTCAGCTCCAGATCTCACAAGAGATATTGTTTGCTGAGCTGCCGTGATGAGAACATTCAGAGCCTAGTGTCAGTCTGGATGGTTCATTAGTTTAAATGTCTGGTTTTGGGAGGTACGTTCTCAAGCAAAGGCTTCTAAATATAAAATAGTCTTGTGAAGTTTTCATCTTATGAATATTCACTTGTTGAATTTACATTTTGTTTTTCATCTCTGTGCTTCTAGAACAGAGCCTTACACAGAGGACAGCCTTCCCATCTGTCTGAATAAACTCTGTGACGGAAGGATTTTGCAAAAACAGTACTTTGTTGTTTAATATGTCCATACCCTTCAGTAGTTGATTTCAGAACACTTTGAAGACCCAGCCATTGTCACATGCAAGCTCTAACAATCTAGGACTTGAACAGAGTTTTGATCTCCTGTGCATCCTTGAACGTGTTGACTGAAGTAGTGGAGGTGCATGTGGAACTGATGATACCGTTTTGCCTGCAGAGACTAAGGTTATTTGGGTAGCTGTTCTCAGTACAGAAAGTTCTTGAAGTTGGGAGAGAGCAAACACGTCTGTCACATGCTTGTTGGGCATCTGGAGTGGATGCTTTGGAACTACATGTAGTACTGTCTGTTAGGATGGAGGGTTAGTAGTAGAGCTTGCAGAGATACCTGCCTTTTCTACCTAGATGTGACCTCTGCTGAGAGCATTAGCTATTGCTGTCAGTCCCGTGCTTTCATATACACTGCAATCATTTGAAAAAGAATCAAATACCTAAATAAGGGTATGCATTCTTCACAACCCCCCTCGCAGTACTGTTGGTTGCTTGGTTGCTTCTGGGCAGAGGGTTTTGTTATACTGTTCTCATTTACTTTCTTTTTTCAGCTATGTATCAAGTTATTTCCTAATCTGGCTTCATATGGTGGCTAATGGAACAGAATTGATGCAATTGCTCTGAAAAAAGGCTTTTAGCCAATAGATTGCAATTAAAGCAAACCAGTGTTTTTCAGAGGAGAAGAAAAAAAATTCCTTCCAAGAGCCCACTTTCTTTGTATCAGATGAATATATATGCAATAATTTGCCAGCCTGATGGAGACAGAAGCTGAAATATGCTTGGAGCAGTTATATTCAACCAGATGTAAGTGCTGGTACTACCTGAAGCTTATTTCTCCCACAAGGTGATATTTCTACCATGTAATCTTGCTGCTTCCTGCTGTAGGCAGTATTAGGGAGAATGTGTCAGAAAATTTGTCAAAATGGCTTTTTGTCGGAAGATTCCATTTTAGTTATGCCCATGGGAAAAAATCCGTGGATTTAGTTGAAAATTCGTAGTTCTCAGGTTTGACCAGCTTGAGTTTTAGGGACAAGTCCATATGCTCAATTGCAGAAGCACTTGCATTTACAAATCCTACCCTCAGGTTCTCCAGGAAGATGGTTTCTTTGATCTTGCCTGCTTCTTCCATGTGTTTAGTTGCTCAAGCAGAGAGAGAGGAGCAGAGCAGTAGAGCTCTGCTTCCAGGAAAAAAAACCCACCACACCCTACTACAGCTCTAGTTATGGAGCCGTACTGCCAGGATGTGACGTGGACTGCGCATTGTACCATCTGGGTCTGATCTGGTGGGGGAATTACCTTATCTCAAACTCGCCTCCCTTCCAAATCTGCCTGTAATTTCAGACTGAGACATCAGTGCTTAGAAGAACAAAGAGTCATCACAAATGCAGTTTCCACTCCAAGTGCCAGGAGCATTTTTTTTTTTTAAACTTTCTTCTGTATTAGTGAATCTTCTTAACAAGCCTTACCAAGGTAACTCATTGCCTGACCCACAGTCGTCCCCAAGAGGAGAGCGCAATGGAATGAATGTATTGCAGCTAATACTTTTGAGCCTCTAGACTTGGTGAAAAGGTGTGGTGGGTAAGTGTTCAGGAGGCTCAGTACATGAGAATCTCTGATCTTCTTCCCTCTATAACTGTCCCTGTGCTTCAGAGCAGCTCTTCGTAATTCCTTTCCCTTACTTTCCTAAAGATCAAACAGCTTCTTACTCTCCACTTGGAGCATTTAGGCTCTCTGTTCTTGGAGAACCATCGCCTATCGCTCCCTACAGAGCCCACTAAGTTATAACCCTGAAAATCCTTCCTGTCCAATGTTCTCTTTTTTTTTAAAAAAAAAAAAAAAAAGCTTTCTCTGTCTCTCCCTTTCCTCGTGGTCCCTTGCACCTTAGCTGTCTAAATCTGTGAAGCCCCAAAGCCTGTAAGTGATGCTGTTTGCCTCTGAGTCAGAGAGGCTTTTAAATCCGAGTGTAAAATGAGACTCCTACAGCAGTAAACAGAGTGATCATATACCTCCTTTGAAGTTACTATTTAAATAACCTCCAGGGCTTTACTAATGCGGGAAGTGAGCAAGAGGAAATAATTCCCTCCTCCTCCCCCCTTCTGCTCCCCTCTCCAAAGCAGGGAAAATGAAAATGAATTCCCTGGCAGAGGAGGGACACTGGTTTTCAGGGTATTGCAGAAGAGATAAACGGCTCTCACTTGCAGCTTGGTTAATGAGTCAGCACATATTCATTCATGGACACAATTTATTAACCCATAAACACTGCAGATGATGGTGTTATCACTGTGATAAAGTAATTTTAATTTGCTGTATAATTTATAAGGTAGCTGCTGCATCAGAGGGAAGCCTGTGTCTGCTCATGTGTCCAGGTCCTGGCTTGGTGCTAGAGAGGGAAGAGGGGATCAGGGAAGCAAAAAGGAGGGGCCCTAGTGGGACTATGGGAGCTGACCTAGTTGCAGATCATTTTTTGCTGGTTCCCCAACCCGGTGGTGGTTCCTGGTGCTGCTAATTCATGAAAAGGTGGGTGTCTGTTTTCAGGCCTCCAGCATCAGAATTGATGCTTGGATTTTTTTCGTGAAGGTAGACAGACACACAGCAAGAGCACAAGAGAGCATGCGTGACATCTGACAGCACTGGAGGGGGATGTTCAGTGACATGTGGGAAAGGCGGCCATCCTCTGCTGAATGGGATACCGTAATGTTGGATGGAAGCGTTATATGCTCTTGAGATTATGTAGTAGGGTCTGCTCTGTGGGCTCATGGCAAATGGCTACCGAATATGAGAGTAGTGTAGCCTTCTGAGTCCTGTGTAGTTAGTGTGTGCTGCAGTGATATAATGGGACAGCTGCTGGAGAAGTAACACTTACTTGTCTGGATATTACTTGTTTGCCAGGTGGTTTAACGAGTCAGTACCTAAATGAGTTCACTCCTTTAAGTGATCTATTAAATAGTAAGATTTATTCATATAATTAAATAGACTTTATTAGTGTAGCGTATTGACTGGAGAATGCCCTAAAGACATTTGAGTGTAAGTCTGAAGTTTACCGAGCTGCCTGAGGTCACTTTGTCCTGGGATCAAAGATGCAGTGCGTGTGGATTCCTGCGTTTTCAGACTGGTCTTAATCAAGTGTTTGGGACTTACCTTTCATAAGAAGAATTACATGCTTGCCTGAACATGTTACTAGCCAGTCCTTGGCCTGACTGAAAATGTGAGGCGTTTGCAAGGCAATTATACTTGCGCTAATCGTAATTGGCTCCTTAATCTAGGAGTATCTGCCTCTATGTCAGTGTCTGTGTTAAGTTGCTGAATAATTTGATTAGATGCTTTGAATAAACCATGTAATTATGCCATAGATATACCTGATACATACATTATTTTCGTTGTCTAAGTTATCCCCGCCCACTGTTGTAGTGCAGTAACACTTACAGGCTCCTATTAGGACTGGACCTCTGTTGTGCTAGATACTATATAGACATACAGTAAGCTGCAGTCTCTGTCCGGGAGGGTTACAGCTTTACTGTTGTACAACAGCCCATTATAGCATGCTTATAGATGTTAGTGCCCAAATTAGTTCTGTGAGTTCCATAGTGGAAGTGGCCTGGCAGACCTTTTAACCTGTGAAGGCAGCGGTGTTCCCGAATTCCCCTTTGTCCATATTCCTGCAGCATTATCAGTGCTGAGACGTGTTAGACAAAATTTTAGGAAACGGCCGCTTCAAGTGTGCTTGGAACTGGCTGCTTCTGCTTTCTCAGTGAGTCCTCCTGAGGGCTGAATATGAGAGCCAGGCCATCCTCTTTCATATCTGCAGCGTGGGTTTCTCTTTTGTCAAATGCATTTTACTGTGAGCTGAATTCTTTCCCAGCTTTTTTGTACTTTGCCAGATTCCCTTGACCTTGCGCCAATCAGTGATGAATTGTACAAGTCCGCATCGAAAACACTGCAGAAGCCAGAGGAATGCCAGCATCACTGTGTAGTATAGAAGTCAAAATATTTAAACCTTAAGACTGATGGGAATGATTCTTCTATTTCAATCTGCTCATTCAGATTAAAAAGCTGCTAAAAGCTTTGGCTTGTCTTGATGCATCTGCTGCTTCATAACCAATGGAACGGCATGTCCAGGACTGGAGGCTGTGGGTAGGAGGATGATATTTTGTGGTGAATGTATCTGAAGGTGTTTTATGTTCAGAAAGGGTTTTTTTAAAAGCCTTCTCCAGCAAATGATCAATCTGTTAGAGAGATTGCTGAAATGGCATCTAGCACTTCTTTGACTTTGAGGAACAAGTGAAGTCTAAAAAGACCAGAGACCTTTAATATAAGCAAAGTCACTTTTTGCTTATGCCTCTTTCTTGCTTTCCCCTGTGCTGTGCTGTTACTGTGTTACATTGGCTATAATTGCAGAATATCATTCTGTAATATGTTATGTATCAGATCTCTTATTAATTCTGTAACACTTTTTACAGTTTTGTGGCTATATGATTAAATCTACAAAGCATTTATATGAAAAACTATAAAATAACAGATTATTGTTATTTTTCACTTGCTCTGCGTTCAGTTTTCAGTGTCAAAGGTTCAATGAGCCAGATTCTGTAGTGATTGGAATCAATGGTGGTAGAGTTGATTGATTTGAATTTAAGGGTATGATAATATGAGGATTTCCGGAGTAAACTGGAAGGCTGGAAACACGCTCAAAGACGTAGCTGGTAGAGCCAGTCTGTAAAACCTTTGAAATGATGAAAAGGCATAAATATCAGGCTTCTTCCTGTCAGACTACTGTGGTCTGTCACAGCACCAGTGGTAGAAGGAGGAGAGACACAGAGGCTACAGAAGGCAACTGATATTTCTGGAAATGGCTGGTGGGATTTGGAACTGGTTTTAGCTTGCATGAAATTGTGGGACTGAGGTCAAGCACTATTTCCGGAATTTGAGGTTGACCCGTGGCTAGGATTAAGGGCTTGAATTTGATTTCGTTTAAATCTAAGGCTCAACTTAGTTGACATCTACTGGTTGGCATTCTAGGAAAGCAAAGGAAGCTTCATGGACTAACGTGAAATTCAGTTTTCAAATACTGGTGAGAAATCAAATACATTTGAGCTGTGTTCCAACAACAAAACAAGAACTCAAACTGGTGACGCTTAGGTCTGACCTCAAGACCCTCATTTCTCCTGCGTTTTGGAACTGGGAGGGTGCAGAGAAGAGAAAAAGTTGTCTGGCAAATAGAAACTCAATTGGTTTAATATACAGACTATTTTGCTTCAGTCTAACTGGAGCCTCTTATGAAGAATCTGATAGCACTCTAAACAGGGAGAGCTGCTCCCTTGGTGGGGGCAATCTCCAATCATACGCTAACATTGCTTCTGACATATTTATGACTCCAATAAAATCTCCCATCTGGTATATTTTAAAATAAAATTGAAAATTTATCACTTTCCTTTAGTTGGTTTGTCGTTCTCCCTGAGAGAAGATAGCCAGGCTGAGATTATTGCATCGGCAGCCTGTCAGCTGAGGTTAGGCTGAGGTGTGATTTAAATTTCAATACTTTCCACATTACAGCTGTCTGGGGTGGCGAAATTACAACGAGAAAAGCACAGAGTATGTTATTTTTATTCATTAGTCTTTCCTGATTTGTTTTGTTTTTCTTTTGGTTAGCTCTGCTCACCACGTAGAGCACATCGCGGGGGGGGGAAGTTACTCCCCATTTTTCTGGATTTCACTACCTTTGCTTGGTCAGAGGCACTTGGGAGAGGGTGAGGGAGAACCTGAGTGCTGTCACACCCTTTGTTCTACCATTGGGCTGGGCTGCGATGGCAGGAAGAGATCCTTCTCCATTGCGGTACCGTGCGAGCTTATAGCATTTGTACAGCCTGTCTTAAAGAGACTGTAACTTCTGGCAGAGCAGAGCTAAGGCAGCAGTGTTGATTCTGATTTCCCTGACGAAGGACCAAGGGGGAAATGTGGGTGGCATTTCATGTCGCTTCACTTGGACAGCTGTATCTAAGCAAGTCTAGATTTCATCACGGCTGAGAGAAAGGCACATTTCTAGAAGGAGGAGTGAACACGCTGAGGATGTGCCTGGTGGTTTCTGAGCATTTATGGTGAGTTTAGGTCAGGTGCTTCTGAACAGTCTGCAATAAATGGAATGAATCACCTACCACAGGTGAATTCATTCTTTGCCTGTTGGTAGCTGAAGTGGGTCTGGAAGGTGAAGCAGCTGAAGCTGAATCTAGTGCTGGGCTCCCAGTGAATCACTGGGACTTCACATTGAGCCTGTAGTGGACAGAAACTGTGGAACAGTGCTGGAGTGAATAAGGTGCTTCCTCACAGAATGGTATGCAAAGCTTTCTGAAGTGGAAGACTGTCTCTAGGCCTTACGGGGCTCAGGCATACAGCAGTGGATTCTGCCTCATGCTTTTGATGAATACTGGAGCCATGCCTGGCTGGCTGGTCTGCCGTTACCCACTGATGCGTTTGATTAGGTGCATTTGTTTCGAACGCCGAGTATAAAATTATCAGAGTTCTTACATGGGCCATGTAGGGGAGTAAAATGCCTTTATCCTCCACCTCCTGCAATTGCTTCATTGCTCAAATCGTGACTCAAGCTGCAGCGGAACTTGTGACTGATGCCCTCCACTGTAGTTGTATGGGCAGTAAGGTGGGAGGGCACAGTGGTGATGAAGATGCCTGTGCGAAGGTTGCAGTAGCTTAGCCCCCCATAAGCTTGAATCCTGGGTCCCCCGGTCAGGGGGGAAGAATGGGAGAGTGGCAGATGGGTCTCTATGTGGCCTCTCAGCTGATGCAGCAGCATGGCAGTCCTGACACAGGAGCTTACATAGCTACAGGCTAGCTCTGGGGAGTTACGTCCAGCAATGCAGGTGCTTACTCTGGGAGAAGATGGAATCCTACGAGTGGTTTATGAACTATAGGTATTGAACCTCTGTGTGGCCAGCTGGGACCTCAGACCCACTGTTCTATGTGCTGTGGTGTGCTCCGAACTACAGGGTAAAACGCAACCCCCGGTGCATTAGACCTATTAAATGCAGCCTTCCAGTGAGATACATGAATTATTTTCTGTGGAACGCATATAAAACTTTTATGCACGAGTTGTGTATTTGGGTATTTGTGTAGTGTGTTCCTCATTTCTAAAGTGTGCATTTTGGGCTCCTTATTATGCACAATGAGCTTTTGTTCTGCTGATACATATTTGTGCGGGTGAACATATGGTTAAGGATCTGTCTGTGTGCGTTTGAGCACAGCGTTAGTGAACAGATAGGTCTTTTGGGAATACTGTGTTTGTTTATGGTGTTGTGCCTTCACCAGTGTACGTTGTGTACACGTCCAGTGCATGTGTGTGCCATTTCATTTGATTGTTCTGTTTTCCTGTTTTCTGGACCAAACAATTAAGGGTGCTTTTTGAGTGCATCAGATACATTATTTCCTTTCACAGCAGTTGTACCTGTGCTAATGCCAAATTTATTTCAATGTATATACAGGTGCAGTTCTTTATTTGGTAGACCTGAATCTTCGTTACGTAGAATGAATGGTTGTCTATGGAAACAGGTGGTGTTTTGCACTGAAAATAACCTGTGCCTTCCTTATGTGCTCTAGATGTGTGTCTGTGGAGGTGGGGGTTATAGCATGTGTGCCCAGTGTGTAGTGAAAGTGTGGTTTATGTCTCAAAATCAGTGCGCTCGGTTTTATATTTGTGCAGCATAAGCACATATTTTCCTGCATTTGCTGGCAGAGTTACAGAAGTGTTGAGTCTTCATATTGTTAAAATAACAGAAGAGTTGTCCACATATTTTCCAATTTTTTAAAACGTCCTCCAGCTTCCATGGCTTAAATTTCTAAGTGTCTGTCCAAGTGATATATGTCAAAACATCAGGAAGGATATTTAAGCAGTTATGTCAGTGGAATGGAACGAAGTCATGAGTTAATACTTTTCTGATGCTATATAAAAGGGAAAATGGTGAAGAAGAGCCACAAGTAAAATACAAAATGAACAAGATCAACTGAGGTAAAGTCAGGAGATTTACTCTTGAATTGGAGACCTCTACAGCACAAGAATTCACGTGACTGTGTTTCTCTTCTATGCCATCCTGTGATCATACTATGCTGCCCCAGATCTCACCCCCTCAAGGGTCAGTCCCCAGGAACCAGGAAGGATGATGTAGCCCTCCTAACCTTGTTGCTTCCTCTTGGCTGTCCTGCCAGGTGCTTTGAAAGTGAGTCAAGGCCTTCATTATCCCACTGCTTCTTTTCAATGATTTTTTAAAAGACCTGACACAGAGTAGGAACGATCGAAGCGCCTGCTGCCTTTCTCTGTGATTATCCCATTTCCTTGTTGGGACTGAAATTATTGCCCTGCAAGAGTGCAACAATGTCCCTATTACCACGTAAGAGCTACCCAAACACAAACCTGCCTGGCTGCAACTAGCAGCATTCCACATATTCAGACATAAAAATGGTTTTCCTTGGCCACTGTGCTGTGGAGTATATGACCCAGACTAGAGTGGTGGAGCTGGAGGGAAGGTGGTGTGTGGCTGGAGAAGCAGCATGCTGTGAGGAGGCTGGGAAAAGGAGAGAGGAGGAGCACAATGAAGTGGGGATGGCAGGAGGCAAGCAATGCCAAAGCATAGGACAATGCCCTGAAGACAAGGGTAGGGGGGGCATGGCATGGTTTTGGGAACAGGGAACTGCGAAGGACTTGGGAGGGCTGGTGGGATGGCTGGAGCAAAGTGTCAGACCAGGCTTGGGGAGGTCTCCAGCCTGCACGGCCAATGTCCCAACCTGAGTGACAGCGAATTTCCATGCGCAATTGAGGGGAGGTGGTGGCGTGCTCTGAGATTGCTAGGAGATGCTTACAAGTGGCTTATCTTCTTTTTTCTGCGTGCCTCATTTTTAATGGTAACAGTAGTACACTGAAACAAGGGAATATAGTCCCTGAGCTGTAATTAGTCCTCAAACAGCCTTTGCTATGGATTGCCCAACTGAAGGCCTTCACCGTAGCCTGCAGTAGGAATAGGAGAACACAGCCAGGAGGACAAATGAACAAATATGGGGAAAAAATGAAGAATGGGTTGAAGTCAGAGGAATAAAAAGATGGTTGAGGAAAGCTCTCACTCAATTATGGAGTGCCTTTTGCAGCGTTTGCTTTTTAGAAGGTGTTCAAGGAGTGTCTGCAGTTATTGTCAAGGGAAACTAGATCTGGAGGTATGAGGAAACGTGAAAACTGGGAAGAGTTGAAGCTTTCTCAGCCTTTTATAAAAAGGCAGGAGTGTGCCAGGGATGGTGTGAGACACCAGAGGGAGCTGACAGGGTTTCCTGTAGGTATTCGTTGCCCAGCTGCTATTTTGTCATCAAATCCTGAAGAGTCAACAAATAACTGGCCCTGATGCTCGGGGACTGTGCATCTGTAGTCTGTCGAGTTCCCCTTCTCCACCTGGACTGTAAATTCACCTTCAGGACGGATGCTGGAATGTTAGCGGATGTGCAAGATGAGAGACAGAGGGAAAGAACAGGAGGATTCGGCTGAAGGATCGATGCAATAAATGACTTCCACGCTCAGAGAGCTTGCAAGCTTTCTGTGATAAGGAAGGAGGCAAAAAGAGATCCTGCATAGCCTCTGAGGTGTGTGGATAAACCCTGTCTCAGCCTACGGGGTTTTCATGGAGTTCAGCTCGCACCCGCTGCCAGGCCCTTGCTTCCCTTGGCAACACATGCTGCCTCCCCCCTGCCCCCTCTCCCTCCAGTTCCTTGTGACAGGCTTGCGAATCCTGGGACCCCTGAAGCTGGAATGGCATTTTGGCCTAGCTGGAATTGTTTATAAGCACAGAGCTTTGATGCTGTCTCCTAAGCCTCTGGAGGTCTGAGAAGGGTTATTTTTCATGTGATGCTTTTGGAGAATGCTATGGGAAAAGGTCAGGGGACAGAGTGGGAACAAGTAGGTCACATACTCATTGGTTTAGGGCACCACGACAACATCGGTTCTTTTAAGATCTCAGAGCCTGCTTTGTAAAAATAAGCACCTCTCGCTGAGCTGCCTGGGAAAGAACGGGGGCACGCCTCCTGCAAGCGGATGTCGCTGTGTTCCTCCGGGTTTGTTCTCTTGACTTGGCAATTGCTGCGTCTCGGCGTCCCTGTGAACCTGACCGATCCCTCAGACAGTGTGCAGCATTTTAAAAAGCCTCTTTGCTTACTGCTTTGACCTTTGTAATGCAAGGAGAAACTATGTTAAGAGCAGGGGCTAGCCTTCTGCACCTGACACAGATGGCTGTCTTTTGGTGGGGTCTGGGAGCAGTGCTGCAGGATTCCTTAGTCCGTCCCCACGTCACCGCGCTGGGTCTGCAGGCAAGATGTGCTCAGTCCTGAACAGCTGTTTGACTTCTGGTTTTTGCATGTTATCTTTGCTCATTTAAATTGGGGGGGAGGGAAGCAGTCTGACAAGGATTGTCCTTTTTCCTTTCTTCCTCCCTGATTCACACATGCTACAAATACCAGCGGGAGTGTGGGGAGTGTGAGAAGGAACAGGAAGCAGAGGGGTAAGGTGGCAAGTCATTTACATTGGAAATATAAGCTGAATGTGCGTTTCCCTACTCTGGTGCCATCAATCACTCAGACTTCCTGTACGCTATGGAATAGAGGAATGGAGTTTGCTTGCTTCCCGCTTCCCCCGGGAATGGAAACATTCATTTGTTTCACTGCCTAGAAATGCTGATCACTCAGAACATGTATTGTTTCAGAGACACGTGCAGTTCTGAAGCTGAACTTTTCAGCTTCCTCTTATCTGGTCTGCAGACATGGCTGCAGACACCCTGCAGACCTGGCGAATTGCTCTGCTGCTGCTCTGGCTCTGTTAGAGATGTCAAGGTGCTGCTGCAGTAGCACAGAAGAGCCCACGACCAGCTGAGTAGATGCTTCACCGCAGAGCCCTGGCAAATACCCTCTGTTCCTCGCCAAACCAGTAGCTTTAAGTTGTTCGTGTGATCTGGCACCTCATCCGGTGAGGTGACGTTTTCAGAGGCCCAAGTCCTGCGTGTCATTGTAAACCTTTTAGTGACTGTTTTATGGAGCTGACAAATCTATTGAGAGAAAATTGTAGTGGGGAATTACGTGGAATAGACAGATTAGCATGTGTTCACTGTTAAACTCTGATGGAAGGGACAGGGACAGTAGTGTAGAAAGAGCACGGGACTGGGAAAAGAATAGAAAAAGTGGAAATAGAAGGAAGGAGTAGGACAAATGGGCAAGTGAATGAAAAGTCTGTCTCTTTCTGCAGCAAATGGCAGAAATGAAAGAAGTACAGAAGAATTCAGGTGGCCTTGCCTACTGAAGAGGCACAATAGAAAATGCCCAGCTGTGTGTTCGTTCACCTTGTGCTAATGCCAAGGTCTGGCATACTTGTGCGGTTTTAGATAGTATCTGGTCTCTGCTTAAGAAATGTCTTCCTCTCGCCTAACAATCTCTCATTAGCCAAATTCTTGTCCTGCAGAGGAGGTCCTGACTTAATTCCTACATGGGGGCACTCAGGCTATGGGCAGTCTGGGACTTGTGGATAGCCAAAGGGATGGGGCACTATAGAACTCTTGTGTGACTTCAGGAGCCCTCGTTTGGTTATGGCATGGTATATCTGAAGCTCCGGTGATAGGGCTGGGACTGGGATGTTGTTCGTGTTCAGTTCAGTTGCTGCAATAAGGACGCTGATGAGCTACCACGTCCTTGGAGCACAGTTGTCATGGCCAGGAAACTTTTCCTGGCTGTGGGGGACCGGAGCCCCGTTCTCCGGGGCAGTGAGCTCAGCCACTGTGGGTCTGGGCAGTAACTCCCTGGGGAGACCTGTCAGGAAAACCCAAGGCTGGAAGGAAATGCTGCTGATGACTCAATAGGCAGAGCTCTTCCCTCTGTTGATGTTGGAGCTGAGCCACACAGACACATCCCTCTGTAATTACCCACTAGTTACTTCTGGCTCAGGTTTTGTAACCACTGGCGTTCTTGTTTGCTGTCCACGCATCCAGACGTGCGAGGCTAGAATCCATACCATGAAATCTTGTATCACACTGATGGTTGCAGCCTCCAAGAAGCGAGGATGTGTTTGCCTCTAGAATGAGGCACATTTGGCCCATGCGTGCCCGTCTCGGGCATGTACGTATGTCGTGATGTGCAGACAGATCATGGACAGTGTTCATTGCTGTGGCTCCGTCTGTGTTCTGCTTGCCCGGGAGAGGTTGCGTGTGGGATTGCATGTACATAAAACCCCCGAAAGATGCGTCATTAACCACTGGGTTCGAGTCTGGTGAGAGGAGATGATGTGAGGTGGTAGTGGTTTGGTGGTCTGGAGAACTGTGGAATGGTTAGGTAGCGTGGATGGGGGAAGGGATGAATTTGGATGACAAAACATGATGACAGAGGGAGAAAAATCTCTGCTGTGGCCCGCATTAAGCACGAGAGACTCTTAGCGGGAACCTGGAGAAAAACAGTTGGGGCTGACTTCAGTGCAGTGCGAATGATTTGTTTCCTTTTTCCATTTGCTCATTTCAGACATGAAGTCATGTAATAACTTTAACTGTACAAATAAAAAAAAGCTTCGGTTTCAAGTGGTTTAACTGCAGTGAATAGTTGCAGGTTTCTTTTTTTGTTTCTTGATGATGCACTTTGAAATGGGGAGGTGTTTTGTAAAACTGACACATTTTCAATCCGTATCGATTGCCGTATGATACTGGTGTATTTCATTGCAATTGCTGCGTTATTCTGAGAAGTTACTACTTCAGATCTTCTAAATCCGTTTCACCTGCTCTTGTGCTTCCATCCAGCCAAACTGGTTACCTCTTCTCTCTTGCTCCCCACCAGCCCAGTGTCGAAGTGTAACTGAATTTGGTGAATACCTGATTCTGCAACACCCTCATCCACCTTGCTAGTAAATGCACAGATCATCTGCTTGCTCCTATAGGAGTTATTTCTGCATAATTCATGTGTCTGCTATGACTGGCAGTGGGATCAGCCCAGCCGTGCAGTGGCTACATTCTGGCTCTGCAGCACCATGACCTTCCTGTCCCAGCAGGGATGCTGACACACATGGGCTGCCCCGTGCTTTTGCCTTGAGCAGCTGTTTGGGAGAACAGCCTCTCTAGAATTTACTTGGGTAACAACCAGCAGCAGGAAAATCATTCCAGCTCCTGTGCTCTTCATTGGGTTTGCTCGCTGTCATCTCAGCAGTCAGGGACTGCTGCTGTCCAGGGAATCTGTTTGTAGCTTGATGGATGACATCAACGAATGGGAAAAGAAGGGCTGGATAGCTTGAGGGGTGGCTCATTTTTTTAATAGAATCATAGAAAATTTTGGGTCGGAAGGGACCCCTAGAGGTCATCTAGTCCAACCCCCCCACAGCGAGCAGGGACACCACTAACTAGATTAGGTTGCTCAGAGCCCTGTCCAACCTGGTCTTGAATGTTTCCAGGGATGGGGCCTCCACTACCTCTCTGGGCAACCCGTTCCAGTGTTTCACCACCC
>Ga0065711_1000660_pt1 | contig 58520 bp, 28 predicted proteins | sample Hoacrofraction12_FD_59098 | JGI IMG/M metagenome (GOLD analysis project Ga0065711, IMG submission 59098) | Hoatzin crop microbial communities from Cojedes, Venezuela - Epithelial fraction 12 v2 (version 2) | ecosystem: Host-associated > Birds > Digestive system > Esophagus > Crop | place... | reverse complement strand
AGATCCTGTGCAGCCTACTGTAGGTGACCCTGCTTCGGCAGGGGGGTTGCACTAGATGACCCACAGAGGTCCCTTCCAACCCCTACTATTCTGTGATTCTGTGATTCTGTGATTTTTAAAATGAAATGAACACACATTTAAAGTAAATTATTTTAACCAGCATGTATGCAATCTTACAATATGCACTTTTCAAAGTCACTTTAAAGAGTAGAAGGATATTTTATTCTTTTTGAGGTGTTTTACCTATTTAAATAATCACAGAATCATGGAATCATAGAATCATTTAGGTTGGAAAAGAACTTTGAGATCATTGAGTCCAACCATAAGTCTAACACTGCCAAGTCCACCACTAAGTCGTGTCCCTAAGCCCCATGTCCATGTGTCTTTTAAATACCTGCAGGGGTGGTGACTCAACAACTTCCATGGGCAGCCTGTTCCAGGGCTTGACAACCCTTTCAGTGAAGAAATGTTTCCTAATATCCAGTCTAAACCTCCTCTGACACAACTTGAGGACATTTCCTCTCATCCTGTCACTTGTTACCTGGGAAAAGAGACTGACACCGACTTGGCTACAGCCTCCTTTCAGGTAGTTGTAGAGAGTGATAAGGTCTCATCTGAACCTCCTTTTGTCCAGACTAAACAACCCCAGCTCCCTCAGCCACTTCTTGTAAGAGTTGTGCTCTAGACCCTTCACCAGCTTTGTTGCTCTTTTTTGGGCGTGCAGCAGCACCTCAATGTCTTTTTTGTACTGAGGGGCCCAAAACAGAACACAGTACTCCAGGTGCATCCTCACTATTGCCAAGTACAGGGACACGATCACCTCCCTACTCCTGCTGGCCACACCATTCCTGATACAAGCCAGGATGTCGTTGGCCTTCTTGGCCACCTGGGCACACTGCTGGCTCATGCTTAGCTGGCTATCAACCAACACCCCCAGGTCCTTTTCCTCTGGGCATCTTTCCAACCACTGCTCCCCAAGCATTGCATGGGGTTGTTGTGATGAAAGTGCAGGACCCGGCACTTGGTCATGTTGAAACTCATACAAATGGCTTCGGTGCATCAATGCAACCTGTCCAGATCCCTGAGAAATGCGATTTGAATTTCCCTCAAGTTTCTTAAATTAAAGAGTGATGAACATGCCTAGCATACTGTATCTAAGTCTTTCAACACATCAGGGACCATGAAGGACTAAAATGACTTTACCTGGAATCTCCGATGTATAGAATTAACTAGACCATACCTGAAAAGGGCAATAACAAATCCTATCCACTTCAAGAAAAATATTTTTTTCACTTTAGCATTACTTTTATAAAGGTGATGAAGAAAAGAGACTTAAAAAAAAAGTTTTGAAATGAGATAATTTTCTTTGTGTTGTCACACAAGGTGTTTTTTTAAAAGAAAGCTCTACAGAACTATACTGACAAGTTGACAAATAATTTTGCCTCTTTTAATGACAGTATATTCTTAGTCGTATTGCTATTCTTTGTTACTTATGTTTAATAACAAAATATTATAAATGAAGTAATTTCTTTTGAATTGTATTTTTTTAAAACGAACTGTCAAAAAACTGCGAAGTATTTAAAGAATGTGTTTAATTTACTTCAAATGCAAATGATTTTTAGAAAACTCTTTCCCTTCATGAAGACTCTGGAGTGTTTCTTGTTTATCATTTTGGGATAAGCAATATACAAATAAATTTATTTTCTTCCTCCTTTATACATATTTATACATATTAGCATTTTCAAAGGAAAAATATCCTCCTGAGACCTTGGATGAGTCAACAGCATCTGAGTGGCTAAAACTAATGCATCACTTTACCCTCAGTTTTGCACCAGCCCTGCTCGCCTTCCAAAACACCTTGACACCTCAATCAGACAGTCACAAATATTGAAGTTATTTCACTTCCACTGCAGATGTCACCACCTATGTGGGTTATCCCCCCAACCCTCATTTATTTCAGTAGTTTAAAAGGACTAATTTTAGTTGGCAATTGACTGGATATTCATGTATGATCAGGGATATCATCCCATTTGAAGGAAACCACACTAATATTTATTGTTGCATTGCTCAAATGTGTCCCCCTTAAATTTACATGATTATGCTTGACTGTTCCAAGCAAACAAAACACATCAGAGGCATGTCACTGAGCAGGTGACGACAGAAAGCTTCTGGTGCTCCAGAGGGCATCTTGTTCGAAACACAGGCTGCCCTTTCGGTACTCTGTAGAAGGCCGCTGCGAACTGGTTTTGTCTCCATGTTGCCGTTGTCGCCTCTTCCCGCCCTCCGAAAAAACTGCCTCAACGGCCCGGAGGGAAGCGCTTGCACGCGGAGCAGCGCTCAGACCAGCAAGAGAGGATGTGTCCCAGCGGCAGCGTGTGTGGCACGAACTGTGCGTGCGTGCGGCACTTGAGCAGATGCCCCTATAAAAGGGCAGCACATGGCTCCTCTGAGCGCTCTTGCCAGGACCCCCACGCCTGCACAGAGACGACCAGACATTTCTGGGAGTCGTTGAATCCGTGGTGGTGGTAACTGATCTCCCCCCCTGCACTCCTTTCCTCGCCCCCTGGGTTTTTATCGACTTTACTTCTTTCTCTCTTGTTCTCGTGTCCTCCCCCCGCTGCCATCCCCGCCGACCTGCAATTCCCGGTTCACCGAAATAAAGTTTACAAGGTTGCACGGCATCTGACTCCCTTTGCGTCTTAATTTCGTCCTTGGGATCATATCGAAACCTCCCCAATATCGGATCGGGACATTTTTATTGGCGTCTCGGACGGGATCCCTCAAGACGAGAGTGCTGTCCCTCCTCGCTGTGGTGCGCTCTGTGATTGCCTGTGACCGAGGGTGAACGAAGGGTGAGGAAGGCGTGAATGGCGGCTTCTCGTTTCCTCTTGTACTGCTCTTACCGCGGACTTGTGCATTAGTGTACGGCTTGGCCTCCTGGGAGTGTGTAGGGGAAACTCGGAATTTAAGGTGTGACCCTCTCAGGATGATATCCCCTTTGTAGGAACTTTTGTAGGATCTTTGTGGGAATTTCGTGCATTAGTTTACGTTTCAGCCTTCCGGGAGCGTACAGGGAAAGCTCAGATTTCAAAGCGTGGCCCTCCCGGGAGGACTTCCCCTTCGCAGGAAAACGGCCGCCCTGAAGGCAGCCGACACTTGTGACTGCACATCTGTCTGTGAGGTGAGGAAGCAGGTGAGGAAGCAGAGACTGTCTGACTTTCCAGAGGCTCACCGAGCTCGGCCCTTGCTCCAGGGGCAAGGCTGGGAGAGGGACCGTTGGTTTCGTTTACAGACCATGGTAGACAGAACAAAAGTGTTGCAGAAGGAAGCCAGAGTTACAAGAGGGAAGGTGACGTGTGGAAAACAGACTCCACAATCTGTAAGACTGTAAAGTAGGTATGTTTATTTGGCGCCAGGCGGCACAGGGGTAGCCCCACCAAAGTCATGCATGCTGGGCAGTAACTTGCCTCTTCAATTTATACAGTCAAGTATTACATATTCATCAGATTTCCCAATCCACCTATACATATGCATGACCCAACTGCGCTTGCGCAGTGCCTCCTGGTGGTGGTTGTCGGGGGTCCCAAGATGAAGGCCCATCCTCTTCATCATGGTGTTTGCTGATTGACCTTTGTTTCTGCGCAAACTCAGTTCTCTTCTGGCTCCCATCCAAACTGCAAGGTCAGTCTTAGCCGGTCCTAGGCGACTCCCCAGTCCTTATCAGGAACTACCTCCTTTGTATGGAGATGCAAGACTCTCTGCCTCAGTTAATTTAAACACTATCAGTTCTCCGCACAGCAACTATCAGGCAGTGCTGCTTCTACTAAATTCCTTAACTATTAGGCAAGGCTGCTTCTACTAAAATCCCTTTAACCCCTTCCTTCAGAAGGGAAGAGTGGTCATCTGTGCGGTGTTGGGGGCGAGTTTGGCTGCTGTGGTGGAGGAAAGGAACCAGAGGTCTGGTCAGGCTGAGGCGACAGTAGATTCTCTGCAAGCGGCGATAGAAATGCTGCGGGAACAGCTGCGGGAGAACAAACAGCTGCTGGAGGAGGAGAGGTGCCAAAACGTGATACTGACGGAGGAGTTAAGGGGTCGACTCCTGAGGGAGGCAGGCTTCTTGGCGCAAACAGAAGTAGTGCTGGCAGAGAAAGGGATGCGATCGATCTATCCCCAGGGGGACGTGAAGGGAGCAAAAGAGACTGTGGGCAGCCCCCCCACATGTACTCGTTGGCTAAAACGGAATACGTGTGTGAAGATGACAGTGACAGTCACCCCCAGGCCATTACTAAAGAAATCCCTTTCGTGGCAATTGAATTGGCAAAGCTACGAAAAGATTTTGCGAGGACCGCGAGGGAATCGGAGACCGAATATGTCTGGAGGGTGTCCCTGTCAGGGGGGGCGGACACAGGACCTTGTTGTTGGAAAGGGAAGCGGGAGGGTACTGGGGCCGGAATTCAAAACATCCCAGCAGGGAGAGAACTGTGGCTGCCCTGGGGGGGGAGGGTGGAGTTGTGACCCCCCCTGACCGTTGGCGGCTGGGGAGGGAAGTGTGGACATGGGGAGAGATAGCCCAAGAGCTGATTAACTATGGGAGGAGATATGGGCCTGTTAACCAGCCATATCAAAGGGTGGAATCCAGAGCCCTGCGAGCTGCAGAACGAGCGAGTAAACAGCCGGCTTTCTTGGGGAAAAGCCCGGCTCTGGCCGGGAAAGAAAAGCCCCTGAGTCAGCAGGGGCTCTGGCAGTTAGGGCTGCAGAAGGGCATTCCCCAGGATCTGATGAATGGACTCCAACCAAGAAGCTAGAACGGCTTGTGCAGGGCTGGTCAGGGCGAGAAATCACTTTTGGACCAGGTCCTTGTGCCCCACCCTTGGTGAAGCTGGGGGGGGGGCAATGAAATGGGGAAGAAGATGGTGGGAAACTAAATCCTCTGGCCCCCCAGTGTGAGGGGGGACAACTCACCTGCAATAGCAAAGGGAATTTATTAATTATGGTGGTGGTAGGGCCAAAAAGGAGAAAAGTAACCTTTTTGATTGACACCGGAGCACAAATTACTGCACTAAGCCAGGTCGAGGCAGAACGGTGTGGAATTTCACCCCCATCCAAACGCCTGATGGTTTCAAACGCCTTGGGGAAAACCCAGACAGTGCCCATGACTCCGGTGACATTATGGCTACCCGGGGAGGAAGACCCCGTGGACACCATGGTAGCTGTGGGACCTTTCCAAACGAACCTTTTAGGCATGGATGTTTTAAAGGGTAAACAGTGGCGTGATACCCAGGGAAATTCGTGGTCCTTCCATGCCCCTCAAATTAGACAGTTGGCTAAAGCCCCCAGCGCGGAGGTGCGTCTGCTACAAGCGGCACCTGCCCTACCCCCTGCTAAACTACCGAATGTGAAGCCCTCCCCGCTGCTGCTCGGAGCCGGGGCAGGCACAGCCCGGTGCTGGCAGAGCTGCGGGAACAAGGAGTCCTGGTTCCCACCCACTCGCCTTCCAACTCCCCGGTCTGGCCGGTGCGAAAACCTAGCGGAAAGTGGCGGTTAACGGTCGATCAACGGCGTTTGAATGCTAATACGGGACTATTAACCGCTGCTGTGCCCAACATTGCCGAGCTCATTAGCACCATTCAGGAGCACGAGCACCCCATTCTGGCAAGTACTGATGTTGAGGATATGTTCTTCGTGGCTCTCCTTCAACCCGAAGATCAGACCCGTTTTGCTTTCACCTGGGAGGGACAGCAGCGCACTTCCACGCGGCTTCCCCAGGGGTATGAGCACTCTCCCACGTTACCTCACCATGCCCTAGCACAGGAGTTAGAAGTGATCCCCATACAGGCGGGGGTGAAGATTTATCAGTATACAGACGATGTGCTTATGGGAGGGAGCCAGACAGAGGAAGTTGGGGAGGCGCAGCGGGACATTATTACCCGTTTAGAAAGCACAGGATTGACGGTTCCGCCCGAAACGATAGAAGCCCCTTCTAGTGAAATGAAATTTTTGGGACTGTGGTGGAGGGGAAAAATGACTTGTATCCCCCCCATGCTCTGTCCTCCCTCAACCTAATTAAATCAAAGAAAGATCTACAACGTACATTAGTACTACTCGTGTTCTGGAGAAAACATATCCCTGATTTTTTGATTATTGTTAGACCTTTGTATGATTTACTGTCGAAAAAGGCTCAATGGGAGTGGACCCAGCTCCACGATGAGGCGTTACGACTGTAGGTGTTTGAAGCAAATGCCTACCAAGCCCTGGGACCTATCCATCCGATGGACCCAGTCCAAATCGAATGGGGGTTTGCCCCGATCGAGCTCTCGATTAATTTGTGGCAAAAGGAGCAGAGGGGCCCCTTCGGCCCATCAGGTTCTATTCGTGTAGTTTCAAAGGTGCTGAAAAAAGGCATACAACTTGGGAAAAGGGCCTATTTGTAGTTAGTCTGGCTTTGAGAGAGGCCGAATGAACTATCTGACAGCAACCCATAATCCTTTGGGGCCCATTTAAAGTGACCAAAGCAGTTTTAACGGGAACCCCACCCCCTGACGGGGTGGCCCAAAGGGCCTCCGTACAGAAATGGTATGCACAAATAGAGCATTATTGTGAGATCTTTTCCATATCTGAAGGAGCTACTAAAGTGCTAAATACACAGCATGAGGCAGACCTAGATAAGGATGCACCCCAGCTTTCTCCTGTGATACAAATAGCTCCCCCATTTTCCGAACAGTTACAGAATTTTACAGACGCTTCGTCGAAGCGAGAAGGAAAGATTTGGAAGTATTGAGCTGTGGTGGCTCAAGTGGGGACTAAGGAACAAATAATTACTGAAAGGGAGGGCAGCGTGCAGGTGGGAGAGCTAACCGCAGTGTGGAGTGTATTCCAGCACGAGGCCCAAGCTACTTCCCCTGTATGTATTTATACTGACTCCTACGCAGTATTCAAAGGCTGCACAGAGTGGCTACCATTCTGGGAACAAAATGAATAGGAGGTTAGTAGGATACCGATATGGCAGAAGGAAAAATGGGAAGACATTCTTGCAATTGCTAAATGTGGGAAATTTGCAGTGGCGTGGGTTGCATCCCACCAACAAAGTGAGACCCCAGTGAACTGATGGAATGCTGAAGTGGACGAACTAGCTCGACTAGCTCCTCTGCAGAGCACCCAAATAATAGAAAATTGGGACCATTTATTAGAACGGCTGTGTACAAAACAGAAACATTCAGGGATTAATGATTTATTTTGTGAGGCGCAAGCTTGGGGGTGGCCGGTTACCAGGGACGAATGCAAAACATGTATATCTTCTTGTGAACAATGTCGTGTCCATTTGGGCAGACACCCCCTAGAAAACAACCTCCTGCACTTAAGAGAAGGAAAGGGTTTGTGGGAGGCCTGGCAGGTTCATTACCTCAGTCTATTTTGAAAATTAGAGGGAAAATGTTACAAATTGGTGGGTGTCGAAATAGTATCTGGACTAGCACAAGCTAAAGCATGTGCCAAAGTGACATGGGAGAACACTGTGAAGGCCCTGAAAGAAAGGTTTTGGACCTTCCCTAAAGCGCAGTTGATTTCATCTGACAATGATTCACATTTCACAGCTAGAAAAGTTCAAGAATGGGTGGTCCAGGAGGGAATTTCATGGGCGTTTCACACCCCATACTACCTGCAAGCAAATGGGATCGTGGAAAGAACAAACGGTTTACTAAAGCGATTTCTGAAACCACACAAATCAGGATGGGCTGAGCGGGTGGGGGACGCAGTGACCAGTGTCAGTAACTGCTGGGGAACAAATGGATGCCCAAAGATTACAGCATTTTGCCCCCAAGCCCTGACAATTATGCCCACCTAGCATGGCCCTGGTCACCCTGACAACCCATCCCATTTCCCCGGGCAACCTGTCCTGGTTGAACTCCCCACTGTGGGAGCAGTACCATTGGTATTGGACGCCCCGCGGAACAAATACACTTGGAAGGCAAGAGACGCTTGTGGGAAGGTCCATAAGATTCACACTAAGTGGATTATTACTTCCTTCTGACCCGAGAAGCGAGTTTGCTTCTGTTCTTATTTTCCAGGAAGGAGCAGCCAAATATCTCTAAGGAGGGAAACTCTACAGCCTCCGTGGGGAACCTGAGCCAGTGCTCTATGACTTTCACAGTAAAACAGTGTTTCCTGTTGTTCACCCAGAACCTCCTGCCTTTCAGTTTGTGGCCATTGCTTCTGGTCGTGTTACTGGGCACCACAGAAAGAGCCTGGCTCTGTCCTCTTTGCACTTCAGCTATACATATACATAAATAAGACCCCTTTGAGCTTTCTCTTCTCCAGGTTGAACAGTCCCAGCCCTCTCAGCTTTCCACATAGGAGAGATCCTCCAGTCCCTTCATGGACCTTTGTTGGACTCTCTCAAGTATGTCCATATCTCTCTTGTACTGAGGAGCCCAGAACTGTAAGGCTTTTGATATTGTCCCTCACAGCATCCCTCTGGACAAGTTGTCCACCTGTGGGGTGAGTGGGTTCACAGTGTGCTGGGTGAAGAACTGGCCCTTCAGAAAGCGATCTGGGGGTGCTGGTTGACAGCAGGCCTCATAAGAGTCAGCAGTGTGCCCTGGGAGCCCAGCAGGCAAACTGCATCATGGGGGTGCATCAGACACGGCATAACCAGCTGGTCGAAAGAGGTCATTATTCCACTGTATTCAGTGCTCATGCAGCCTCACCTGGAGTACTGTGTCAGTTCTGGACCCTACAATTTAAAAAGGATGTGAATGTCCTTGAAAGTGTCTGGGGGAGGACAACAAAGTTGGTGAAAGAGCTGGAAAACCTGTGCTATGAGGAGTGTCTAAGGACTTTGAGTTTGTCTAGTTTGAAGAAAAATTGCACTCGACAGCTTCCTGAGAAGGGGAAGTGGAGAGGGAGGTGCCGATCTCTTCTCCCTGGTGTCTAGTGCTGGGGCATGNAGGAATGATTCAGAACTGTGTGAGCAGAGGTTAAGACTGGACGTTATGAAGCATTTATTGGTCAAACACTGAAACAGACTTTCTGGAGAAGTGGTCAATCGCCGCCAAATTGTCAGTATTTAAGAGGGAGTTGGACAATACCCTTAATAAGTTGCTTTAACTGTTGGTCAGCCCTGAATTGGTTAGGCAGTTGGACTAAATGCTAGTTGTAGGTCCCTTCCAACTGAAATTATTCTATCCTATTCTATTCTATTCTATTCTATTCTATTCTATTCTATTCTATTCTATTCTATTCTATTCTATTCTGTTCTATTCTATTCTATTCTATTCTATTCTAGAACTGGACACAGTACTCCAGGCATGACCTCATCGGTGTTAAATAAAGGGGAAGGATCCCCTCCCTTGACCTGCTGGTAGTACTTTGCCTGATGCAGCCCGGGATACCATTAGCCTTCTTTGACACAAGGGCACATTACTGGCTCATGCTCAACTTGGTGTCCACCAGGACCCTCAGGTCCTTTTCTACCAAAATCTTTTCCAGCGAGTCAGCCCCCAGCACGTACTGTGCATGGGGTTGTTCTTCTCCAGGTGCAGGACTTTGTACTTCCCTTTGTTGAACTTCATGAGATTCCTGTCAGCCTTTTCTCCAGCCTGTCAAAGTCCCTCTGGACGGCAACTCAACCCTCTGGTGTATCAGTCACTCCTCCCAGTTTGGTATCATCCACCTGCTTTGGCAAGGTCTCCTCCGCGGGCTTCAGGGGAATCTTTGCTGCTGTGCCTTGACCACCTCTTCCCACTCCTACTTCTTCTATCACCTTGGTGTTCACATTTTTCTCACTCCTCTCTCTGATAGCTACTGTGCTGTACAGATATACCCAATCCAAAGCTTGTCGCAATGTTTTTTAAAAATTACACTCATATCTTTGGAAAGACTGTTTGCTGATATCTTGTGTCATATTGCAGCAGTCAGGAAATTAAAGAGGAACAGATACACGTTTCCATTCTAGTTCCTAGAATTGCTCTTTCTGTTAGAATTAAAATAAAATACACATGTAAGTGGTTGGCTTTATTTAATAAACCATGGATTTATATTTTGAACAGTCCCTACTATTGAAAGGCATTATCAATTCTCTAAGTTCTCTAAGACTAAATTAAATTTGTTGGTAATTCTATAGAACTTAGCCAACTGGACTGCTGCTACCACTTTTTTCTTTTTTTTTTTTTTAATTTTTCTGAGTATTACATTCACCATACCTAGTTTTCCCAGTGACAAAAGAAAACATCATGTCTTTCTGAGAGAATAGGAGGGATTAATTTTTCCACTGGAGATTTTAGAGGGCTTATTTTCATAAAAGCAATTCTTTTTTTCTTTGACTCTGTTGGAAAAATCTCATCTAGAATCTCTAATCTTTGTACTGCAGGTTTGCTTCACCTCTCTGTTGCCAAAATGTTGTGCTGATCATCATTAATGTTTTACTTTTGTAAAGGTGTTTTTCGCCTATGTTGGAGAGTAATACCCACCATAAAGGTCATGACTTGTGAAGATAAGTGAAGTGAAGAGAGTGGCACAAAACAATAGGTAGCAAAACGTTGTACAATTCAGTAAACAACAAGGTCAATTACTTCATATATACTTGTAGTTCAGCACAGCTGGACCGAAAAAAATCGTAATGCCTGACTGGCAATCTGCAGAAGTTTGATGTGGAATAATAATGGAGTTTAAATCACCAGTTTACCAAAAAGTGTCATTCTGACTGGGCTGGCATAGAAATGAGAAGCAAGCTGTTAGAAAAGCATTACAAAAAGAACCGAAAAGTATTAGTACAACAGAAAAGAAAGAAAATAACAGACAGCACATTGCTTGTTAAACTATGGGTCTGACAATCTAGTTTTTCATACAATTTTTTATCTTAAAACTGAGTGGTCCAACTGTTACAGGAATTTTTTACTATTCAAACACTGCTAGGAGCTTTTTGTGAAGCCAAATTACCTGAGTAAAGAATTTCCAAATAATCAACATCCGAGTTCAAAAGTTCAGTTACACTAGTAAAATCCTTTAAAATAAATGAGTGTTATGATAATGTACTTTTTTTCAAGTACTGTACTTCACTGGAAAATAATTGGAAATGGTAAAAAATAACTCTCTAAATGCAGTAAGAAACAGGAGGCAGTACTTTAATAAGGAGAGAGAGAACTAGAAATAAATAGAGGAAAGTCAAAGATGAATTTGACATGTATTAACTGTGCAGAGAGAAGCTCATAGTATGTTTTTAAGATCATTGTAATAAGGTGAACTTGTCAGTAAAGCCATATATATCCTTTCACAAGTACAATGCATTTGAGATGTTCTCCCCAAACTTTATATCAAGAACACTGCTACAGGCATTTAATGCTTGTACACAAATTCACGAAGAAAATGGTTCTCAAACTTGGACAAAATTTTTATACTAGTATTTCTGGCATTACATGAGATAGATTAACTAAAGTGGGATGAGGGGGTGCTACGAGGATGATGAGGAGACTGGAGCATCTCTCCTACGAGGAAAGGCTGAGGGAGCTGGGCTTGTTTAGCCTGAAGAAGAGAAGGCTGAGAAGGGAACCTTATAAATGCTTATAAATACCTTAAGGATGGGTGTCAGGAGGATGGGGCCAGACTCTTTTCAGTAGTGCCCAGCGACAGGACAAGGGGCAATGGGCACAAACTGAAGCAGTGGAAGTTCCGTCTGAATATGAGGAAGAACTTCCCTCTGAGGGTGACGGAGCCCTGGAACAGGTTGCCCAGGGAGGTTGTGGATTCTCCTTCTCTGGCGATATGCAAGACCTGCCTGGAACAAGGTCCTATGCATCCTGCTCTAGGTGGCCCTGCTTTGGCAGAGGCGTTGGACTAGATGACCCACAAAGGTCCCTTCCAACCCCTATCATTCTGTGATTCTGTGAAAGTAGTATATCCAGATTGGCATAAAGAAAGCTACAGTAATTTAATGGTTTCTAGGTGTTCATATACAGTTTAAGATACAATTTCAGGTTGACTTTGGCCAGAAAATAGGTGATAAAGTTATTAATGTTTTTCATTATATCATTTTTATTGTGTAGATTAAACACGGTTTTAGTGATGGCTCAGAAATATAAATGCAATGATAGGACTTGGAACACAATTTTTCCTTTCGATATTGTTTATTTCCCTACCCAGCTAGTATAGGGCTGCAAAACCATAAGAAAAAGCTTAATTATGAAATTTACGCTTTATCTATAGAATTTCTAGTTGTCTTCAACTAAGACATCCCTTATAACATCCTCTCTGGTTTTTGTTTCCATTGGAGTTTCCAGCCATCTCATATAATATGGGATTTTTGTGTTGCAAGTTCGCACCTGGGTTCTTTGTTAAAAGCTATACAGCATAATACTTATTCAGTTTTGCTGAACCCACTGTTCTGGCTCTTTTGATGTTACAGGTTTAATCGCCATGTGGACTACTGTCCCCCATATTTGTGTCTTACTCTTCACATCAACATCATCCAGCTGTTTCACTACGTCATCTGGGAAGCAGAAGCAGGAATGCCAGAAGCGGGTGATGGGAAGGATAGATGTGGAAATTAAAAGGAGATTTGATGGAAGAAAGCTTTTGTTGCTAACAGCTTATCTTCAATTAGAGTGGCAGCAGTGACTGCACAGCTTAGAGGCTGCTGTTCTGGCAGTCATCAATTAGAAATCTGGCAACCAGTTTTCCATTTTGTGCCTAACCTAGAAGAACACATTTTGCCTCAAACATGTAAAATATGAAGTATCTTTACTCAGGGTAATAAAATCTGTGCATCATAGGGAATTCTTTCTTACAGACCATTTCAAATCTAGCAGGTATAATTTCACATGCCTGCTTTTTCTGAGTTATAGGATATTAAAAGCATGATAGATGCCAGTTCATCCACCTCAGAAACTAGATTGGTAAGCAAGGATGTTTCTGTTATTAGCACAGCTTTTACTTTCGTACTTTCAAAAGATGAAATTTGTTTTGGCTGGTTGTTAGGTCAAACACTAATTATAAGTTAGTTTTCCTTGATGAAGAACCACAGAGTTTGTGCCAAAGACATTAAAATCTCATTCTTTTAGACAGAGGGTAGTTGCTGTACTGGTAATGAAAGAATTGTTTCTCATGTGAATGTAGTAATTCACACTTGGCTTTTTGCAGCCTAAGAACATTCTTTTACAACAGAGATTACCCATTGCTAGAAGCGTGCTGCCAGATTAAATGCATAAATGGTCTAATATAGTGTGGCAACATTCCTAAAGGAACTAAAACAATATTAACTTTAGTACTGTTACCAGTGTACTTGGCTGTTGTATGTATGACAATGCCCTGGGAAAATTATGATTGACTGCTCTCAAGGCAGCAGTTCCAATACAAAGTGTAATGGACACAGGAAAATAAGGCAAAAGTGAACGAAATTGTGTGTTCTTGTAGTTGCTGAGATGGCAATGTCAGTAAGTTCTGATCTTCTCATTCAGTCTTGCAACACGCGTAAGGTTTTTGACAAGCTGCCAAACTGTGTTTGACTGATACCGGCTACACTGTCTTCCTCAGATAACATTTTTTTTTTTTACCTAAGTAATGCCTTTTTTTTCTCTGTCATCTGAAAATGAAAACATCTATTTCCAATCAAGATTTATAGATCAGGAAAGAATCAATCATAATTACATTCTGTTTGGTTATACCAGGAGTCCTGGGAGGAACATGACTGTTAGAAGCTTTCTCTGTGCAGGGTATAGTGGCATAAACATCACAAGATAAAACCAGACAGCCACAAGTGGGCTTTCTTCTGAGCTTCAAATCAACAGTTTCTAACTTGTTATATGTGGTAGGGATTATGATGTCCATAAACTTTTAATCCTACCAATTAGTTCTGTTTTTTCTTTTCCCATGTCACTTAGTAATAGACCGTAAAAATGTAAGTAAGCAATGCAGTAAGTCCCCAATTTTCTAAACTTTCTTTCCCATATAGGAGATTTTAAAAAAGTGTAATTTAACTTCCCTTTTGTCCTTCAGTTTCTTCAAAATTGGTAGATTGTTGTGGAGCATTGTTGAAGACCACAGCCTGCTTTCCAATATGACATTCTAAAGAGGGTTAGGAAAAGAGCAGTTACTACGTAATCACATTAGTTTACTTTTCAACAGTAGGATTATCTAAGATCTCAAATGCAAGAAGAATTTCCGTAAAAATGGTGTATTAGTTAGTCTTTTCTGAAACAAGGTCAAGAAATTCACTATCAAATGAGTGAACAGATTTTTTAGTAATAGGAGACGAATGATGCAAATTTCAAGGGCTGCAGTGGTCAGTCTATGCGCTGAAGGGCACTAGTTTCTAGAAGCACTTCAGAGGTTCTCACTGCAATTGCATTTCTGAAGTGTTGAATCATTTACAGCATTCTGAGGATACACAGTATTGCTTCTTTTCTTTTTCCCTCCAAACATGTCTTTTTCTAAAACCAAGATGAGTCATTTACTTTAGAACTTATTTATTAAATTGATGTACCTTTTTCGATATTGTTTTGTGTAGTTTTCATTAAATTTATTTAGAGAGATTAAAAATAAGAATAACCCACAGCATTCTCAGATATAACCTGAGAGAAATATGTATTCCAGATTACCTTTGACAGCCCACAACAGACATTACACATAACAGTCTGCACCTACTAAGTAACCTGCTAGAGATAAGATACTACATAATAACAGCTTGATGAAGAGTGATGTAGAAGCTCATAAATACGCTGACCCTGCATCTGCTGCCAGTGGTGCATCATTCCATATGTAGTCCCACTGAAACCTGTTGTGAGCAGAACTATTTTGTTAAACTTGGAAGAAATGCATCTAAAGCATTTATGTTTGGACGTAGGCATTCTTATACTGACTTTCAATACAGCATTGTTAAATGACCTTGTCAAGGTTGATTGATAGGAGTTTTAGTTAAGCAAAGACTAGAGGAACTAATGTAACTTTTCAGTGATTATCTGAGAAACAACTAGAATAAATAGAGCAAGATGAGGAGGAAAAAGTGACAATTTAACTACATGTCCTTCTGCAAGTGAGAAAATAGCTCCAGCAACCTGCTGTTAAATTATTACACAAACCCTCAGGTTATAAAATGAAGGTACAACCATTCCACATTACTTTTTCATGTCCTTTTGCGAGGTCAGAATGCCACTAAGTTAGAGTGATCCTTCATGTATCAGGGAATCTTTCCAAAGCATATTGCCTACTTGCACGTATACTGCTGGCTCTTTCACAGATGTATGGGACTATAGCATAGCAGCAGTAGCAAATTTATAGGTGAAATCAAGGGACTCTGAAAGTCTTAGAATGGTGAGGGAACAACTGCATTTTGTGGGAAACTAGCAGTTGGTCCTCGATTTTGTTAGCTGTAACCTCTCCACAAGGGAGTGGTCTCTGCGGTCTACTTCAGAGCGTTAGTATAGTAAATATATATATATTAGTTAGTATAGTAAATATATATAACTACTCTTCAGATTGCTAGATGACAAAGATTTTCAGTGTTTTGAAAGAATCTGAGAACACATTATGGAGTTTTGCTTTTAGAAACATAATAGAACTGGAGAGAGACGACAACAGGAAGACCAGAGGATTTAGTAAAAATCCTGTGTGAATCTTTTCAGATGCTCTTTATGACTCCAATATGCTAACATCATTTTGTGAAGAGTACTGTCCTGCGGGGCCCTGCAGATGCTTACAGATTTGGTGCCACAGTCTATGACTTAATGGTTGACCTGAACGGAGGGCAGAACAAAGCTGTATTGTTTGGAAGAGCAGGGGAAAGACTGTGGTAAAGACACCTTCCTGATCAGAGTGCAGAAAAGGTGGTGTTAGCTCCATTACTCTTTCTAATGACTGCCTGCTACCTTTCCCTATAAGCCTTCTCTGGGGCATTGTAAACCACAGCAGGCACATTGGCTGAGCAAGAAATCCCTTTCCCTTTCTAATCACAAAGCCTGTAACTGGGCCTAAGGGTCTGCCTGAGGACCCTCAAGAAAATGAACTTCCACTAACTTTTTTTCTTGTCTATGCTTTGTCATGACTGATTGTTTAATGGTCACTATAATACCATGTTTGCAGATGATGTGGCATTTGATTTCACTGTAGTCTGTATTTGAACATAAAATTTTGCACTGTATAGCTTTCACACATGAGTATTTACCTCCATAAAATGTGTTTAGACTACCAACAAATTTTTTTCTTCAATGGAATGGATATGCATGATGAAGTATATATTTTTTTAATTTAATTTCTTAATTTTTTTATCTTCTTTCTATCACAACTTTAAAAAGCTTGTTTTTCTGTGTATAAGGGGCAATTTTCAATGAAAATGAAAATTAAACCAGGAGATAGGTATGTTTTATAGCTGATTTTCCTTATCATAAAGTAAATACTTCCAACTCTTCTAAAGGATAATTGCTGTTCAGTATCGTTTATACGCAGCAATAATCTTCATTAAGTTTTGAAATGATCTCCTGAGCAGTCATTTATAAGATGTTAAATTAATGCTGTAGTAAACTTAGATAATTGTGTAATAAATGCATAAATACATCTAGGTATGGATTAAATGCTTGAGTTAAGACAAATAATTTGAAGTTATGTTTTCAGACATAGGAGATGCATGTTTGGAAAAAGTGCATGTTTGGAAAAAAATGCCTTTAGCAGCCCAAATACACTTGATATGCACATGTGCTAGTCTCCACATGTGAGACTTAATCTCCTTCATGCACATCCTGCCTCGGTACTCCTTCTGCAGGAAGCATTGCAGCAAATGACATTTGTGAATTCAGCACTTTATACTATATCACTACTGCATCATCAGAAAAGAAAAAAAAAACTGGTTTAGATGATTTATTGTGTGTGGGGCATTTTTTTAAACAAGCAAACAAAACCCCAGGCCTATGTTAAATCCAGACATCAGAAAACATATATATATATATATATATATATATATATATATATACACACACATGTTTTTAAACTAGCACAGAGTAGTGTCTAGGTGTTCTGGTCTTAAAACCAAAAGGCTCTTGTCTGACAGGTGGTGTATTTCTATACATTCTGCTCGCAACAATGTGATGCACAACATAAGCAAGTTTAAGGGATTAATTTTTTGTGCTTACTTATGGCTTGCAGCCATGACACTTCCTTAGTGAACATTTCATCTCCTCTGATTTGCCCTAAAAAACAAACAGGGCATCATCACTCCCTGTGCAGATGTTGCTTTACATTTAGGTCAAATGGAAGATTTTCTTGAAGTCAGCAGCCATGTTGTATGTATACCTGTGCACTTCTCTATGAGATTTTCCCTCTTACTCATTTGTGTCTACCACAAGTTTTACAGGGGCAGAAATTCAGTTTGCACATTCATTTTCTGTCATGAAGGATACACGAATCCCAAATTGAACCTTAGAATCTGAAGATACCAGATTTTAAAATTGTTTGACACTAACAATGCCAGGTTTCCTTCTTGATTAAGATATCCTAATTTCACTCAAGAGGAGTGAAATTCAGTGAATCTCTTATGCTAATTGAGGGTCCATTAAGCTGACAAACAACATGTTATTAATTTAAAGGTAGTCAAAATGATCACGCATCTCAGAGATTATAATAAGCAGTTACTGAAGCTGATGACACAACACATTTCATTAGTAAGCCTTCTGTCACATGTTTGTAGCTATTCTGCCCTAAAATAAAAAGATCCCTCAGTAATGGAATTAGACTGACGTTGTCAGTCAGAATAGCCAATAAATCAACTCTGTGTATAATCCTGACCCAAATTTAACTTCATTGCCTGAATCTACAAGCCATTTAAAAAAAAAAAAATTAATAAAAAAATCCCTGAGGCCGAAATTTGTACTGTACATCAGCTATAAATCCCACTGGCTCTTTTTTTCTTGTGTACTAAAAATCACTTTTTGGCTGATTCAAAAGAACAAATAAAATTTTGTAGCACCAATTTATCAAATATTTTAGAAGTAAATAACCTCAAATATAATGCTGGCCAAAAGCAGATTCCAGCTCCCTAGTTCATTCATATCTTGGTGTCTCAGATCTCTATATAAGCAGAATTCCATATCTTGATGCCTCAATCAAGGTAACATGTGATTTATATTGGATTTGTACCTGACATATATTTGTTTCTCTTCTCTGGCAAGCTGAGAAAATAATGTGTCTTGTTTTGTTTCAACACATACAACTCAAAATCCAGCTTACAAAACTGGAGAAACATGCATCGTTTTGCCATATAGGTGATTCATCTACAATCAATTTAGATATTCCTGGAAGACATTATACCCCCTATCTTGCTCAGTATTGTCCCATCCCACTCAGCGAGAAAAGGGGAAGGCGAGCTTTTTAATTCTCTGTGGGGTACTGAGAGTCATAACAATGACCAAGAGGCTTGACTAAAAAGAAAGCTTTACTTGGAAGGCAATAGAGTTGCAAAAGATGATAACTTTTCAACTTCATAACATTACTTTTAGTGCAGTGGGGTTGGAAATGAATATTGACTTTGCAAAGGTCTCAACAACACAATGTGTGATTTCATAAAACCATAGAATACAGCAGATTGATAGATTTCTAGCAACATTACCCTTATCTGCCAAGAAAGTCAGAGATAGAGAAAAAGAAGAAAGCAAGAGAAGAAATAAGAGAAAAGATATCATCAGCCTTGGATCCAGCGGTGGTCTCTGAGCTGGTGGTCAGGGTCCTCCAGTGGGGGACTTGTACCTGGTGTCTGGGTCCTTGGGTGGCGGGCGCGCACAGCGAGGTGCTGGCCCCCTCTCCTTTTATACCCTTCTGGTGCCTGTCTCGTTGCTTCCCAAAAGTTCTTAAAAATGAGTCAGGGCAGGATGGAGGTGTTTTGGTGGTCTCACATTGTCCCCTCCCCTAAGGCAAATGCTTAACTTCCTTGCCTACATGGCATAGGTGGGTTTCGCAAGCCTCCACAGGGTTTTGCTTGTCTTTCACACTCCCTTATCAAGATGAGGAAGTTCCCGAAGCATAATGCCTGATTGAGGAGTTCGCTTAATTCCCGCATCTTTATGAATTTCTAGAGACAGCCCTTTGTGACCATTGCCCACCCTGGCCTGGGGATGTTTGTGACAACTGCCCACCCTGGCCTGGGCCTGCACAAGTATACACTGTGCTTTCTCTTTGACCCAAAGCCTTTAAAGTATACAGGATAGATGCCGAGTTCAGCAGTTAATTTGGTTCCTTCAGATTTTGTAGTAATAGCTTGCTTTTGGCAGTTCATATACACCTTGTGACAATTCAGCTGGATAGTACCACTAAAGACTTCATACATCCTGTGTTCTTAGTGAGCTAGTGAGTAGCTTGACCACTGTTGAGGAGACGTTTTTCATACACCTGGCCAGGAAACAGCAGAATACATTTCAGAACGGTCAATGAAATTTAGGTTAGACTGGTGGAGGTTAGGAGTAAAGTTCTTCTGAAGACTTCAACAGTAGCGCAGAGAAAAGGACAGAGGGAGTTTAGATGACAGTAAAGAGAAACACAATTACACACGCAGGATATGCCACAATGTCAGAATTATACTCTCTTGGCTGCATCCAAACAGGATTCAGCAACTATGGTAAAAATCAGTGATTCTGAGCGTCAAAAATCAGAATTATTGCCTGTAGTATTGTTTGTCTCACTAAAGAAGACAATACAGGGCCCAATTAACTCATGTTATCTTTAGTCAGAGTCAGGAGATCAGTCAAGCAGAAATCATGTAGCTTTCATGTGGAGGCCAGATTGCTAAAGTCAAATCAATTGATCACCTTGTTCATCATAGCATGTCCTGGTAGGGATATTAAGAGGACTAGAAATATCAGTCTTGGGAAAGATTTGAGAACCATCCTTTTAAATGTATCTTTTACATTTTGCTTCTATATTTGCAAAATGCCTCAGGTGTATTAGTTAATATATTAAGATGTTCATTGCTGATAAACTTAATACATGTAAGCTATTTTATTATTGTGGTTTAAAATAGAATTGCATTATTAATTGACCTAAACTTTCTAATTTCTCTTTCCATCACTAACCTTTAATCTTTCAGAAAAACAGCGTCACCATTCTGTGTTAATGTTCCTAAAATACTATCAATTTCTGTCAATTCCTAAAGTTGGTACTTTACCAACTTCCATTTCTGTGAAGCTGTACTTCAACAAAGGCCAAAACCAGCAATCATTCTTCTGGCCAAGACTTTAGCATACTGGTCTAAGCCAACCTCCCTTTAAATTTTTCCTCAAGACCAAAAGTCAGTAGCTGAAATAGATTAAAACTGCAGGAAGAGCTCTGGCTACAAGAACTGTAAGAAGAGGAACAAAAATGGAGCCCTGTCGCTCCAGATCAGAAGAGGAAAGGAAAGATTTTTCTGACTGCTTTTTGGTGGGAGAGGGAAGAACATCGGGTGGGCTCAGTCTGCCCTCTTGTCTCAATATGTGTAGTCTGCAAAATAGTAACGTTCTAATTGAATTTGGAAAAAATGCCAAATGGACACAGGCTGTTAAATTGGGCAATTGGCAATGTCTTTGTGATTGACACAGTCTATTGGTGAAACTTGCAATTCACATCTTCCTACTGGTTTTCAGTCATTTTCACAGCCATCTGGTTTAGTTTGTATTTTTAAATACTTTTACTGCAAGTTAATCCAAGTAAGCGTTTTCAGGTATACTGCTCTGAAGAAGAGAGAGCAAAACAGTCTAAATGGTAGCAAAAATGCGGTCAATATTTAACATGCTTATGTGTTAAAAGGAACTGAAGTTTTGCATAGGCTCAGAGTGGTTATATTTAATTTTACCATATTATATCATACTACATAGCTTTATATGACAGCTTAGTGTATTTTGGAACAAAATTACCATGAAATTCAATACTTCAAATACTTGTTAAGCAATAAACTGATGTGTAACTTGAAATTTAATTTGAAGTTTTTCTTGAACCCTGTGTGGACACTGAATTACTATTTTATACACCAAGCATTTACCCATGTAGACAAATGAAGTTATATTCAGAAAGCATCACAAAAGAAAATAAACTAGCAATGCATAGATCCTATTGTCTATTCCCTAGCAAAAACTTAAAAAAAATATTACAACTTGATTTGAAAGGTGGGACTGTATGTGCTGCAGTTGCTTGAAGGAGTTTTGCTTGTTTTACATATAACTTGTGTAAAAAATAATTTTTGTTATTGAAGTTCACAGTGAAATAAGAAATTTCCTGGATAGCACAGTTAGTCATGTTTTCATTAACACAGCTCTATGCTTTCACTTATAAAGCTAAGGTTATAAATATTTACTAAACTGCAGGTATTTGAGATAAAATATTACAGACCGAGTATATTATTAATAACTATCTGGATGACTATTTTGTTATGTTCAGTTGCTTGATTTCTCAGGGTAAATTTAAGGAAAGTAAAACACATGTTTGGGAAGAAACACAAGATAGAATTAGGACACTGCCTTTGCATCTGGCAGTTCTGCTGAAACCATGAAAAATCTGCTTCAGTTTGGCACATTTGGGAAGAACATTGTGATTTGAACGTACTTGTTAGAGATCTGCAAGTATGTCAGAGAAGATATCTGTTCCAGGTATACTGGGAATATTCCATCCTTGGACAACAGAAACCAAAAATGACTCTTGCTGTGGCTGCACCTCACAACTGTCAGGGTTTGCTGCATTAACAGGATCAAGCATAGGAATTGAAAGTGGGGTCATAATCTCTTTTGTAAAGAATAATACATTTGTTTCACAAATAATAGTTACGTCTTTTCACACACACAGACACACAGACACACAGACACACACACAGACACAATTCTGATTTTCTTGTCACGCTGAAAGTAGTCTGCTTCTTTATAGAGCTGCGAGGCATTGTGTTCATGCCTGTTGCCAATGTAAAATTAATTCATGTTCTTGAATATCCCTAAGGTAGATGCTAGTAGCACACATGAGAACTAATCAGAAAAATCAAAATAATTATGGGAAGTAAATTCAAGTTTGAGGCAAAGTTGTGATTAAAAGAATTTTTCAGACCTGTAGGCATGGCTAGAGATGTTTTCTCTCTAATTCAAATTTACCATGGCACTGTACCAGTAAAATGGTTGTAGTTATTCTACAATATTTGAATAGACTTTTAAAAAAGAGAGATTATTTAGAACAAGGTAAAGAAGGAAGAAAAAATATTTGCGGAGAGCACCAATAAATACTTTTGAATTGATATGGAAGATGTTACAAAATAATGCAGAAATATTTTACAAGGATACATGTAATTATAAATTAAATGAAAAACAACTGTAGAAATATTAGAGAAATAAATTCCAAAGTTATCTTCAGAAATGTGTGTACTTGTGTAATTCTATCAAAAAGTCCTCGTTTTCTAAGCAAAGAACCNCCTGATTGTCTGACTGGGTTTAGATTAAATGTAGGTTTTTCAAATTTACAAATTTCATTAGTAGTTTATAGACTTGCCATTCTGCATAACTCATTTTTCATCCAAAGAGGAAAGTGACTCGCTTTCTGTTAACCCGAATGAAACCTTTTTCCCAAGTGGTTAGTGTTTAATGAAATACTTTCTAACATATTGTCAGGAATCTATGGAAAAGTAAGGAAATTAAGGAAAGTAATTCTAAAGCAGTAAATGAGGAGAACAGTAAAGTATATCACCAAGAAATGTTTGGTGTTACTATTCCTCTTTTTGAGTTGAAGTAATAGGCGACCTTTTACTTGTATGGGTTACAAGAAATGCTTATACAACACAATTTCCAATGTACAGAGTGATACCCTGAGCCTAAGAGTCACCATGCCATTTGGGACACCAGAGAGGGCTGGTGTCCCTACTATTCTCTTGCCACTTTTATGGTCCCATGCAAAGGGTATTCTGCCCACTAGAAGCTTCATACCTCAAGGTATGGAGCGCACGGGAAGGAGCCTGCACATTGGCAACATGGGCTTGGGACTGGTCTAACTAACAAGAGCTACTGAAGAGTCTTACAAAAACAGTACTAGAGTTACATGAAACATCAGAAAACACCAGATTTAAGAGTAAGTGAAAGGAAAACATGACCAAAAGAACTGAGCTGGATTAAGACTGTGAGAGTGGTTTGATTTGATATTTGAGAATTACTGGAAGTATTGTATCCAGACCTAATGATCCTCCAGTGTTTCATGGGTCAGACAGATGTTCAAAGGGCATTTCAGGACACTGAATTTAGACGCCAGATCGAAATTCTTCTTTGAAAAAGCCTCTGTTTTTTTCTTTTCTGGCTGTAAAAAAATCCCTCTGGGAACAATTTCCCTTGGCTCAAGTTATCCTTTGAAGGTATTTCCATTTAATTTAATTTGATTTAATCTAAATGGTAATAATAATGGCTAACTGCGTCTTCTAGTAGCATCTCTTAACCATCAAATAATGTTATTGATGCCAAATTTTGGGGGAGTATTTGAGAGTAAATGGCAGTGTATTGATTAATTTTATTAAATGGTGCATTGATATTGTAGTCAAGAGTGGTGCATTGGTTTTGAAGTTAAGAATTTGATGATGACGCATTTTTCTCACATTTGCTTTAAATATGAGTGCATTGAACCTGGTTAATCAGTGCATTGCTAAATAATATTCTGGCTGTGTGGAAGTGATACATACTTCTGCAGTGCGCTGTTAACGATTAAATGGTACACTTTTTAGTCGAGAGCAGGTAAAGGATTTTTCAAATTGAGTGGATAATCTGAATAAGTTAAGATTTAAAAAGCTTGGATAGCCATTTCTGTAGGAAGGAGATGAAGGATACGGTGCAACTATACTGATTTGAACACCTCTTCAGCTTCCAGTCTATGTTGAAAGCTAGATCCATGATATGAAAATAGGAAGGTATGCTGATCACAGAACAACATAGAAGAATATGGGGTAACGCAGAAATATTTATTAATACATCTGTCAACTGAATATGAGAGCAAAGAGCGGGAAGAGTCATTCAGTCCAACCACTACTACAATGGGTAGCTAATTCATGGGATCTTCCATAACAAAACTTCCCATTCCCATGACAAAACTAGATAAACTATTAGTGGTCAGCACTGCTGGAAAACAAATAAAAAACTTCATCATCTGCTGGATAGAAATCTTCTGATTTGCAGCTCGAACATATTCATGGTGAGTTTCTATTCACTTGCTCTTGTGCCAACAGTGCCCTTCAACTTTAATAACTCTTATTCCTTTCTGATGTTTACCCCCCAGTGTCTTTAGAGAAAGCAGTCACATTCTCTCTCATTGTTTGTTTTGTTAGGCAAAACAAGTCTTTTTCATTTATTCTTCACACATAAGATAGGCTGTCATTCTCCTGCTGAGACAGGGTACGATTAGCTCAAGAACACTGCTACTGCAGCTGCACAGCTTCTGAGTGACAATTGAGTTGAATCTGCCTGGTTGGAAGCATGTGAATATTTATGTCCACCTATGTGGGCTAACCTTGCTTAGCCTTTTCTGTAACTTGATATGAATCAATCTTTAATTAAGGTACATGGCCAGAATTGGAGACCTTAGGTGTAAAAAAAGGGGTATTGTAAGAATGAATGGACCAAGTAAGAAGAGATTGAATTAAGTCCACTGAAAGAATGAGCTGTCAAAATATTTGCCTAGTTTAAACAAGCAATTAGAAACATTTTCTTACTGAGTGGAATTTTGAAGTGTGCTAAGAATGAGCAATAACTTGCTTTCACATGAAGAATTTATGCAATAGATGGAATTAAGCAAGAAAAATATACTTCTGAAATAAATTTTACTATAATCTGAGGCTCCAACCTGATGCAAGCTCTTCCCTCTGAACGATGAAATGACTGCAGGATTTTTAAGGTATACCATAGAGCTACATATGTCAAAATACTAAAGTGAAGATATTTAGAAACTTCAGGTAATACTTTTAACTGGCCATAGTATACTTTCATTAAAAGAGGATAAAAATCTCATAACCTAATATTGAATAATTTGATTTATGTGGAGATGGAAGAGTTGTTCTCTGTGTGATTTTTTTTCTTTTTATGGCTACTTTTTCCCTAAAATTCTAGTCTCTGTATGGAAGTCCATATTTAGAAGGTATGAGTTCCAAGTCTGTCTTTTCAAATTGCAAAACTCTTTATTCAACCCACTCTTAGACTGCCAAAGTGACTACACTCTTTCTATTTCCCTTCTTGTAAAACAAAAACAAGGTTACCTGAATTTTGCTGAAATATTGTCTACCTGGGAGAATCATGGAATGGAATAAATGTTGGCTATGAAAAGTTCTGCCTACAATTTCATTTCATTTCATTTCAAGAGGATTTGGAATGGAAGAGACCTAAATAATGTAGTCTGAGTCTCTCCGTTCTCACACCTGAATGCTCAGCAATGTGAAACTAGGAATGATAATCTATTACCTCTTTAACCTCAGCTTCAGAAAATTTGTGTTGTTAATGTTTTGTGTTAACATATTTGTGATACAGTGGATAAGGTAAGCAACAATAAAGAAATGCTTGAAGGATCAGGAGGGTTAATGGGACTCTGACATTAAAATTTTATGTATAGTGGACTTTTAGAAGAAAAGAAATCATTTCCTTGAATGAGACTGATTAAATTTCTGGGCAAGTGGTTAAAAAACTGTATTGCCACCTTGAAGAAAATTGTCTGTGCTGTCACTAGAGATTATATCACATATTCATTGCTTTTGACACAGATGATGAGGGAGTTGAGGAAGTAGTGAACGAGATGCCCCTGCTAACAGAAAACATGCTTGGAAACGTTAGTCCAGTGAAGACCCTCCTGTTCTGTGTGTTCCAGTGTCACTAGACTTGTTTTAGAGACTGATCTCTGCATTTCTGTGCCAGAATTTTACAAGCACTGTCATGGATGCACATGCAGTCACTTGGGAAAGTTTGAAAGATAACAGCATGTAATATCTGTTGTGTCTCTAAATGCCACATAATAAATAACTCAAACCAGAGACTTTTTTTTTTTTTTGTGATTGTAAGAGAGTAATCTGTGAAGTCTGGATTTGTTATACTTACATGCTGTTAGGACTCTCCTGAAGCAACATTTCTAGAGACATCTGTCTGTTAATTGGGATCTGTTGATTTAATCTAAATGTGCGTATATGGAGGGAGGGTAGAGAGGAAAGAGGAACAGTAAGGAGTGAAAATATGAGAGTGTAACATCTTTCTCAATCAAAGGCAACTGTATATTCACTACTTAATCAGCAGTGGTCTGTGACACATAGGGTTATTCCTGTGCAAATTGCCATTCAGTTAGCAGAGGCTATTGCTTGCTGACAAGATGTTCGAATAGGAGTGCATTGTCATAATGTCAGTGCAAAGCTGAGAGATGAATTTGGCAGATGCAATTTCTATTTGGAGACATACGATAATAAGAACAACCTATGTGTTATGTAGTCTAAAAAATCACAGTAACCAAGGTCTTCAGCTGACACAGTGACACTGACAGAAATGTAACAGATTTGTATAGAGATAGTGAAAGAAGAAGCATGTCAGCATAAACTTGTAAATGAATTTGCTGGGCAAGCCAAGGTGATATTTGTTTTATTTTTTATATCATGCCCCAATATCTCATATAATGTTGGACAGCAAGGTATCTGGTAAACTACTCAAGTTGTGACAGAAATTGTGATCACTGGCAAATGAGCAAAAGACTTCTGTGAATCTACAGCAACAAAGTATACAAAATGACACCTAGATTTCTGGAGTCTGTTACAGGATTGAAACTGTAGAAGCAAATAGGTGATTCTGCAGCTTCTTGAAGTTGGAAGTAAGGTACTTATCTAACAAATAAGTACTTTCATTTTGGCTAAAGAAAACATTACATTATTAAAAATAGGGTGAGAACAAGTGCAGGATTTTTTCTACGAGAGGAATATGAGGAAGCCATAGTTTTCAGCAGCAGCATACTGTGAGTCAAGAGGGACAACAGAAAGTAGTGCTTGAAGAGCTAATTTAAATTTATTAGTTTCATAAGAACAAGTTAACCAATTTTTCCAATTTGTGAATCTACGTTCATGTTATAAGTCTTAATAACGAAACGCTATTTTTAATGCACACAACTACTTTTTCTTTCAACAATAACACATAAACGGTGGCAAAATTCTTTACAGAAATTACAACAAACTATCACATCAAAGACAGAATCACTTTGAACAACTTATTTGTAAGAAAAAGAGATTATAATGAATGGCCTACTTAAGTGTGAACTGAGTTCTGTGTCAATTAAATAGTTTGAGGTTACTTTCTATAATTTAATAGGTTTTTTATAGACATACTGTAATCAATTTTAGTTTCTCTGCTTCTATTACAAAGAACTAACCTTTTGGTTGGCAGAGGGGTCTTTGTGGACGTTTTCAAATAGTCTGTTTGTCTGTCTGAGACAAAGAGATCTTTATCATTAAATACTTCGCTGCTGAATATAATAATATTTTGCAATTTTTTCCTGTTAATTTATGGTGTAACAGTAATTGCATCTGGATTTTTTGAAGGTGTAGCTTGACTGTTTTCAAAAGGAAGACACAAGAGAGATTTTGACATTGTTCATTCTGCTTTATTCTCTGGGGAATTAAAACAGGATTAGTTGAAATAACTAGGAAAAGATGGAAAAAATATCAAGAGATTTTTTTACTCATGTGGCAAAATGATATTTCTGACTGAAAAGTCAAACTTCTTGAAACGTTGCTTCCTTGATTCACATCAGTGCTAAGATTGTTTGAGTAAAAATTCAAGGACTTTTAAAGAAAAATAACATATTTTTTAACCTCACCTTAAGAAAATGTTAAAATACAAAGACATAAATAAAACTGTGTAGATAGTAATTTTGAATCATACAGATGCTACCAGCCTCAGGCCTTCTGTGGTATATTTATTATAGTGCTTGACATGTTCTAGGTTTAAAAATCTCTAAATAGAAATTTTTAAAGCATGGTTGGTTCTAATGGAACAGGATTAAATTTTTATGTTAATTTTGCAGATTTTAAATTACAGTTCTGAAAATGATAGTTTAATTTGTGAGACTCTTTGTCTCTGAAAGTCAAATAACTCTCTTGTGTGGTGATTCATATGAGAATAGGATTATGGTAGGCAATCTATATGATCCATAGAACAACACAAAATTCTTCAAATAATTATAGACTAGCATAGCAGTGATGATTGATGACTGATTTAAATGTAAAAAACTTGCAATGCATATTTTTTTAGCAATGGTATCTTTGTGTAATGATACATGAAAATTCAATATTCCATAAAAATACTTCAATTTAATAAACAGAAAATCAGATTCAAGCTATTACATTGGTTTGCTGGAAGGGGTTTTGATGAGTCACTTTATTATAGAGTCGCAACATGTGTGTACTTACATAATTTACCAAATATTTTATGGCTCTATATATAATCATTGTTCTGTACATATTATGCAAAGTTAAGTTCAATTAAATGTTTGCAGTGAGTCAGGGGCATTGCTGACATAAATAAATGCTATGCAATATTTATAGGATTTTTTTTTTAACCTGTAGTTTGAATTCAAGTAATATCTTAGAACTTGGTAAGCCAATTGTCATGTTTAAAAGGGAGGAATTAACTCCTCTTGACCCTTTCACCTATTTTTTTAAAGGTATCATATTAACAATAATTAAAATTATATTAATACTTTAGATGGAATTCAGTTCTAGACAGACACCTATTTACTCAGTTGACCAGACAATACATATCTATTCAGAGTCAGCTTAGCACTCATTATAATGGAAATTTACACACCTAGCTTTTATGTTAACACCAACATTTAGCTGCCTTCATCTTGAGTGGAATTCCCACCAATTTAGAAATATTCTGTTTTCAACAGAAACACAGTTTTTCTTTGTACATTGCTTTCTGATTTGAATAATGTACTTTCTAGCAATTTAATAATTTTTGCAACTATTTAAAAATGTCAAGAAAACTTTTTTGGATTTATGTAGTAACTTTTACATGATGAGAAAAACCCGAACAAAACTCCTTTTCATTAGTGTCATTTAATTTGATACAGTTCTTCTCATCTGATCAACTCCAAAAGGTATTTTTTTTAAATTACTCCAGTGGTTAAACTTAAGTTTTAACCACAGCTGTGTATCTGCTGAATGTCAAGCCTCTTGGATCTTTTCAGCTGGGATTTTTGACTTTGGGAATCTGTGCTAGAAAGCATAAATTGTCAATTGTCAATACACTGGCTACATTGATGCCATCTGTTATGATCATTTTCTGCCTGCTAATAGGTTGTTCAGACCTGTTTTGAAATGCTCAGGAGCTAAATAGTAATTGGTTTGCTGTAACTGGGCAATGAACAAAATAATGAAAGTGGTATCTTTTCTTTCTCAATGTCTTTCTTTGTGCCACCAGTGAGGCATGATAGACAGGCTTCCTTTCTCTGGATGACACCTCTTGAAATTGATGTGCCAAAAATAAAGACTTGAACACACTTCGTTCTTTTGATTGCCAATAACACAGGATGCATTACATCAGCTGGCTGAGAAATCATTGACCTAAAGATTATTTAAAGTGTTAAAATTCATGTGCAGCATGCACACTGGGAAAATAAATGAAAAGCTAAGCTGTGAATACAAAGATTTTGCAACAAATCGTATACATATGCAGAAATGAAAGGTTTTGTTAAAAACCTAGATGTCTTCTAGTTTTAACAGTTTCTTTAGTGGTGTTTCAGAGCAGGAGATAAAGGCAATTACTGTGTTGAGAGGCTTATTATCAACTCATTTTGTGTCCTTATTCAAAGTTACCTTCCTCATTAGGTTAAAAACCTTGGTCAAATTCTACTTTCAACATAAAAATAAGATTATGTGTGTTTGCTTGTTTAGGAACGTGTTTGGCTAATTCTAGACATGTTAAGGAGAGTCAGTTATGAGATCTTTATGAACAAAACTTAGGATTTGTACTCTTCTTTCTATAATTAGATGTTTCCAGTAAATAGTTTGTATACCAAATAGTTCCAGTTCATCTCTAGCAGTTCTCACACTGCTTTCTCTTTTTGACTGGATTCTATTAATGTATCCAAAGACACCTAGAGAAACATCAGCATTGATGAATAAGAACTAACTCTGCCACTGACTGTGTTTTTTCTTGAATTATGCTTTTGGTTTGACTGACAGATACCATTGGGAGTTACACAGATTGAAAAATGCTGAACCAGTAGCATGTAGCAGAAACACGTTATTTTCACAGCTGGAAATGATCAAGTATATGCACTACTGGCTATGTCTTTTTTTCCTATTAAGAGCAAAATTGAAAGGAAATACCCTACTAGACGGCCAGAATTACTCAAAGTTTGTAGTTATATCAAAGATGTCAGCACTGATCTGCATTCTTTGTTTGAGGCTAAAAATCATAGCAAAGTAAAATATACCAGAAAAAATGTCTTTTTCTGACTCCTACAATATTTTCTCTGCAATATTGCATTGATTCTCAAAAGTTCTGCTTGACTGCTGATTTGAAGTGCTGAACAAGAAGTTTACTATGCTGTCAACTTTCCCTCTTGTTGAACCATCAGACAACTTACTGCAGGCTTTTCATTACATGGGTTTTCACTGTAAACTGTGTAAATGGTGTTCTATTCAGAGAAGACTAAAGTTTAGACTGAGTCAGACTATGTAGAGAGTGTTAGTGGGATCTGAAGTGCAGATGAAATTTGCCTAAAAAATATATTGTGCTCAGAATAGGAAGAAAGTTTGGGGAATCAGGGAGATAAAAGCAGAAATTAATCTTTCGTTATTTAAAACATCCTGGATCTTGTGAAATTTATCGAATTTCATTAGCACCATGACAATGCATCTGTTTTTATTTTGTCCTGTCTATCACCATCCTCTCTGCATAGTAGCCATAGTTCTTTCTTTTTTTTTTTGTTTTCATGACCAAGGTACCATTTTTAATCTGCTTGAAATATTACAATATTCCTAATTCATTCTGGCTTCCATCAGTTCTCATCTGTTCCTTCAGTTTCTACTTTTTTTAATAAGTGGGTTATTTTACTATATTTCAAATATGTTTGTGGTAGTAACCAAACTGTAACCTATACACGAACCGTGACATCTATACACCTTTCTCACTGTATTGTGTCATCTAGTGTATTTTAAAATTTTAGCTCAGTAACTGTATATTAAAAAGCTCAGGGATTTATCGAATATTATGTGCAACACATTTAATAATCACAGAAGATTTCATCATTTCTCTGTGTTACGTTCACAATATTCTAGTTATAAAGCACATAAAGTAGAAAATGTGTGTGTGGGGGGGATATTGTATATTTCAGTCATACAAAATGTGCCACATCTAGGAGATTTGTCTGCTAAGTAATTTTGCCATTTTCTTAAAGCTTCGATTTTAAAATCATATTGTTGAGTGGAAGAAAAGAGCTTAAATTTGGATATAGTAACAGCTTAAAGTATTTTCAGCACAAGTTTCCTGGTGGGCTTTCTTAATCCTGACTACTCTCTGAAACAGGAGTGAAGGTAGACTACGTGATTTCTACGACACTTAAAAATACAAGTGTTTTTGAATTCGTAAAACGTATAAAATACCATCAAGTGTCAGCATGCTCTATCACCTCCCTTTTAATATTATCTAAATTATCTAACTTTTATCCATAGACCAAAATAAGTTTGTAACAAAAACAATGGCATTATAAACCTCTGAAATAAATCAAACACTCTGAGTCTCTTAATGATGTGTAAATTCAGGATTGTAAAAGTTCTTCTGTCTTTACTGTTGTCCTTTGATAATTCAATTTATCTCTAACCCTTGGCTTCTCTCTACGACAATTCTTGGTTGTATACATCTCTATGAGACTCAAAGTTTTACAGTTATTTCAATACTTTATCAGGGTGGTAATATTTCTCATGTACTAATCAAAAATACAAGTATGAATATGTATGTATGTAGTATGTAAGTATGTAGTCTGAAAACTAAAATTATATTCTTCCAAAATCAGCATATGATACCTGATGCACTTAAATTTTTGAAAATTGCCGCAAACATTGATATCTGTCTTAGAAATGAAAAGTAGTTTATTCAGATTTTGCAGTTAGAGAACAGTAATTTTCAAGCCTATTTTTCTGGTCATAGAAATTAATCTTGGCCAGTAGCCAAACTAAATAAAAAATTTAAAGGTTTGATGCCATGTATGTTTCAATTGCAGTAATTTCAAAAAGGTAATGATTCAGTGCTGACATGCAGATATTATTATTTAAGCACATTATATGACAATAAGTGATGATACATTTATTCTCACTTTAAAGATCCAGACAAGTCTGGCAGAGAACTTCACAAAAACTTGCCTTCTACGTACATTGCTAATTATGAGGCAAAGGGCCATTGAAGGAGAGATACTGTGGAAAGAGACCAGCCCTTTTAAGTATCATCTTAAAATGAACTGGTATAACCATTTCTGGCATTATGTAGTCATCAGTTTAAGCTTTGAAGATCCAAAATAGTTCTGAAAAAATTAAAGTCAGGAGATTCTTGCCATTTCCTGACAGTAATAACAGACCCTTATTACCTGCTACCTGTGTCAGTAACATGTACAAATGTTCAAGGCATACATTGGCTATTATTTCTGGCCAGGCAGTATGGTAAAATAGATTGGAGACTTTTATAAAGCATTTTGTTGACAACTGAATTGAAATATTGAAAGGCTCTGATACTGCATTTATGTGAATTCTGATAAAGTAAAACTCTTGATTTAACTAAATGTCTGGCTTATCTTTAAGAATAATGAAACTCTGCTCTTCTTTCCTGGGCTTCTGTTCCTCTGAAGGCTTCAAATGCATCCAGATCTGTCTTAATTACTGAAATTCTCCTGTGTATAAAGGCAGACTCATTCTCATTACTGCAAATGACATTTGTATTTGTTTAAAGAAATAACATATTAGCAACTATCACATTACTAATGCAGTATCCTATGTTTTTCTTTCAAAAGAAATCTAACATTTAGCAAGAACAAATGGAGGAAAGCTAGGGGAAGGAGAAATTGGAATTAGTACATTGCAGAGCTAAATTATTTGGAGGTTTTATTTTATGGTTGTGTAACATTGCATAGTCTACAAGTAAAATATTATCTGATTTCATATTTCATATTGTCTTTCCATATGTACATCTGACTTCCTTGCCTTTTGTTTGCATGACAGTACTAATTGATATTAATATAAATAATATCAAAATCTAATGTATTTCTTTCATATCTAAACATGAGGAATTAGTCAAACAAGCATTAAATGACACAGGGAATCTAGCCCAAATATTTCCAGACTGGTTTTATTTTCTTTTTACATCTGCTTCAGAATAAAGCAGAGAATTAATAGTACCACAAACCTGAATACTGGAATTATTTGGAGTTGTATTAATATGTGCAAGTCAGCAACATACTGGGTTATTGCAAAATACCAAGTAACAGTGATTGCACCTGTCAATAAATTAATTGCTGTGCTGACCTCAGTGGAATTGGGATTATCCCTTGAAAAGTGTAAAACTTAATCAAGTGCTTATAATATCTTAGGTCTCTGTAGATAATTTCTAAATTGCAGCTGTTCAGTTTTCCACAGATCAGATCATGTTGGAGACTCAGATGGGTGTACTGGTTTTGGCTGGGACAGAGTTAATTTTCTCGCTAGTAGCTGGTATGGGGCTCTACTTTGGGTTTGTGCTGAAAGCAGTGTTGGTAGCACAGAGCTGTTCTGGTTGCTGCTGAGCAGTGCTCACACAGAGTCAGGGCCTTTTCTGATGCTCCCCTCGCGCCGCCAGCACGTAGGCCGGGGGGGCACAAGAAGTTGGGAGGGGACGTGGCCGGGACAGCTGAGCCCAGCTGACCGAAGGGACAGTCCGTGCCACATGATGCCATCCTCAGCGATTAAAAGGTGGGGGAAGAAGAAGGAAGAAGGGGATGTTCAGAGTGATGGTGCTTGTCTTCCCAAGTAACCTTTCTGCATGATGGAGCCCTGCTTTCCCAGAGATGGCTGAACCCCTGCCTGCTGATGGGAAGTAGCGAATGAATTCCTTGTTTTTCTTTGCTTAAGTGCAACTAACTCACACACTAATAATCATTGAACACTGACAGAATATTTTATGAAACCAGAACACCAGTTGCCAAATGGCATTATTTGCCGTATAGTGCTTTGTTGAATAACTATCTTGAGCTTTTCTAATGTTAATACCTAATATTTGTTTTCTCAAAAAATATCTCTGCTATAGAGGGTCTGTGTTAACCTTAATTTAAAGCTAGGGAGTATATTAAGGATGTGTGAAGGTGTTTACTTAAGGTCATCCACCTGCTGTCTTCAGTGATTTCTCTTTATCTTCTTCCTTCTGCAGACAGTTTGAATGAAATGTTAGGTTTAAAAGTAATGGTATAACAGAAGTTTTGCAGTTCAGACTTTGACATGTATACACAAATGTTTATGACTGATACAACAGTGCATCTGCCTTATGCAGCCTTTTTTAAGCACATTTAAGGACTGCCATCTCTTTGCAATCTCTTTTTTGTTTCTTCGTTATTTTTTAAGAAATAAAAAAACCTCAAACAAACAGAAATGAACAGTACCACACCTTTCATTTGACAAAGTCTTCCAAGTAAAATGTCCGTGCAAGAACAAAGTCAAGTCACAGTGTTTAGAATCTCAAACTTCTGACACTATGGGGTTTGCTTTCTTGCTGTTTTATTACTTCAAGTTCACTTCAGTGATGTGCTTAACTACAGTAAAAAGTATTACATCCCTAAGGGTCCTTCTCAAATTTGTGCTTCACTGAAGAGTTTGAATACACTATATTGGTAAAAATTGATAAAAAATCATGGAAACTTCATCTCTGGAGGATGCCAACACTAAAGTGGCTTAGCTATTTCGGTGTGAAGAGGAAAGTGACTTGGGGTTCTCAGCAACTTACAGTAGATTATCAGCACTGAAAAATCCTACTTTTGTATACATGTGTCTCAGAAGAAGATGAGAGATTCTTGTTTTCTTTTAGGAGAGAGCATTTTAGATATGATTGCAGGCAAATTTCCATTCGTTACTGGAAAATAAAGGAAAGGCAGATGTATTTTCATAACTGCAAAGTATTTTTTCCTGAGTATTAAAGATCTTGATGGCTTGTCAAGTATGGCACACATATTACCTTTTGATCCCTCAATATCTAGGTATTTTAGACAAGAAAGATGTTGCAAAGTACTTTTAAATGTGAATAGCGACAACCAATTGGAATTGAATTGTAGAATATAAATGTAAGCTGTATCATATAAAAAGTCATAGACTTTGTTGTGTTTTGTTCTGGTAAAACCTATCATTGTTTCTTTACATTAAGCTTTTTTGTTTACTTCTTTACAGAGAGTTGTAGTTATTTTAATATCATTCAAAATACACAGCTTTAAGTCTGAGTCTTAGAAAAAGACCATCATTTTGTCTTAACATGTGGGTCAACATGCTCTCTCTGAGAAACTACTGCATTTCTTGGCATTTTTACAGCTGACCCTAAATCATTTCTTGCCGTAATTGCTAAGTGAGACAGAATCTTCTCCAGGATTTGCTCTTAGGCTAAGCAATATAATCAATAAAATTCTGTGAAGAGTTAGTATAATGTACAAAGTCAGCTGCCAATTATTAATGATGATCTGTTTTACAAAACTTTGGTGAAATCTACTTTCATATTTAGCTATAAAGTTCATTTGGAATTTGAAAAATTAAAGAAGTTTGACTTGATGTATGATTTTGTAATCCCAGTGGCACTATGGCAGTACAACATTATGTGTAGATTTACAAAGGGATTTAGGCAATAACATCTAAAATCTAGATCCTCAGAATCCTTGTCTGGTGTGAAAGAAGCTCAGTTCCTTGGGCATGTGCATTCCTCCTAGCAAAATCCTATAGATATCTAATTTTCTGCTGCAGGGCATGAACAGCTAGTTGAAATTCTGACAACACTGATCTGTTTGGAAGCGATCTCCTGCCTAAACTGCAGTGGGAATCATAAATTACAGGTTTCTGTACCTGTCCATGTGCAGAGCCTAATCCTGAAGGCATGGTAAGCAGAAAATAAAATGGGAACTTTCAGTCTTTATTGTGTTGCAGCTGCCTGTAATGTTTTAATAAATATAGTATGAAAAAATATGATAGGATACAGTTTTATGCATGACATGGTATATGTAGCATCCTACTGAGATACAGAAAGTGATTTAATAATAATAATGATAGAAAATAAAAGCTTCATAAACGTATCCGTTATCTCTGTGTTGCCCACCTATTGTCTCCCATTTCACGTATGTCAAATATTCTTTTAAAACCCTTTCAGAAAGAGATTTAATCCTATACATCATGTAGGAAAATATGACTCCAGATCTGCCTATGGTAAGGGCTCCAGTACAGACTGGTAGTAGAATCTACTAGATAAAAAACTAACTTGAAATAAAATTAACAACTGAAAAAAATGCTCTCCTTCCTAAATATTCATACTGGAAAACTGTATTCCAGTTGTCTCTGAAGTATGTGGTATACAAAGTCTGATTATCTTTTCCCTCAAAATTTCTTAGAGAAAATTCTTTTCTGTCCAATGCAATATCCTTCCATTTACGTGGTTAAACATGTTGTGTACAGTATATTTTTTCCAAGAAAATACATAAATTTTAACAACGATGTTAAAAATTTTTCATGACTTCTCGTGTTCTTTTCTGATTTTTTGTTCTCTGACTCTCTGATTTGTGATTACATGCTGTAATTCTATGTCCATTTCTGTAACAAACAATTCCTAGACTTTCCTTCTGGGTTATGAATTAAAGAAGGACTATGTAACAAAACTTAAACAGCATTTTCTATAGGGAAGAATGCATAGGATGTGGTGTGATTACACAGAGGAAAACAACAGATTGATAGTATCTTGCTGTAATATATCTTCTTTAACTTCTCATGTAGTAACATAGCAATTTGTCTTAACAAATGGTTGACACAGAGCTCTTATGAGTAATACACAATAAACAGTCTTCATTCACGCTTGTTGTGCTTTTTGTGATTTCTAAACTTCTATCATGTCCCCTGTAAGTCATCTCTTTTTCCAAGCTATAAAGTCCTTGACCACCTTCAATATATGGAGGCTGTTCCATAGCTTTGAACATCTTTGTTGCCTTGCTTTGAACAACTTATATTTAGCCATGCTATAGACTTTCTGTAGATGAGAGAGAATAACTGCATGCAGGGTTCAAAGTGGAAGCAAGTCATGCATCTGTATAGTGGAATAATGAAGTTTTTCTTTCGCTCATAACTCCTTTTCTAATAAAAAAGCAAATCAATGCTAGAAATGGGTGTCTACTACTGAGCTGGTGGTTTCACGGAACTGACTGTGTCTCCAGCACCACTCCCCCACTGATGCCTCCCAGCAAGATCTGTTGCTTGGTTAGTAACAGTCATTTCAGCACGTCTCATGAAGATAACATGTGAAGCTATGATTATTCCATATAAGCCACTTTATGTGTGTCTAGTTTAAGCTTCATATGACTTTATATTCCTGAGTCAGTCAATCTTACAAGATGTTTCTACAACTCTTCAAAGTCTGCCTTTATCTTTAAAGTGAGATAGACTTGCCAGCAGACTTCACTCCTCGGTCTGTTTTGCTACTTAATGCACGGCTGTGTGGATTAGTACAGGATCCAGCTCAGACCTCTGCAGAGCTTTTCTGTTGACATTTCTTTGTTGTCTGTGAGGACACTCAAAATGTACCCTTACCAAGTGTTTCTTGCCTTTAAGCAAATTATTTAGGTATGCAAGGATCTTCACACTTCTGATGTGCTATGCTCGTATGCGAGGGCTGATTAGTGCCCTTTGTCAAAAGCATTTCAGCAATCCATGAAATTATGTCATCCAGTTTGCCTTTATTCTTGTGTGATTAAGAATTATATGTGCATGATAGGTAAATAAGCTAAAGCACAGCTGTCTGTAAATAAACACACAGAAATTACATGATTTCAAACAAATTGAGAGCTAGAATGTATAGCACAATGTGCTGAAGTTGGTGTGGAGACTTGTCTGGAGACTTGCCACTATTTCACTTCTTTTGTGTATATGTTTCCAAGGAAGTGATATCAAAGGCTACAGAGGAAGTTCAGGAAGAAGAGGAAATAATAAATACCGGGGAAGTATTTCAGGAATAGAATTTTTTTAGGATGTGAAGGTACTCTAAGTGTTTTCCGAAAGAGTCTGCAGCAATGAATCAACTGTCATAAGTGCAGAAGTGCTGAATTTTTATTCAGCTATTATATCTTGAGTACTTCATCCCAGTGACAAGCATTTTACAATTATGTTATTCTGTCATTGCAACTGGACTTGGAGAACGCAGTGATAGCGTGTCTCATTTGTGCTCCAGAAATCTGGAATAGCTGATTAAATGCAGAGACATGACAGCAGCTGGTTTGTTTTGCTTTCTGTCTCTTCAATAATGACTGTTTTAAACACAATTCAACCAATATGCAATCTCTTAAGCACTGCATCCTTTGAAAACATCTTCTGTTGAAATAGAAAACTGTAGTGAGATGGGGAGGAAGAGGACCCAAACCCAGCTATAACACTTAGGTAATCATTGTTCAGTGAAATGAGAACTGGTGTTTTAACTTCTATTTATTCCATAGCTATCACAACACAAATTTCAAGGAATTGTAAACCTAACAAATCCTAAGACAACTGAAAAAACAACAAAACTCTCAGAAACAATTTTAAAGGCTTTGTGTTTTATATTTTAATCAACTTTGCCTAAATCTTTATACTATTGCACTGAAATACAGTTAAAATATCAGCTCTACTTGGATGGCTTTAACCTCTCCCTCAAGGCAGACACACACATCAAAACTGGGAGATCAGTGCTTTGAATTAGCAAGGTTACACAACTTGGAATGACCTATACCATTGCCGTGTGACTCCTGTATCTCAGGCAACTTAAATGGAGAAATTGTTACTCAATGTGTAGATACTCTGCTTTGATGATTTTGTCAGCAAATATTGTGTCTTACAGAGGTCAACTGTTTTCATGAAATAAAAATATGGACTTTTTAAGTACATATTCTGGGGAGAACTTGTCTACGCAGCATCTACATATTAAAAGTCAGATAAAAGGATAAGTATTGGTTAAAATCAAGACTGTAGCGAAAAATACCCACCTTTCATCACATTCTCCACTAAAGTATTAGTTACTAAGTGAAAAATAAGCACTTATGTTAACAAAATAGTTGTTTATAGTGTTATTCTACTTAGCAACAATAGATCATATACAGCTACAACACAGAATATTTTTAAACACACATAATTATCAGATACCTGGGAAATAGATTTAATTTTAAAGATTCTTAGATGTCTGGGTCTTAAAGTTGTGTAAATGAGATTTCTGTTTCAAAGCTTGAAATAATGAGGAAATTATGTCTGGATTTCAGGGCTTGGTCCAGAAGAAATCCAAATAACATTTTAGTTAAATGAGTATCATATCATGGAGTGAATGCTCTAGTAGCAGCTATGTTAGCTCTGTAATCAGGAGTCAGTGACCAGGCTGAGCTTGGCAGGATTTGTTAGCATAAGTGTGACCCTACGCTGGTATAGTGATATGCTCAAGACTTGCTAGATTCTTTTCTCTGTGCTATAAAGCTATCCTGCACTACTTTGTGCACAGACCTTCTGCTTGGTTATCCTTTTGTGTTGCGCAGCATTTTCTATAACAAAAGAGTCCCTTAGGATCTAAACTACCTTTGAAGGCAGTGGGCAAAAACTCAGAAATTGGTCTACTGTTGTTTTCTGGCTATTTATTCTTCCAGTGAAAAGAAGAAGATTTTCACCTCTTTCAGACAAGATAGCTTTTTTCCACTGTATTACCAGCCTTTTTTAGAAACTTCTGTAGTGACCGAGAAAGAAATAACTGTTTCACAAAAGGACATCTTTTCTTATTTCATTTCCTGCTGCACATAGGCTATTTTTTCTCTCCAGACTGCCATTTTGACTATTGTACTGAAAATTGCAACTATTTTGTATTTCCTGGCTCCCTTGGACTTCCACTTGCATTTCTTTTATAAAACCTAGAAAGGAATGGAATGGAATCCGGAAACGGAATATCAAGTAATAGATGCTGAAAGCCATTCAGAAAGGTCATTCTGTCTAATTTTAAGGTCATCTTCATCCACTTTTTCCAGCAAGTTGCCATCCCTTTAGTGTTTATACCAGTTACAGGTATAAATCCCTTCCATCTTTATTTTCTGAAAGATGCAAATAGCCTCTCCCCAGTTTTGTGGAAGAGATTATTTTCTCATTTTCTTATCTTACCTTTCTCTTAAACCCCCCCCAAATCAGGAGCACATACCAAATACTAATTTTTAGAGGTAAATCATTTTACCTTGGGTCAAGTTTCAAAAAAAAAAGATACTGTAATCAGCAATTTCACATCTGTACATATAGAGTACCTCTTCAGGTGGCAGAAATATACTTCTTCCATCCTCTCATACTTTAAAAACACGCCATTAGTGAGGGAAAAATTTTTTAGAAAAAGTCATGGAAAGAGTTAAGAACATGTCTGTGATAATTGGGTCATATCCTTATTGCTTGATTTGCTAGCTCTGCCTGCACTGTCTACTGAATAGATAAAGTCCTTTTACCGCCCTTCTGTGTGCTACACAGATATGAATTTATAAAGATTTTGTGAAGTCTTCAACTTTGAACCATTGGAAACATAACTGGAAGACAAGGGAAGGACTTTCTTTTTACTACCACAAAAACCAGCGAAAAGCAAACATTTAGCTGTTCAAATTCAGGCTTAACTTTGACATCTCATAGTGAATTTATTGTCATTTCCAAAGGATGCAGCAGTGAAGCTGGCTTGTTTGGCCTTTTTAGCAGACTTAAAAGGTCAGGCTGCCTGGTTGTGATAGACAGCACCACCACAATGGTCTAAGTGATCAAGCAAGGAGATGTCAGATCTACCTCACTATGCTGAAAAGCAATTATACAATGAAACCTTAAACTTCAGATAACAATTTTTGTTGTTCATTTAACAGGCATTTTTTAAAAGCTGGCAGACATTTGAGTAGCTTTTTTCCCATCACTAACATTCTATCCTATCCTTGCCATCAGGTCAATCTTTGATTAGCAGAGCATCCTTCAGACACATTTATTTACAATTCTACAGAAACATTAATGCAAAATCTTTCTTGTTCTGAGAGCACATAGAATCCACATATTCTGACAGATACCTTTCCAGTTCGGGGGACCAGATGTGTTATGTTTATCTTTCCATTGCTCTCCTCATAAAACCGCAGGATACTTCAGGCTTGAAGGAACCTCAAGATGTTGAAAATCTCTAAGGATGGAGACTGGATAAGCTCTCCTGGCAGTCTGTTGGGGCACTAAGGAATAAATGTTTTATGGGGATGCAGAACAATCTGTTGCAAAAATGAGAAAGGTTTGGTTTACTATCATGAATAAAAAATCTTTCTGAAAAAGATAATGTTTTTATTTAAATCAGTCTTTTGGCCTATGTTTTGCTTGACACATCAACCTGCTGTTATAATTCCTTCAGTTACCTCCTTGAAAAATAAAGATGAGATGATATGCAAGAGGCTAGTAACAGTGTGTGACATGCTAAGCATTGAAGCACCTTCAAGGAAAAACATGAGCAACTTAGCAAATACTGCTCCCCAATTATTAGTCTAATAAGAAGGATTAGCTTAATTCTAAGCAATTAAAATGGTCCTGTTAAAATATTGAATGCTTCATTTGTCTCTTTACAATTGCTTAATATAGGATTGCAAATTCTAGTAAGACCCAAGTAAGCGGCAGAAATTATATTTTGAAATATTTTAACTTAAAATAAATTATTTCCCATGCTGTTCACACGTTGTAACAAAGCCTGCAAAGATACTTTAAATGAGTGTTTTCCAAGGTAAGACACAAATATAAACCAGAATGCAGTTAGAACACCAAGCAAGTTCAATCTTTGCAACAGTTTAAATTCCGTATCTCCATTTCTAGCTTTGCCTGAATGGGAGATGCCTCTTAAATTGATTTATACATCTTTGGTGAAGTCCAGTTTGAAAAAAGGCTCCAGTTAAAGTTAAAAGTCTTACTGGTTCTTTTTTGACACACTTAAGGTTACACTTAAAAACTATGTTGTTTGTAATCATATGGTGAAACATAATCCAGAATTGTAGCACAAGCTGGGATCTGCTGGGCTGGGGAGAGGCTCTGTACAAAGGGACCTGGAGGTCCTGGTGGACAGCATGCCCAGTACAAATCAGCAGTGTGTTGCTGTGGCAAAGAAAGCTGACACGATTCTGGGTTTTATCAAGGGCATCACCAGTACAGAGAAAGAAGATATTATCCTACTCTACTCAGGGCTTGTCAGGCCATGCCTGGAATACTGTGTTCAGTTTTGGTGCCTGCTATACAAAGAAAAGATGTGGACAGGCTGATGAGGGTCCAGAGAAGGGCCACAAAGATGATCTAAGGACTGGGAAGCCTGACATATGAGGAAACGCTGAGAGAACTGGCTTTGTTCAGCCTTGAGATAAGAAGGCTTAGGAGAGACCTTAGCATGATGTTCCAATATTTAAAAGGTGGCTACAAAGAAGATGGAGACTCCCTTTTTACAAGGAGTCACATGCAAAAGACGAGGGCTAATGGGTACAAGTTAATCCTGGAAAGATTCCAGTGGGACACAAGAGGAAAATTTTTCACAATGGAATATTGTCCTCAGGGAAGTGGAGGATTTCCCAACATTGGACAGCTATAAGAATAGACTGGACAGGGTGCTGGGCCATCTTGTCCAGATAGTGCTTTTGCCAAGAAAGGTTGGGCACAATAATCCTCGAGGTCCCTTCCAACCTGGTATTCTATGATTCTTTATTTAAAATACTTCTAGAGGGACATTGTGTAAACATTCCTCAAGTCTTCTCTGAACAGTGATTGCTGATTGTGCGGAATACAGTGTCCGGCTTCTGTACGATTAACCACAAACAGCACTTCGCTTGGGCTCATTGCTTAGAAGGTAGACTAAGAAAGGTCAGCATTTTATCCATTAAGTCATCAATGTGTTTCTTCTTAAATAGTGGATAAGAAGCTTTAACTTGAATCACAAATGTAAAGTTCAGCAGACTTTGTCGCAGTACATATTGGTATTCAGTGTTCTAAATGTCAGTATACAATGACAGTGTCAAATATGTTGAATCATATCACTGAAAGCCAGGAGACAGAGCAATTTTCAGCTTTCTAAGTCCAATTTATGTTTATAAATGGAAAGCTCAGTTTGAGCACTACTTAACTGAACAGACAATGCTAGCATGAGGTTAGATTTTTATATGAGCCTGCTTGTTTATCTGTAATTATATGCTAATAAATTTGATTTCTCATTTAAACTCAAGCTAGGCTGTTTCCATGTAACAATCAACCTCACACTGAAGCAAAAAAGCAGCTTTATATTTACCACATCAGCAGGGTTTAATTGCACATTTGGACAATGAAAATGAAGATGGATTCAGTTTAATTGTCCTTACCACGTAGCAGTACACAATGCACTTTTAGTTTGAGCTGACACATTTATGGTGGAGATATTAAACTGTAACATACAAATATTTGCTAGCATACTGTCAAGCTATTTCATTCATATTATTTTCTAAATTATGCACATTGGCTGTGCTTTGTTATATTTTCCATCGTCTAAAAATATTGACACTAATTGCATTATTTTGGTATGGCATAGGTCAAAAGAATAAAATTAGGAAAAGGTCTCTTTCCAAAAAAAGAAGAGAAATAGCCCAAATTAAATATGAGAAGCACAGACTTACTTCCTATTGCAGGTCCCATAACAAGTCATGCTATGAAAAGCCTGCTATATTGCTAAACCTATGTGCAAATGCCAGATAGAAATCCAATTCATTTGTGGGCACCACAGGAAAAAAATTGGAGAGGTGGAATTGCCTTTTTTATTGCTCCTACAGATACACAGTCATGATGAATGAGAGCACACTTGAATCAGTGCAGTTAAATGTTTTATTTCTTAATCAAGGCTTTTAATTATGCAAACCTTTAAGTAGTCTCTGCATCCATGACTGTGAATACACCAAAGTGCTTTATTGAGTTCAATACAAGATAAAGCTGATATCCAAATATTTGTGCAAGTTGTTTTTTAAAAATGCCCAAATTAATATCTTCAGGAAATATGTCTACTTTACCTGATTTACATGTGAACATTTTGGCACCAAATGTGCTGAAAATATCTTTGTATGAAACCTTTATCTCAAAGACAAAACTAAAACCTGCTTTAATTCTTATAGCTAGATTCTTTGGCTGGATGTTAATTGATAATATCACAAGATTTTAAAAGAACTATTGCATTCATTGTACTGAACTTTACTGAAAATCTTGACAGTTTTGATACATGAAAGTTTGTTGTCATTCCTAGTATAAACAATTTCATAGACCATTTGTGGGATACTGTGCAGTTCTTTATTGTGTTCTTGAGGTGTGTTGACTGGTGTGCCAAATCCATTATTGTACAGTTGCTGTTTGGCATGTCAAGGCAAAAATACTTCTGTTTTATTTACAGTAGTATCCCTACACACCAGACATTTTGGAAACACTCATAAGAGTTGATCATTGATCCAAGGCAATCAAGTTGTGATAAAAATAAAAATATTGATCTTCTAAGTAAATTTTAAATTTGAGGAAATGTTTTAACATTGTTCTGCAGTTGAATGTTATATTTAGAGTGTTGATATTTGCACTCACATTGTGATTAAGCTGGTAACAGGTAAACATCATAACCCATTGTTTTTCAGCTAGAACATAGTAGAAATCCACTTCATTCACCATTTTTGCAAGAACAACACATAAAATCATTTCATCTTCTCTGTGACAGTTTGAGTAGTCTTAACTTCTGAATAGCTTTTTCCTGTAATTTCTTCAGAAGAGTCTGTTAACTTTTTCAGAGGATAATTTGTTGTGCTAGTCCAGTGCTTTGTTCTCAGAGCAGAGGCTGTCTCCTGCTGCTGCTGGATGAATTGAAGAGTGTGGGGCTTCACTCCCTCCACTCACTTTCAAAATGGTGTATGGCAGAAAAATGGTCTTATCGGATGACTGCCACAACCAATGTTTCTGCCACTAAGAAGAAAAAGACTTAACCAGTAAGAATTGAATCTATACAGCTTCTGTGTGTCTTACCAAAAAGGGTTGTGAGTGAACATAACAAAGCATCTTCCTTAGGTTAATAAGGTTATGGAGCTCATGTGTTGGGCCAATATGAAGAACTTAGGATAGGAAAGGCAACCTGAGGAGAGAGAAAGGGGGAGGATCTGCTTGAACAGATCCTTAGTCCTTCTTATCAGTGAGAACAAGAATAATTGTTGTCCTACCTCATCTCTGGCTCAGGAAACTCAGGAAACTTTGGTTACATCTAACCAAATTGGTACTCATATTGGTGCCCTTGCTCTCACTTCTCCTTCAAATGCAGAGGGAAAACATCAAAAGGTGTGCCCTTCTTTTTAACTTAAGGGTACTGGTGGTCATCAAGAGATAACATTTTTCTGAACATAGAGGTGAATTCCGCTCAAGGGTTGCTGGAGAAGCATCTGTCAGTATGTAGATCTTCTATAGCATTATATTTAGCAACAAGAGATTGAGAGGGAGGCATCTCTGGGCCTTTCTTATGTAATATTATTTCAGTGATGACACAAGACTATCTTACTGAATAATTGACTGTATCTTGATCTTTTGTAAGATTTATGAGATTCTATATTTATCTTTCTTTACAGAGTGTCCTGGTTTTGGGTGGTATAGAGTTCATTTTCTTCCTGCTAGGTGGTGTAGTGCTGTGTTTTGTATTTTGGGTTAAAATAATGTTGATAACACACTGATGTTTTTAGTTGTTGCTAAGCAATCAACGAATTTTCAGCTTGTCATGCTGGCCTGACAACAAGAAGGTGAGGAGTGCCTAAGAAGCTGGGAGGGGATGCAGCCAGGGCAGCTGACCTGACTGACCAAAGGTATATTCCGTACCATATGACTTCATGCTCAGCATATAAACCTAGGGGAAGAAGTGAGGAGGGGACATGCGGGGGGATGGCATTTGTCTTCCCAAGTAACCATTATGCTCAATGGAGCCCTGCTGTCCCAGAGATGGCTAAAAACCTGCCTGCTGACGGGAAGTAGTGAATGAATTCCTTATATTGCTTTGCTTGAGTGCATGGCTTTTGCTTATAGAATCACAGAATCACAGAATGACAGAATGGTACGGGTTGGAAGGGACCTCTATGGGTGACCTAGTCCAACCCCCCTGCCGAAGCAGGGTCACCTAGAGCAGGATGCACAGGACCTTGTCTAGGAGGGTCTTGAATATCTCCAGAGAAGGAGACTCCACAACCTCCCTGGGCAGCCTGTTCCAGGGCTCCGTCACCCTCAGAGGGAAGCATGTTCAGATGGAACTTCCTATGCTTCAATTTGTTCCCATTGCCCCTTGTCCTGTCACTGGGAACCACTGAAAAGAGTCTGGTCCCATCCTCCTGACACCCACCCTTGAGATATTTATAAGCATTTATTAGGTCCCCTTGCAGCCTTCTCTTCTTCAGGCTGAACAAGCCCAGCTCCCTCAGCCTTTCCTCATAGGAGAGATGCTCCAGTCCCCTCATCATCCTTGTAGCCCTCCGCTGGACTCCAGTATTTCCTCATCTTTCTTGAACTGGGGAGCCCAGAACTGGACGCAGTACTCCAGATGGGGCCTCACTAGGACAGAGTAGAGGGGAAGGAGAACCTCCCTTGACATACTGGCCACACTCCTCCTAATGCACCCCAGGATGCCATTGGCCTTCTTGGCAGCCAGGGCACACTGCTGGCTCATAGTCAACCTGTCGTCCACCAGCACTCCCAGGTCCCTCTCCGCACAGCTGCTCTCCAGCAGGTCCGCCCCAAGCCTGTACTGGTGCCTGGGGTTGTTCCTCCCCAGGTGCAGGACCCTGCACTTGCCCTTGTTGAACCTCATCAGGTTCCTCTGCACCCAACTTTCCAGCCTGTCCAGGTCTCGCTGAATGGCAGCACAGCCTTCTAGTGTATCCACCACTCCTCCCAGTTTTGTGTCGTCAGCAAACTTGCTGAGGGTGCACTCTAACTCTCCATCCAGGTCATTGATGAAGAAGTTGAACAAGACTGGGCTGAGTACTGACCCCATCCCACTGCGGGGGGGGGCAGGGAGAACCGAGTGAGTGGCCATGTGGTCCTAGTTGCTGGCTGGGGTTAAACCACGACAGAGAGAAAGAAAACCTTATCTGGGCTAGGGCACATTCTGCTATTAGTCTGTCAATTTTGTGGCTGTTCTGTAGAATATTTGCTAATAATATGGCAAAATCAAATACCCGAAGCTTTGTTCACACTTTCTGCTATGCCTCACAATGATACTGAAACCTCCAGTCTTTTGCGAAGGCTGTCCTTGGGTCTCTTTAAGGAGAGATTCTGGGCTTTTCTGAAGGATGTGTGGTAATACTTGTAATTTTGATGCACAAACAGACTACTTGTAACTGTTCTTCTTTAAGAGGTATCACCCACATGCACATTCATAATCCAACCTCTCTTGCTCTCCTGCAGAGTTCTTAGCAGTTTTCCGTTAAGAGAGACTGAGGAAGAAGACATGCTCCACTGCTTCCATAAAGAAAATATCTGATCTTTATAGCTGAAATAGAGAAAAATACACAGCTACATTGATTGTATAAATGTGTAACCACAGGGTAACTACGCACGTGGACAGTGCTTTTCAGAGAAAGAAGTCTGGTAAATAATCTATATTTTTGGTGTTCTACAGGCTATTTAGATGTTACGATTGAAAACAGGTGTCAGAGTCTTGTGGTATGAAATAGAACTTTTATTTACACAGACTTTAAAAAAATAGCCAAATACCAATTGGTGAAATTCAGAAATGTTTTTCTTGCTTTCTCTTTCCCAGCATTATTTAAACTAAGACAGAGCTTCTGTTAATTAATTGAGTTGAAGTATAAAACCATTTCCACCACGCTACAAAGGACTTTATATGTGTTAATCACTCTGTCAGGTGAAAAAGATTTAGGAGCTGGGTAACAAAACCTCCAGTTATCTGTGTCTTTTACTGAGCTACCAGCCACACTGAAGTATTTTTAATTAGTGAAGAACCTTTGCCTTTTATTGAACTGTATGAGTTCACTGAGAAACAATATCAGCTTCCGACTACTACTTTTTATGATTACTCCACTATTTCATTATCTGAGGTGGTTAAACTCCCCCAAAAGCTTTCTGAGAAAGATATGCCATTGAAAATCTCTCCCGTTTTGGATCTGTAATATTCAAAAGGTTAGCACAATTACCTTTTGAACTAAGTGCTAAAGAATTAGCTTGTAATCTTTTTTCCAACTGAATAGCCTTTCTTATAGTAGCTACACCTGCGAGAAGGAAAACATTAATGGCAAAGCTTTTTTGAATACACAGTACTCTAAGACATGATCATCTCTAATTGCCAGCTAAAGATAGTTATGTTTTCCCCCCAGATCAAATCTGAATTGGAACATGGATAATTTTAAAACTGTTGACCCACCTTCTCTTTGTAATCTGACACTGAAAAGACGGTCTGGAAGTATGTCCCAAAGCAACTACATGTTTTGGAAAAGGCAAGATTGAAAGAAACTTGTGGGAAATCTTGAATGAAAAATACAACAATTTATACTAATACCATCCAGCTGGTGCAGAAGGTAAATCACGTGTGCAGTACAATGACCATGAAAGTGGCAGGAAAAATTTATATCTAAATTTTCTATATTTTCATGTTCCACCAAAAACAAATAGTCAATAAGATTTCTAAGGGCAAAATTTATTTCTGTTTTTGAGACCACTTTCAATTTACAGTTTATATACACATGTTGACAGTTCAGATTTAATAGTAGGTCAGATCAGATGAGTACGGTTCAAAGGTCAAGACCATCTTTTATTATATATATGAGTAAATGTCTGTAACAATTCAAATATGCCAATCTTAGCAAGCTTTTATTCTGCGACCAAGATACATTTGACTCTTTTAATTTGTCCAAGATTTTACTGTTCCTCTTTATTTCTTGCTATTGAGTTTTCTTAGATATTGCCACTTCTTTTAATTGTGTTTCTCTTCGCATTATTACTTGGCATACTTTATGTTAACTTGTTCTATGAAATACTGTGAAATATTTTAGATGGTTTCAGTTGATCTCTCTGTAAGCAGAAAAATTAAATTTTACAGCTTGTGCATGGATGATTTAGCTACTTTAACAGGGAGACTACCAGTTTAGATTTCTATTAGCCCATATGGGTGCTGTCATTAGGATTTTCCCTTTGAGGATGTGAGTAAGCTCTCAACAAATTTCACACGAAAAACTATGTCTGTACTAATGTGGTACTGAGTTAGTAAATCAGTGCTGCAGCACAACACCATATTGAAATGACTTAAACCTCTATTGGTTTGGCATTCAGCCACCTAAGAGAAGGGACAGAGCTTTCACATGCCTTGTAGAAACAAAGTGAGAACGGAATCTCTGCAAGCCTCAACTGTTCAAAACTTCAGCTATTTGCCCTTATTTTAGTACTGTTTAGGATATAGCAGATTCATGATTCTTCCAATTTTAATGAGCTATCAAATCAGGCCAGGTCAATCATCCTTTATTTCAAATGGACAAGATTATATCAAATAATCTGAATGTGATAGTGGTAATGTTTCGCGAAATGTGATGGAGATAATATTTAGCAAAATGTGCAGCAGTCAGGCTTCCACTTAATCTTCCCAAAGGTATAACAAGTCTGCATTACATACTGGAAACGAAGAAATGAGTTTTTAGTAATTCTTCTTGTTAATTGCGAAGTTCAGTCTGACTCATAGAAGGGACTCTAAAAGAAACTCCTCTTGATTATTTTCTTAGGAAAAAATTTCTTCAGTCTCATCAGCTTCTGTTTTTTTTTCCAAACACTCTACTTCATTTCCAGCAGCTTCAATTCTGTACTGTTTCTGTTGATGCAAAACCATTTGGTGTTACTTCATCCTTGAACAAATCTGCTGCATTTTAGCTTCTCTGCCTGTCTGAACACATTCTTCTTCTCTATTAATTCAGGCAGCAATGGGATATTACCCATCAGAACCTTCCCTTGCAGACTCTGTTTTGCATTACATCCCCTGCTCAGCACAGGAATGGCTTGTTTGACTCCTATCTTGGTAGAAAAACAGAGACACCATGTAAAGTGTGTACGATGATAAAAAATTCAGCTGAGCAGAACCCTGGGGAAATAGTGTGGAAAATAGGTAGGAAGAATGGAAGCATCAGTTGAACAAGAGGAATGTCACATGAGCAAGAAAGGCTGAGCAGAGCATCTCTATTTACAGTTTGATAACATTGGATGAGAGACTATCGTATGGTTACTTTGCAAGGGTATAATAGAGGGAAGAAAAGTGAATAGTAAGGTGTTCTTAGGTGAAATGAGAATATATGTAAGTATTCAGTTAAAAATTGGAGATATAGGAATCCTGTGGATAATACAAAAATATATATTGTGAACTTTTTCAACATGTTGTACAGAAAAGGAGAAGAAGTGACCTGGAAATTATAATGCTACTCTTTCATTTATTTTATGTAGGTTATTCAGTCGAACAAGCGCCAAGAACCAATTAAAGTTCATGTCTAAAAAGCATTTAGGACTATCAAAAAAAGCTATGGTTCCACTTTCTAAAAATAAAATGTCATATTTCAGATGAACAAATATCTAGTTCATCTCTTTCTCTCTTTCTGAAAAGTGTTTGAGAACATGAAGGAAAAGAAATAACCTGAAACAATTTTGTAGTGAAAAAAGCGAGCAATAACCTGACTAACAGAAAGGCAAAGAGAGAAGGACGAAAGAGCAGAGTACATAAAAAGCCAAAAGGAATGTGTGTAAGAAAAGAGTTTATCTCTCTATAATTTACAAAAGACATTCATAAGTGTATTAGTATTGTTAAATAGTAATGTCGATACCACCCAACAGGAATTCTACAGATAGACAGTAAAACTACACAGGTCTGGGTTGTATTTTTTATCACTACTAATAAAGTGTTAAGAAGAATTGGCAAGATGATTTCTGGTGTATTACCTCATATGTTGTACTTGAGATTTGTCCAGATGTATTTCTGATGCAGATCTCTTTGAGATCTATAAATTACATGATCATGTTATCATACAGGATTGAAGAATGTCTTCTGTGTTCCATTAGCAAGCTTTTTTTATAAACAATGTTTGAATAATTCTAGTTCTTAGATGGTGAAAAAAAGCAAAAGAGGAAAGAAGAAAAGGTGCTACCTATTACTTAAACTAGGTGCAAGTTTCCAAAGAATCACAGCATGCTTGACAATGGAAGGCACCTGTGGCACCGCCTCCTGCTCAAATAAGGTCACCAGAGCTAGTTACCCAGAACTGTGTCTAGATGGCTTGTGAATACCTCCAAGCATGGAGACTCCACAACCACTCTGGTCAACCTGTGCCAGAGTAAAAAGTGTTTCCTAATGTTCAGAGTGACCCGCCAGTACTTCATTTTGTGCCCTCTTGTCCTGACCCTGGGCACCACTAAGAAGAGCCAAGTTCTGTCTTCTTTACACCCTCCCTTCAGGTATTTGTACACATTGAGGAGATCCCTGAGCCTTCTCTACTCTAGACTGAACAATATCAGCTCTCTCAGACTCTTCTTATAGAAGACATACTCTAGTATTTTAATCATTTTCATGGTCTTTTGCTGAACTCTCTCCGGTATATCCATGTCTCTCTTGTACTGGGGAGCCCAGAACTGGACCCAGCAGTCCAGAATGGCATAGCCTGTTCTGAGTAGAGGGAAAGGATCCCCTCTCTTGACCTACTGGCAACACTTTGAGGGAAAGGATACCCTCTCTTGACCTGCTGGCAACACTTTGCCTAATGTAGCTCAGGTTACTCTTAGCTATTTGCTAACATCTTGATTACATCCACTTTGAGGACAAGTCTAAGCTTACTGTTGGGTTTTAGTGACATCCAAGTTTAGACCTACAGAGACATTGTGATATTTCATATTTCAATACTGAATGTAGGCTCATTTGCCCTGGCTTGAGATTCACAGCTCTGAATAAAGCCTGTGCTTATGTGAGCTGATATGTACCTTTGGAATTGTGTGTTTTCCGTACAGAGATAGTAGTTCAGAAACCAATATAGCTTTGTTAATACTGCACAATGGCAAATAGCTCAAAGAAACAAAATCCTGAATCCCGGCCACTCTGAACAAATGGATCATTGTGCTGGAAGGTAATGATCCTTTTTCTCATGAGTTTAATTTTGAATTCTGCACAATTATACAATTTTGCCTGGTAAAAATGGAACACGTCCTGTAAACTCAGACTAGCCTGTAGCCAAATGTTATGAAACTTTTCTGGGGAAAAGGCATTTAGAAGACTTAGTCTGAGAAAAAATTTGATTTCAGGACTCAGGTAATCAACAACTTGCTGGATTGGCAAGGAATGGCTAGAGTGTAGGTGAGGAGAGGTTTTTTTGCTCATCTGTGACAAGATAACTGTGTTATGTGCAGTAAAGGAACTCCAAAGGGCTAGGAATCTTTATTGGTAGAAACTCTGTTTAGAAAATTTCTATCTCGACTTGGGTAGCTGCATGTCACCTAATATGATTTGTGGACTTAAAACTTACTTTTACGAATATTTCTTTCTATTTTAAATAGTTTCACTGAAGATAAGAACAGGAAAAAGAAAAGAATAGAAGGAAAATAGTAGGCTATGTGGAAGAGGAGGCCTGGGAAGAATGGACAGCATCATATGGTCTTTCAGTCACCCAACAATTAATGTGATTTGATTGGTACAAAAATTGCTTGTCTGACTTGCAGATTCTAGCAGGATCTTAATGACAGCAGTATTTTATTTAGAAGGATGATCAGGTTAGGTTTATGCATCAGAGTACCACAAAAAATCATGAGATAGCTTACCCTTTTAAAGGAGATGTTTTCAAGGCTTGAATTTGAAACTGTCGTAATACTGGATTCCCAAGATTTTTGTACATAAAATAAAGGTAGTATCTGGCCTCACAGTTTTTCTGAAATTTGTTTGGTTTGTCTCCATTGCAATTCAGACGACTGATGATGTTTAAACTCCAACGTCTTTTTAAAGCACCAAGCGTTCCCATGACTTCATGCTGATTTATTCCTTTGTGATGATGATCATTCTTTTCCACTTGGAAAGTGAACTAAAACTTCCTGTTCAGCAAAATATGTTTTGCAGTTCTGTAGTATTGAAACGTGTTTCTCTCAATGATGGAAAAGATTTCATTTGTCGTTCAATAATGGGGATATATTGTACCTTAGATGTTTAGCCGTTGACATCTAGAATATCGCACATCTCAGTGTGGGACACAGAACTGAGTGAGAAGACAGATTCTTGAAGTTTCAAAGGAACTTTTAGAGAGGAAAATAAAATTTCACAGAAGTCTTGTTTTGATGTTGACTTCAATTTTTTTCACCAGTCATTTGATCCTCAGAAAATTAGGGACAGCCAGAAATTTGTTCCTGATAAATGACAAAATCTAAAAAGCAACACTTGCCAGAAGCCAATGCAATCAGGTAAGTTAATGTTCATCTGCAGCGTTGTTAGCCTGTGATACTGCAAAGAAAAAGGACAAGCAAAAAACTCAGAAATCATAATTTCTTCTGCATTTTGTCATACTCAAAGATTTTTTCTACTTTTAATAAACAAGAAAATAAATTTTAGAAGACACTTTGAACATAACTAACAAGATTTTTTTGTAAGTAAATACTTCCTGTTTTCTAATGATAAAAATTGCATGTTGTGTGTCTAGAGCATTGTCTTCAAGCGAAATATCTAAGAACTCCCTGTAAAAGAGTTTCGTTTAGAACTCATTCTGTGTACTCAGACATGGCCTTGGGATGTAATGAGTTTGGTATTTGAACAGTAGAAAGCAGCAATATGTTACATTTAGGGAAGAAGGGAGCAGTCACTTTTGCCCATGAAATTTCTGAGATCATTTAAGTGGAGAATGTAGTTAGTTTCTAAACTGAAATTCAAACAAAGAAGTGGAACTAACTATTTCTTGCTTGCCAAAACAAACAAAAAAGACAAAGAGAACCACCATGATGTCTTTCATGAAAATTGGTCAGCATTTGAAATTTAAATCACATTCAATTTATTTAGTGTCCAGAATTTAAAATACTAATCCCTACTACTTGTTACTTTCATTTTTTTTTGTTTAAAATACAATGGAAAGCAGTTGCTTCCACGACTGTAACAACCACAAATGCATTCCAACTTGGCTGCCTTAGAAAGCATCTTTGTCAGCAGTCAGGGCTGCTATACTTCTGTCCAAAAAAATGATATTTTTCTATATTGTGCAGAGAAACCGCTCTATGGCCTAGAAATCTGGGCTCAATAATAATGACAAAATTCTATCTCAAAAAATCCCTGTGTAAATTTTGGTTTTGTAAGGGGCCATCGATTATCGGGCAAGACCCTCCCTTCCCCTTTTACTAGTGAATAGCTCAGATATACTCCTAGTTTGTTTGCTTCTTTTAAAAAGATTTGATATTCCGAGAATGTCTCTACTTTTTAGCCAATACTAATGATTAATCCACAATAATATAGTCTTTGTTGGTTTTATGTATTATTTTGAACATTTTGTTTCTGTGAACTATGGTGCTTTCTCATTTGAAATTGCAATGCTTTCCTCTGTCAGAAATACAATAGAGCATGAGAGACTTCAAAATTGTGCCTTTAAGATTTGGAAATCCAATTAAACTTGTCGTGGAATTGTCAGTGCATGGAACAGGAGAAACCTTTTAGAAGGAGGTTAGATATTGAAAGGCTATGTTGGCTATTAGTAGAAAAAAAATTTAGGTGAATATGACAAAAAGAATACAGAACATTTCCTAACTGGCAAAAAACCTAACATTTCTTTGAAACAATGTGAAATACTAAAAATATTCAAGAAGAGTCATTCTGTGAAGGTTAGAGTTTAAGAAAATTGTTCACTCATTTGCCCTTATTTACTATAAGGTTGACTGAGTGCTGGAACATGTTGCCAAGAGAGGTTGTGGAGTCTGCCTCCTTGGAAATATTCAAAAGCCGTCTGGACAGAGACCTGAGCAACTGTCTCTAGGTCCTCTCTCAGCCTTCTTTTCTTCAGGCTAAACAAGCCCAGCTCCCTCAGCCTTTCCTAGTAGGAGAGGTGCTCCGCACCTACTCTTCAGCTTGGTGTTACTGATAGTTCTTGGTCTTTCATTAACTTCTAAATGTTGAAATGCAGAGAGTAAGGAGAAATCTAAGGAATGAGCAGTCTTGTCAGTCAAACTTTTTTGACTAAATACAGCTCACATCTGGAAGTTAATTGATTAGTCCTGTATTCTGTCCCTGCCATTGATCTCCTGTGATCACAACCAAATCCTTCACATCCAACTGCACTTGAGTTTTCCTAAGTGTGAAGTGGTTTAAGAGCTATGTACTAATTATTTTTTCCATTCATATAATTTCAGATCAAATTAGGAATTTTAACACTCAGTTAGGGGTGAATAAAGTCATTTAACTGATAACGGAAAATGCTCTGGAAGAAACAATTCTTTTCTCTGAAGGCTGTGTGTTGAAGGACTGTATTGTGCACAATAACTTTTGAGAATATTCTGTGGGAGAGGATTCTGTATGGATAGAAATCCACCATGGGCTTTACTTATAAAAGTAAATAAATAACAGCAGCAGACTAAATTGTGAATAGAAATTCCTATGAGAATTAGGATATACAAAAGACGTGGTTTATTTTATAATAATGTAATCAAGTAATGCTTTGGTGAACTTTAGAAGTTACTGCTTACTGTTATAAATGTATATAAAAGTATGATATAAGTATGATAAATAATGTTTAATATATATTTAGTTGCTAATATCACAGAATCATAGAAATACAGAATAACAGAACACTTGAGTTTGGAAGCGACCTCTGGAGGTCATCGGGTTCAACATTGCCTGCTCAGACAAGGTCACCCAGAGCCAGTCACCCAGAGTTGTGTCAAGAAGGCTTTTGAATACCTCCAAGGAGGGATACTCCATAACCTCTCTGGGCAACCTGTGCCAGTGCTCAGTCACCGTAACAGTAAAAAAATTTCTCCTGATGTTCAGACAGAACCTCCTGTGTTTCAGTTTGTGCTCATTGCCTCTTGTCCTGCCACTGAGCATCACTGAAAAGAGCCTGGCTCCCTCCTCCATGCATCTTCCCTTCAGCCGTTTATATATCCCCTGGAGTCTTCTCTTTTCTAGGCTGAACAGTCCCAGATCTCGTAGCCTTTCCTCATAGGATCGATGTTTCAGTCTCTTAATTGTCTTCATGGTCGTTTGCTGGACTCTCTCCAGTAGCTCCACATCTCCAACATGAACTATTTAAACAGTATATAGTTCTGCAGTATACTAACCCTTATTCCAAGTATATTAACCCTTCACTCCTAATTGCCTATGTCAGTAATTTTCAAGATCATTTTGAATTAAAAAATGAATCCATATCATCCTAAAGCCTAATGAGATTAAAAACAGGTGGTGTGGGTTTATCTACAACATACCATATCAATGAACCAAATATTCTTTTTGAAAGGATGACTGGTTTCCTGGTAATTGAAAAGCATCAGACAGTAAGAATATATTCCAGTAGCTTTCCAGTAATATCAAAGTTAGGCTGAACAAGATATTATTCTCTGAGCCCTCTTTTTTATTAAGGAGCATCTGGTGGCCCTTCAGCTCTTTGGAGTCCTCCAGACTTTGTTTATACAGGTGTTCTCTGTAAATAATCCACCATGACAGGGCAGGAAATCCCTCTAAGAGTGGTGGGTACCACAAACACTGTTTGAAATGTCAGCTCTTACTTAAACAAATTTCTTCTTCTATCTGACAATTGTAATAAAATTCCCCACAGAATCCCTACCACATTTTTGGGAGGCAGAATTTATAGCCCTGTAGAATACTTACAGGAGGTATGTATATAGTTGCAGTTGCTGTTTTTTTTTAAGAATGTATTTGTTTACAGAAGAGTGCAATGAAACATTAAATATGTTTACAATAAATTACAGAGTTTCAAAGCAATATGTCATATCTCAGAAGCAGAAGCAAGTACCAGGCACTATATTTAAAAACAGCAGGCAGAAAAAGGGTGACAGCAGGTAAGTATATCAACAAGCGTGCCTATTTGCCTAGCCAGATTTATATATCTTTTGCTAAAACTAGACTAAAAAGAGAGATAGTAGCGATTTTACTTTTAGCTGATGGACTCGCCTGAATTCCTGGTTTCAGAAAATGTGGTCAGCTCACAGTCACTTTTTGCTAATCAGAAATATTCACAAGTGTAAGAGACCTACTTGGCTTTCCTTAAACTTCAGTGACAGTTACAGCAGTAAATTACTAGCAATTTGGTATTTTGATCAGTATAATTTCTCCTATGGTACAAGCATGCTTTTCTGCAGTCAAGCTAGTGAAATATATTTTCATATGACTTCCATTACAAAAGCTGCTGACCTTTTGATTTCAGTTGCCTACTATTGTACTATAGAGATACATTTTAAAAGGCAATGCATACATTCAATTCTTCACCTTGTTTGTTTTCATTTACCAAAGTTATCTGTCCTACTGTTTACAGAAACAGTTGGAGGAAGGTATTTTCAACAAAATTTTGTGTTGTGATAATGTCTCTTCTCTTTTTACATTTTACTCTTGTTAACATCACCTTTTGTCTTACCTGCAGCTGCAACCTCTTCTTGGTTTCAGGGTGTTATTTGCACTAAGAACTGCGTTTTTTTGTCTCTTTTTAGTGTGCTGACAGATTGTTCCATTTAATACATATCCTCTGGATGGTTTCCCAGAAGAGCACTATCTAAAATTATTGTTGCAAACAATAATTCTGGTGAAAATTTCCTGTCTCTTTCTTGTGACTAATAATGATGATGTTTCCTTATCCTGTACTGAACCCAAACTATTTAATTTATTTCATACTTCTTTACGATGCACATTTCTGAAGCCAGCACATTAGCATTGTTCATTTCTCACAACCTTCAGCATTTCATATCCAGCAATGTGCAGATTATTCTAGACATTTAGAATTTTTCTAGATTTAGAAATTTTTCCTTATGTTTCTTTAAGTACTTGGCTCATTTCCAGTCTTTAGTCAGGAGCTTGTTCGAAAACTACTTCATGGTTAAACTGCCCGAGATAGTAATACTGTTCTGAAAGTACTTTATTTGTCAGTGCCATATCATTGAGGAAGAGAAAAGGAGTAACAAGGTAATCCAAAACCTTGATTTTGTATTTGATATTATTACAGAATCACAGAATCACAGAATAGTAGGGGCTGGAAGGGACCTCTGTGGGTCATCTAGTCCAACCCTCTGCCGAAGCAGGGTCACCTACAGCAGGCTGCACAGGACCTTGTCCAGGCGGGTCTTGAATATCTCCAGAGAAGGA
>Ga0065711_1003819_pt1 | contig 58527 bp, 24 predicted proteins | sample Hoacrofraction12_FD_59098 | JGI IMG/M metagenome (GOLD analysis project Ga0065711, IMG submission 59098) | Hoatzin crop microbial communities from Cojedes, Venezuela - Epithelial fraction 12 v2 (version 2) | ecosystem: Host-associated > Birds > Digestive system > Esophagus > Crop | place... | reverse complement strand
GTTCAAATACTTCACAAGAGAGAACTGCCAGCCTCACTGGAGTTTGCAGGCCCATAAAACACACATGTAGTCAGATGCCAAAAATATCTTAATTGGCACTGATTAGGATTATACTCAATGAGTATACTGTTCTTTAGATTTTTTTTTTTTTTTTTTAATGAATATGAGGGAAGAAACCCACACTATCAAGGAACTCTGTTGTAACTGCCAAGCAAATTCTTTGTTTCTTGATTTATTCTCTTGGTTCATCCCCTTAAATGGCCACAAACAGAGATACTATAAGGGAGTACATTCAAGTAAAACAGACTTGATAGGTCTTCACTGTAATATATGACTCTTTAAAATATAATACTGTCTTTCTACACATGTATACTAAGTTATTATAAAGTTACTATCCTTATTAGAAGAATCAAAGTGCATTTTAACAGTGCTAGGTATTATATCCACAACTGCAAAGTGGTCTTGAGTGACAGCCTTTCTTTCACACCNGTCAACCTGTTTTACTCTATGTACTCATACATATGGTGTAGCTATAACCCATAGAAAGGGTGGAATATTGTATTTTATTAGGTATTATAACTTCATTCATATGCACATCTATGTCACCTAATAGTGACATTAGGTATTGTTTGTTTAAGCTTTCTCTGATTTTTTTTCCTTTGGGAGGGGAATTGAAAGGAATTATTTCTAAGAGATGTTGACCTAACTGAATTATGTTTTCACACCATCTATCTAAACTATATTCTTGTCTTACATCTTACTACAAATATTAATTTCCTTTATTTAACCAAAAGAAATTCTGATTTGGACTTCATTCAAAATCATTTTTTCCTTCATAGAGTCTCTAGTCTAATGAGAGCAATTAATCTTTCCCTTTTGACCAAGTTTTTGTTCCTAATGACCCTTCACCTCCTCTCCCCAAAAAAGTTTACTTTTTTTTTTCTCCACATACTTCTTTACCGTTTTTTCATCTTAAGCAGAATTTTTATAAACAAGCAACATCACATAGAACAAGGCAAACAGTCTTGCTCTGAGGGACAATTTCAAGTGTAATTCCATCTTGGATATCTCTATCTTTCTGAAAATCAGGTGGAGTAAGCACAGCAGAAAGCTTTCACCATGGAGGCTAATGAATTAAAGCAGGACACCTGGTGTGCTAGATCAGAGAAAAGCAATTACTTCTAGTCTGTTCTTTTAACCTGCAGAGGAGGAAACAGCTGGGAGTAATATGAGTGGTAACACTACATAAGAAGTGGCAGGCGGATGGTTTAGGATTTTTTTTGAGTTGGTGGAGAGGCTTGTGGATTCCCCTGGGATTTTCTGTATGTTGTTGAGCACTTCTGTAGTGATTTGGGGCAGTGGAGGTAAGCTCGGTGTAATTGTTTCTAAGGCCCTTTGTTTGTCTTGTGTACTGGGAGCAGTTGGGCTGCTAGAAGATGCTGGGGTTGTTTGGTTTCTGTATGACTGAGGTTTTGGTGTGAGGGTTTCTTAATGGAGAACTACCTTACAGCAGCCAAAATAGTACTATTGAGCAGCTTGAATGTAGCTGGTTTTGTCTGGCAGGATTGCACAAGGTCTTCAGAAGAATTTCCTTGAGAATTTGATGTTTTAAGCTTCTGGTTGAAGGCTATGAGTAAAGAGGATTAAAAAATGCCCTGTGTTTAGTTCCTGTGAGGTGGTTGTTAGTTGTATTTATGGCATTAATGCTATTGAGATGTTTTCTTACTAGTAATGGGTTCTCTTATCTGCTTTTATTTAATTCTCACAGATATAAAAATGAAGAAAAAGTTATAGGTGTAAGCCTCAGATAATTACTATAACTTCATGGATATGCTGTTTCAGTGGCTTCCACTTCTCTTCTTTTTTTGATATCAGCAGGATTGAATGTAGGTCTATAGACTTAAGATCTCTTCAGCCTTATTCCTTTCATGGAGACTGTACATAACATACAGCATCAGTCTTAAAGGCTACTACTGCTAAGTGCATAAGCAGTTGTTTGATATCTGACTATTTTTTGGAAAACACTGTGGTTTTTTAAAAAAAAAAAAATCCCCAAACACTTTTCTTCGAACAAAATCCTGATCAAAACCCTAAGATTTAATGGAAAGACTCTGACTTCTCTGTTTCTAAAGAACCCTGTATGATATTCTTGTCATGAAGGAATGATAGTTCAACCATATAATTCAGTGTGTGATTAAATCCTATTGATTTCAAAAGTAAATATATGCATAAGTAACTTGATTACTAAAGCTTTTTTCTTAAAAAGAAAATCTGTAGAAAGTTAGTAGTTTGACATCATTAATAGGATGGTACTTTGAAAATCAAACATGTACCTATGTGATTGTCTTTATCCCTAAGAACAGCTTTTTGCATGCGTGCAGTATTTGCTCACGTTTTTGGGCTTTTTTGGCTTAATTCTGGGAAAAATTTTCATGTCAGCCTAGTGGATATTCTGGAAAAAAAATCTAGTCTTCTGTGAAAATTCAGGCTTCTGTTATATGCATAGTTTTAGACTTTGCTGTTTGATTCCAAAATGATGGTTCATAAAGGAAAACCTGATGTTTTAAAAATATGACATGCTGAGTGAAAAATGCATTAGGGATTCTTAGAAGTCACTGCACAACTGTCTCTTCTGGTTTACCTTAAGTACCTACAAGAATATATAAATAGTAATGTTTTGAAGTATTTTTCTACTTCTTTCTGTTAAAAAATACTGAAAACCTTAATCTTGCATATAATATAGGTATATAATATATATAGTATAGAGATACTATGTTCTCAACTTGTGTAATTATTTTCAAATGATAAACAAAAATGCAGCCAAATTACTCTGTTCTCATTTTTTATTGCTTCATGTGTAACTGAACTTATAAATGCGTATCCAGCTTATACTGACACTGGCACATCTTGGACCTTTTTTCCTCCCCATGCTGTCCCTTGTGAAACTGTCAGAATTTCGTTTCTGGTCAAAAGACTACTATTTTTAAGCCAAAACGTCTTAAAAACTTGAATGGCAATTAAAGAAACTAAAATGACTTTGCTTTGTGGTGATATCATGTGCAACTCTTCCTAGCTAATTATTTGTTTTTATTGTTAACTCTTTGTTCATATCTATACAATATGAAAAAACACAGCCCAGTTTCTGTTGCTGGTCATGTAACCAAATTATACCAGCCTGGAAAGCTACTGGGAGAGAACAGGCCCTCTAAAGTATGATAAATATCATTAACTGATGATAGCTTAGTCCTGCAGAACAGTAAGCTCTATTCATATGAGAGAGTCTTTGACTTAACTGGACTTTTTTCCCAGCTGAACGCTGAAGTGGTAGATCAGAATCTGTAGGATAAACAAAATCTAAATGATGTAACTGACCATCAGTACTTCTTAAAGTCAAAATTAAGTGACCATATATGAAATATCAGAGACAGTAAAGCTGCATAAAAATTTTAGGAACTCAGATCATCATCATCGTTGTTCTCTTTCTGCTCTTTGGGAAGGAAGAAGGGAAGTTGTTAGTGGCAAGTACACAAACACCTTGTAAAAAATATTTTTAACTAGTGAAAAGATCTTTAAGTGATTGTTTTATTTGTTTCCAAATGATTATTGAGGCAGATATTGTCAAATATGACTGGGTTTCTTCTGATCGTTTTGGAGTTTTAATCTGTCCTCTGCCCTTTCCCTTTTCTGTCTTTCAGAAGCAACATCTTTTCTGGGTAATTATGGATAGTTAGCAGTACAAGATATTTTTAATTGTACCCAATAAATTTTTTTAGCTCTTATGCTAAGATTTAGTCTTGTTACTGAATTTGTTATCCTTAGATTGTCTGAACCAATTATACGGTCACTTGAGCTTTGATACAGACAGTTGAATTAGTACGTGATGGGAGCCAAGCTTTAGAATTGTCCATAAACAAAAACTGATGAGTGTTTTGTTAAATCCTTACTCTATTCCATCCCTGCTGAGTAATACCTGTAAAAGAATAACTGTAAAGGGGTAACTAGGAAGGGTGAGAGATGTAATTTCATTAGATATCCAAAGTTTTCATCTTAACACACACATGCACTCTTTGTATGTAAAAGAAAAAATTCTTCAGAGGATAAGTACATGGTTATGTGGAACCTAGAAATGTAACTTTAAATAGGTACCAAATCACACTTTGCAGTGTTTTGTGAATGCAAAGGGAAGCAGAGATATGGATGCTAGTCATTAAGTATTAATTAATCTGGCCACCTAGCTGGCTTACCTACATTTGAGACAACATCTATCTGTCTTCATTATCTGTAAGCTTTATGGCATTTCCTGCTGATTGACTTTTACGTTCAAGACCTGGCTCTTTTGGGAGAGCCATTAAGAGGTTCTCCTGGGCGCCTTGTAATGCAATTGCAGTACGTGTTCCAACATTAATCTGCTGCACTTTAACGGTACAGGAAGCTAGAAGTTTAGGCCATACATAATTTTTCACAGACTTGTCTGAGCTAAAATATGGTGTTTGGCTTATTCCTAATCAATTCAATTGCTTAAAGTTTTGTTGTCCGTCTTCACTTTCCTATAGAGGGTAGTAAGCGGTGTTATACCTGTGCTTCTTAAAGCTTTGAAATGATTTAATTTTTTTATTGAATATATTTGAGAGAAATACAGAGGTGGAGGAACAACTTTTTTTTTCCGTGTTTCACCTGTAACTGAGTTCCTTGGGATGATTTTAATGCATAGCATGCTTTGATAGAATTGTAACACTTCCAAAATAAGAAATATTAAATCCTGATGATGCTTATATATTTTCAGTGTCCCAGCACATAGTTAGATGCACCTTTAACTACTGTTGTACTGTGCAATGTTGCATAATCAGAAGATGCTGCTGCTACAGCTATGGGCTTTTCTTTACGGTTGCTGCTGAATTACTGCATTCAATATTCTGTATTCAACTCCAGGGAGTTTTGCAGACGTGCTTTCTACAGATACTGCAGTGCCATTAAAAACACTTGAATCTTCATTTCATTCAGTGTGGGCTTTATCTGGTTGCATATATGAAGCAGTAAGCACTGTATCAAAGAAAATTTGTAGAGCTTTTGTTCTCTTACCATGAATATGAACAATTTTGAAGAGGATCTAGAACGTGTTGGAAGTGACAAAGTAACACTGATTTTTTTTAGCATGCTTATTTACCCTGCTCAGGATCGAAGGAGGCTAACAAGGGGAATGAGAGATGTAACAAAGCAGTCCTCTTCCAATTTCTGTTCAATCAACAGTTTGGGAGAAGCTGCTAACCTTGTAGAAACCTTTAGGAGCAATCTAGTAAGGACTGTGTCATATTAATGACTGGCATTCTCCTCACCTCTATCAAACTGGGATTCCTAGCCTAAGAGAAACAGGGTTTCCCGACCTCATCCTTTCAACTCCTGTTAGATTACTACTGTGACACGATGGATTTTTTTTGGGAGTGGTGATTAGACTTTACTGTCCTTATGCAGACTTACCTCTCTAGTGATTTAAGAAGTGAAGCAACTTCATAATTTGCAAGAAGACAGGAAAGACAGTTGTATTCAATTCTTCAGGTTGTGGAGGTTCTGAAGGCATCATTCTTGGACACCTTCAGCAAATGCTGGGGGTGTTTAGGTCTATTCTTTTTAGTTCCTATATATGGCTACCTCATTCAGAGTTTCTTCTCTCTCCCCTCAATATTTTTGTCCCAGTTTGTCTTCTACAGTAAATGTTTCCTCGGTTTCTGTACTCTCAGACAGTGTGAAGGCACACCCCCCACAAACTTTGTCTTGCATTGGAAATGGGGTAGAGGTAGCAGGCCACTGGAAATGCAGAATTGACTATTTGTTTTAAAATGAATTTCAGTGTTAAGTAAAGGAAAATAATTTTCTGATGGTTTGAAGTGTATTATGGTCTGATACTGTGGATGTCTTGGATCATTAAATTGAATACAGTTCACTGGTTTATAGATAAAATGCAAACGTTACTAAATGATACATATTATTTCCTGGACAAATCAGTGTGGTTTTATATGAAAAAAAGAATTTGGTCACATACGCAGAAAAGGGGGGGGGAAGAACAAATGCTGACCTCTTTAATTGACTTTTTACATGAAATTGAGGAAATAGTGGGAAATATGAGAGCTGACTACTGGTTTCAACTCAGCTGATGTTTGTTGTGGTATAGGTCAATTCAGTTCATCTTTCACTAGTCTGTTGATAAATCTTGTTACTAACAGGAGTTTCCACCTGGAAGTTACCTAATCTATATGGTAAACTGCAGATTGTTTGAAATCATACTGCTTATCTATAAAGCATGATCATTATAATACTATAAAGTGTGTTTACTCTGTGAGACTATTTAAAAAAACAGGTTTTGGGGAATGCATTAACATTATCTGTTTAAAAAAAAATAGTCATGGTTACTGTGATAATTTAAAAGGGAACTTTTTTGAAAGAGTTTTCAGAACAACAGAAGCATTTGCTTCCTGGAACATGTCTGTACTGCAAAATACTGTGCGGTTAACTCCCATTGGTTAATTTGATTTAGCTGTTTAGTTGAGAATGGCTTGTGTCTAACTGGAGTTTAAACCTACTTTTCTCCCTATTGCAAGCAAAAAAAAATGAGAAGTTGATATTTGCCACTGAAGTTCATCATTCAATCCCCTAGCTATTGATAGCAACAGCAAGGATAATCAGATTTTTCAATGACTTCAGTAATGTGCTAATGGCTTAAAATGATGAATGACCGTGCATTAATCACTTTATATTCATTTTTCATGTCTTGTGATACAAGAATGAATGACGTAGAAAAATCAAACAGCAGGTATAGAACAAACAGAAAGAAGCATCTGTCATGCAAAGTTCAATTAAACTGTGTGATCTCTTTGCCGGCAGTCATTGTGGAATAGCAAAGTATAACTGCACAGGATGATTAGACAAATTCATAAAATAAGTTCTTCAAGAGCTGTTAAACACCAAGATGAAGGCACTAACTCTAGTTTAAAAGGCCCAGAAACTGTAGGTTAATGTATCTCAGAAAAGGGTGTTTCCAGGTCTGTTTTTTTGAGCACATAGTATTCTTTGGTATACCTGGTGGGTTCCTCAGTCAGACCAGATGGATTCTACATCAAAGAAAATGAAAATTCCATCTGACATGACACAAATGCAAGAAACAAATATTGCAGAAAATAAACTGGGAGTAAAAAGAGGGGTAAGGGGAGATAAAGAAGCGTGTGTCCAAAGCTTAACCTCCCCCCCCAAAAAAAAACCCCCAAAAAACCAAAACAAAAAACACCCACCACAACACCAAACCACCCCAAAACCTTTGACTGGGGGAACTTAAACAGATCTAAAAACCTCTAGTACTTGCTGAAGGCATGCAAAAAGCCCAGAGGCACAAATGTGCAGGGAAAAGTAGATTTGTGAATTTTTGGGAACTCCCTAACAACCTTCAGGCAATTGGTAGCGAAGATCCTATTCCCTAATTGTTCTGTTTTGTTATTGAATTTTTATGTGTGTTCTCATTGCTAATTATTGACACAGCTTGTTTAATCTTAATTCATTTCTAAGCTTGTTTGAATATACAGCATTGTTTCATTTCCAGCATAGGCTATTTTGGCTGTCCGGGGAACTTGTTCATTCTGGTTTTTTGTCTTCATTTCATCAGGATTCTGATGTGCCTCACAGACAAAGTCCTTTCTGGATCTAGATATGCCAGCTCCTTTCTCTTATTCCGTAGATTTTCACCATTTACTTACCCTGCGCTTGCTCGTCCCTGTGTTTCTGTTTGTGGCTAGTACTTTTCTGGCTTTTCAGTTGGCATGAGCCTCTATCCCACTCAGACTTTCCTCTTAAATTTAGAAGAAATCAAAAATTGATGGAAGAAAGGTGAGCATGAGTCTCAAAATACCACAGACTTGAAGTAAGCAAGCTGAAGGGGGAATAAACAGAGCTTCCCTAGCAGTACCCTGTGACTCCAAAGATATCCAGAGAGATGCTGCCTCGGGGATATGAACAGGAGCAGATTCCACCCCACCTTCCCCTTGTTTAAGCTCTTTGTGACTGTCTGGGCCAGACCTGGGGAGGGCTTTGAGGAGGAGCTGCTGTGACTTGAGAAGATCTTGGGGAGTGGCAGCTTATGAATTGTGAAGCATCTTGCTGTGGTCTGAAAGAAGGGCAGTATCCCAGCCAGTGCTGTACAAAATGTCCATGTGGATGCAACTATTCAAATAGCACTGCCAAGGTACTTGCACTCGCTGCTCGAGTGCAGCAGGATACCAGCGCCAAGCTCTGGGAATTCTTCTGTTGAATGTGTTTGTGGTTCCCTCCATGTTCCTCTGACTGTAAAGATATTCTGTCTAACCTTGGCTAATGTTTCTACTTAGTTGGCTGGTTATTTCTCCAAATTCAGTTAGTCTTGTGGCTCTTTTGGAAGGTTTCCCCTTCCTGCTCCCCCACTAACCCCAAAAACTAATCAGCCAGAGTCTCTGCTGCTTTCCTGCTTGCTTTAGTGGATGTAGAGGAGAGGAATTACTCAGATACCCAAACTACTTAGTTGACAGTGGCAACACCTTCAGATCATTAGGAGCCTTTATCCAGTAGCTTTCTCCACTTTGTCTGACCACACCAATCTCTACAGAAATTTTGGAAGAATACTTTGTGTTCCTGCTTTACTGTGTGCAAGCTTTAGATTTAAAATGTACCCATATGTGCAGTTAAAATGTTTAATATTATTTCTGGGAAAGAAACACTTTGACCAACGAATGGCTTTCTCTTTCCTCCAGACCTCTTCCTGTCCTCCCATGGTCATAACAATGTAGTTTAGACATAACTGAGCTAGATAAGTTTGACAAACTGCCAGAGCTAGCAACGGTAAGGCATTTTGCTGTGTCCTTCAACATGCTGCATTTCTGGCAATGTTCACAAAATGACTTAGATGTCAGTATAGGAAGGAAGAGAGTTGAGATAATAAATTCCAGCCATTATATGGAAGAGGTGAAATATCAAGATGGAGACTAAGCTTTCATTTCTTCATGTGTCTAGTTTCTATAGTTTCCATATATTCAATAAGAATGGTTATTTCAAATTTCATTTACAATTTTGAAGATATCAGATGGTTGTTCTAACATTTTCATTTGCTGATGTTTGCCTATTCCTTCTAGGTTGGCTCTGTAGAAATAACCTTTTTCAATGTGCCCAAGCACATTCTGTTTGCATTCCTAATATCCAACAACTAACTTTATCAAGTTCGTGGTGGTGAACTCAGTCTCATGTTTGAAAAAAAAAAACAACCCTTTATGAAGAATTCAAGAATGAGTCTGGGGATTTCTAATCCGCTGTTCACTGGGCACGTTGTCACACTTTGTAACAAGGAAGTTACATTTTATCTACTATCGTCATGCTTAGTCCCCAGGCATGAGCATGCGATTCTATCTTGGGTTTCTCCCAGATCACTACAATGTTTTGTAACAAACAGTGTGGTGTCACTGGGAAATGTCATCTAGCTATTTCCTTTTCCAAATTAACTGCACAGACCCATGAGATTTTTCTGCTTAAAAATATCTGTGGTTATGAGGAATAACTTTTAAACTTTATTTCCGATTGCTTAATTAGTTTCTAAATCAAGATATTTGCCCCTTAGAAAACTACTTAGTACACAGCTGGTGACATAAAGTTAAATAATTAATATCCTTATGTGTAATTAAAAAAAAATAATGCTCCTTTAGGAAAGATCTAATTACATTATTTTTGAACACTGAAGTTAATTCAGCCCACCTTACCTACTCCCCCTCCTCTGTTTGTGTGTTTGCAAAGAGTAACTCTATTGGGTTAAAGCAGTGAGATGTCTTTCCCCCACCCCCCTCCTCCCCTTACTGGAGCCATGCTGGTTTGAGCCTATCAAGTTACATTTATCCAACTGTTCTGCCATCCTATCTTTAATTAGATTCTTTATCAGTTTACTCAGTAATGGGACAAATCTCACCAGGCTTGTAACTTCTAGGTTCTTTTTTTATCACCATTATTTAAAAATAGGTACTGCATTATTATTTTCACCACTATTCACCAGCAGTTTAAGTGTTTCCATAAAGACATTCTGCAGATTTTTCTTCAGCACTCTTCTCTCTTTTTTTTTGTGTGGTTGATACTCAGGAGAAGGTTGAGAACAAATTGCAGTATCACCCAATCCTTAACCCTCCTTTTCCTGTAGAGCAAACGTTTTTGTTTGACATTGTCATTGGTGTTAAACTAGTGATTTGCAGACTACCATGTGCTTCCATAAGGGATACTTAACAAATTGGCCTCCCAATACATGGTGAGCCTATGCTCTGGAAAAGTTGTTGAAAATAATTGTCTCCAGCAATTTGTCTCCTTTCCTGGTTTTTGCTCTTTATAGATAACTTCCATTTGGAAAGCTAAATGCAATGTGAATGCAGCCAAATAATGATGAAATGGAGGGTAATGAAGTGCAAGGCCAAAATTTTATCCTTTTAATACAAAAGGAGCAATGTAAATGATCTGACTTACCTAACAACTTCAGTCATATATAGCCTCATTCATGTGCATAGTAGAAAAAAAATTATTGTGCGTTGACTCAAAAGCACTTCCACACTAGCTACTTATTATAATTTTATCTGTGAAGTAATTTTGCAAAATTAATTTTGAAGCAATATTATTTTCTTTAAAAAAAAATTGGGGATGTATTTTGGTAGAGTTAATTTTTCAGCTTGGTTTCAACTGAAGTGGTTCCTGCGGCTTTACCCCAAATATGTTTTCACTGCCACTTGGGTTTAAAAAGTGAACACACATATAACATACACAGTCTTTTGCTAGAAATAAATGTCTTTGTTTTTGTTCAAGATCTTGTATTTTGTCTCAGTTGTATTTAATCCAATTTTTATATGTACAGCTAAACAAATTAGCACCATGTTAATTTTCAGTACCTGAATGCTGTGAAAAAGGAAATTGACTGCAACTAAAGGCAAATAATTTGTGGGGGGTGGGTGACTTGTTTTACCTGTGTATGGACTAGAACTCTTGAATTTTAGAATTCCTGGCTATGCCCAAGGCATGATGCTGAATCAGAATATCTTTATTATGTCCTATGGTTCTGGAGGGAAAAGAAAATGGGTTTGGGTTGTAACAATGACCTGCACCTGAATGTCCTGTTGCGGTGGGTAGATGCTGGCTGGCAGATGCTGTCCCAGCTGCTCTCTCCTGGGCCCTCCTGGAGGAAACTAAGATGGAAATGCTTGTGGATTGGGATGGGCCAGAATCCCTCTGTCACCATCATGGGCACAGCAGGCTTGACTTGGAGAGAAGTAATGTACTTACTGGCAGTTAGAACAGATTTGAGTAGCAAGAAACAAAGACAAACTTTAAAACACCACTTTGCCTCCCTCGCTCTTTCCTGGGCTCAGCTTCACTCGCGCCTCTCCCACCCCTGCGGCCAGCCCAGCCCAGCCCCTCTCTGCCGCCCCGGCCTCCTCCCGCCTCTCCCTGCTCCCGCCCGGGCCCTGCCCAGGGCCTGCAGGGCAGCCCCAGCCCCGCCGGGGTCCCTCCCGGGTTTCCTGTGTCGTGTACTTGGTGTAAACTGGGTCGTGTGTCTCGATACGTTTATTTTTTTTTTTTATAGTGAAAGTAACATTTCCTTCTTCCAGAGATTTGTTTGTCTTTATATTCTGTTGGAGAGCTTTTACTTCAGGGAGGGAGAAAGCAGTTGAACTCTTTACGTGCATTACTACTTTCTGACACCACTTTTTCTGGCTGCAAGCAGCCAAAGAGGAGGATTTTGGTTGCTGTGGCTACCCTCAGACCCTTATGAGTTTTTAAGTCTTGGTTTATTTGCTTTGGTCAGGCTTTTTATGAATTGTTGGTCTGTTTTAAAAACAACTCCCATTGCAATTATGCAGTTTTAAATTCAAGGTCTCTTCAATGAAAGTATTTTTCCTCGGCAGGTGATAAAGCCCTTTTCCTTTCTTAAAAAAAAAGAAAAAACCCAGCATTTTAGGACTAAAGAGCTTGTATCAAACTGCAGTTAAAGTAAAAACCTAGATGTAGCTTAATGAGTAAATGAAGAGTTTGATAATGGTGATCCCTTGTAAGACATTTTAATGAGGAAAGTGCTCTTTAATCATCTGATGATTACAGAAGAGCAGCAGTAATCTGTGCCACTTTGATGTCCTGGCAAGGTAATTTGCTGTCTTTTATTTTCTTGCTGGGAAACTGAACAGCCTCACTCTGTGCCCAAGCAGCAGTTGGACACATCTGGAGTCTGCTGCTTTCAGAAGTCTTTTTTTTTTTTTCAAGTGTTCATCCCAAAGTGAGTGAATGGAGAGCATGTGCTTTCTACTCTTGATGCACAGAAACGTAAGAGGGGCTGTGGACGTGGTGAGGGATAGAATTACTGCAAGGTGTGCTTTGTAGGCACTGTTGGTTTCAGAGAATCTTTATACATGCATTTGAAACTTGCTTTTTCTAGGGAGTGATCTAAAAGCTGTGACTGACTCTCTGAAAAAATGGAAAAGCAACACCCCACACCAAATGCTTATCTGCTGCCACAGCTCATGAACATACTTTTGAAACTACAGGTTCTGAAGTGTTGTGGCCAGTTTTTCGTGAACGGAAATACTTTTGAAGTTTATAATGTTTATGTATTTATGTATGGAAGGAGTGGCATCCTGCTCCCACAATGAAAGGCTCGATGTATGTGTGAAGCAAACTAAAGCATCTTACGCTATCCCAGGCATGAACTGTAGCCTTGTCCCTGATGAACATCCTCTGTTCTAACCACAGTTTTTTTTATTCATTACTGGTCTCTGAAACTGTGCTGACATAGCTGTGAGGACCAATCCTGAGAGCAGACTGCTGCTAGAATTAGTAACTTCTGAAACTTGCTTGGGACCGGTTCTGTACACTGTGGTGTTTACATCTCTAAGAACGTGTGTTCAGATTCATGGAATGTGATGGTTATGATGGCAATGAGTTAGAAACATTAAAAAAATTCACATTAATCTCTTCAAGTGAAGTATTTTCTACCAGCTTTGTTATTTTTGAGTTCTCTTGGTGTAAAGCCTCTTTTTGACTCGAGTGACTGGTGTAAGCAGAACCCTGAACATGAATAAGGGCCTGCTGGTACTGCTGCTATATGAATGGCTATTTTGTGTATATAGTATTAAAATCTCCTAGCTGTTGACTGGTATTGTAATTCTAGTAGAATTTATTTTTAAAAAAAACCCCAAACAAACCCAAAACTCCACCTTTAAGAACATGTGATATCAGGCTACCTGAACACCTGTGAAGGACACCTTTATTTTGTGATGGTGAGATAAAATCAAATAAGGCTTAGTCTTTCAAAGATGGATCATGTTTTTCATTAATGAAAATGCAAATAGATGGTGAGACATGAGCAGTTACCGTGTATGTTGAGTCAAAAGAAGAGCTTTGATGCGTTGACTGTGGTCAGAGAGAGAGTGGAAGTTACAGTGGGAAAAATACCTAATACTGCAGCTTTATTAATTATTTCATGATCATGATTGCTTCTAGGGCAGTATTTAGATGATGGATTTGCTGAAGCACTCTTTTTCTTTTTAAAAGAAACACTTCAAAAAGCATGGACAATACGAAGCTATGGATTCAAACACCTGGGATTTTTTTTCCTTATGTGCTTTAAGAAAAGGGAAACGATGGCTGTGCAGAGTTTGGGTTGGAAAAGCAAAAGCAATGTAATAAGATTACTATAGCTGTCACAGTGGGGTTCCATTGTACTACTATGTCTGTGTCCCACTTTTCCAATAAGTCATAATAACCAGCTGACAATGCAAATATCACAGCATGTTGTCTGGGAATTATTCTGATTAGTTTAACTTGCAAAGGCTGCACTCACTCTTGAGCAGAGTCCTTCTCCCATAGCTATTATTTTTTCCTGATATGCGGTGTTATAAGAGATACTGAGATTGCAGTGGCCATAATTCTGGTTCAAAGGTGCTTGTAATAGCTTATGTTTGTTTCTTCTCAGGGCTTTTGGGAGCATGTTGTTAATACAAAAGTATGTTGTTACAGTCTTCTCTTACAGAATAACTATAACTAGATTTTTAAATCCTTATATAAAGCTTTGGTTTTAAATCTTGCACAGAGATAAAAATGTATATTAAACCGGTATTGGAGTATATAGTCTGCATATGTTGTCAGTAACATGTCTGGAATACAATAGCCTCTGTGGAGGCAAACAACACTCTTAAATTGTAACTCTTGTATATGTTTTTTCTCACAGAAATGGCAAAATTCCTGCTTTAGAAATTATATTTTTTAACCTTTAATATTTTTTTGTCTCTTGCTGCGATAATGATTTCTGTGTAATAAATCATCATGTTCTTTTCAAGCTATTTATTCTACTGTGTGCTGAAAGTTTGTATTTTCTGATGCGATAAAAGTAGGAGACATTAACTCCAATGTAAAACTTGGAAATATGTGCTGGTCTTGTGGAATAACTGAGCAGAGACAGATTAAAGCATGCAAATGTTTACACTGACTCTTCTTTCTGAGATCTAGTTTAAATTTAATAAGAATTATTATGTTTGAAATCATCATCCTTTGGCATGATCAGAATGAAGGACCTACCAATACTAGCATCGTCTATTGTAGAAAAACTTTAGACTTCAGACATAGTAACTAGCTTTTGTTTGTAGTTTGATTTTGTTAACTTACTGACCCACTTCTGTTAGAATGTTAGATCTCATTATTGGAAACACCCAAACATCAGATTTTTCAAAATAGTTCACCTATTTAAACTTGTACCGGTTGGGGTCTTGTGTACTTCATTAATATTTATTACATAAATATTAGCTGGGAACCTAGGTTAAGCACCTAGACTCAGTTTCTTGCTCTGCCACAAATTTCTGAAGTTGTCTTTTGTAAGCCATTTAGTTTTTCTGTATTTCAGTTTCTAGTCTATTTAATACAAAGATTATTATTCTTCCCATTGTGAGAGAATACTCAGTCACTGTGAAAATAAACTTGTAATGGATTCTAAAGTGCTTAAGACGTTTAGAATGGATTCATATGCCAGAGACGGATGTGGAAAGAAGCTGTTGTGTCCCCTAGTTTGGCAAATGAGGACAACCAAACAGCCTTGTCCCAGGCCGTGTTCGAGATCTACAGAGACTTGCACTAGTCTCATATTCATTGCAGGACCCTTGCAGCATTAGTAGAGTAATCTTTGGGTTTAAGTGAAAAGCGAACTGAACTTTTTTCAGCTGATCATAGTAATGACTTCTCTTCATAAATAGTGGTTTTTAGCTATGAGCATGTACTTCGTAGTAGAGGGCAAACAAGTTTCTTAAAACTGTGGGAATGAAATAATGGGGAACAGCTCAAATCAGGTTGCTGTATTGGAAGTAACAGAATCATAGAATTTTTTTTGGGGGTTGGAAGGGACCTTTAAAGGTCATCTAATCCAACCTCCTGCAATGAGCAGGGACGTCTTCAGCTAGATCATGTTCCTCAGAGCCCCATTCAGCCTGACCTTGAATGTTTCTAGGGATGGGACATCTACCACCTCTCTGGGCAGCGCATTCCAGTGTCTCACCACCCTCATCGTAAAAAATTTCTTCATGTCTAGTCTGAATCTACCTTCTTTTAGTTTAAAATCATTACCTCTTGCCGTATTGCAACAGGCCCTCCTAAAAAGTCTGTCTGCAATGATGTTTTTTACTGGAAGTGTATTTGGTTTGTTAACATGGAAAAAGGATGATCATTTCTTCAATTATTAGAGTGTATGTGTAAAAACCTGTTTACCTGAGAAAGGATTTTTTTCTCTCTCCTGCTTTTCTCAAGATACTTTCCTGCCAACATACAGATAAAATTATTTGAGAAATCTACAAAGAGCAACTGTTTCCCTATCAAAATATATAAAGTTCTTTTTCTACTGAGCTTCTTTAATTGAGAGAGAACTAGTATGAAAAGGACTGGTAAGAAGCTCCCATGCTTCAAGACATGTCTCTGAAGGACTGGATGTAAAAATAGCCCTATTTTTTAGAAAATGTTATGGGCACATCTGAAACCTTTCAGATAAATGTTTTATTGGATGAATCCCATTCCAGTGGTGCATGCTGGCAGCAGGGGTTATGACTGATCTACAGCAAATGCCAAGATTGAGTAAACTGTTTCAGAATCACTGCACTGGACTGTAATTACCTGCTATAAAAATATGAAATTGTCATGCCTGATAGCACTGGAAGCAGCATCAGCAGGAATTTGTACCTTGAACACAGCAGAGTCTCACGTATGGACAGCCTCTGCTGCTGCTCACTGATAACATAGTGTGCAGCTTCTTTTAAGGGCAGGGCTTCATTCTAAAATAGGCCAATAGGAGCAGGAAAATATATTGCTACTTAATGTGTAGACAGTTATCACTGGCTATTAGAAAGCCTTCTTTGTGTACAGACATTATCTTATGCATCTATAAATTTTGTGGTTTTTTTAATTTTTATATTATTTCTTCTGCTTTATTGTCAGACTTGAGACTAGTGTTCTACTTGATACCTGTAGTGTATTTAATCTTTAGCACACTTGTATCCATCCATCTGTATATGTATCTATTAATAATTAAGTGCTAGGAAACCCTGCAGGAAGGGTGAGAGGTGGGGAGAATACTTGCTATCTCCCAAAGTGTTTAATTCTCACCACCTGGGATCTGGAAGTCCCTAGAGCTGGGCAGGAATCCTAACTTTTTTCCTGTAACTTCCTTGTCCTGAAGACAACTATGTATTTCTCACCCTAAAAATCATGCCAAAGAAATACCTGCTATTGCTGCAACCTGGAAAGGAGCTGGAGACAGTCTTAATTATTCTCTTTTTGTTGCTGTTTATCTTAACAATGAGATGATGTCTACACTCGTAGTTTATAACAGCGCCTGGGAAATCTCCGGAGTTCTGGAACAAAATTACCTCTGTTGTAAAGGCGAGGAAAACGCACCAAACCCAAACCATGAACTAGGGTTTAAGCCTGTTCTCAGTGACGTCTCTCCAAACACTTTTTGTTCACAGTTCAGCAACAAGAAGGTTTCGGGGAGCATTTTAAGGTATCGGATAAACAGTCTTCCATCACTATACTGTTGTGAAGCCTAAAAAAAAAAATAAAAAAATACCCACCATACTAGAGAGGACACACATTACTTCTTTACAGTAGCTTAAGTGTCTGAGAATATTCCCAGGTCTATTTAAATTTATTATCAAATTCCTTATTCCCATGCTGTTGAACAGAGATGGGAAGGAAGGTGCCTTAGGTACTGCTCTAGAATGGAAAACTTAAATTTCTTGTAACTGGTACCAGAAATTTGTAGGAGTGCTTTGCTCCTTCCCTGTAGCTCTAATTGTCTGTGGCATTTCTGCTGACATGTGCATCTATATTGGTAAGCATAAAGAATTCTTACATCTGCAGTATGTTTTTCAATAGCTAATACAGCATCTGTTCACGACTCTGTTGACATTATGATGCATGGCAAAAAACACTTTGAGTAGCTTAGTCATTGATTCACAGGTAGAAAACTTTGTATGTTTTTTCCTAAATATTTAACTTGAAAGGTGCAGAATGATCCTTGGAAAGATCTACATGTTTTCAGTTAGGGTGAAATAATTTTGGAAATCAAATTAGAGTTGGAAACAGCAATAGGTAGCTGAAACTTCAGATCTTCAAGACTATTAGTGTTTGAACTACTGTAAAGTCTTCAAGCCATAACCAGCATCTTGCTTCTTCGTGCCAGTTACTGTTGTATAGGTACACAGTAAAAGGTTGCTTCTATTATGTAGAACTTCTGGTTTTAATTGGTGAACAAAAGTCAGATTAAGATTGGAAGGTCTTTGTTCTAAGCACGTTTCTAAGAGCTATCCCTTGTTACGTTTTCTCAAATGAGAACATATGCAGAAAACCTAGGGAATAAAGCTGACATTGCATATTATCTTGCAAAGGTTGTTATATAGTCTTATGAAGCACTGCATATGGATATCTTAAAGTTAATGTGGTATTCAGAGCAGAATTCTTTGCCTGTTCACTCTGGACAAAATCTCAGTATAAATCCCTGACTTTGGGATAGTATGGTTTCTTTTTCTTGTTGCTCACATGAGGGTGGATTTTTCTCTTGTAAATACTGCTATAGTCTAGAATGCTAGGTAACACAAAAGCTTATCTAAGCTGCTTGTGCTTTCAGATTTTTTTTGACCTAATGAAAAATTATTTGTGTTAAATAATGAAAACTTTAAAGATAGTAATTTCTAGTAAAATAAAATGAGCTTTAAGTGATCTTCAGACTAACTGAAAACAGGTGTCTCTGTACTGTAGTATTGCAAGTATTAGTGTGTGGGTAGGTTGTTTTGTTAAAGAAATTATGTCTGTGGTCTACAGTAGCTGAAAAAAGTAAACCAAAATTAACTCAGCATGTCATCAGCCAAACTTACACCTTCAGTATGACGTGTACCGAACAGTGTTTTTTGGAATAGTTCTCCAAAGAGCAATGACTACATTGTGTCCCTTCTGGTGATGGGGTCATGTCATTTAACAGTCCTTGGATTTTAGCACAAGTGGATACTACTTGGAGTATTTTTCTTCTGATTTCTAGGTGTGATGGACTTTGGCGAAGCACCCTAATTTTTATCATTAAGTTAATGAGGTGTGTAGTAATCCCAAAGAGAGCAACTGAGAACTGTTAGAGGAAAATACTTCATGCAGGATCCAACTGCCTGAGAGGTGAGATGAGGCTGCTGCAGCTTCATGTCCCCAGGTTCAGCTGGCAGCGAGGGGAAGACGTATTCCCACACAGAGCATGTATTACATACCTGTGACTAGCCACGCAGATCAGATGGGAACTCAGAGCACCAGTGGCTTCGTCCTGCTTTCCTCTTTTGCTGGACGGGATGGAAGTCCACTGGTAAGAACATGTACAGCTGGCAAGGACGCCCCTGGTCCCACAGCTGACCCTCTCGCACACAGAGCTGCCCTCATATCCTTGCTGCCAGGTCACTTCACCCGCTCACCAGCTCATCTGGTTTGATCTTTGTTAATGATCACGATGTGCAGAAAGCAGACTCCACAATCTGTAAGATTGTAAAGTAGGTTTGTTTATACGGCGCTGGGCAGCACGGGGGGTCCCACCAAAGTCGTGCGCGCCAAGCAGCAATGTGTCTCTTCAATTTATACAATCAAATATTACATATACATTAGATTTCCCAATACACCTATATATATGCATGTATCCTCATTGCATATCAAAATCAGTTCTGAGAAATAATTTCCATACTGTAATTAGTTCCAAGAAATAATTTCCATAGACTCCTCCCAGCTGCGCTTGCGCAGTGTCTCTTAGTGGTGGTCATCAGGGGTCCCAAGATGAAGGTCCATCCTCTTCATCATGGTGATTGACCTTTTGTTTCTGCACAAACTCCGTTATCTCCTGGGTCCCATCCATACAGCAGGGTCGATCTTGACCGGTTCTAGGTGAATCCCAGCCCCTGTCAGGAACTGACCCCCTTTGTATGGAGATACAAGACTCTCTGCTTCAGTTAATTTAGACAATAGATAAGCACTATCAGTTTTTTAAATGCACAGCAACTATTAGGTAATGCCACTTTTATTAAAATCCCTTTTAACCCCTTCCTTCAATCACATGCTCATTTGCATACCTGTGCTTGCTCTAATCCCTGGCACCACAGACACGTGGGCTCTCTGACCCCAGCGGCTACACTCACACCCCCATACACACACGTGCATGCAGCATAGTCTTCTCGCCCTGGAAAGAGGTAAAAAGCAGTGTAATAAGACAGGACAACCTGTGCTGATTCGGCACAGGGCATGACCAGATGGGTGTCCTGACCAGCCAAGTATTTACACGTGACCAGACCTTTACATCCCCTTACCTCTCTATTTTCCCACTGTTTTTCCTACCCAAGTCAGCTAAACTTCTCCCTTTTCCCTGCTTTGGTTCCTCCCTTAAACATCCCATAGTAAGTCCTGTCTGTGATCCTGAACTGCTTTTTTGCTGTGCTGTACAATGCATCCCCTGGGCAGCAGCCCTCTTAGTCTGGAAGGTGATCTCCAGAGCTGCTCTATTGACTCGTGGTGCTGGGTTTCACATCTGGTCAAACAGGCTGAGACTCTGCTGGGACAGCCCTGGAAGGGGCCGAGGCAGGGTGTTTCTTGGGAGTCCTCGGTTTGGGTTCCTGCCTGCATTAGTGTATGCCTGTGCTCTTCTGGGCTAGTGGAGATGGGCCTTTGATGGGCTGGTGGCCCATGTGATGGGCCTGGGAGCAGCTTGGGCAGGGTATTATTTGGGGTCCCACTCCTGCCCATTGTGTCACTGAGCTCCTTTGTGGGTCTGTGGATTAGCTTTATCACACAACCCAGCAATAAGAGTGTAGTATAATGTCTTACAAATAATAGGCTGTGTTTACTAGTTCTTAGTTGTAATGGAGAATTAGTGTTATCCAGTTGCAATGTGTGCAAGTCTCTAGAGAAGAAGACATTCTGAGATGAAAACAATTGAAGTTTACTGCTAGACTGCTTTGCTGAGACTGTTATGTTGTTTGCCTTTGCAACGCCCGTGAAATACTCTTCGTAAGTGAACCTTTCAACTTCTAGTTTTAAGAATTCTTCTTTATAAAGACTCAGACTGTAGCAGGCTCATGTGAAACAGCTGATGTGTTCTTGTCTTTCACAGATGAGTATGGAAAAGAGGAATTAAATTTATTTTGTTCTTTTTAATCTTCCCTAGCTATCAGTCATGTTAGTTATTTACAAGGTCAATCTGTGTTGCCTGAATTACGGACTTATTCTGGTACAACAGTATTGTTTTATGGAGAAGTTTTTTCTGGGATAATGTCAGCAGGAAGATTAGCTTAGACAGCCCTGTGGCTCAGAGCTTACAAGGGATCAGTCTCTAGTGCACAAAACTGCCTTTCACTGTCGGAGCACAATAAAGCTGAGTGGGCTGTGAAAGAGGGATAGATATTCCTTATTAGGGAATTTAGACCTTTCTGAAAAATGTCAACAGACTGGGGCAATGTAGTGTGAGGATGTGCGCCCTGCAGATGGAACTTGGCTTGCTGTGTTATACTTGGTCTCTGAGGTCAGTGATGGGGTGATAGTCACTGGAAAAGGAGCTCATTAGTCAAGTGTCCTTTTGGCTAATGCAATATTTAAAAATCCCAATGTTTCTAGATTTGCTAAAGCAAAAACAGTCAGCTGATGTGCTGTCATGTTATTTTAAATCCAGTCATTGAACTGTGTCCCCACTTTCTTTTGTCTGTTTGGGGTGGGCTTAAGAATTTAACTAAGGGTTGGTGAATGGTTGGTTCCCCACAAGGAAGCACGCAATTTTATAAGAAGGTAGGTGTAAGCCAAAGGAAGTACTTAAAGTACTTGCTGGAAGCCCTTTATGTGCTAAGCTTGAGTAATCAAATTTAGCCGATTAGGGGGAAAGTAGAGATGTGAAGCCTTCACTGGTGGGTGCCAGCTCTATGGGATATATGTTTCAGTAGCTTGGAGGGTGCATGGAACAGCCGCTGTTCAAACTGTGTCTATGCCTCACCAGTGGTGTAAGTAGTCATGGTGAAGGTCTTGAGGAAAACCGGCCTGTATCTGAATTAAATCCCTTCATAACTGTGTTTCCTAGGTCACTTCTTCTAGGAGGTATTCTGGAATTTTTACAGGAAGAAGAGTTGTTAAAAAAGCTACTTGTTGTCCTATTCAAATCTTCATAGACAATAAAATCTAGTACCTTTTCAGTGTTTGAGTCTCATGTCAACAAAAAATGGGAGTATTGGTGTGATTTTAATATTCATATATTCTGGTAGCTGTTTATTAATGGGTTTCTTCTTAACTGTTTTCTAAAAATTTGTCAACAAAGAGGAAGGAGACATAATGATGAGTGCGAAATGAGAATATGAGCAAAGAGCTCAGTGTTCAGATCAAAGGACTTTTATGGTCATTTCTTTCTACAATTTTATGGAAGCAAAATGTATCTCTTTCAAGCTTAACTGACTACAAATTACACATTATTCCAGCACCTTCATAGGTTGTCTTGTTAGCATTTTAACTCATAAATAGACAATCTGTGAGTACCTGTACGGTATGCAGGCAATTATTTTCCCTCAACTTTGTGCTTATATTGCTGTTGTCATCCTTCTAAAAAGTAATCAGTTTGTCTTTTGAAGTTAGATTTAATTAACTGAGTTTAGCTTCACCAAAGTGTCTTTCAGTGTTGTGTTAAAAAGTTGTTTCTATATGACTGGAGAACTATCTACCCAATAGAAAACATTTCCTATATTTTATTTCTGCAACTTAATATTATACACCTTTAAAATACCTTCTTTATTCTTCTCATGTCTCATTAAATATTTTGAAAATGTTTTCAGAAACTTATTTTAAATTGTCATATCTATAATGAAAAGGAATTGAGAGGTCTGTAGAAAGAGAAGTCTTGAAGGGATCTCAAAAGACCATATTGTCAGTCTCCCTGCTCAATCATTTAAATCTGCAATGCGTTGCGCTTGATATTTAAACAGCCACTTGCAGCACGTGTATGTTTTCTTTCGGTTGAAAACTTGTGTGCTATGGTGCATAGCTAATCCAAATTCCAATAATTACTGTTAATATGCTTCAGAGAGAACAGCGTAGGAAAGCATGTAGTACAAATATAATTACAAGCATTAATGATAGCTTATAAAAATGTGTACTTTATGTTGTGTTCTGCTATGATTCATATGTGGAGGTCCTAACAAATTAAATAGTGTCCAGAGATTCTTCTTTCTTTCTCTGCTGAGAGCACATCTTGTACCTGGTATGGAGCCTTCTAATTCTCCACTGCTTGCCTTCCCTTGAGTACGAGCTTTTATCCTGTAAAAAATGAGTTTTTAAAATTCTGAGTCTTAAATTTTGAAAGAGTTCTCACTATTACCTTTTCTCCCCCTTGTATATTTTATGCACTGAGTGGCTTGTAATTTAGCATAGCTTATGTTTCCAGCACTAGCGCTTGCTTTGAGAGATAAGGTATGTTCTGACTGAGGGAATGCTGAAATTGTGCCAGTGTTTGCTACTTAAAATGAGTGCTGGGGAAACAGAAACATTATTCCCTTCCCAGAAGTAAACAAAAAGACTGGCAAAGCAGTGTTGCGTTTGGATATGAAACAGTCATACAAAGCAGTCATCTCCATGCAATGAGATTCACACTATCAGTCCTTAGAAAAACTCTTGTATTAAGGTTAGCAAAACTGAAGTGTGCAGGATACATAAATCTGCTTCAGTACTAGGGAATGTACAGAATTGGACAGGATCATCTCTTATGACTTGTGTGGCCTTTCATAGGTGTAATTACACAGAAACTTCTCCCCCCTATCACTATTGCTGCATTTTGTTTAAAAAAAGTTTTTATTCGGTAACATGAATTAGAATAGGTGTCTCTGTTTCCCTGTGCAATTACTAAATATTTCTTAAGAAATCTGAGACAAGAATGAATACCACTTGGAGATTTTTTTTTACATAGATAAGGTCTAGTTAGACTTGGCTGCTTTAGTCTTATGTTATTTTGCTAAAGGAGCGAGTCTACGTACACAATATGCAGCTGCTCTTGCCATTGGATGTGTTGATGGAATGGCAAATGATATTCACATCAAGGACAAAGTTATTCTTTCTCATAGCCATGTCATCAGTGTTGTGTCATAATGGGTTAGCCCATTTAGAACATGCCTATTGCTTTCTTCTTTGGTCTGTGTGAACCCGAAACTTATTTTGCAAGGCTTTTTTGACTAAGAAACTGGATTATGGTTATACTGGTCTCATTCTCTAGCTGTAGAACGAAAATGGCATCAGCATTAACTGAAGGAGGTCAGGAAATACTTCAGACTCCTGCTGTAGAGTACTCTTCAGAAATATTGAGAAGAGCTGAATAAACATAACGCAGTTAAATTAGAATAATAGGATGGTTTGGGTTAGAAGTTACCTTTAAACATGTAGTCCAACCCCACTGCTGTGGGCAGGGACATCTTTCACTAGATCAGGTTGCCGAAAGTCCTGTTCAACTTAACCATGGACAGTTTCGTTAGTGGGGCATCTACAACTTCTCTGGGCAACATTTTCTGGTGTCTAACCACCCTCACGTAAAACAAAAATCCCCCCAAATAATTAAAAAGTACCCCAAACAAACAAAAACTTCATCTTGTATCTAGTCTAAATCTACCATCTTTCAGTTTAAAACTGTTGCCCTTTGTCCTGTTACTGTAGGCCTTGGTAAAAAGTCTCTTTCAGTCTCTCATAGCAGTGTCCTTTATGTAGTGAAAGGCTGCAATAACGTCTCCCCAGAGCCTTCTCTTCTCCAGGCTGAACAGCCCCAACTCTCTCAGCCTTTTTTTGTAGGGGAGGGATTCCAGCCCTCTGACCATCATTAGATTTACAGATTTGTTATGTATTAGGTGATAGTCAATGAAGAATTGTCGAACTATTTCATTGAATGTACAACAAAGACTACAACTATTCTTCATTGTCATTTAACTTATCAGGAGAGTCAGTGAATGGATCTCAAAGAACATGTTTATTATTTGGACACTTGTGCATTTAGTGCATTGTGAAAAAGAGCCTTTTCTGCCTGTTTCTTTGAAGTCTTTCCCGGCAGCACAAGATTGTTCTGATTTAAGTTGTTAATGATAACTTTTTTAATGATTTTGAAAATAGATAAATAATGTGATTGTGGTACAAGGTGAATTGGTAAGCAAGAGAAACTAATCTGTTAAGAAGGTTGATGTTTTAAGCGTCACAAAGTATAAATATATGCAAGTTCTTATGACCTTGGTTTGGTTTTAGAAACCAGGCAAGTGTATTAATTTCACAAACACATAGTTACAATGTGGATTTTTTTGTGCACAGTTCCTGTGGCAACATTAACCCATTTCAAGGTTGTGGACAATACCAGTGAGAGAAATAATGTTTTCCTGAAACTACTGGCCTGAAAGTTGGAAGATCTTTCTACTGCTGTTCAGGCAACAATTGTTTTCCTAAGAACTCTTCAACAAAAACACAGTGCTTTTATCTTTTGTGGTCTTGTTGGCGACTTCAGCAGCTACATGTTTCTTAAATGGTTTTCCTCTAACACTTTACAGAATTTTAATTAAAAACTTAGGTTTTGACAAGTGCATTTGTAGTGTTCATTGCTTAGTTCATAGGTGACTGCTTGTCCAATGGCATCCACGAAGTGCCATAAAGAACCAGCAATTGTCATAATGGGCTACTAGAGTTTTTCCTGAATGAAGCATTAGTATAAGTTAATTTTCACGTTACATAAATCTGTTTGTAATGATGGTTTTCAAGTTCCATCATTGTAATGGTCTAATCACTTTCTGTCTGTACTGCACTTATGATGCTTTTTAAAGATAGCTGAATAATCCAGAAAATTGATACAAAACTCCTGGGAACCATTGCTTAGTCAATGAATTCTTCCAACAAGCCAGTTGATATGGTATGCAACAGCAAGCCGTCAGTTTCTTTCAAGTGGTTTGTTAGGATTGCTTTTGTTTTGCAAGTTCTTGTAATGCTTTTATTAGGCATAAATCATGTAAGAATCAGTTTTCTGTTTTACTGATGATATATCCGCTTTCTTAAAGCTAGATACTAATCCTGAAATGAAAAGTTTTCTTGGAAAATGTGGGGGTGTGTTGCCTCTCACTTTTTTTGTGTTCCATGCAATGGTCTATAAACATAGTGAATGTCAAACAAATGAAACTAGTGTGTGATAGGCTCTGAAACAGCCCTGCCTGGACAGAGGAAATAAACAAATGTTTAGGAGTCCAAACTCTTTTCCTATGTTTTCTATAAACATAGTTGTAGCGTGCATTAAGGGGAAAAAACCCTCTAAGTTTCCAACCCAAAGAGATAACTAAAATAATTAGTATATGCAACTAAGAGGAAGATCTTGTTTGTCAAAGGGAAAGAAATAGCCATATGATAACGAGGAAGATATTCCAAGCATGTATGATAAACTGCGAGGTGAGAAGAGGGGCAAGTTCCATGGAAATAAATGAGGATTTTAAGCATAAATAATGTATACATACACAGAAAAATACAGAACTAAACTGAAGACAGGGTACAAAGCTGAGTGTTACGCTAAAAAAGAAAGCATCTGCTAAAGACAGTAGCAATTTTCTCTCACTTGCTTTCTGCAACATTTTTTTCTTTTAAAATATTATTTTGGATTTTTTGTTTGCCAGAGTCACTAGTGAGGCAGGATAGATAAATCTGACTTCCTGACAAATCAGTGCTGCTTCTCACAAATCTATTTTTGTTGTTTAGTTGCTGAAACCTATGACATCTCTGTCTAGTTAGTGTCACAATGAGGTGCTAGCTACAGCTTTAGGGAGATTTACTGTCAGCTGCTTTCTTGACATATAACTTGGTCCCAATATTTTATTTTGACTGTAAATGAGAATAAAGTAACTCCTTCCGAATTTCAACCCACGCGATAGAAAGTGGAAGAAATCAGATTTGGGGGTTCTTATATCAGTAAACTTAAATGTGGCACTGATCCTTCATACTGTAGAAAAAGTCCTATGCTGTAAAATAAAATAATAAAATGATGTCTTTGATCTGATCATAATTGTTTCTATTACCAATGAAGCATGCATGATTAGACAACTTCACTTATTTAGTATCCTCCTTAGACCTTCTCTGTAATGACTTTTCCCCCCATTTATCTTCTGGTATTGGTTTATTTAACTTCAGAGCTGTTGTAGCACATAACTGCTTCTTAGCCAGGATGCCAAACCTTCTTGTTTTTCAGCTGAAGGTCCCAGCCTTATTGTTGATAAGGATCCTTATATGAAATTAAAAGTCAAGATAAGTGATCCTGTTCTTGCCACTACTCATATCTGTGCATGGGCTAATTCTATGCAAATTGAAATATCTTTTTTTACCGGGAGTGTAAAGTGAATTAGATGAGCGTGTTTGGTCTTGTAGTTGTACTAATATATGCTGCTGTTGAACACCAGTCAAAGTCAATGTCTTCTAACTACAGAATTGCCTATGACTTGGCGTGATTCTGGGGTTGAAAATGAACACCTAAATTAGTGTTTATGCTTCATTATGATGCACAAATTATACATAATTTGTAGAAAAGTGTCAGGTTCACATCACTCTGAAATTTGGAACTGGAACAAAGTGAAGACTTAATCATTGATCCAAATCATTGATCCAACTTGAACATGCCTTTTTTTTATAATGGATTGACTCAGTATCCTAGGCCTGAACTTTAAGGATGAGTATCACCCCTCTTTATATGAACTTAGCCCATTAACTTGCTTTGATAGTATTGTGAACAGCGTGACGGACTGAATAGTTCAACATGTTCATCCCCTTCAGTAAAGGAGAAATAACGTGACCATACTGCTATATTATTGAGACCTGTTGTTGGTGAGAATAGATCTGAATACATGCAACAGGAGAAAAACAGAAGAGAAAAAAGCCTGGAGTGAAAACATACTATGTAATTGCATGCCTGGATCTCTTACAAAATATGCCTTGGCTAGCAATACATGTGTGTAACTGCTTGTGTCACTCCATTTCAAACAATAGCAGATAGGTATGTGCATAGGTTTAAAGGAAACAACTGAACTAAGAGAACAGCAAAATTCCATTGTAGTTCAGCAGTACTGCACTGGGAGTTGGTTGAGATTCCATTCACCTGCTGTTTGCCCTGAAGTTTTTCTTCTATTCTCTGCACTTTGAGTGAAGGCAGTTTGTAAGCGAAGTTTATAACATATGCCTCTATGTCTCTTTAAAATGAATGTTCAGATTAGTGAAGATAACCACCAAAATAAAAGTCTCTATTTCCCTCTATTTCTGCCAAAATGTGTATATGATTCTGTGTTACGATCATAGAACAATTCAGGTTCAGAAGGGCCTCAGGAGGTCACCTAGTCCAACTTCTTGCTCAAAGCAGAATCAACTTATAGAATTGAGACTAGGTCTTGAAAACCTGCAGTGATGGAAACTGCATGACCTCTTTTGGAAACCTATTGCACTGCTTAATTATTTACCATAGTGATTTCTCTCCACCCCCTCCTTAAATCAAATCGCAGTCTTTTGTTTCAATTCATATTGGTTGTCTCTCATCTTCCAGCTGCCTACCTCTGCAAAGAGTTCCTTCCCACAGGGCAAGTAGCTTGGTTTAGTCTCCTCCCACTGAGCCTGACCCAGTTGTTCAGCATTTACTTTGTATTGGGGGGTTCAGAACTGGACAGAGTATTCTAAATATTGTCTCAGTAGTACTGGGCAGGAGGGGCTAATCCCTCCCCTCAGCCTCCTGGCTGTTCTCCTGCTAACACAGGCCGCCATGCTGCTGGCATTCCTTGCTGCCAGGTCACACTGCTGACTTGGGCTGAAGTATAATCCTGCTTCCTTCTTAGTCTCTTGAGAGTATAAAGTTTGCCATGCTGGGTCAGACAGTAAGGTCAGAATCCTTTCTTTGGAATTAACCAGTGTGCAGTATTTCAGGTCAAAGTAGGAAGAACCATGATGTGCTAAATTGGAGCATGATAAATTTTGTGATGAATTTGTGGGTGTTTTAGCTAATCTGTATATTGTTCTAAAAAGAATAAAAATCTGTTTTCGGTTCTGTGATTGTTATCATTAACTTTCACAGCTACTTTATTAAGGACATAATGGTACTGGCTTGCATAAATTGAGTCTTAGACTTTATTTCATCGCTACCAAAAAAATATACTTTGCACTTCTTTGTACCTCAAGTGGTAAATACAGTAAGAATATATTCAGAGGTTTTTTTTTCCTTTCAAGGAGAAAAAGCACTGGACAAGTATCTAACTATTTAAGTTACGCCTTTAGGGATATGATGCATCTGCTTTTGAAGTCGTATTCATACTTAGAAATATTTGTTTGAAATAGCTTCAAGCTCTTGGAGAAGTCCTCTAAGATCTAATCAGAGGTAAATTACAATTCTTTGCTTTAGGAATCTAACAGAAAATAAGATTATTCATGACAATATTTTTTTAATTGCTTGGCTAAAGAATATAGAACAATACTCTTCAGTAACATTCTGTAGAATATGCTGAAAACAAAGTGCTACTTAAGGACTTTGTTCATAATAGATATAATCAACAAGAAAGCTCTTTTTGCTACTTTTGAGGCTGATTGGCCCCTTTTAGGTTGCTAGTTGTAATACATTTCATCTGTTACTAAAAAAGAAACTCAGCCAAAGGCAGAAACAATTGTTTAGGAGGAAGAGTTCTATATATAGTTTTGGGTTTTTTGTGTTACCAGCTCAGCCAACAAATATCATGTCAGTAGAATTTCCCTTTGAAATTTCGTGAGCCNGAAACAACAGGNTCAATCATAANGTAGAGTTTGTAAGAGATTATTTTTGAAATCAAAAGCAGAGTCTTTGACTAGCAATTTGCTACAGAATAAAACTTCATATGCAAAACAACTATTCAATCTGAATTGAAGTTCACTAGTGGTTTTTGAGCCAGATCTTATATTAATGATTTCATCTGTGATAAAATCATCATTTGCTAAATATTTTTGTAAAACTGTTTTTGTTTAGCATTTAAATTCTCTTCATAAATCCCTACAATCATATTGACTCTTTTCTTTTGACAGTTACATTTATGCTACTGTGCCTCTTTCTTCTTACTATATTTTTATTTCTATATATATTACTATATTTCATTTTTGAACTTTTGATCTTTAACCCCTCAGTTTTTATAAATCATTATGTGGTGGACAAATTACTTGTAAAAGTGTTATCCTTGATCAGGGAGCCAGATGATTTTTACACAACTACGTTTAAATAATGAATCTGGACTTCTGAAAGAGCCAAACACATTCACAACAGATTTTGGTAATTTACCTTGAATCTTTAACTTTTTTTCTCCTTTTTGGGCTAAACAAGATGATGTTAGAATTGGTGAGAGAAAGAAATTATGACCTTTAATCCCACAGGATTTCTTTTAATACTTTACCTTTCATAGAAGCTTAATTTTGAAATCCAGCTGTAATTTTACGGTAGTTTAAATCTTTCAGTGTAGATGACCTGAAATTAAGTTTCAAGGGAAAGGAAGAAAAAAAAAAGGCAATTTTTGTTTTTATCTGCATTTTTCTGTTTGTGCAGCCTATTATGTTGCATATTTTCAGCCTAGTGATTGCTTGCATTTCTGTTTCACTCTGTCAAGACTTTTATCCTTAGAGCTTGGTTTCCTCCAGCATATCTGTCTACCTTCAACTGTTGTAAAAAGGGAAATATAAGAGGAATTACAAGAGGAATTTGTAATAAAACATAGACTATATGGTTGAATTGTTGAGTGTAATCATGCTCTCATATAAAGGAACCCTGTGCATTGTATCAGATTGTCGTCCGCCCCCACCTTTGCTGCTCACATAAACCAATATTGAAATACTCTGCAATTTTCATAAAGATGCAACTACTAAGTAGCAACACTGATCTGTGGTGCAAGAAAACAATGAAGCATGTAGAGATGTAGAGCATGGTCCCAGTGCTCAAGTTTAAGTCAAGCAAAGGAGAAACTAGTACTCTAATTTACAAGGCTAATTTAGGAATATTGATGTTGAAACAAATTTAGCCCAACACCTTAGGGTATTTTCTAGGTTTTAAGGCTGTAGAAGCTATTGAAGGGTTTAGATTTTGGGGGGCTTTTAGTTTTGGGTGTGTTGTTTTTCTGCCCGAGAGCTGGAAGCTTCAGTTTTGTAACCTTACTTTTTCGTTTGAGATTCTTGCCAGTTGCGCTGGATCATGTTTCCTTGCAAAGCGCTAAGCTTTATTTAACTCTTAATGTTAGTTTTTAAACTAACTGTTCAAGTGCTATTCACATTCCTTATGGCTGATAATTAAATTAAAAGGAAGGAAAATTCAGCACTTGATGGCTGCTTCAGGAAGTACATTTGTGAAGCACATAAGGCGTCTTTCTCTGACTTCGAAACACAGCTGATGACAGTTCAAATACAGCCAAATTCTAATTCAGAAAGTTCCTCAAAGTCCAGGAACAGTGTCTAATGGTGACAGTACCACTAGCAATACCACATCAGTGCCATACTAGGTGCTCAGACTTACTTTTCTATCTTTAACTTTTTTTATATATAAAAAAGGTCTCCTCTTTAATGTGCAGCTATATGTTTTTTGCTCATAATCCTAGGCCGCATATGTTTCTTGCATGTTCCCTTGTCAAAAGCTGCTTTATATTCAGCCTTGTGGAGGTGGTTGCTTTTGTTGGGGTCTCAGTCTGGTCAAATGTCACTGACAGCTGACTAAAATGATTGAAAAGACTATATGCAGTTTTCATGCCCGCCCCTATGGGAGACGGTGATGAATGCTACAACATTCTGACCAGCACTACCTCTCTCTTTGCTAGTGTACTGCTCACAGGTGCAATTAATTAGTGAGTTGACAAGATATTATCTTTCTCTAATGTTAAACTACCAGAATAACGTATTCTTGCTATGATTACATAGTAAAGTTTTAAAAAAAAATTTTGTGAGTGAATTGCAATCAACTAATGTCTGCATGGTGTGATTCAAGAAACTGTGTAGTAGTAGATTGCTTAATATAGTTTGGATTTCAAGCTGCAGTATTTTCATGTATATTTGCTTTTGATGTAAGTTGGCAAAACAGATGAGTAAATTTTTTTTATTTTGTAAGTCGCTTGTACTCTTAATCTGTATAATTAATACATTTCATGTCTGATGTAGGAAACCTTATACAATGGATAAAATTGAAGAGGAATTTTTCAGCATATTTAGTTGCTCATGTAGGCAATATTGGATATTGAACTATGCAGGTCATAGTTCAAGACATGGAATTCTATCATCTGCAAAAAAGTCAGAAAATAAAGAACATAAAATGACTTCTTCAGTGTTCACTGAAGGTACGTAATTATTGTCAAACTGCTAATTATGCAGAGCCAAAAGTATTGCCTCATGAAGTGTAACAGTGAGAATAAGTAATATTTCAGCACCACAGTAATAGTTGATATCAATGTAATGAATTTCCTGTTTATGAAGTAATTGAATAGCGGTAAACATGGGGGAAACTGATAGCTGATGAAATAAACACAAATAGCTGGAATATAATTAATCTTTTTGTAAACAGAACTTAAATATTTGTCCTCAATAGTAACTAAGATTAATCTTAATGTAGAAAGGAAATTCTGCTAACTTGTATGGTCATCACCATGCCTGACTTGACCACCTATAGGTGCAGATAGTATGTATAAGAATGTAAACCTTACAAAAAATAGTGTCTTTATGTGCATACTACAACACAAGTATATGCCAAAGAATAAATATGCTTGTTTCAAGACGTGCACTAGGTAAAACTGAATGCCACGTGTTTTGTTTCAGAAGGAAAAATCATATTTTTGACATTTTCCGTGTGTGCCTACATGCTTCATGATAGCCTTGCAAAATTTTTGTGAAATACATCTGAAGAACAAAACTTTCAGCAGCTATTTACCATGGTTATAAATATGAAGAAAACAATTTCTACCCTGTCTTAAAATTTAAAAAAGTTGCTTTAGAGTGGGTGGAATTTTTCAGACTTGTTAGTGAGGAAAATTTTTCAGAGTAAATTGTGTAACTGTGTGTGCAGGTTTTGTCGAAATAAAGCTAGAAGTAACTGATCTTCAGAATCATGTGATCAATGTTCATCCAATACACTTAGGTTTTTTTTTTTAAATGGGATGCGCAGCAGACTCTAAGATTTTTTTTTTTTATTTTTTTTTCTACTGAAAATACCAGCTTTTTCCTGTGAATGTCTTCCTAGGAATGTATGTGGCTTTATGCCCAAAACTACCAATGAACACTAGATTACAAGTATTACCTTAGTTACGTTTCATCATCTTAGTCTCTTTTGTTTCCCTTTAATTTCTGGTAGGTATTACCTTTGGTAGATCATTTTCTACTGTGTGGAAACCAGAAGGTAAACTATTTGTTTTAACAGTTCTCAAAGAGGACCTAATAGACGATTATAGAATGCTGAAAGATACTGTGACAGAGTAGATATATGTGGCTAAGTGGGGAGGGGGTGGGGGGAAAGCTGCTTGATGCTGATATTTCTACCATGAATGTGGCCTACAGTTCATAGTGAGACTTGTAGAATAAAAAAAGCCCCACAGATTGCAGTATGTCTGCTCACAGTTCAAGTATGAAGAGGCCTGTCCAAAGCCTGTCTCGGCATACATTAATATTAAGGTATACACCTAATATACTTATGGTATATTAATATAAATAGGATATATTAAAATATATGGCTATCATGCTTGTGAGCATACTGCTCAGGATGACAACTTGCATCACTCACCTATTACACTTGTTTTTCCAATAAGCACTTTTCCATATTTTTCAGTGCAATGATTCAGTAGAAAAGATCCCAAAAATCATCTTTCATGAAAAATCTCTAACTTCACATAGGAGCTAGCCCACAAGTGCTATGATCCATTAAATAAGCCTTTTCTCTATCTTGATATATCTAGTATATGTATGTTGTTAAAAAAATGCATAATATATAGCTAGTAGTTCAGAGCAGTTGCTTATACTGTGGCTGTAGTAGAGAACTATACCTTTTAAACTAGGTGTCATGTAGCTTGAGTGACTGTAACCAGCTCTGTTCTTCCTGTGCTTGTTGGCGGTAAAAGGATGAGAAAGGCACGTTTGCACTGACGACAACACAAACTATAGCTGCCACAATATCCATGCAGCTTCATTTGTTGTAATAGTGGTACTGGCATTTTTATGCATTGGTAGGATTGCTGAGTAAATGGAGCTTGAATAAGTGGTGTGAAAAGGATTTGTTGCACGGCAGGATTGTTAACTGGATGCTTATAAGTGCATGCACATTTATCTACATGTATATTTTAAAATGTAGGAATATATGTATGTTATGTATGCATGAAACCCCCTCTTCATTTGTTGTGTAGTGAATACCAGATGTGTATCACTGTGCTAGTTGACATTGCAGACACTTAACTTTTGGAAGAGAATAATTAGTTTTGTTCTGAATTTACATGCTGATGATGCAGGCAATATCATACCTCTAGATAATGCATTTATACTGGTACCTATAGGATTAAATATTTGGCCAGTTGTGATGGATAATTTACTGATGGCTAAGGAAGAGCTCTGAGCAAAAGGGGAAAAAAATCTTCTGTAGGAAAGTATGTACCAAAGCGAAAGGATTGAGTAAATAATAAAGAACTACTAAATCTAGCTTTGCTGTTTTCTCATAAGCACCCTCATCACGTTCTCAGGGAGTTCAGTGTGATTGTGTTCCCTCTTAGCTCTTGGCCAGAGTGCTGTACAGTTGTGTACATTGGTTCAGCAGGCTCTTACTGTTTCCAGTGTCACATAAACATAATCTTTCTGAACATGAGCTTATATGGCTGAGCAACTGTGCTGGTCTTAGCTGGGATAGAGTTAATTTTCTTCATAGTAGCTAGTATGGGGCTATGTTTTGGATTTGCGCTGGAAACAGTGTTGATAATATAGGGATGTTTTCATTTTCGTTACTGCTGAGCAGTGCTTACACAGTGTTAAAGCCTTTTCTGCTTCTCACACCACTCCACCAGTGAGTATGTTGGGGGTGCACAAGAAGTTGGGAAGCAACACAACCAGGACACCTGGCCCCAGCTGACTAAGGGGTATCCCACAACCTACGACATCATGTGCAGCATATAAAGCTGGGAGGAAGAAGGAAGGGGGAGCGATGGCATTTGTCTTCCCAAGTAACTGTTATGCATGGTGGAGCCCTGCTTTCCTGGAGGTGGCTGAACATCTACCTGGAGAGGGGAAGTGGTGAATGAATTCCTTGTTTTGTTGTGCTTGTGTGCACAGCTTTTTGCTTTCCTTATTAAACTGTCTTAGTCTCATCCCATGAGTTTTCTCACTTTTACCCTTCTGAATCTCTCTCCCATCCCATGTGGGGGGAGTGAGCAAGCGGCTGTGTGGTGCTTAGCTGCTGGCTGGGATTAAACCATGACAGCAACGTAGTGTTGATCTGGAAGGATAACAGCACAATGCAGTAGCTCCCTGTTCTACACATCCACACAAATGCATAGCAGAAACCTGAATTTGGCTATGGCATGTCAGATTATCATCTTGTACTATGTCAGAGCCATAAAGCAAGTGTCTGACATTGCTTTTGAAAAATATGCTAGCTATACCCAGTGTCTTTATATATACACACCTATGTGCATAGGTGTATGTACACTTTCTGTCTCTTTCCCTTGTGTCATGATGACCAGTTCTGTCTCCTCTTGTTTGTTTGGATAAAACAGGTTAAAAATCTTTTAGGTGTAATGTTTCAAAAAGGAGAATTGATGATTTGACTTCTCTATATATTTTTTGCTGATTACTTGATATTAGTTGGTACTAAAAATGGAAGACAATTGAAATATGTGTTATATAGTTGGGAGTATTGTTGGGATTAACAGTTTAAAAAGCATAATTTGAGCTGTCTTCCCATCTGCTTACTAATTTCTGCGTCTGTAGCCTTGCAGGGTGTGGAATCTCTGTGTACAAGACTGGTGTTAGCTGTTTGATCTGAGAAGTTTAGGAAGTCATGCTGAGTTCTGCAGTTGAGTTACCAGGCTGTGTTAAAATTCCTGTTCATACAGATGAACAGCCTATGTCCATAAAACATATCATGAGTTGAGCTATGCTTCCTCTTTCTCACCTTTCTTCTGTTTATCCAACATGGTTGGTTGGCTGCTGGTCCCCTTGGGAGATGTTGATAACAAAGCCCTAGGCTTTCTAAAGTAAGATGTCTTGTCTTACTCTTGCCATTTATGTGGGATTCCCTTCTTGCCTGTTGTTCATAGCCTAAATGTTCACATCTATCTAAGCAGTGTATCTAAGCCTGCTCTCAAGTCTCGTGTGTCCCAATAAGGACTGTCCCACTGGCCTTACAGTAGGAAGACTTGTCCTTTTGCCTGTGCTTCCCTCTCTGCAGACTAAAGACCTCTGGTGTCAGCCAAAGTTGACTGCTGATCTGGTACAAGCCAGCGGTTACTGTTGTACTGTCTTTAGCATATCATGTAGGTAAGGCCCAAATGCAACTCTCAGCTGGTTGGATTTCTTATCTCAGATGCAAGAGTGAACTGCTGCATGGAGAAACTTCTGAATTAACCCATTGGGATACTCTTGCTAAACGGGAGGGAGCAATCGACTAGCTTCTTGCTTCCTTTCCTTTGGAGTACCTTAGGCCAATACGGTAGGAGAAATTTCTGCGAGCAGACACTGGATGGATGCAGAAGTGTTGGTAACACTTTCAAAGCTGTAGCTCCTTAACCTTTCATTTTTTTCCTTTTAAAATGATATTTACCTGCTTTACCAGCTGCTATCAGGCCTACACTTACAAGATGCTGCTTTGAGATATTTGTATTGCCCCACACTTGATCAGTTACCCATAGGTGCCTTGATCTGTTGTTCTGGAGCAGTTAGGAAAACCAGGTTCTAAGGGCAAGAGAGGCCTCTCTTGTACTCCATAAACATCTTTCATTAGTCCGAGACATTTCTTTAGAGGATATTATTTGTCTCTGCCCTGTGGCATTAGACACAAAACTAGCAAAGAATTAATGATCAGTGTCATGATCTTTCCTGACTTCTGTGTTTCTTCTAGTTTGTACTGTCTGTCTCAGCCCAAACCAAAGTGGTGACTGTGTCCATTTATTTTTTTCTCTGATTTTTACTGCTATAGTTGATTATTGACTCTGCCAGGGGTTTATAATGAGTGATAAGATTTTGTGAAACTAATATAGGTTCTGACAAAAGACACTTATGACAAACTAAAATGACTAAGTAACTTTAATTTTCTGAAGATCCTGTGTATTGCTGCTGAAATCTTCTGCATATGCAGCCTTTCAATCTCGGAAATCAATAGTAATCCAGGTAATCACAAAATGGCTAAGACTAAATAAAAAAGCTGAGTCTGTAGTATCCCAATCACAAAATGGAAATCTGGTATATTGCTTAATCCCTTGCAATACATAGAACTTTAAGCCAAGATATGTTAGACGATAGCCTTTTGAAAATTTACAGTAATGTTAGTGTTGGTGATTGCACTGAACACCTCTCCAAGGTGAAAACAATAACTTATTCTGTTACTGTAATTGACTTCAAAGCAGAATCAAGACTGTACAGAATAAAACCTTTGTGTCTGAGACATAAATTCATATTTTTGGAGATGGAGTTTGGAGATTTCTTCTGATTGTGTGGTAAATAACTTAAAATACAGAATTGCTTATCCTTATACGCAGAACAGGTGCAAGATGGGGAGATTAGTGTTAAAATATAAAGTCTCCTTAATGTGGGTGAGTCATCCCTATGTCAATTGTAGTGCTGTTAAAAGAAGCTGGAGAAGTACTCAACATAATTCTAATCGGGTGGAGGGAAAAGAAAAATGTTATCGTAGGTTAATGTCAAATAGAGAGTATTTTCTATGTAATTTGCTTGTTCTTTCTGAAGATTTGTTTTCCTTTGTTTTATTTACATTTTAATGTTGCCTTTAAATTATTTTTCAAATTAAAATTGTTAACTAGATTTAGTTTTGAATGTTTTGAGTTTACTGCTTTTGATAGCTGCATCTTGCCCCAAGTTGTTTTCTGCTAGTAATTATGTCCATTATGTAAGAAGTTACAATTCAAAAAAGAGAATGGGAAATTAAAAAATAGATGAACTTTGTGTAGTGAACCAGGCTAGTACTTCCATATTTCTGTGTAATAATTACATCACCATATTTAAATGTATTTTGAAGATAGATTGCCAGTCAATGAAACGACCTATAATTCTATTGTGATGTGAACACGAGGGAACAGCAGCTGAAAAGTAGTAGATGGAGTGAACTGGTATGAAAATAATTAATACATGTTTGTGTGGTTGCTTAGCCAAACCCTGAAACCAGAGTTGGGACCATTATTTCTGACACCACTGAATTTGTTAAACTAATTTTAAGAAAACTCAGGGTGTGGTCATTGCGCTGAGGTTGGGAGAAAAGCAGTCAAGGTAATTTTGGCTGAGGTGTCACCCACTGGGTATCTGTTAATTTCCTGAATCATTTTCTGCCTTTAATGATAACATTATAACCCTGGAATTAATTTAGTAGTTGTCCACACAACCTTAATGACAGTACAAAGAAATGGAACTTAATGTACATGAACTAGACTATAATCCGGGATGCATGCACTCAGGAAGAAAGTCCTGTCAGAGGTAAACTATCTTTGTGGGCTGTGGATGTTTGAAACTGCAAGTTGACAAAAACAAAGAAATAATCAGTTTTGCCATTTCTGTAGCTACTGGAAATCCAGTTTAAAAGAATTCTGATGTGCATGTATATAAGGAAATTCTGTTCGAGCAGGATTTTAAATTATTTACTGGCTTCCTCATACAGTCATGGAGTCTATGACTGTCACTTAACTGTGGTATCTTTTTAATCTCTTGACCAATTACTGCTAAATGTGTCAGGCAGTAGAATCCTGAAGGTGGTGAAGGAGTTCCTGAAGTCCTGTAAAATTCAGTAGTAGGGCAAGGAGTCTGCCCCTCTGTCTGTCAGTGTGGAGGGAAGGCAGGCAGAGTGCAGGCAGCCTTTCACTGCTGGAGGAAATGCAGCCTGCGGGTGAGCTGGGCAGGTGGTTAGTACCTCCTGGGGCCTGGATGCAGATATGCCTTGTATTTTAGGCTGCCTAGCCAGAAAGGGAAGGTAGAAGTTGGGAGGAAGGAAAATGAAAAACTTCAGATGGCACAGAGGAAAAGGAGAAAAATAAGCTTACTGTGGGAAAGAGAGAATGAGGGGGAGTGCAAAGCACATGCTTATAGCTAATGAAGCTTCTTTAGTTCATGGGCAGACAACCATGCTCATTGAAATGTCCACTGCAAGTCCAAAATTTTGAAAGAAGACTTAAAAATGTACTTACTATTGACCTACTGTTCCATATAGAGAAGCTGTGAAGCTTCGCCACTAATTATGTACAGACATCCTATGCCCAGTCTTGAGCTGCATACATCTGATGTCCACCCTTTCTAATGCAAATTCATACAAAAATACGTGTTTCCAGGGATTCATTTGTAAAAATTTCAAGTGGTTGCTGAAGGGAAAGAAGTCTGTAGAAGATGGACAACTGCTGATAGTATAGTACACAAAAATGTTGTTTTACCTGTTGTAGATCTAGGAGATAAATGGGCAAGGCGTTTAGACCGGCACTGCTTCTGACTGCTTCAACTACTCATCTGAATATCCTACAGGGTAAAAACATCTGTTTCTGTCCTCTTTCTCAGCAGCTTTAGGAAATATATGTGAAATATGAACTACAGGTGCTGGAGGCAGTCAAAAAAAGCATCCAAGTATATTAAACCGCTCAGACCATTTGGGAGAATGAAAAGTGTGACATGTTAATCTCAATCCCACTAAAAAATCACTATGATTAAATACTGTTAAATAGGCTCAAAAAAGTCTTCAATGAGTTCTATTTGCTCCCTACAAAATTAACGTCCAGAGAAAAGGAATTGCATAGAAAAAAATCTGTTTGCAGAAAAGTTACTTTCTACTGCCTAATTGCACAGCAAGTACAAAATCTGTGTGATTTGTATATTCAAAGATAATTTATATGTTCAAGGAATAGATAATATACTATATTTTGAATGACTGGTGGTAATAACTGTGACAGAAGAGGTTACAATGACGGTGTTACTGTGTTGCTAGTAGCAACATCTAAGTTAAATGTGCTTTGATTAAGCTTGAGTTTTGAAGCTTATTGCTCTCCCAGTACTTGCTGATATTTTGTGAAAATGCTGTGGGATGATTACCACAGTTAGGCAGCCTGCTAGTCTCCACCCACCTTCCCCCCTACCCCAGTCCCAATGCCCTCTTCTCCAGCTGGATACCTCCTGTCCTCACTCTGAAAGACAGCCAGCAAGGAGGGGCGGGAAACTCTGGGCTCAGCTGATTGTGTCTTCAAATACGTAAGGCAGGTTCACTTGAATACCTGCATGAATTAACTGGGTGCTTAATTCATGACCTTCTTTGAAGATGGAAGTCCAGTGAATGATTATGGGTCTGTCTTTTCCTACTATGTTTACAAAATTACACATTGCTGAAGTTGTCATCTTACTACGGAGTTCAGTCTGGCTCACTTTTTGAGACTCTCCTGGTTTCTAGAAGCTCAGCTGGAAAAAGGTTTTGTAAATTCTCAGTAGTAGCAAACAGAGGTCCCATTTTAGCTGAAATCCATACTACTAATCACTTTAAGACACAATTTCATTACTTCTAGAACTAAAATGTTAGGCCATTTTACAGTGCCCTGTTTCTGGGGAAAAAACAGGTTGGTAAACTCAAGTCTACAGTGTGGTTTTTTTGGTGGTGCTGGGGTTTTTTGTGTATTTTTCTTTTTTGGTGGAGGTTTATGAGATTTAATCTCTAAACTTTCAACTGTTTAGTGTGCAAGTGTCAGCAATGCTGAACAAATGACTGCTTAATGAAATATTGGAACTTTGGATTCATCCTGTTCCATTCTCTGGACTGTGTATATGGAAATAGGACTACCTGTGCACTTTGTATGTCTTGTGCATCTAACAACTGTGATAGCATTGGGGGGAGAGGGGAGATAGGACCATTGCCGTAGGTCAACAGTAACAACTTTCAGTTTAAGGTCACTTAGTTGGCCTAGACAGAGTATTGTTTGACTGCAGTCCCCCAGGCTTACAAGTCAGATGCACATTCACAGCTCACTTTTTAATAAATGAATTGCAAACTGATGAAATGAGATATCTTGCACCTTACAGCTCCATGCATAGTCTGCTTGTTATCTGTGAGCTTCCACAATCTACTTATGCATGGAAACCCATGTGTTGGAGGGCTTAAATCCAGCCTCATTCTGTTCCCCTTTAGCTGAGCAGAATGGAGGCCCTTTACTGGGAATCGATTTCTGTGTGTGCAGTATGTCTGCCTCCAGCAGCTGGGCCCAGTCTTCCCAGTTGCTGGCACCTGGGCATGTGAGTGCTGAGGCCTGCAGCACAGGTGCCAGCAGCACATATGGACCCCTTTGCACACACAGGTGCACACTTCAGGGGTCCCAGCAACATGCAGCCTTGTACGCACAGGCCCGTAGCTGGTCCTGGATCTGTGCTTTTCCCAGGTGCCTTAACGAAGAGAGAAACATGCACATAAATGTATGTGCATACAAATATATGCATGTCTACGCAAGCATGGACGCACATGCACAAATGAGTCTCACCCCTAGAGACCCCCAGACTCCATGATCTTTCCAGCAGCTGTCCAGGACTTCTCTGGAGTTCCCAATATGCAGCTTCTCCCATGGTCTTGCCCTTAGAGGCATGCACATATACTCATCTGCTCCCCTGCCCCACCTTCCAGGCTGCTTCATCTGCTTCCTGGCTTGTCTGGCTTGATGTTTGCAGGTTCTCACATACTCATTAGCACACCTGCATTAGCTCTGGTTTCTGGCACCGTGGACATGTGGGTCTCTGATCCTTGGTCCTACTCCAGTTGGTGCACTCACCCCTCTACATGTGTGCACACGGTCCCTTACCCAGGCAAAAGTTAGAAATGCAGTCTAGTAAGAAGAGGAGACACTGTGCTGGTCAGAGGCAGAGCATGGCCAGACAAGTGTAGTGACCAGCCACATGTTTACACCTGACCAGCCCCTTTCATTCCCCCTGTCTCTCTTTTTTTCCCATGCTTGTTCCTTCTCAAACCACCTTGATCTCTCCTTTACCCTACCTCTTCTTCTCCCCCTAAACATCCCATAATAAGTCTTTTGGAATCCCAAAATGCTCTTTCCCTGCATTCCATAATGTGTCAGTCGCACACCCCTGCGCAGTGATTCTCTATTTCCATCCAAAAGGTGATCATCGGAGCTACTCCACTGACTCATGGTAATGGGGTTTCATGCCTGAACAATGGGGTGAGGTTCAGCTGGGACAGCTCTGGGAGAGAGGACCAGACAAGGTGTTTGTTCCCTATGAGTCACTGGTCTGGGTTCCCACCTGTGTTTGTGTATCCTTGTGCTCCTCTGGGCTTGTGAATTTGGGCCTTTGATGGGCTGGTGGCCCATGTGATGGGCTTGGGAGCAGCTTGGGCAGGGTATTATTTGGGGTCTCTATCCTGTCATTGTTGATCTGAGCTCCTTTGCATGTGTGGAGATGGTCTCTTCTTGTCACAAAACCTATCACCAAGTCTAACTTGAATGATAGCCAAACAATATCAGAAAAAAGCTTCTAACTATGGTACGGAAAGCAGCATGGAGTGTGAATACTGGCATGTATCTGGAATCTTCACTTGATTCTAAATATTTATTGGGCTACTAAAATTAAATCATAGAATCATAATATGGTTTAGGTTGGAAGGGACCTTAAAGATCACCTAGTATCAACCTCCCTGCCACAGGCTGGGGCACCTTCCACTAGGCCAGGTTGCTCAAAGCCCCATTCAACTTGAACACTTCCGGGGAGGGAGCATCCACAGCTTCTCTGGGCAACTTGTTCCAGTGCCTCACGAGCCTCATAGGAAAGAATTTCTTTCTTGCATCTAATCTAAATCTAACTTTTTTAGTTTAGAGCTGTTCCCCCCTTGTCCTATCCCTACACGCTCTTGTAAAATGTCCCTCTCCAGCTTGCTTGTAGTCCCCCTTCAGGTACTAGAAGGCTGCAGTAAAGTCTCACCACAGCCTTCTCTTCTCCAGGCTGAACAGCCCCAAATCTCTCAGCCTTTCCTCATGAGGGGTGTTCCATCTCTCTGTTTTTGTGGCTCTCCTGGACTTGCTCCAATGGGTCCATGTCTTTTCTGTGCTGAGGGCTCCAGAGCTGGACTGAGTAGTCCAGGTGGGGTCTCACCAGCACAGAGTAGAGGGGCAGAATCCCCTCTGTTAACCTGCTGGCCATGTTTCTCTTGATGCAGCCCAGGATCTGGCTGGCTTTCTGGGCTGCGAGTGCACATTGTTGGCTCATGTTGAGCTTCCTGTCAACCAGCTCCCCCCACATGATGCTAAGCATCAGTTCCCTCCATGCTGGATGTATTTTGATGTGTAACTTGAGACATCTGAAAATTTGCTTGGCCATTTTGGAAAATTTTTGCTTCCGTTCTGTAGTTGTCATCTTATTGTTACCCCTCTCCCTGTTAGTAGCATTCATAGGATCACAATGTGAATTAAAATTATCTAGGAGAGAATTCTTTAAGAGTAGAACTATGATATAAAGTAGATACTCACTGTATCAAAACAGATATTTAAATAATAAAATCTCTATTTTCTTGTAAGGGAAAGAAAGTGTAACAAACCAATTGTAAACAGGTGTACCATCAGTTGCAATTTCTGCTATTGAAGACTAATCAATACTTCCTATGTCTTGACTTTTAGGGATGAGATTTATCAACTGAATCATTCCCTTATTTTTAATAAAATGTGATCATTTGTAATATTGTGATTGTAATGAATTAGCATTAATTTTGGTTCTGATGAATTTCCCTTTGCAGTAGGTAGCAAATATTTTTTGCGTTTCAGAAATGAGTCTGTTTCCCCTTGTGTGTGGCAGATAAAATATTGAATGTATTTGCTTACTTGTTTTTTTAGATGCATGAGGTAAGGTAGGATTAATAGGATTCCTTCATGCAAAACTGTAAAAATAATAATAATAATTACTCATAATTGTAACTAGGAACCAAAGAAGTATATTTACTTAGACTGTGCAAAGGGCTTCCAGTTTGCTAATTAATCTGTGTAATGGGGATGTAGAGTACCCTGTCACATAGCATATGCATTCTACATTGCACAGTGTTGTTTGCTAAAGGTGAAGGGGGAGGTTACAGGATATTACTCTGTTATTATTTGTGTGGGTGTTGGCAGCAAGACTTGTAGTATAAAGATGAGGCTGGTTAAAACAACTGTGGAAAGTTCACAGATGTGTCTGCAGTTTTGTTTGTTCTTTTCAGATACAAGTGGGGTGAATACGGATGTGTGGAATGGAGCATATTGGTAAAGAATAATATAAGTTCATAAGCTTCGCAAATGTCAGAAACTATTATTAGATATCTTTTTGCTAATTCTTTTGTTCTTTTATAGCAGCTCTTTTAACTTACAATTTGTGTTCATTAAGGTAGATTTAAATCTAATTTTTTTCCACCCAATATATAACCAGTTAGCGTCCCACGCTGCCACTACAAAACCAAATGCATGCACAGCCAGAAATAGATAAAGCACCAATATTGTTCAGTAGCAGACTTCTTTAACACCTATAGTAATTATTCTCTAACTAATGCATTTTCTGCACATGAAATGCCAGATCAATCCTTTTATTTTCTTCAGTGCAAAAATAACAGATGTTAGAAAGTGGTCTAAATTTTTAATTTAAAATTACATGCTACATCTTTCTCTGTTACTTGGAGGGGGTGGAAGAACTTCCTTTCCCTATTCATGTTTTTTGTTGCTATATTACTTAAGGAAATGAGCAGAGGTGTAAAAGCCTGAGTATAGTTCTTAAAGGCATAACTCTGATGATCAAAAACCGTGTGGAGAAGACAGATCTAAATGAACTTGAATTTCAAGTTCTCAGAAGACAAAAGAACCCTGGAAACTTAGTGTCACTCTGAAAAAAGCAATTAATTACTGACCTGTTGAAATTTCAGCTTTGTTTTAGTAGAAATTATGGACATGGTCCACAATGGAGAAGAGCTATTTGAAACAGAATAGATACATTTTGTTTTAAAGCTGCCATAATTATAGTAGATACTAGTGTGAGCCATTAGTTTGATGGCTGAAATGCCAGCATCAAGCCTGTGAAAAGCAATGTCAGTTCTTTTGCCATGTATATCACCAACTGGAGCTGTGTCAGGATAAAACAAACTTCTTGCACGTACCTGAAGCTGGAGCATTTGTACAGGAGCTCTTGGGAGTGTTGTGTATTGGTCAGGTCAGTAACTTGGTCTTTCAATTTCCCATGCTTATGAGCAGCTGTTACTCATAAGTGAAAATCATTTGCAAGGCTCCCTGTATCCATTTGTTTACCTGCAGGTGAGAGGTGGCAGGGCTCTGTGAGAAGTGTGTGTGATCAGCAATTATGTTATTGTGATGTATGATAATGGGTTATTAATGAAATGGAAGTAAACCAGGTCAATAATCTATAAAAGGCAAACTTACTGCCATCATTAAGAGCTGGATAATTAGTTTAAAGAAAACAAATCAAGTCCTCGTTTCATGAAGAGCCTCAATAACTGGTCTTTTTGGAGTTTTTATTGCCTGGTTCATGAATAATAAATATTGAACAGGGGAAGTTATGCATCTGAGACACCCTAATGCAAAAAATATTTAAGTAAAGCTAAATACTGTAGATTATGATGTGAGCCTAGGCTGACAGGAGAGGAGAAATACCACATACAGCTCAGAATTGTGTTTCACTGCTCTTGCATGTTAAGAGAAGACCAGTGGACTTTGGGACTGATGGGAGTTCTCCTTCCTGCTCTTCTAGAGCCAGAGGGGGTCCTGCCATCCCTGCTAAATGCCAGGCTGCTGCTTTTTCTGTTGCCATTATTCCTGATATGCCAGTGTATATACCCCTGTGCATACACATTGTGAGCATGGTTGGCCATAAGCAGATCAATGTACACAGGAGAACCTCCCCTCTAGCTGTTCAGGCACCACATATCAACAAACAGCACTCATAAGCACGAGCTGCACATGGTCCAATCCTGTTATCACTCAGCCAAAGAGGCTTAAGATCACACACACAGGTCTCTGGTAGCTCTCCCTCAACCTATGTTCACATCCGTATCCCGTTGCAGACCTATAATCTCTCCAGTCTTTTTTTCCTTGCTGACTAGCCAAGCTTGAAATTTGGTAGTCTCTCATGTGTGTGTGCAGACACAGGGTAGATGACACATGAAGAAAGATTTTGGAATAGTTTAATAAGAAGATAGGATGGACTGCAGCGATCAGGTGCTGGACTCGCGTCTGCTTGTATACAGCCAGCTGCTTTTGTCCCCCCTGTTTCCTTTTTGCTGTACATGCTACTTCTGATCCACCTCAGTCCCTCCCTTTTTCATTCTTGTCTCCTTACAGTAACACCCTGCCCTCAAATTTTCTTTTAGGAACACTGTTGCTTTATGTATTCTAATATTTCTGGTGTTACCTAAAGTAACCTCAGACTCATCGTAGTCTTGAGATGTTTGCCAAAGTTCTGTTGGCTTAGCAAGACTCTCCTCCCAATAAGGTTTCCAGTGCTCCCTGTTCATCTATCCATGAAGTATGTTTGTTCCTCCCATAACTCCCCCTTGAACCGTTTGTAAAACTCAGCTGTTCCTTATGGCACTACATGCAACTTTTATTTCTTGCTTTGGCTGTTTGTGTCCAGCAGATTCTCATGTGATGTTCACGAGTTTCTCTTGCCATTGTCAGTTAGCTTAACCTCACTTCAGGGTCCAGTCCCAGACCGTTCTTCATGAGTACCTGGCCTTTCTGGTGTATGATGATTAGCATTGTCATACAGACAGAAACACTGAAATCTTACATGTAAGGAGATAGTCTTATTTAACCCCCAGCTAATCCTCTCATGTACTGATAGTTACCACTTGCCTAGGCTCTGTTTGATTTGATGCTTTTAAGTAAATGTGGTCTTTTCAGTGTTCAAGTCTTTGTCTTCCATATATTCTCATTCTGTTCTATAGCCATTTGTCTTCATCTTCAGAAGACTCATCCACAGGTCATTAATAAATTCACTTAACTATTGGATGAATGACGCAATTAGCTTTATTTCCTAGTTGCTTCACTTATGGTCTTGGATATATTCTTGATAATTTATTCTTTAATTTGTACTGGTTTATATTTTACTGTTTTTTCTTCTTTACACGTTCATAATCAATATGTGATGTAAGTTATTACTCAATGAAAAGGAAGTATACTGTAGTGGAAGAATATGAATGGCAGAACAATATACTATTAATTTAGTGCAGTGTTTCCTGCGCTGCAGTTGGTAGAAAATCGGTAAGTTACTGAGTTCACAAGGCAGCTAGTCAACAGTGATATGCAAAACTCATTGTATTGTTCATTGTTGAAATTAGGAACCCAGAAACAGTAGCATGGTGTTTGACAGTGGGATTCTCATTAGAGCAGAAGCTAATAATTTGTCTAGTTCTGTATTAACTGGCCTTGGCAATGATCCACCAGCCAGGAACCCCTGAGAGGAGTGAAAATTGCAGTCACAATTTATAGTGGTTATCACTTTATGTGCAAAAAGGAATATACCACAGATACACTTAGCCAAGAATCTTTACTAGTAGCCTAATTACAGTTGTAATCAAATCTACATACAAACCCCAACTGTTATTAGTCTATTTGCAATAATAAAGCTTGTAGTCCAAAATACAGAAAAGCCTCATTAATACTACCTTTAAAATGGTTACGCAAGAACTTACTAGCACCTAATACTGTTCCTTGGTGTTGTGCCTACTCTTCCCTTGTCCCTCTGTGCCCTGACATTGAAAGTTTCAGGCTTCCTGGAGCAGAGGGGTGGTGAGGTGCTGCAGCACATCATCAGCACCTGGGAAACATTTGATGCTGCTGGTGAAAGCTACTTATTCCTTAGTATGACGGTCTTTGAGGGGTTATGTTTGTAATGGAGGGATGGTATTTGAATCTCCTGAAAGGTTTCCGAATGATAAGTTTTGAAAACTTCAGAGTCTATCCATGTGAAGGGAAAAGCATTTAAAGAAGTCTGGACTGTGAGATGGTAATGCCTGAGGCACTGACAGGTTGTGCATTATTCCCTAGTCTTTGAAAGCCTGTGTTGTTATTGTACGCTTGTTTCTGTCATACTTGCTGACAGGGATTATGTTGGTTGAAACTAATTATTTGGGGTTGGCCTTACAAAACTAAGCTTTCATATTTAGGGCCAATGTTTGCTCTTATTTATGAGATAAAAACTTCATGTGTTTTACTACTTGTAGAAGAGTGAAACTGAACTCTCAAGTCATTGCAGAACATCTTAATTAGGAGTTTGAAAAGCGTTTTCATAATTATGATGTTTCTAGGAATTATCACTTTAAACTTGAACCAGCTCTTGGAGTTTTGTAATGCAGTTCTAGCTAGTCTAAACACTTGAGTTATAAGAACTCTGAGAGAGTGACTCAAAGAAGCAAATGGCTTTCTCTTCCACCTCCTTCCACCCCACTCCATGCTTACTCTTCAAATTAAAACTGTTCTCTTTAGTCCTGATGTTGGTAGTCTGTTGAAAATTTGGAAGTAGGATGGTGAGAGAGTTGTTTTACACTTCTGTTCTCTGAAGGTAGCTGCTTTGGAGAGCATACTTCTGATGTCTCTAGTTGAGGAGAAAAGTTTGAAAATATGTTCTGTGCCAGAGAATGGTAAAGACAGTTCTCACTCTTTCCCTTTCTTAAAACTATGGTTGCTGAACAAGCAGGTTGTACAACATTCTTGATTTGGAATTTCCTTACTGTGGTATCTGTGAAAGCCTATACTGCTGCTATCTCTTTTATATAACTATTGGGTGAAATATCTTCATTCTTGGTAATGAATAGCTTTCTAGATTGTGTAGTTTCTTGCAACTTAAGACTACAATTGTATTAAAATACTGAAACCAAACCTACCTTTCAAAATATCCCTAAGTATTTCCTTTTTTACTAGTAATTAATAAGACTCCTTTTGATATGTCTGTTTGTAAGTAATTCTGTTAGCTTTAAGTGTCTGTTTTAATACTGATGAAGATTAGGTGAATTTACCTTGCAACTCCTGCATTAGTAGCAGAATCCAAGGAGTTGAATTGTGCCATGCTGTTGTAAGATACAAATGAAAAGTTCACTTTTCTATACCTAAGACTCTTATAAATGTTAATTGCTACTCCACATACATATTTTTGACAAGGTTCAAATCCATCAGAGTTTTGAAGTGTATATGCCGGCACCTTTTCTTTAAAATAAATGCACTGAAAATACCAAAAAGCTTCTAACTGAGGTTTACTAGAACACCAACTAAAGCAAGGTATAGCTTTTCAAACAAATTATAAGTCAGCTTGTGACAGCTGGAAATGAAAAGAACCATAATCAGTGTCTCCCTGCTCATTCTGCCCTTGTGGAACAGGGCCTTTCCCCCCGTTGCCTTGCTCTAAGTGATTTCCAGTTCCATTCTCCATTGCAGCAAATATCACATGACCAGCTCTAGATCCTTAGGAGAATCACTTTGTCTGCCACCTCTGAAAACATGGCATCTGCTCTCTATATCTTCTCAGGAGTGTCCCAGCATGCATCCTTTCTGCAGGTTCCTTCTGTGCTGTGGTGCTGTTTCTGTCTGTCTTATCTTGCACTCCAGAAAGCTTTCCCTGGCTGAGCATCCTCACTTGCTCTCTAGGCCATCTCTCCACTCATCCAGTAGTTCCCTGCTAACACAACACACAGTCTAGCAATTTTTGCTGTGCACATGAATCCTTTCAAACAAAATTGGATGTGCACTAGATTATGAACAACTACAAAAAAGATATTATCCTTCACAGCATATAAAATAGACAAGTCCAAAGTCGTTGTCTTCATCACTCCCAGAAGTTCCTGAAATGTTTTATATCACTCTATAACAATGTTACCTTTAAGTGATTTGGTGTAGCTTGCCCTGTCTGGCAAGTCTCTCATGTAGGAAGTGTGGAGTTACATCCCACGCTAATGCTCTTTTGGATAAGATGAAATGCTGAGAGAAAGATTAGGCAATACTGTTACGGGAGAAAGTGTTTAGGTTAACATTTTTAGAAGTGTTTATTAGAGAGACCACCTTTCTTCAATTTTGTTTTTTTCCCTGAAACCAAGGTGGTAGATGCTCTGGCCTCACAGGACACTGTATATATTTTGTTCTAAAAAACTAATTTTACTAATATAAGTACATCCTTCATTTTATATATATGTTGAGAGCACTTGGAAACAGGGGCTAGGTATGCCTGCTGGCAGGTATTGACAAATGTCTGAAAACACGTATGCATGTTTTTGTGTTGTGCTCAACTTTAACAAGAAGTACAGACTATCTTCTGATGATTTATGGCCTGCTGTTATTTTTTCACTGCAGATTGAGTGTCTGTGTCATAACTTGCTGAAACCACACTACACAGAATATAAATACTCAAGGTAGAACATGTTTTAACAATAGTTTCATTGTAAAAACCTGCATGTCCCATGAAATTAAAGGTATGATTTTAAGCGATCTCAGGGTTTGGTCCTTTCCTTCAGAAGAGAACATGGTAACTGGCAAGATTTTCTTGTCTGTCTGCTTTCAAGTTTCTCATTTGTTTCTGAATTTCCATATATCCAGTGTTGGAAGGGGGAAAATATATTCACAAGTTTTTGGGCTCTCAACCTGAGATGCATTACATGCTGTGCATTTCATACGTATTGGAGACAAATAGATGTGGTCCCTGGGATAACTGAAGCCATTCCACTAGGAAAGTTTTGGGCCTTTACTGTTGAGCCTGGGGGGAAAGGCAGTCAGAACAGTTGTGCAGGGCACCTCCGGCTGCCTTAGTGCTTTCTTTGCCAATTGCAACCCATCCATTGAGCATCAGTATATCTAGGCCATAGGAGATGAACCTGCTTCTCTAAGGGGATTGCTATAAGCAAAGCTAGTTAGTGTGGTCATATAACATAAGTGCTACTATCCATGTGAATGCTCTGATTTTGCTACTGCCATTGCAACATTAGCAAAGCAAAAATGAAATGTTTGTATAAACAGACTGATCCAGCAAGTGAGACAAAGATCCAGGACACCATGTGCAAACTGGTGACTCTCCAGTGACTAGCACTGAAACCAAACTTTCTTTCTAAGAGGTATACTATCCCCATGCTCACATCTGAAGTGCTGCTTAAATTTAACAGGTCTAATGAAGTCAGAGATCGAAGGTAGGAACAGGTATGCTTTGATGGTAGCTCTAAATGTAAGAGTTAGTACAGGAAAGCAAAAAAAAAAAGACCCCCCCACCCCCAAACTGGCATGCAATTAGTCTTTATTAACACAGGTGATTTGGTTTATGTTCTTTTGAGGTTAATTACATAAACTTGCAGACATAGTTTCTTAATGCTTAGCTCAGCTCCAAATTCAATAGACTGAAAAGTGTGGTGAGATGTGATTGAATGAAATAAGTTTTACAGTTATGTTGTTGCTGCATATTGTTTGTAATGTTTAGAAATATTTGCAAAAAAACTTGGAAATCCAGTCAGGCATGTGATTGCATGAGAAAAATGAGTGCATAATTGGAGATGTGATATGTGCAAAATTCTATTATGCATTAATATTTTGTTTCTACTTTCTGGATGGCTAGCTAGTTATACTGAAGTAGTTGCATGCTCAGATGTCCTGACTGATTATTGCATTGAGAATGTATAATAAATTAACTATATAGTTGTATGTATAATTGAGGGTCTGAATGTTAAGCTATACAGAGCTTGATTAAGATTTTGGGCCATGACAGAATTTGGTTTCTTAAGTTTCAGACTTGAAACTAAATTCCCTTACAGGTAAAATACTTCTCTTCATGAATACAGGAATGGTTACTGGGTCTCGCTACTATGGAAATCCCACCCTTCAGTATGCTCCTAATCAAGTTATCTAAAGAACTGCTGATAAGTATTTTCAGGAGCAGAAATTAATCAGCACAGCAATGTGGCATTGCAGGAGTACCACTGATTGGATGCGTATGTACACTTTGTTACATGGTGAACAGTAAGATCCTGCAGAATAGAAGATTAAAAGCTAGGTGTTCCTAACAAATTTTGATGATGAGATAGTATCTACTATGTCCTATTTTTCAGTCTTAATTTGCAGTGTCAAATCCAGTTTAGGAAAGCAAAAATATCGCAAGACTCTGTTAAACTCTGATATTGTACACTAGTCTAGCAGGAAAGTGCGCAAAGGCATGAAATTCAAGGCATGCTCTACAAGACTCTGGCTGCAAATGTGCAATATACGTATTACAGTTGTCCACCCTTGGCGAATTCCAGCCACGGATTATTTTTATTTTGGGGTTCAGTAACAGAAAACTAGTAATTTTTTATTTTAAATGATTCCTTCTTTATCACAGCTTTTGAGTTGCATAACTTAATGCAATGTTAGTTTAGATGAATGCTAAAAATTTGTAGGATTCTGACTTTAAAGCATTGTACAGCTAGTGTACAACCCCATGTTTTGGTAACAGACAAATCTGCATGGTGTACTTCAGTTTAATAAGGAGTTAGTTTTATAAAAATACTGTTTAGGTATACAAAAAGACCCTCAAAACAATTTAATTTGACTTCTGAAAACTGCACAGTCCCTTGTTTGTTTTCTTGGCTTCAAAAAAAGTTGCAGACTTTTTTTCAATTGGGGGAAGGGGTATGAATTCAATTTTAAGAGAGAGAGTCTAATTTTGAGCAAGATAGTTGAGACAAGTGGAGGCTAGTGTTCAGTTCCCCCTATCATCAAAAAAACTTCCTGGAAGAGTAGTATAAATTTACATTGCGGTACTTCATTATCAAAATCTTTTAGATACCTCTTACTTCTGTGGCATTAGAATAGCGTGTTAAGACTTAACTATGGCAGAAGAGCATAAAGTTTTACACAAGTGAGATGTGACACTTCTGCCTGTTTGTTGGACATGGAAGTCAGAGTCCTCTGGAATAAAGGAAGTATGTTATTGTTACAGGCAATATAAGTATGGAGTTCTCAGCATTCTTCCCTGGTTTTCTTTTTTTCTTCCACATTTAGCTGTAGATTAATTTCTGCATCTTTATGATTTTAGTCTTGCTTAACTGTAGTGTTCAGGACAGGAGAAGCAGCATATTGTGTTGAGTTGTTGAGTGCCAAAGCCAGCTCAGTTTGGGTCACCGCTGCACTTGCCCGGTTTTTCCTGAGAGACTCATTCTCCGTTGGTTCAGGTGGTTCCTGCTACAGGAGCTCCTCTAACATATACCTCAAGTCAAAGGTTATTTTCCCCTAAGGTTAAATCTCCATGAGATACCTGCTGGAATTCCTCATCCCTCTGCATTGCACACCAAGTGCACACGAGTTCTCCAGTGAAAACCATCCCATGAATGTGTTTGCATTTTCCAGAGGGAGGAGCACCACATCAGCAACCTAGTGAGTGCCAAATGTGGGCTACAGTGACCTTATCTCCTTCCAGAATCCATAGGGTCTTTGGGCAGGGCCAGGTCTGTTAACAGATCCCCTAATGTTAACAAGCCAAGTGGCTTCTGTGAAATTTACTGAGGATATAATTTACTTCAAGATTTCCAAGGCAAACGCGGTTATCTTGGGCATAATTTTGCTATGCTCCTTTGAATCTGGAGACAGATCAGATGGTCATTTACAATGCTTATCTCTGTTCAGCAGCATCTTCCTTGTGACACCTCCTGGGTATTGCAGTTGCTAGCTTAATCTTGTAGAAAGAACAATTCCATGAAGAAAGAACTTATTTTTAAGCAGTTAAAAGTCCTTTATTTGGTGCTGATGGTTTGTTTCAAGGCTGGCTGAAGTCAGTTAGGAACACGTACAGCCCTACGTCTTCTGTCTTGGCATGAGAGCCAGAGCATGTAAGTTTAACTGTTTGACTATAGTCTTCTAAATTCCTTTGATAAATGAAAGGTCGACTGTAATTTACCATTTTTAAAATTCAAATTTTAAAATGCTTGGGTGTTTTTTTCAAATTAAAGTTTTTGGCAGGCATATTTGATTGTGATAAACTTTCTGTAATAGTTCTGAGGAAACACATAGGCACTCCTTTAACTAGAGGGTGTTTTTCCAGACATGGACTCAACAATGAGCTTTCATTCATGTATTTTGACCAGAAGCAGACACTCAGTGTCTTATCTGCAGAGCAACAGTAATAAGGTTGTGGGGGATTCTTTGCATACATCCAATACAAGTTGAATTCTTCAGTTTGCTAATTTCAACAAAAGTCTTCGCAAGAATCTTACTTGGGTAGAATGGAGAAGTTGTTCAAGGCAGCTTGATATGTTTTCTTGGAAGCCTTGAAGCAGAGGAAGAGCTATGCTTGTGGATGCAGCAGCTTCTGGAGACTAGAACACCCAGCTGTATTATTACATATCAGTTTTTAATTTATCAGGGAGTATGAAGAGACTGATTTCTGCTGGAATTCTGCCAGCAAGCTGAATGTGCTATTAGTTTCTAATGCTGTTGTCTTTCGGCTATATCCAGTAGGTGGCACGAGTACACAAGGAATTTGTGCAATCCTTTTCTTATCGGAGTTCTTTTATGTTTGATTAATTTCAAGGATTGTAACTCAAATTTAGTCCAGATCGTTAAAGTGCTCCCACTCTTATGCATGCATATCTCAAAATTTTATCTTAATTAGGTGTGTGTGTCTGTTAGTTTTCTTTTTATGTTCTTCTGCTACTCCTTTCATAGCAGATGGATTCTGTGATTAGACTGTAGAGACAAACCCAAAATATTTTCTGTCTGTATTTATAAGGTACTTCTTGGTACATCCTTTGGGAACAACGACAGGTAATCCTCTCATGTTGCTGTATATTAGGATCATAAAGTAAACAAATGATTTTCGTCTAAAGAGATAACTGTCTTCCATGGGAATCAGAAGTTTTAACGTAATTCTCCATTCTACGTCTTTTTTATGGATCACTTGATAACTTATTTTAAAATTATTTAGCTTTTCACTTTCTTTACTACGCTATGAAACTTACTGCTACAATTTTCAGGTTAGAGTTCCTATTTTTGTGTGATAGCAGGAATTTATTCCTTTTGAACACATACCAAACTCAACACATAACAAATCAGAGCAAAACCCACAGAAGTTTCATCCATGTGTAAGTCACACATGAGGCGATTTGAGACTTTAAGATTGTTGGGGAGGCTTTCACTACCATTTTTACTGTTTGATTTTTCATAGTGAAATGTCTACATGTTGAATAGATACTTTTTCTCATTGTCTTCCTTACTAGTTTCCCTGACAAAATTAAAGTATTTAGTTTTCTATCAGAAGACAGGGAAGTACACAGGGAATAATTTGGGTTATAATTTTATTTTCTATGGAACTGAGCACAGACTCAACACTTACTAATTACAAGGAACAGAGAAAAAGCTGTAGTGTCTTACTGTAGATATACAGTCAAGGCATATGTCTATTTACTAGTTTCATATTTATCTGTTATTTGTATTGTTATACGCATTTTCTCTGATTTACCAAAATAAGAAAAAGTAATTCTTCTCTTACTAGTATGTAACGGATAGAGCTTGAGAGTCTGTAATGAAATGCANTGGAAAACAACAATGGCANNCTTTTANATCAGCGTCTCTCTACAATGCNAAATGCAGTGTATTTACACTATTCAGGTCTACTTGCTTCAGAAGCTTTTNTGTTTCAGAGTGTATTAATACATGTCATTCTTACAGACATTTAGATATAGTAGCCATGTTTCATCATTTTAGATAAGGAAAGAGATCTAATCTAGTTTTAAGGAAGCCAGTCTTTATGAAAGAAAATAAATGGAAGAGGGTCGCTGAAGGGCTATTGTAGAGCTAGCCTTTAAACCTTTCTGCAAAAACTTTTTATCAGATGGGTAAACTTAATGGGCTTCTGTTGTAATTGGAAAGCTTCAGAGACAAAGCTGTATATGCGATTTGTGCTGCCCCTCTTGAGCAGCAGAAGCATGAGGACTACTCAGTTTACTCACATCCTCAGGCTTGTAAAAATGTGCTGCCAAAACAGAACCCAATCTCAAGTATCATGTTGCTTGGCTTGTAAAAATGTGAAGACAGCTATCATACTGTTTTTAATTTACTCCCTTGGCCTTGTAACTATGATAGTTCCTGTAACATTGTGTCAATAATGCTTTCCTTTAGAACACCAATGCGAGACACATCTGTGGTGGTGGTGGTCTGCTTAATTTTTCCTATCTTCTCTTTACTTGCATGAGAATGTCATGTGAAAGTTCCTTGGGCAACCATATCTGAAACCATGTCTGCTTTAACTTACGTTAGTAGATGATTTCTTCTCCTCTAGTAATAAGGAAACATGGGAGGGTGGATCTGAATATGATGAGCTATAGAAATGAATGCAATGCCTTATTTTTTGTAAGCAATATAGCTCTTTGAGTAAGAAGAAACTGCATTCAGGGGATGTAAGAACCATGTTAACAGATCCTAACTTTCAACTTTGTTTCCGTGTTTTTGATAAGAAAATAGTCAATTTGCCTGTTAATCTCTAATGCTGAGAAGGTTTATAGTGAAATATGCATAAAGTGAGCAGGTCTTGCTTTTTCTGTCAGCATGTGAAGCAGAAGAGTGTATGTTCTGCAGTTACGCTACTACAAAAGTTGCCTATTCATACACTAAGAACAAGATTAGAATACTGATAGGTAGCCTAACTGAAGAGTAACAGAACTTTATGCTCACTCTGCAAGAAGATATCAGTAAAGAAATACAAGCTAATATCTCTGAAATCACCTGAACACATAAAAAAGGAACTTGCAGGTCAAGTGCTGGAGGATTCCTGGTCACCAAGGATGAAGCAGCTGCACTACAGGCCAGGCATTTGGTTACCTGTAACAGAAGCTGTATAGGGTTTGCACATGTTCTGTTATGTGTCCATTTGATGGAAGGTTAGGGTCACACCTAGCTCCTAAGTGCAACTAACATCTAGAAACTTAAAAGGAGTTCCCAGATAACTAACAGTTGCCTACCTATAGTTGGCCAAAATGCATCTGTTCCTGGCTCGTGATGCGTTCTCCGTCATTAGCGGATGGGGTTAGTCGCCAGTCTCAGTATCAAAGGTGCATTGCTGTTGCTCCAAATCTGGGCGAGAGGTTTGATTTGACAACAAAATATATCACTGCATAGAGAAGAGAAAGGAATCAGAAAGAGGGCAATTCTCCAGTTCTTTGTTCTGTCTCAGATCCATAATCTTGGAGATAAAAAGCTTTAAAAGACCATCACCTCATCCCCCTACCAAGGATGCTGTGAGCATTGCTAATAGGTGCATTGCTTGGAACCGAGAGGAAGTTTGGGTTGGTAGATACATTTTAATGGAACTGTAAGACATGCCTAGTGTCTCATTAAGTCCTTCAGTTTGATTTCCTAGCCTCAGACAATGCTGTTACTGGCACTGGTTCTTGCTTCAGTGAACTAGGAAAACAGAGAAGAGCATGATTTGCTTTGTTTTTGTTCTACTGTTCCAGCTGGATTAAACTAAATTATTCTCATCTCAGTGACTTGCTGCAGATGTGCAAGGACTGTGGTTCTTACTCTGGTGAGAAACAAGAACATTACCTCTGTTCCAGAATCTCTCTTTTCCCCCTTATGCACAGTGTGTTTCCCCAATGTTAGGTGGTTAAGTGAATCATAAAGCTTTCATGCTCTGCGGTGGGTATATTCATATGTAAAGCTACTCCTATGCTTGTCATGAAGCTGTAATAGGACACAGCACTTGCTACAGCGGTGGACTTTTTCCCAACCAGCTGAGTCTTCAGGTGTGCCCTTGAATTGACAACAAGGTGATGTGTTACTGTTATACTTTTATTGTATTTTATAATCTCACTGTCTGGAAAAATTGTTTCATAGGAAGGATTCAATATAGATACCTGTTCTTAACTGTTTCCCAAAAAGTTATGTGTTTTCACATGTTAGGAACTTCATGTGAAATCATATAAAGCATAGAAATATAGATGATATGTAAAGCTCTAACTTCAAGGATTAAAGTGGTAAAGTTCAAGCAAGTAATAAAATGTTTTATAGTTCAGATTAAAAAAAATCCATAAAATTCTAAGCAAAGATTTTCTGTTGAACACGGTTTCTGGCTTCTTACTTATTTCTGTGTCAGTGTAAATAATAGCCTGTATTTAGAACATTTAGAATTCTATTTTATTTGCAAGAAAGGAAAGAATGGAAAATTCACATACATGTGGGTGGTTTTCAGTTTCAAAAAAACCCCCAGCAACAACTTGGAATTCCATTATCTTTGTTAAAGTTTTGGAGCAAAATAATTATCAAGGGTGAAACTCGCCTTATACAGAAGGTAAGCAGGAGAAAGCCCTTTATTGCCACTACATTTTTAATACAGTTGGAGGAGGAAGGCAGACAAAAGCAATCTAGGGTTGCATTTAGGACTGTACCTATTCCCTCTCTGCTACATCTGTGTGGTTGTGGCTGTTGGCATCACAGTTAAATGGACTTCTGCTGGCACTTTTTCAGATCCTCCGGAGAACAGTTGGGCTACTCCACTTCATGCCACTGCTCAATGCCTTCCAAATCCCATTACCTTGTAGGACTAGTTGCATAGGGTTTTATTTTCGCAGGTGTTTTGTAGGGATGTTATTTTAATAAACTCTAGAGCAGAAGAAACACTAGAAAGCAATGAGCAGATTTTGGGATGTGCTTTTCAGCTTGATTTCTATTAGTTTGCTTAGGCATGGGATTCTTTGGGGGGGGTTGTGTCATGGTTTAACCTGGCAGCGGGCAACTAGGACTACACAGCAGTTTACTCACTCCTTACCCCCCCCCCCCC
>Ga0065711_1026840_pt1 | contig 58536 bp, 24 predicted proteins | sample Hoacrofraction12_FD_59098 | JGI IMG/M metagenome (GOLD analysis project Ga0065711, IMG submission 59098) | Hoatzin crop microbial communities from Cojedes, Venezuela - Epithelial fraction 12 v2 (version 2) | ecosystem: Host-associated > Birds > Digestive system > Esophagus > Crop | place... | reverse complement strand
GGGGGGTGTGTGTGGGTGTGGGTGTGGGTGGGTGTTTGCTTCCCACCGGGCGCCTGTCGGTGCTGCTGAAATGTCGAAGCAGGAGAAGTGGGCTGGAGATGGCCACGTCGTGGGTAAAACTGTGTAGTCTGAACGTAGTTCAGGGTAGTTCGCCCGCTCTCGGAGGAAGAGGTGGGGTAGCTGCTCCTGGCTCTCCTGTTTATTAGAGAGTGCGTCTGTGTTTCTGGTGCAGGTTTCTGAAAGAAAAGATGGGTTTGAAGCAGCCGGGGTGGGGGTTTCGGAGGGAGAGTTAGGGAAAAGCAGCGTTTCGGAGGTGAAAATGAAACCTCTTCTCGGCACCGGTTTCTGTTCCCGAGGTGCGCTTGCCGCTAAGGATGCCCAGAAGCAGACCGAAGCCCAGGCGTGAAGCAGAGTGCGTAGGGAGAGGCAGTGCCCTTGATTTGGCGGAGTGCTGGGGGCAGTGGTCAGTTAAGCAGAAAGGGGCTGGAAGAGCTGCCGGACTGCGGCACGCGTTGGAAAAGGGTCTTGGCTTAGCTGTTCTTGAGAGGATGTTGGAAGGACTTTGACACAGGGCCTCCATTTTCAAACTTGAATGTAGGTTTTAGTGTAACGGAATTAAAAATAACCAGAATATAGACCTTTCAGTTGTTGCAGTTGGCTTGTAAATGGAAGTGGGGACACGTGCAGGTATATTGTCCTGATTTAAAACCCGTCTGGCAGTTCAGACAAGTATATGTGTAATGTCACCCTTTGTGAATCGACACGCCTTGTCTCTGTACGTTGATGCCAGCTTTGTAGTGACACCCCCTGCACCTGAAAGCTGGACCTTGCAAAGTGCAAAGTTTCCTCTCTGTTGAAAGCTTTCAGCTTCTGCTTTTGCCACTGACAACTTCCGCTGGCTCCTGGGAGGAATGGCAGGTACCTTTCCTTTCCTCTGAGGAAGCTTCAGTCATCACTCTCCTTTGCAGAAATGGTATTTATATACGTCATTATGGGAAGTTGTTAGATCCTGATATACACATCAAAAAGCATATGTATTTCTGCCTCATATTTGCATATATACATATATAGTGGGAAAAGACACTAGCATCCATACACACAGACCCTGACAAAGCATACTAAAGCAACGACACAGAGGCTTTGCTTTTTTCCCCCCATATATTACATCTCCAAAGGGCTTTATGGACTGTTTAATATTTTACTCAAAACGGCGTGTTAGGTCACAAAGATGAATTAATCATCAGGAGATGATTACTTAAGGTTATAGGTCTTGAGTCTGCCAAAGGTTGCCTCTGTGGTATGGTATGATTTTAATTGACAAGTGCTTGTGTCTTTTTGTTCCTGTTAATACTTTTCCCGTTCAACGCAATGCATGGAGTGTGCTCAGAAAGTTGAAGAGCAATTCAGAAGGTAGCCTCCTCTCCATCATTCAGTGTGTCCACTCCATACCTGTTGTCCTTCAGTGTCTGCTTACCTTCCACAGTGACTGGGGCAGCATCCAGCAGTCCTGGCATGCAAGCAGAAAGTACTGAAAACTTTTTTTTTGTCTTTTTATTTTTCTTTATTTTGGTAGAAACTTTTTGTGTTTTGTTGCTCTTGTGATTGTTTGTTAATGTTATAAGCTGTAGGTGTTTGATGTCCATTAATTTGGTATTTATTTTCCAGTATGTCCTGTCTGTCCTGAAATTTACCTACCCTACCCTTTTCCAAGGGTAAGTACTGTTTTAAGAATACAGTTGTCTGAAAAATGACTTTAAGCAGTGGAAGTCTAGCTGTTCCATGCTGAAGCTAACCTTAGTACCTCTTGTCATTACTGGCTTTTGCTGCCTGTAGAGAGCATACTTCATGAAGCCTTAGTAAAAGGCATTCATTAAGGTGTCTTGGTTAATTTTTAAACATCACGATGGTAATGTAATTAAGATACATGGACTCCATAATTTCTCATTTTTCTGAAAGTCTTATGCTTCAGCATAGAAAAGTAGATATTATAGTACAATCTGTCTTCTTTGGAAATGTCATTCGTGGATAATGTGCAGTTGTGGTATATTCTTTCACTATGTTAATAAAAACCATCCTTAAACTGATCTTCAGGCATGCGCAAAGAGAATGCTGCTTATTTTCATGCTTAGCCTTTGTTGTAACTCTGCATCACAAGTCACTGTCTTATCTTAATGAGTGTAATGAGAAATTTAATGTTTTGTAAAGTATCCATATGTACCATCAGTGCTGTTAATAATTTGTGAGACATTTAGTGAAAATTGGGCCTCTTGGAGTCAAGTGTTCCCCCGTTTGTTCTTTTGAGATCACAGTGACACTGGATATCTTTAATTCCTTTACTGCTGAGCTCACACACACACTCTCACAGAAGGCTTTTATAATAAGAGGAAGGGGTTTTGACTAACGTGTCTAAAATCCAAGTGTGGTAAATCAACTGTAAAAAAGCATACTTCAGTGGCAAGCAACTGCCTCATGGTATCTGTGTTACCACAGTTATTTCCTTTTTCTGTTATTTGGAAATGCGTCTCAGCATCTTAATATTTTTCCATACGTTCTGACTTTTAAAGGTGACCTTTCCTTGAAAATTATGAAGTGGCTCAGATGCACTTTCATTTAGAGCTATGACAGATGAACAAAGGAGGAAAAGAGTGTTATTCTCAGTTCATGCTGTTGTTCATTGTCATTGTTTTTGTTCCCTATATAATCTAAGACTGTATCGCATAGTGCTAAGGATCTGGAACTGTTACTGACTTCAACTTCTGTCCTTGAAACCTGAGACAAGAGGAAATTCTTCACAATAAAGTTGATGGGAATTCATCGCTGACTTGGAATAGAGCATGGTCAACCCTGCAGCAAACATCAGGGATACCTGGCTTTTAAGCTCTCGTATGCTCCTTATTTGAAAAAGATGAAGTGAGCTGTGATAGTAGCATTGAATATTCATCACACCTCTGTGGATAATGAGCTCGCTCTTCTCTGACACTGTCCAACTGTATGTTATACTGCAAAGAGTGGATACTTGTTTATTTGCATATGTGTGAGAGAGATTTTAAATAATTGCTTAAATGCATTGCAATGAATGGGAATAATAAAATCACCTCTATACCTGTTGCAGATGTTGATGTGATTTAACACTGTAGTACAGTATCTGTCTGAACTGTGCTAGATGTTTAAGGATTTTCACCCAAGAAACATGAAACACCTCTCTGAAAACCACTAGCTTAGAGAAGGAAGCTAGTGACTTATTTTAAGGCTTAAAAAGAAAGTATGCATCACTACTAATTTCAAGTTATGTGCAAGAACTTCTAAGGCCTCACATACTATTTCCATAATAGACTAAGGAACACCTTTATGGTAGGACAAGTCATTAGACAGTAAAGTCAGTGCAGAATGGATGTAATGGTTATATACCTTTTCCGTGAGAAAACCACAGTGTTGTGGTTTATATGCAAGGTTATCTGGCTGTAAAGGTGTTTTCTCCAGAGGGTCATGCAGCGTAATGATGTTATTGTTGATGACACTTTACGTGGTGCTTGCTACACAAGATGCAGAGGGGGTAAAAAAAAGCAGTCTGAGTTGGAGGGAATTTGTAATCTAAGCCCAGCGTGAATAACCATGGGAAGTCATAGAGCTAATGTTTGAAACTGCTAGGACGACACACGTTATCCTTGGGGCTTATTACTTCAGCCGAAGCGAGTCTTTGAATCTTGAAATCATTTTTATTTATTCTAGCAATAACAGTTTATATATGAAAAGATATTAATCTCTTGTCACAAACCTTGCCCCACTTGTGTCTTCAGATTCTCATGGCTGTAACATCGCTATTATTGCAAACCTTGCGTGGGAAGAGGTGATAAAATGGGGATTCAGTAACATCACTAAGGTAATTGTGGTAGATGGTAATTTACAAAACATTTGAAACAGAAGGTGGAAGCACCAAAGTACTAGAAAAATTGGAGGAAATGAAGGCCCACAAAAATGAAGATTCAAAGCAGAATAGTGCCATCCCTGGTAACCTAGAGAAACAGTAGATAACTAGAGTCGTGAGTGGGCTGCGAGAAATTCTGTAGATTTTAAGGTCGTGCTCCACATGGTTAAAAAGGACAAATAATTCAGATATGCTTTTCTGTTTCTATTTCAGGTGGCAGACATTAGTGGGTGGACTTCTGCTTCATGTCTCCTGGAAGCTGGGCTGGGTGGAGATAAACTTGTGTTCAAGGTACCGTGGGGTTTTCAGTGTCTGCTAAATACTTGTTTTCTGTAGCTGGGTTACGACATAGTTAAGTTGTTTGTGGAAGTTACCAGCTTGCTAAAATATAAGTCGGGGTGTGTGTGTTTGTGAGTGTTCTGCTTCACAGGTGTAGGAGAGATCCTGTGTTTTGGTCTAATGAACGTGTTCAAGCACACACACTTCAACTGATTACTAATATAAAGTGGATTCAGTTTAACCTTGGTAATACAATTAAAAAAGCATAACCATTAGTGAAAACTGTAAGGATAACTCATCCAACCATCTGTCCACATCTCTTCCCTGGATTATTTTATAGTACTGTGAGAAAATGGTAATGTTAGTTAAGAGCATTGACATGTGCTTCCCCAAAACCTCAGTGCAATGAAGTCCACAAATGTGATCTGCCTTTTTCTCTATGAAATGTCTCCCGTAAATGGGAATCATTCACCCTTGCCCAACTCTAGCATTTATAACCGCACAGCAAGAGCAGCCAGTGCCAGCACAGGGTTGAGATAACAGTCAAACTCCAAATTAAAAAGTGCTTTATAGACAAAGATCATCTGCCTGAATGGAGTGTGACGGCAACTCAGGAGAGTCGTCCAGCATACTGTACTCTGCTCAGATCGATCCTTTCTGTGGTATGGAATGTGGCATATCTTTTTTATTTCACAAAATGTTATAATGTAGAAGATGGATGCCCACAGCAGTTTTTGAATCGCCATCTCTGGAGATACACAAAACTTTACTGGACAATGACCGGAGTAATGTGGCTTGACTCTGAAGCTGAGGATGACTGGACTGGAGGACTGCCAGAGTTCCCTTCTGATGTAACTTTTTTCAATGATTCTGTATTAGCAAGTGACAGCTGATCAGTTTTCTGTTTGGGATTCAAACAGTTGACTTGCAAAATTGAATCTTCTCATTTGGAATGAAATCTGGAGTATGTGTCAGAAGAACCAGGCTAAGTTCTGTTTTCATGTCCACGCAAGTGACTACATCACTGTTGAAACTTAAGTTGTAAATGGAAGCAGAATTTAACCTCCTGTCTCTTGTCTGCAGTGCAGATAAAATGATGATTTTGATGTAAAAGCTGTCAGTGATATAGGTAGAGGCAGGGCAGGATGAGGGTCCAAACCTTGCTTTAGTGGCAATTATTGATACATACTTTATTATCAGATGTATGCAGTTTATGCAGATTTTGTCTTCACAGTCTAAAGGACAAAGGAATACAGCCATCAGTAATGTCCTTTTTAATCCAACTTTTCATTGCTAGGTGATTTCTTTTGCTTTATATTGCGAAATTAAAGAAGTTGAATCTTTTTTTCCAGCTTGGAGAAGGCATTTTCATTTTATCAAAACTTGGAAGACATTGAAGAAAATACTGGACAAGAACCGTTTTTTCCAACCTTAATGATTCTATGATTCTGTCAGGCTGTGCAGAGAGGTGGTCGAGTCCCCATCCCCGGAGGTGTTCAGAAAACGTGTGGATGTGGCACTTGAGGACATGGTTTAGCAGGCACAGTGGTGTTGGGCTGATGGTTGGACTGGATGATCTTAGAGGTCTTTTCCAACCTTAATGATTCTATGGTTCTATGATTTTCTGCTGCTGAAAACAATGTTTTTATTGAAGAGAAGTTTTGGTGAAAAATTGTGTTTTGACGATGGAGACTTCAGGCCACTAGATGTCAGTGCACTATAGGAAAAGTGATTAAAATACCTCTTGAGACAGCTGTTGTCAGTTTCGGTAATACAGAATGCCTGTTCTAGAACAGACCAAATGAAATGGTCAGAGTTAATTGACATGTTTTGGCTATAATTCAGCAAAATTCTTAAGCAGGAGCTGAAATCTGTCTTTCTTCAGAAGAATTAGGCACATGCTTTAGTGCTGTGCTGAACTGGACTTGTAGCATGTATCTCCTGTATTTAAAAAAAAAAAAAAAAAGACCAAAAGAACCTAAACAAACCCCCAAAACACAACCAAACAAAAAGCCTCCCCAACAAACAAACATAATGTCTCAAAGCTTCTGTCTGCCACTTCCTCTCAAGCTCCTTCCCCCTCTAAAGGTGAGGACATTTGCCCCCCTCTTACAGAATATTGGTCTCTGAATCTATCTGGTTGGGTTTTTTTTAAATTTTTGGTGTATGTGTAGGATACTTAAGAATACCATATCCAGTCCCCAGTTTTGTCCTGCTTCAGATAACAAGCTGCTATGTGTGGTATCTGCATAACGCTTCCAGCGCTGAGATCTGATGCCCAGCTTCTGCCTCACGCTTATGGGCACAGAAGCCCTACATGTTCTGGTTGGCATTTCTTGTAGTACTGAGTTTTCCCCACAGATAAGCAGCAGCTCGGAGCCTGGCTGAAACCAAAGCACCAACGTGTGGTTTAGGGGAACCTACCCATTGACTTTAGTGGGCTTTGGATCTAGCCCTACAGCCACAAACTCATCGGCTCTTCTATGTCACTGAGCTTTCCTGTTTTGTGTGTACATCACTGTATTGCCAACATAAGAAGCTACTAATTGGTTTGCATACAAGACAGATTGTTGGTGCTGACACGTTGCATCAAACATCCGTGCATTCTTTTTCAGTCCTGAAATTCCCACTTGGCAGCATAAAATTCTACCCTTACATCATGGAAAAAGCATCTGAAGTCCTTTTCCATTGCCCTTTGCAGTATTGCACTGGAGATGAAGATATGTTTGGGATTCCTGGAATTTAGCGGTGGGGAAAAAGCGGGAGTGATATTTCTCTGTTTTAAATGAAAATGCGGTTTTCATCATGTATTCCTTTCATTTTCCCAGCCCTCCTTTCTTTTCTTCCCTCCCCCATTCTTCCATTTGTTGCAGTTGCAGTAGGGTGGGGGTATTTTTGCTGGTGTCTGTTGTGAACTCATTGGTAATTAGGTATGACAGACATCCTGGTCTTGGTGAAATTCCAGTTGAAGTCAATAACCTTAAAAGGAACAGTGTTTTGATAAAAAATGGTGACTACTGCAAAAAACAGAGCAAATATTTATGCCAGTGAATGGATCTAAAGGTTACTCCATTTTCATGACCCTGGGGTTTGATCAAGTATCTTAGAAAATTATGCATTAAAAAAAGAGGAAATGTGAGGTTTAGGTTTTTTCCCTTGGCTGTGTTTACAAATCTTTAGGCATGTTTTAACTTCATTCAGACTGTTCCGATTTCATCGTTTAGTGGTCTGTTTTTCTTGTATTCCATGAAGTGTGGTAGTGTAGCAGTACCTAGAATTATGTTTTAAATCTTACGTGCTAGTTGGAAGTGTAATCCAAATTAAGGACCTACAGGCAGCTTGGTTTCGTTTTGAGAACCAGCATTGTTGGCTAACTTTTTCTTGACTTTAGTTCAAAACTTGGGAGGAGTGAATGGGGGTAGCAGTGTCTTCAGTCCTGGGAAGCCTTTGGATCAGGCCTTTAGATCACTGCTACTCCTTTCCTCCCTTGCTCAAAATCTTTATTCTCATTGTTCTTCATTGTTCTCTCTGAAATTTGTCGCCTACCTGATCCCTTTTTCCCCTTAAATTCCAAGATCAAAAAAGGAAAAGTGCAAATTCTGAAACCACTTCTCAGAACTGAAACCTGACCCTGTTGCAATAACCATGGCTAAAAAAAAAATAATAATAATCGTATCAATCTGGTGACTTCATTCCTCCATTAGTTCTCAAATTGCCTCTAGGAGTTTGGCTTGCTCAAAGGAGTATCATTACGAAATCTCAAGAGATAGGCTCCCACAGAGACAATCTATCTTTAGGAAGAATCTCTTTGTAAATCTGGCTGGGAAATGAATGTGTGGGTGGGCAAGTGTATTTGTACATAGTGAAAATGTGTGCTCTCTGTGCAAGTGCGCCATTTTATGCCTTCGTTTGACAGTTTTTCTTCTTTTTACAGCACGTCAAGGAAATTAGTTGAAATTTCTCTCCCTTTAAAGCCAATAAGAGTAATTGCTATGAGACAATTTTGGAGGGAGAGGAGCCGGGGAAGGAGTAAAAGGACGAAAATATATCTGCAGATAGTTCCTCTCTGGCATTAGCTGAAGTGATTCATGTCTGTCTCAGACTTCTTTAGTAAACAGGTGGAATACTGAACAGTCAGACAATGAATCTTAATATGCACACCTTTGAAATATAGGTACATGTATATGTATTATTATTTTTCTCCTTGCAAGCAACTGTTGCTGACTGTATGTAAACAGAATGTGGTGAAGTAATGCGATTTTAATTGTTTTCACAGGTCTGAAATCCTGTCATGGCTTCCTGCTTCAGTACTGTTTGTGGGCGTTATTTATGCTGGCTCTAGGGCACTGTCTAGATTGGTAAGAGACGGTCAGTTCTTCATTACCTCTGCTTTGTGAGCAAAGAATGTTCCCTTCATACGAGGTGTTTAATGCTGTTCGTGGGTTGGGGGGAAAGAAGGGAGGAGGGGTTTAAATAATATATGAACCATTAATGGTGCCAGAGCAGTGGTCCAATGCTGTGAAGTGTAGAGCAGTATCAGAAAGCACCTCTGTGACAGTCCAAAGCACTCAGCATCTCTCCAGAGTACCCAGTGTTTTGCAGAACAGATCCTCAGTGTTCTGAATTGTGCAAGTAGGGAAGAAGCTGAAGAAGTTACCAGCTGTAGCTTTGCAAAAGGGGGAATGGGACTGTGGGATCTGTGGGAAATCTGTCCAGGAAAAGGATGAAGACCATTTCAGTGAGAGGCTTTTGATGCTTTACAGGATTTGAAAAAATAAATTGAAAGTTGGAAAGAGATTATAGGAAGGGTTAGATTAATCAGTTCTTTGGTCCATTTGAATTGCAGTAACCTCACAAATGTTTAGAGGATATAAAATCTGCTTTCATTAGAGTTGAATGCTTTTTACTTAAATGACATAGTCTTAAAAAAAAAAAAAAGGCGGTGACATGGATTTTTAAAAAGTAGCAATGCTTTGCTGCTGTTACGCAGTCTGCAAGGCCAGATTCTCTACTAGTTCCCTTCTGCATTCTGTCAATGCATCTTAATCCAATTCCAGAGCCAGCTCCCGCCTGCCAGCTCCTAAACCCCAGGAAGGATCAAATGGGAATTTTTGACAAGATTCTGCTTGTAGTGATCCCTTGAACATCCCAGTGGAGAGGTAGGGCAGAAAAGGACAGGCGGTCTCTGTCCCCACAAACAAGGCTGGGGGCCTCGTCTCGGACCCAAGTGACCTTTGGAAAGCACAGGCGTGTGCTCAGGAGCCCCATGCATCCGGATTAGCTCTGTCCCAGGGTGACTGCATTTAATTCCTCTTGGTTCCTTGTCAAAGCAAGTTCCTTTGGGTTTCTCTGGTGTAAACTGAGCAAAGATCCCTAAGGAGAGCCCTGTCTGGAAATGGCAATAAAGCCTCGGCAGCAGCATCTTTTCTGCCTGCCCACCTGAGAGGTGGAGGAGGTATGAATCACATCTTCTCTGCTATTTCTTCTTACTTCTGAGGCATCCTGTAAGTTACCTGGTTTTCCTCCTGTCCCTGCTCTGGTCATTCAAGAGTGAGATGCGCTGGAGTGGCAGAGGGGCTGTGAATGGTTGTGATTTGTGTCCCAAACCTTCCTTAAAGAACATCTCCTATTTCTGAATGGCTTTTTGTTGTACGTGAATGGGGATTTAGAGCCCTAGTTCTGTGGCCATTCTGGGAGGAAAGACAAAAGGACGAGTAGTCTTAGGCCATAGTTACTATGTAGTGCCTTGCACTGGGGCTAAATTCAGTTCTGCGTAGAAGCTTTACTTGCAATAACTTTGCGTACAACAATTTTATGACACAGTGAGAAGGAAAATGGACTTTCCCAAACTTGTACCTGAATTGGCTCACCTCATCAGTGTATTTGAATTAAATGGCTTTATTCCTAAAGCAGAAGTTACGTGCGATTTTTGATCAAAGCCAGGGAGACCCAATTTCAAACACTCCTGTATACTGACAGGGCTACAATCTTAAATCTGTGTTTGTGCCTCCCTGGAGGGGCTGGCAGTCTCCCCTGGCCAGGAGTTCAGGGCTGGAACTGGAGCAGGGCTGCTTAGCTCTGGACTGTGATGCAGGAACAAAAGTATGCAGAGCTGCGAGGGGAGGTTTGTACAGAATCCATTCACCTTGCCTGCCCAACCAGTAAACCTTTCTTTTCCTAAGCGTTAGGCCCACTCACGGATTTAAGAAAAATACACATCAAAGACAATAGACATATGGAGAAGGTTAACTGGGCTAGGCAAACTGGAGCCGTTGTTGGCTCCAAAACACGTTTAGAAGAGCCAAAAGCAGGAGGGAGGAGAGAAAAAGCCAATAAATTTGCTTTGCAAAAGGAAGAATGTAAATTCTGCTGTCAGCTTTCCTTGCGTGTGGTTATTTCTTGTATGTCTTATTATTGTGTCAGGCTCAGGATGCTTATGTGAGATACTTCTGTTTTTACATTCTCAGTTGTCCAGCAACAGGGTTGAGAATCGGTTTTCAGCATCGGTGAAGCTGGAGCTGACAACTTCATGTCAGTTGTGTTTGTGTGATTTTTCATTCCTTGCTAACTGACAGGTGTTAGAAGTTATCTTGGTGTAACTGTTGTGTTTATGGATCCACTCAAGTTGTCATTATGACTTAAAATGTTTAATTAGCAATGCTTATCCAGCTTCATGGAAATGAAAAGAAAAATCCAGAAAATACAGATTTCTGAATACAGAGTCAGATTGCAGAGATACTTGCTGCTTATGTCACCTGATACTTAAAAGGCATGGACATCACTGAGAAATTAATTCATTCTCTACTTGCGTGGTTTAAATACTGTACACAAGTGAGGAAATACTGCTACCTAAAACTGCCTTAGTCTTAGGTTATCTTAATTGGAGCAGAGAATTGCTTCTGTTTCAAGTCTCTGAGAGACTGTGGTTCTGATTTGGAGGAAGTGTTATGAACCACTAATTCTGGTTGGGTTTGCCTGGGGCAATGGGTGTTTGATTCATTATTGTTATCATTGGGGTTTATTTATTAATGATTTCATGTCAGGATGGTGTCCAGATACCTCAGTGGGTATAATTGCAACATCACTTGTGTATGAACTCTTACGTTTCTACACGAATTTTGGGCAGCTCTTCCTAGCAGTAACTGAAAGCAAACACTTAAAATCATCTTGCTTGTAATTCTGTTGCTAGGAGTCACACTGCATTCTTGGTACGAGTAGACAGAGATGGGAAAACCGATGAGAACTGTTTACTGTGGAGGCTGTAGATACTTGAACAGAGAGGCAAAACCAGAGGCAGAAAACTGGAGCAAATCTCGCTGAGGTAGCTCCATACAAACCAACCAAGTACACAAAAGTGGGAGAAGTGGCAGGCAGGGTCTGCATTTAAAGATGCCTGTGCCATGTAATAGTGATTGGAATGGGTCTAAGTCCCCTTTAGGAGATGTGGCATGGGTTTACAGCTTACAATCCAAAACAAAACCCCAAACCACAGACATGTGGGACAGCTGTCCCTGAGAGAAGTGCCCCTTCCTGTATGTGTGACTGTTGTGGGTTGATTGAGGCGTTTTTGTTCTCTCCCGATGGCAGCCAATCCCGGTGTTCCTCACTGTGCACAACGCGGCGGAAGTTATAACCTATGGGTTCCAGAAGTTTGTGCAGAAAGAGGTAATTGAGCTATTAATTGATACATTCAAGGTACCTCCTGTGATATAATTGCCCTATAACAAGACACCAAATTTCTTTTAATATGGGCATTAGTGCTATGTGCTTCTGTAGTGTTTCTGTGGTAGCTAGTCCTTAATGAGATGCAGAGTGAGCTTTGCTGTTTGTAAGTGTCTATATTGATGGGTTTTTCCCCTTTAGTTGATGAAACACTGCAAATGTGTATCGACAGTTTGATTTGCATTTTTAAGACTGGCTTGGTCCTGCTTGTTTTTTCCTTCTGAAAATTAATACCGCCTCTCCCTCATGCCTCACACAAGAATCTCATCGTCTGAGCTGAGAGGGAGGACTGGGTCCTTTGATCTAACCAGTATAATATATCTAGTGTTTGATGCATAGTATGATTATAGATGGATCACATCTCCACATGAAATGCAGGAAAAACAGTGCTAGTGCTTTTCTGAATTTGTTTTGAATACTTGAGAATCTGTCCCAAGACCTGTTAAAGTCAGGGGAGTAATTCCTCCTCCCTTTAGTACGAGCTGGGTTTGTTTCTCACAAACTGCATTGGGGATCCTTCTTTTTAGACTGTGAAATGCTTTTCTAATTGACACGAGAGCTGCTGTGTGAGGTGACACTGGGAAATCACTCAGCTCAAAGTAATTTCTGCAGTGGCCCCTGGCTTGCTGTGGTAGGGATCTTCCTCCATTCATTACCTCTGTTGTGTACATGGCAAATAAATCAGTGGCCCGTGTTTGCTACTGCTGACAAACTGAAGAGGTCACTGAGGTTACGCCTAAGGGACGTAGCAGCGTGTACCATGGCATGTCCCTGTGGCATTGTCCTCCGATCAGTGTGCCTGTCAAAATGTTTCATATTTTCCTTCTAGCTCACATGTTTATGTCTCCTTTCTTGGACAACGAGCACTACGGACAAGGATAATGCAAACACGGGTCTTGTTGGGAAGCTTCTGGAGAACAATTTGGACGAAAGGATTGGGAAACTCTCATGAGTTCAGAACAAGACTAATTTGGCTGGGGTAGTTCCTAATTAATTAAGCATACTCAGTATTTGAGTGCGTACAATACATAGTTTTGGTGTAGTTCAAGTTAAGTTTGAGGACCAGATACAAAGTTCATGCCTGGTTTTAGGTTTACCTGCTGGTAAGTAATCTGAAAATATAAATCAGTTTGAAGTAGGCTAATCTGTAGTCCTGGTTCTTTGTTTTCAAATGAAGTTCTTTAAGCAGTGCTCAAATGTAATAGGCTGTTGAATGTTGCTCACTGGATTTTTATGTGTTTGGTGCAATAAGATCAGCTGTAATCACTGCTGTTTTTGGAAGGAGAAAGCACTATTTCACCATTTTTATTTTTAAATTTTGATTTTTTTAATCATACTTTCTTTTTTTACAGCAGACCTCTCATCTGAAAGTCTGTAGGTAAGCTTTTAAAACTGCTCAGATTCAGACTTGTTTCAGCTCCAGCTTCTGTATTTGCTTCAGATAATGGCACACCAAAACAATGAAGAATGTAAGGCACATTCCCATGGGCGGTGAACCTAAATTGCAACATAGGAGTAATTAAATGTTTTTTTAATTAATTTTCTTTTTTTTTTTTTAACAATTCCTTAAATAGATACATTTTTTCCTCCTCATAAAAATTAAAAAAGCCAGAAAGCCAGTCTTCCTGAATAATACAGCAGTGCTTTTAAGTATGTTTTTGGAAAGGAGATAGAAATCAGGTTTGAAGTTCCAGTGGGTAACCTTAAACAGTAAGAGAAAGATAATTAACGTGATTGAAAATGGCTAAAAATGCCTTTCCTAAGAATGAAAAGGTCAGTGATACCCAGTTCTGCTAGAATCATTCATACTAAGCTACACAACCTACCAGCCCTTGTTGGTCCTGGTTGTTTAGGCTTCAAAAAAGAGATGGAAAGGGACAGAAGTTGACCAGTTATGTATTCAGAGTTTCATTCTTCCCTCCGCTTCCCCTTGAAGAATGCATATTTGTTGTCCTCCATGTTCTGTAATCTTTTAGCTGTACTTACGTAGTGTTGGGCTATTATTTCGTGTACTTAGAGGCACCATCTTCTTAACTTTTCCCTGCTGTTTCCGTTATCCGACTGGCTGTGGCCTTGTCTTGAGCACTGGATTATTGTCAAGGATACCGTTTTTTTTATTGTCTTTATTCTATCTTTTCCTGTGTCCCTAGGGAGCAGGAAAATAAGCTGCAAAAGCAAATGTTCGTTATTATTAATAGTGACAGCCCACCAAAATTCCATATCAGTGTATCCAGTGTAGCCTGTAGAAATACTGACTCAGCCACAGGTTAAGGATTTATTTAGTCCAAGTCAGTGGACTAGGGGAGGACTTGTGCTGTCCTTAAGCTGTTTCTAGCATAAAACTCATAAACTCAGTCCCCCTTTGCTCTCTGTTCTGGAGTTACAGTGTAACTTCGAATGGAGTCACCTCTGCTGGAGTTGTTGTAATAGGCAATTCACTGTAATGAAAGAACTTTTTGGTAGCCATTCACAGCCAAAAATTGGTTGATTTTGGCTTTCTGAAGCAGCCTAGGGAAGCCAGGTGGCAAGTGAAGAATAATATTCCCTATGAAAAATCTTGTTTTCATCACTGCTGAAATGTTTTGTGCCGCTTCGCTTCTCGTACAACTTTACTGTGTAGGAGTTATAAGAATGCACGATGTAAAACTTAACTTTGGTGGCAGAAATTACTTATTAAATATGGAATAAAAATTAAACAAACGAAATGTCAGTGTAAAATTGCCTATGCTTTGCTGAGAGTACAAATCCGGGCTATGAGCTTTTGGTCTTGTTTCTTTTTCTCTTCTCCACAGTGTACTGTTCCTCCTGGTAGCAGCAGTGTGCCTTCCTTTATGTGACACACAGGTGAGCTCTGCTTTGCAAAGCAGCTGTAGTTAGACCTTGATGTTTGACATCTTGTTAGCATATGAGGGATGCAGCTTTTACTTGTAAGCTAGGGTGGGATTCCTGCGAGGAAATTGTAAATGTTGCCTGTTGCTGTATTGTAGTCTTGCTGGGTTTAACGTGTTTGCACCATGGTAAAACCTCACAGCAGTGAGGACATACAGCTTCAGTGAAGGTGGTGGCTGGGAAACCGTGATTTAACTTCTTATAGGGCTTAGAACAAATCACTTAGGTTTGAATTAATTGCACATACTTTCAGGAGGTTCCTAATTTAGCTTTGTGATCACACTACACGCTTTCTGTAGCTACTAAAGAGAGAAAGGAGGTACCTCCAGAGAGTGGTCAGTCCAGCAAAGATCTGGTCCTTGGAGGTACTTTTCTCTTTTGGAGACTTAGAAAGGCTGCTTCCTTGTTTTGGATACTTTAGTTAGTATCTGAAGTCAGGTGGGATGAATCTGGGAACTTGTCTGGATGCAGCTGATCAAATGCAGTCATCAGAAGTGTTGCATCTGCACTAATTCCCTTCATAGCCCGTGGGGCAGAGCAGGAACTTCTGGTGTATCATTCATCGCCCCTGAAAGCAGACGTCTAAAATATGCCAGGAGACAAGGCAAAAACCTTAGTGATATTCCTCTGGTTCTCTTGCCCCTCCATGACTGTCAATACAAGATTAAACAGAATGGGGTCCATATTCTCAGGTGGTTTAAAATGGTGTATGTGTCTGAAAGAAATAGAGCTATCCATGCCAAGACTATTTCAGAGCCTGAGTTTAGTTGTCTTCTCTTCCTTTGTAGCATAGCTCCCACTAGCTGTACTTGCTTTGTGACGCTACCTGCAAGGAAATAGCAATATGTATGTTTACATGAATGTGCTTTGATTTATGTAGATGTTCTTTATTGCAGTTTGATCCAAACGGTTATTTGTGGGCTCTCATTCACTTGATCTGTGTCGGTAAGTCATTTTCTTTTGGAAAAAGAATTAGGAAGAGTAAATGTGTTGGAGAAAACAGCTTTACTGTGAAGTTAGTGTTATTTAAGGTTCCTGATGTAAGAAACGTAGAAAGAATGAAGAAGCTTAGTAAATATAAGAAAGTGAATTCCTTTTATAGCGTTCACGTTGAAAACAACAACAGAATAAACTAGATATTGCAGTCAGTTAACAGTGGATGAGAAAATGCGCATACAATTTTAGTCAGCACTAAGCTTTTCTAGGAGTTTTTGATGGTCACCTGCTGAGACACTGCTTTCTGAGGGGAGAAGAAACATGAGAAAACCCAAGCAATAACTTGTAGTTGGAGCTTTGTTGCACACACTGATTTTATTTAAAAACTGACAGAAATATTCTAAAATATCATGGAATATGCTCCCAGCACAAGGATGTTGAAATATTGGCAGTTTTTATGCAATCATATGCATTTTTAAAAAATTTTAACAATGAGTTGCATAACCTGTCAGATTTTCTTATGTCTTTTTCAGACTAAACATTGATTTGGATAAATCCTAGTTCTTCCATGAAAAACTAGAAACAGTGAGACCCAGAAAATCTGAAGAAAACAAGAGTAATAATTTTTAACGAGGAGATTTTTGTCTTTTGGAGCATTAGGCTGGATAATAAGGGACTTGTATTTGGTTCTTAGCTGTCCTGTAGACTTAATGAGTGACTCATTCATATGTTAAGTCTTGTCTGCAAATTAGGGATGATTCCTTCTTTATTTTGTCTATTCATACTGTAAAATTTTCAGGGCAGAGGTTATGTGGTTATGTATATTTGTGTCTAGGGAGGTCTAGAGATCCCATTCTAAAATGTTGTTAACACACAAAGATGAAATAGTATAACTTTTTATTATTTAGGAAATATTATATGTTAAACATTTGCTCATTTGGAGAAAAAAAAAAGCTAAGGATTTTTCACTTCAAATACTTGTTTGCTGTAAGGAATGATGTTATTGCTTTCTGAAAGCCAAGAGGTCTCATTTGCAAAGCACTGCTAGGCCATGGAGATGGAAAGCTGCTTAGAGTCTTCAGGAGGCCTCTTCTGTGTGCTTGAAACGTGTAGGAAGTGCCAGCATAATGTTTATGCTCAAAATGTAGCTTCTTTCCATTTCTCTTGTTTTTGGGAGAAAGTTGTCGATATGACAGTTGGGATTTTTTTGTGTGATTAGATTTCTTGTCAACTAACACAGAATAAAGATGCTACAAGAAAGGACAAACGGACGAACTAACTTATCGCACAGTTAATCAAGACAGACCATTAAAGAAAGGATGCATTCTACCCTTCAGCTTGTCCAACGGAGGCAGAACTGAGGACATCTATTATATAGTGTCCTACTGGATTTGCTTTTTGTATTCTGGTTTTCTTTGTGAATCCCCAAAGCCTTGAAGAAAGGGTCTGGAACAATACAGTTTCAGGCTCTATTTTTTCTTCCTTGAGTGCTTAAAGCTTTTCCCAGAGTAGAAATGGGAGCTAACCAAGAGGTGGGTAGGTCAAGAATGTAAAGCACCTAGAGACACTCAAGCTGAGAGAACTCTAAACAGGAGAGACAGCTCAGAGCCAACAGCTATGGGGGTCTACGTAGATGAACACATCACAGAAGTTACCCAAAAAGTGGGGTGGGCTGAAGAACCCATTCTGTGACATTTTTCTGAATGTACTTACACGCACATGTACACACACCTTAGTAGTTGTCGTGAGCTTTGAGTTGTCTTTTCTTCAGGAGGACTAGCAGAAACAGATAGCATACAGTACTCTGAGATGATAACACTTTGAAAACCATTAATCTGAAGCAGTAGGTTCATTTTACTCGTGGTTTAGGCATCCTTTGTACCATGTTGCTAAACTGTAATTCAGAAGAGTTTCACGTCTGCCGGTACCATGGCCAAACAAGCTGTAGTTTGTCCAAATGATTACATGTTGCGGCAATTACACATGTCGTTTCAATTACACATGTCGTTTCAATTACAGGGGCTTACAAAGCATTTCACAAGTTACGGAAACCTAGCTCTTTAAGGTAATGTGTTTTCATGTTCTTTTAAAAAGAAAGAGATTGCTATCAAAGAGGGTTAGAGACACATCTGTGTAGCAGTCAGGTAAACTGTAGGGATCTCTGCATTATCAGTGTGAGCTGGGCCACTTGGTTAATCATTAATGACTTCTCTTGCAAGGGGAGCCTGACTTACTGTTGATAACAACAGCATGTGGTTATTGATACTTATACTGGGAACTTGAACACTGAATTAGTTTTAAACAGTGTGTTGTCAAAGGGTGATGACTCTGTCCTGGAAAACGAACCCCTAGTTACTGGCGGAGGTATTAAGAGGAAATGTTAGTTTGTGTTAGCCTTGACAGCTGCGTGGTTTGAATCTGTCAGTATCTCCCTTTGCGACAGTCTCAAAAGTGTTTAGCACCTGGTGGCTTGCCGCGGGACTGGAATGGCTGAGTACCTTAAAAACCTTGACACCTTGCACTAATCCCATGTGCTTGTTAGAACTTCAGCCAGACAACAGTTGTTTTGAAATCAGGTGGCATTACATGTTCACAGTGTCTATAGTCTGCAGTCGTCTGTATGGATGGAGATGGATATGTTGCCACTGCATGTTGTGTAGATGTACATAATACGTGTGTGTATAGAATATGGATAAGCTTGTTTATTTCAAAACCATTTTCTGTCTCCGTTTAAAGAGTCTAAATTTTAGTCAGTCTCACTTTATTTTCACTTTAAATGAGACTTCCACTGACATAATAACAACAGAAATAACGTGCAAATGATGTGTAAATTAATATGCTGATTAATATATTGATATTATTATAATATTAATAGATTATTGTTATAATGTATATAATGTAATGTTAGTATTACCTAATTATAACATTGTGTCATATATAATATTATGTAATACTACAATGTTATAATACTATTTAATATACTGATTGCTTATACCAGATGAACTTCATTAGTAAAAGAACACCTTTTTTTCTTTCCCTCTTCTCCCAGTGATCTGGACCAACAGTACATCAACTATGTATTCAGGTAAAATGAATAAGCCTTTGATACACCATAGCTGGTTTTATGTGGTATATGTTTTCATTTTCAACCGTGGGTAGTTTAGGAAACTCATAGCTACCACTACTTAAATGTATTTATTTAGCAGGACATTCATTGAAAGAACAGTGCTAAGCTGAATGACTTAGCAGCTACATTTTTTTGGCTCTGGTTATGGGTAGACATGCCAATATACACCTAGGGAGGTAACGAGGTGTTAATTACAAATTTTTTAATCACCATGTGCACAAGTGATCTATCATTTCCAGAAATAATATTTACAGAGTAACTCCCTGGCAATACCCACTTCAGAAAATAAAACTTGTACAAAACTGCCAGAAGGGGAGGTAGTGATTACAGAAGTATGATGTGCAAAGAACATGAGCAGTAACTGATTGTTCAGAGTGCAGTTAGTGGGATTGACTAATTCAGACTTTCAGTTGTTTGTCTGATTTGGAGATATAAAAGTGGCTTGTTATTCTGTGGTTAGTGAGAGAGCCTTAGTCACTGACCAGATTCCCCTGCATTTTTTTATTGAAAAAAAAGGTCAGTCCTTTCCTCAAAGAGCTGTATAAGCCAGAACATTCGGTGTGCATAGCCTCTGCTAGATTTTTGTGAGGCTGTATTTGAAGTAAGGCATATAGAGACTTTACTAGATTATCCTCTATGTTTAATCATATCTTGTATATATTGACCTCTTTTCTTGGAATGGTAGCTAAAGTTGTATGGTAACACTAAGTTCTAAGAAAGGATAGTCGAAAGGAATGAAAGAGAGAAGAGAAGTTAGAAATAAGAATAACAAAAGTGAAGTTGGGCTTGTCCATTTGATTAGGTGGATGTGTGCTCTTTTCTGACTGCATTAAAGATCCTCGATAGGAAGACATCAGGGGCACTGGTGTGGGACAGTTACTTCACTTCAATTCCCATTTATCTTGTGAGCATCATCAACATGATAATACTGTGTATCTGTTTCTATCTTAGGTCAATCAGCTCTCCTATTTCGATAAATAAGTAATGCAGGCCTCTGACTTTGAGTATGATTCCAGTGTCTATTCACTGTGGTCCCATGCATTAACAATATCTGAATATCAGTTTTCTTGAAATAGGCTCTTGTTTAAATCAGTTGTTGTTTTCCATCTACTGTGAAGTGCAAAGCAAATCAATTTTACTGAAAGAAGGTAGTTGTGTTTATTGAAACTGTTTTGAAGAATTAGTCATGTAACTTGCAAATATGCTGCTATGTGCAGAAATAATCCATGAAGTCTTGAATAAGCTGTAGCTAGTTGTTTGTGTTGAAGGGAGAACATGAAACAAGCAGTAAAGTCAATTGACTTTTCATTTTGCACCTGCCTGACTGTGGCTCCCAGTTGTCTTTTTAGCTGAAAAATGCATCTGGGCCTGAACCTTTAGATTCAGATTGTGGCTGAAGGTCTTAATTTTACTGCTTTGATTGAGAAGTCAGGGCTGGGTTCCTGCTGTATTAGTTGATGGTATCCTTTGAAGTCTGTGAAGTTGTGTCCAGCAGAGAGCAGGAGTTCCACATTACATGGAAAGCATGATTATTTATTTAGAGGCTTTTGAAAGGGAGAAACTTCTCATAGTGGTGTAGTGGTATGTATTTCAAAACTGTTCTTTTTTTTTAAAAAAAACCAACAATGGAATTGTGCAAATTGGAAGATGGCTTTTTTAGCATGTGCTTAAAAAAACAAAAACGTGTCATCAAAACTTGCAAAGACTTTCATAATTAAGGGGCTTACAGGTCAGTGTAGCTTGTGAGAGATAGTGCAAAGCAATTGTTGGAAAACAGGTGACTTAAGCATCCAGTCTTTCTACCTCTTTTATTTGTTTGGCTTGGGTCTGGGGATATCTATATGACTAGGTATCTATATATGTATGTATGTATTTCTGTGTATTAGAGAAGCTTGTGGTCCGTAGCATTTGAACCTCATCTTGTCTAGGGAAAACAAACAGTACCATGGCAATGGGAGAAGTGATGTCTGATTTCTTTTAGAGTAATAGCTGATGATGTTTGAAAGGGTGTGAAATTTGGCAGAAGCTCTCTCCTTGCTTGTGACCTCCATGATGTGCAACTGCCGTGAAGGTCCTCCAGTGTCTAATGGAGATGAAATTTTTCCGCTGCAGAAGGCACAGGCACGGTTTGTCTCTTCGTAGAGACCTTTGCACCTGTTGTTATCTTGGAGGTCACTGCCACTTCCCAAATTTCGATGAAGCTGGTCAGCGTGTTTGAGAGCTATGTAGAGCTATGTATGTATGTGTACACACAGCTTTATTGCACAAGCTTAATTTCTGTAGAAAACAGTCAAAAGTATTTTTAAATCACACAGAGTATTTTTAAATCACACTGGGTAGAAGGCATTTTACTCTGAACATTCTCTGAATGAGCACTAACTCTTCACGTGCACTTCTGGGTCAGAATTACTGTAAACGTGTGTGTATCTCTGTCAGAGGGTGCCCAGCAGTACATTTTGTGATTTAACAGGTATTAAGGTACATGCTGCTTCCTCTGCTCGGGGCTTCTCGAGGACTGTTTCGGCTGTGACAGGATCCCAGTTCCACCTCCAGAACAGGACAGCTGAATGTGTACCGGTGGTCTTGTCTGTATGAGCACAATTCTATGGCTCTATGCCTTATGAAGGAACTTGCTAGTGTGGTATCAGTGCAATGTTCTCCATTTAGCACTATTATCAATAGGCCTTTATAACTCCTGATTTCTAACCTAGATCAGACAGCTGACGTGCGGCTGTGGGGGGAAAAGAAAGCAGCTGTGTGGGCACAGCCAGATAGTGTATAGAATCACAGAATCATTTAGGTTGGAAAAGACCCTTAAAATCCTGGAGTCCAACTGTAAATGTAACACTGCCAAGTCCACCACTGAATCATGTCCCTAAGCACCACGTCTACGCTTCTTTTAAATACCTCTAGGGATGGTGACTCAACCACTTCCCTGGGTAGCCTGTTGCAATGCTTGATAACCCTTTTGGTGAAGAATTTTTTCCTAATATATAGGAAAAAGTGTTTTTGTTCAGTATGAAAGCAGAATTGTACTCTTGAGCGTAGAGACTGCCTAGATAGAGCAGAGTAAAAGTTCTGCCCCAAGCTACTGGATGCTGGAATGTACCAATATGTTAGATGAAAAAAAATACATCTTTAGATTAAAAAGAAACATTAACTGTATTGGCTCTGTTGGACACTTCCAGAGGTGCAGCTGAAATTAGCAGTCTCCTAACATGTGCTGTCCCTACATGCCGTGCACTCTTCCTTCTTTTAAAATCTGGAACAGTTTGGGAGGGGAGAATGTATTAAGCAAATGTACATGAACAAGAACTTTCCAGAACCAAACAGATCTGAAGAAATATTTGCTGATGTTGAAAGTGTGGCATTCTTCTCACTTCATCGCTTACAGCATGATTATTCAGTGACTTTTAAAAAAGGAGCCAGGCCGGGAACAAGTGTAGGAGGTAAAGCAGAGCTGTGCTATGCAGAGAAGGGAGGGGTGATGTTGCTTCTCAGTGCCCAGCCCCGTCCTGTTCATCCATCTCCCTTGTGTTTAAGCACGTGGGGCAGGGAGGGGGAGGAAGAGAAGAGGGCGGATGTACTTCCAAGAACCTCCCTCTAATCCTCCAGTCTTGTTCCCACCACCTTTTTTTTTACTGCGGTATTGTATTTCCCCGCACTCTGAATTCTGAGTTAGTGTCCTACTTCCTAGCGATTTTTCCAGTAATCCTGCAATTTCTTTTATTCCTTTCAAGTTCCTCACTGTTTATGAAGGAGGGAGCGAAATTTCTCCCCCCCCAGCTAGCTGGCAAGGGGTAGTGTGTGCATAGGGTAGTAATGTCTACCTGGCATGCTGTGGGATACATAACGTGTCTTAGAAGTGGGTCACGTCTCATCTTGGGCTTTCTCGTATGCTGAGGCAGGTAGAGATATGTTACTTCTTGCGGAGAACCTGGAAGAAAGTTTCAGTAGATCCCAGTATCTGTCACTGTCTGGTATTTGTTCACAAAGATGTGACAGATAGCGTAGCAGTCAATGGTGAGGAGAAAACAAAGAGCTGGAGAGTTTCAAATGGTGAATAAATGGCTCTGATAAAGGTGTGAGTAAAGGCTCTACTCTGTGCAGCTAAACTACATCTGGCTTCTGGAAGAGCTGGTAATCTGTCACTTCTGTGAATTAAAAAAGCTGCAGTAGATTTTCTGCAATCGGAGAGGGCAGCTTGGCAGCCATAAATTGCTGTTCTTGCTGACAAAACCGCTTTTTAGCCAGAAGGAAAACCATGGGTGACCCAGCCCTCAGTATTGAGTACAGGAGAAAGAGAGGAGCAGAGAAGTCCGGTACAGGGATTTTGGTTTTGCTGCAGCCTGATGTTCAGGCTGTCCTGCTGGAAACCTCTGAATCCGTCATCTGGTTTTACAGACACATCGTGTCTTTTCTTCTGGTGTTTTGTTCAGAGCAGAGTTACAGTACAGCTTTAATGCCATCTAACCCATTTGCCGTAACCTGCCCCGCACTTCACAAAGGTTTTGTTTTCCTTCTATGTTTTCTTTGGATCGAGGCTTGGGATGCCTGGTAGGGTTATCAGTTCCTCTTGGTTGCAGAAGGAAGTTTCTCTCTGAGCATTTCCCAATCTCACTGTTTTTTTGTTTAAAAATTAATAATGGAAAAAGCAAAAGTGGAGAAACATGGCTTAGTCATAATTCTCATCACTGTTGATATGCTTTCATTTGCCCTGCCAGTCTCCTGTTTCTCTGTTATTCAGTCAAAAGCAATAGGCCTTTGCTTCCCTTTCTCTCTTTACCAGGAAAATGAGGAATTGGTCTTGTTTATTGTGAATTCCTCTTGGCATCCCGCATGGGCAGAGCGCGCGTGCGTGGGGACGAGGGGCGGGGCAATGCATACTGGAAGTGATCTGCTTTGCTTTGTTTGATATCTTTATGACAACCACATCTTCTAAAAACATGTATAAATACTGACAATGCAAACATACTGTACCAGCTGAAGCCTTTCAAAGACGTTGCATAAAACATTAAGCCTAAAATGCCCACCTGCCTGTCACTCATCAACCATCTCCTTCTTCAGCCCATTGTCTTCCGTGGCCGATTTCAGTGACGAGCTTCCCCCGAGGCTTCCTTGGCCACGGGATTACCACGCTCTTTGCAGCTCTTTTTGCTACTGGTGCCTCTGCAAGTGATGCTGGGATTCACCGAAGCGCAGGCCACCACGCGCAGTAGCCTGGTCACGTAGAGAACTGGGACCAGCTGAGAGCGAGCAGGCTTGGAAGCAGTGACTGTGTTGGTGCTAGAAGAGGGAGTTGGTCTGGTATAAGCACCACGTGGCTGATGCTGTGCTGCTGCAGGTGCTAGAGGTAGCTCATTCACAGCGAGGTCAGTTTTCTAGCTGTAACCTTGTGTGTTGGGAACCCCTTCCAGCTGTTTCTCTGCCTTAACTTTTCATTGCACTGCACTGCACTGCCATTACTGGGCCTAGTGAACTGTAAAAATTGCTGGTAATTAGCCAGGGAAAGTTGCCCAGCTTTAGCATTCGTAACATTAATGAATATCTTTTTACCTTGTAAATGCAGTGCTTGCTGCTTATTGAGAAGCAGCCCCTCTAGATACTCTTTCCTTCTTGTCCCTCTTGTCCTTTGAGTTCGTCATGGATGTGTGTTGTTGGTAACTGGAGGAAGCTGTAGCTCTGCTTTGGGGACACGCATGCTGCTTCTGTCTTACAGTGCCCCAGAAGATGTTTCTGTAGCCTTGTAACCTTAGAAGCAACACGGAATGAACAAAATCGGGAAGAAAAATCAAAATTTACCATAAGAATCAGTAGCACTGAAAAAGGCTGTGTACGGCCTGTACCGCGAACTCAGAGCATGAAGTCTTTGTAAGGCCTCAGAAATCTTAAGGGATACTCCGGGTAAAGAACTATTTACAGCTGATTTTCTTGTTCACGTGCATCTTTCTGAAGAGTGCATCATTTGGGCTGGTACTTGGTTTTACTTACGTGCATTTTTTTAAAACTTGTTTAATTGCAGCATTTGTTGTTTCTCTAACTGACATTTTGGGCATGAATGTGCAGTGCATGCACAATCACACACATAAGGCTATATTTGACTCATATGCAATATATGTACATCCATATAAAGCAGACATCTGTGTGCACACAGCTAAAATTTATTCTTGGACAGAGAGACACTCAAGTCTAGACACAAGTGCAGTTCTCTGTGGATTTTGTCTCAGTGGTGTCAGCAGCTGCCTGAACAGCAGGTCTGTTGAAAGGGGCTTGGGGTTGACAGTGAATGCTGAAATCTGCGTGAGGCAGTAGTGCATGCTCATGGCAAATTAAGGCAAACTGTGTGTTGGGCTACATTAGAAGGGCCGTGGCCATCAGATCGAGAGAAGTTGTTATGAGCATTGCTGAGGCTGCAGCTGGATTACTCTACTCAATTTGGGGCCACCCAGTTCGAGAAAGATGCTGAGAAATTAAGATCTAGCAGAGGGTTACTGACATTGTTAGGGACCTAGAGCGCATGGCCTACTGCAAGGAGAATTTGAAGGAGCTATTCCTGTTGACACTGGCAAAGTGGAGACCAAGGTGCAACCTGACAACTGCCTACGCCTTCTTGAAAGGGAGTTACAAAGATGACAGAGCCAAACTTCTAAGGAGTGACAGATCGTATAACATGGAGCAACAACCATAAATTGCAGCTTTGGTGGTTTAAAAATGGAACATCAGGAAAAACTTCTTCACTAGGAGGGCAGAGTGGCCCTGGGACAAGTTACCCACATAAGTGTGGAATCTCCATGCTGGGAGGTTTTTGAGACCTGGCTTTTTGAGACAGAGCCACAGAGGACATGGTCAAATAAATACTGGTGATAGTCCTGCTTCAGGTGAGAGGTTGCATTAGGCGACCCCAGAGATTCCTTCCCAACCAAGTTGGTTTTTTTTTTCTAATTGATACTTATGCCTCAGTTATTCTACTTAACTGGAATAAGTTTCAGCATGAAAAAACAAACACAAAGTTGTCAATTTATAATGTTCAGGCAATGTCATAAATTCTGTGATATACAATTAATCTTTTTTTTATTTTTTAGTGTGGTGCTGTTGGCCTCTGCATCCCATCCAGCAGGTAAAGTGGATTGAGTTGTTCCTTTGTTAGGCTTCCATATTGTGTTTCCTTTCCATGCATGTTTTGGAGGCCAAAACCTATAGGATTTTGGCGCTGGAATTCAACAGGAATATGACCAATAATGATATCCTGTAGGAAGAGGAGAGGAGGGTATATAACACTGTGTAATTTACATGATATTTACTAATACCTTTCTTAGGTTCCCTTTGCAAAGAAGCAGCATGGGACAGACAAGAAAGAACAGCTTTTGAGGTGGTGCATGATAAAGAACAAGAATTTCCTAGGTGAACATGTCCTCTCCAGTGTCCCAGCAGTCCACATAGAACTGAGTTTCCTTCTCTGCATTGCCCTCAGTGCTATGCAGAGGTTTCATTTTGCTGCTTCTGTAAGATGTATCCCATCGCTTCAGCCCATGGCAGGATTTGAAGTGGCAAAAGATCAAAGACTAAAAATTGAGAAATCGAATAGTTGGTGGTGGCTAATACTCCTATCATACCGGTGTTTTAATAGTTAGAAAGATAAAGGTTGCCTGTTGCTTTCACTAGACATTTGCTCAGTCAGAAAAACAAAGGAAGAACCATTTCAGTAAACAGAAATTTCCCCTTTTGCCTGGTGGTGCATATTGTGTATATAGCGTTCCTCCACTAGGATAGACAGGCACGTTAAGCAAAATAGTCCTGCATTTCAAAAAGTGAAAGATGGACCTACCTCTGAATCTGTAGAGGCTTAAGCCTGGAGAAATCCTGGGAATTGTTGCTACCAAGAGCAATGAGGGCCCATGTTCCTGGAAATGCAAGTACTCAAGAGCTCTGCTTGGATCTGGGAGAACTTTTTTAAACCTCTGAACTTGTTCTGTGTGACAGAGTTCAAATGCTAGAGGGGGAAGCAGCCAACTTATGGCTGTGTTTCCTGTTGCTTCACTGGGAATGATCACGAGCTCTGTAATTAAAGAAGTAGATACGGTGCATGTCTCTCCACTGGAAACTCTTGCTTAAGCAGAATCTTCTGTATACTAGTAAAGAATACTCTTACATATTTCTTTCTCCTTTTTCAACCAAAGGCAGGAGCTGGCCAGAAGCAAGGTCAGAGAGAAATCATTAAACATACTAGAAATGTGGAAGGCATGATAAATGAAAAGTCAGCCAGCTGTAAAGGCTCAAAGGAATGTTAAACTAGTAACGTTCGTGTAATTGCTGTTCCCTTGCTTGTAACAGTGGGTAATTTTTTTTTTCCCCTGTGTTCCACTGAGTATGTTGCTTTGTCCCTCAGGTGATCTCTTCAGTGCCTTGGACTTTCCATTCCTATACTTCTACAGGTTTCATAGCAGCTGCTGCGCCAGGTAACCTTTCTGTAACAGGACGTGTGAATGTTTTCAAACTAAGAGATCCTGTTGACTTTCAGCCTTGACTCGGTTAAAAATTGTGGAGCATGCAAAACCTTGCGTTATACTAGTTTCTGCTGGCATAAGCCAGGAAAACTGCAGAGAATATGTATCTGTGCATATCTCTGGATGTGCATTTGAAGGCGTGAGATTCAAATGTGCTGTAAGTATACGTGTTTATATGAGTTAGTACATTCTGAGAAGGAGGTTTCCCAGTCACCAGTAAAATAATTTTTACCTAATGTAGCAAAGCTTTGATAAATAGCATCTCTCAAATGCTTCTCAAGTTGGATTAGCCCTTGTAAAACTTGCTGTTTGCAGTGATTACGAAGCATTAGTGTTCAGCGGTATATGGGTGTACATGGATTTATTTGCCTGTACATCTTGTTATTTGGCAGAATACTTTTTTTGTGTAAAAGGAAAAAGCTTTAACAAGTGTTCCTTTATTTTGAGTAGCAAAAGTTCACTGGCCAGTAGTGTAATTCTCACGGGACAATGTAAGTGTGTTTTCTATAGGTCTTCATTATTGCAAAAAAAAATTATTGCTTTCTTCCCTGCAGTCTTTTGCCAAATGGAATTATTTTCTTTTTAGAAGGGAAAAAATATTTTCATGCTAACCGATGGCAAAAATATTTCCTGATTGTTAGAGATTTTTGTAATTGTATCTGGATTTTCCATTAAAAGGGGATATTAAAAATTATCGTTAAATAATTTCCCTATTTAGATAGTTTTTTGGTGCTCAAGTGGCTTTTTTTCAAGGGTGGACTATCCACACTACAAGTAACTTGCAATTAGCTATTAATGAATAACTTGCTTCACGGCAGGTAGGTGAAATCTATTTCTTCTTGAAGGCAAGGTCTAACTGCAGGCACTAATGGGTATCTGTCTAGCCCATATACTCTTCTCTTTCGCTTCATTAGAATTTTACCACTGTTGTAGCCTCCCACTTCTGTTTCCATTGCCCCAGCTTCAGTACATGTATAGTAGATAGCGCTATACACTACAGCAAGTGGAAATGAATAGTTAGATGGAGAAACAAGCATCTCAGTTGGTCTCCTACATCTTGTAATCTAGTGTCTTTGTAGACTTAAAGGATTTAGAGGAAAACCTGTGTAATGTAAAGTAAGGGTAACTGATGCAGCTAAATCTACTACCTGTGCAGAATGTCTGAAGCATTAGTAGTAAGGTGCGAAGTGCTCCATTAATGAAATAAATCGGTGTTAATTGTGACATCAGTATTTCAGGTATATATAATTAGCCGTTCCAATTTTTATCTCTGAATTACACTAAACAGCTGCGAATCACTCTGCCTAAAAGCCCTTCTCAGCAGGGCAGAAGATGTGGAACAAACTTAAGCCAGCTGCTGGACTTTCAAAAGTTTAGGCAGTGCTGCTTCATCGAACTCACTGATTTCTGAGAGCAGAATGCTCCACTGTTCAGCTCTTCATCCTCTGCAACAGGGAGCTGAGTTTGGGCCTGTCTTTTATCATCAAAGCAGCGTCTGCTTTCTTGGCTCCAGGCGCAGCAGGCAGTCCTCTGGGGTCTCGTGCTATGGCTCCGTGTAAGAAACCCTAGTACCTCCTGCTGCTGGCCGGGTATCTTACCCTATTGTTTGGTGTGTCAAAAACACCTGTACTGACATGTGGCTGAGATGCAGCTGTGCCACACGTACTGAGCAGGGAGCAGCACTTGGCTGAGGTGCTGGAGCCCAGTGCGGAACTTCTGACCTGGGGAGCCACCATCTTCCACCCTTCCTGCTATTGCAGAGAGAGCACCGACTGCATTGCATCAGTATCCGGAGCAGCACACCTTCTTTGAATACCAGGGCACTTTCTGCCTCACCACCTGTGTGCTGTGTTGATCCCATCTCCTTTCCCATGCAGCTTCCCACAGTACTTTGTAATCTCTTATGCCTCTCAGCTGGCCACACAGTCACTTGTGCCTTGCATATTTTGAAGTCCTTTTCTATTCCCTGCTTGCTGGTTTACACTATTTCACTGGTTCACAACCAGTGGGTTGTAAGGATGCCACAAATGAAACAAGAGCCAGAGCTCATAAGCTCTGTGAGGTGCAGTGAGATGTGGAACAGAGTTTCATTAAGAGTAGTCTTGGCTACAGGAGCACTGGGGACTACTGTCCTACATGACTTGAGAATCAAAATTAATTTAATCGTCAGCAAGAACTTTGGATTATTCTGTTCCCAGCACTACTGAGTCATCTGTCTATTTGTTATACAGTAGAGATGTATTTGACTTCCTAATTGGAATTTAGGCTTCATGAAGTTTAAACAGCTTGAAAGCTTCAGGCAGAAACTTTCCGGTGGTTATTTTTTTCAGTTCAAGGCTCTGTGGAGGTTGAAGCGAGTCAATTGCCAAACATGTGTGGCTCCGGTTGAAATTAGCATTTCCTTTATTCAGAGTCATTTCAATGCCTGAAGTTAATATTTCACCTCATGTTTCCAATAATCTCTACTTTTCTGATTATGCAAGTGCATTAGAGACCAGCCATAAGAGCGTCAGACTTACTTTACTCAGACTCTAGTCACTGACTGAACAAAACCCAAGACGTACTGGACACAATGTAAGTTCTTTGTCCACCAGCTTGCTTTCTCCAAATGGGATTAACACTGCTTGAAGGGTGACTGCTCAGTTCTGCATTAGGAAAACCAAGATGCCTGTAGGAGGTTGCTTAGTTGAAATTAAAAGACTTTGTTAACAAGCTTTCCCCATCCCTTGCAGTGCACTGTTGGGATTCTTTCTGATGTTGCACACAGTGAAGCTAAAAAGCAGCACAACCTCAGGGCAATATGCAGCATGGAGTTTCCTTGCAAAGGTAAGAGAAAGACTGTCACAGGAACACAGTGGATCTGTGCTTCTCCCAAGAGAACTGAGGAATTTCTGCATCTCTGCTTTACCTTGCTATCCCTGTTTGACACTCCTAGGGCGTGTGTCTGCAACCTGCATGTAGAGTTGAGGCGACAAATATCAGGTGCACAATAAGGCAGGATCGTTAGCTGAGATGAAATACTTTATATAGACGGAGTTTAATGGAGCTGGGCTGATTACTGCAGTTAAGGATTTGGCCTACTGAATGCCAGTAATACAAATCCCTACTTTCCAAAGGTGTTTTGGAGAACACTCCTCCTTCTGAGAGTGTGCACCAGCCGTTGTTTCCAGTGTGACTTTCCAGAGCCAAGAGTTAAAACTGGTTCCCCGAAGTTCAGTACCAGAACTCCCACTGCTGTCATTGCAGGGGAGAGTGGTGGATGTTGTTTGCCTTGACATTAACAAGGCTTTTGACAGTATCTCCCACAATGTTCTTATATCTGAATTAGACTGTTACAGTCTGGATGGGAAGTCAATTAGCTGGGTAAAAAAATGGCTGGATGATCAGGCTCAGAAGGTAGAGGTTAATGATTCCTACTCTAACTGGAGACTTGTGACAACTAGGGTAGCACAGGGTTTGTCCTGGGACCCGTCCTGTTGAACGTCTTTATTGAAGAATCAGAGGTGATGCAGTGCACTTGTGTTTGCACAGGACGCTGAACTGGGAGGATCTGTCAAGAACGGTGAAGGACAGGGTTGCTCCCCTAGAGGGACCTGGACAGGCTGGAGGAATGGCCCAACAGGAAGCTTACAAAATTCAGCAAGGACAGATGTGAAGCCCTGAACATGAGAAAGAAGAGCCTCTGGCAATGATGCAGGCTGGGGACTGGATGGCTGGGAAGCAGCTCTACAGAAAAGGACCCGGGGATTTTGGTACACAGCAAGCTGGACGTGAGCCAGTAGTGTGCTCTGGCAGCTAAGGCAGCCAAAAGTATCCTGGGTTGTACTAACAGTAGCACAGGCAGCAAATTCATGGAAGTGATCATGGCCCTCTGCTCTGCACTTGTTAGACCACATCTGGAATGAGGAGCCTTGTAGACACCTCAGTACAGGGAATACATTGATAAACTGGAGCAAATTCGACCGAGGGCTGTCAGGGAAAGTCAGGGGGCTGGAGCACTTGCTTTGCAAGGAGCAGCTGCCAGCCCAGGCTTGTTCAGCCTGGAGACGAGACGGCTTTGGGAGCACCTAACGAACGGCAGCCACCCAGTAGCTATGGAGAAGTTTAAGCAGAGAGATCCAAGCTCTTCACAGCGGTGCATGGTAGGGGAGCAGGGTGAAAGATAATGAGTGTAAGTTGAGACAAGAGAGGTTTGTACAGGGTATAAGGAAAAAGTTTTTCACCCCGAGGACAGGTCAGGCAGGGGCACAGTTTGCCCAGGGAGGCTGTGCAGCCTCTGTCTTTGAAGGTTTTCAAGACTCAACTGGACAAAGACCTGAGAAACCTGGTGTGACCTGCTGAGGTCCATTCCTACTGGAATTATCCTATGATCTGTGGATCTAGGTCTGGCTGTACTTGACTGAAGTGATTAACAGCTCATTTGTTAAACTATGAGTGGTAAATGCAGTCAGAAGAGCTTGTCAAATTCCTTTTCTCTTGTTAGATTTTACTTAGTTTAGTTTCATCACTCTCAGCTAGGTCATTTGAAAACCACAGCCTTCCTATGTGGTTTGCGATCACAGCTTTCCTACTAGAGTGAATGAAGCTGTTACCTTACAAAAAAACAATAGACTTGCATAATATGCTTGTTTAGAAACTGTAGTCAAATGAGTCTTTGGTTTTTCTGGGGATAACAAGAAGGGAGTGATATGGCTCGTTTTGCAAGCTGTTTCACACTGTACAAGTCACATAGAGTTTCTCACCAGTTTGAATGCTTTCCAAACATTCTGACTGTGCGGATTTTAGTACCTTAGCTTTCTTCTTGCTGCTTGGTAGCAAGTCAACTGATCTAAAGCTTGCTCTTGTGTCTTTTTTTTTTAACACTCTGGGTTGGAGATGGGAATAGCTGGCTCTACTAGCAGGTATTGCAAATAAGCAGAAATGGTTCTACATGTGGTATTTATGACCTATCCGAAAAAAATGCAGGCAAAGATGTGTTGTGAAATATATTTTAAGCAGATTTGAGTCCTTCCCAGCTGAAGTGGATCAGAGCCACAAAGTCTGGACTGGATCAAAGTTTTCCCAAAGTTCAAGAGTTTCTAGATTTGTGGAGTTTTGGCCAACTCTAGACATAAATTGGACAAAGTTTGTTCTAGCCACTGTTGTCAATGAAATTATGTGCCTTTACGGCAACTAAAGATTTGTCCCTGTGTCACTATGATAGTTTAATCTGTTCTTCAACCTTAAAAGTCTGTGTTTGTTAATAAGCATGATTCAATTATCTTGCTTAGGAAGGTTTTTGTAACAGAGCAAATTAGTCTTTTTTCTGTTCTAGCTTCTAACCCAGTGCTCAAATTATATGTCTTGTCTTGAGTTCAAAGAGGGGAATAAGTAATAAGGACATGAGATCTGTCTGTAGCACTACTAATTTTATCAAAACTAGCAGTTTCCCCAATGTCTTTCTCCAATATTTTAAAACTTGCTATGAGAATGTTTTTAGGGCTTAGTCATATGCATCTGAGGCAGCATGATGAGCACGGAGGAACTGCTGCTCCAAGTGCTGTAGTGCAGCTGATTTTGGGGTAGAAGTGATTGCTTGAAAAATTCAGAAACACCGTACATCAGTTCTAGAACAGCGATCAAAAGAGGCTGTACAGACAGGCACGGATAGGCAGAAAGCAAGAGCTGACCTGGAGCTTGCCTACAAGGGTAGGGGCTGATCTACAAGCTCCTACAAGATTCTCACAAGGTGTCCTGTAACTAAGAGGAACCATAAATTTACATGTGGGGTAGTTAAGAAGGGTCTTATCTGTCTCATCGATAATGCTGCTTCCTGCAGGTGTTTGGAAGTGTTTAAAACTACATACTGATCCAGCCCAACACTGCCTGGGTATGAGGGCTGTCTCAGTCACATCCTAAGTCATCATAGGTGCAGAAAAGCAGCTTTTAACTAGTACTGTAAAAATCTGTTTAAATCCAAGTGTGTGAGGAAGGAAGTTAATGTGGATGAAGAATAAAGATAGAAACTATTTAAATCTGAGCTTGCAGAGTGAGATCCAGTGGAAAGAAAAATCTCTGGTCACACAACAGCTTTGCGTTCCCACATGAGCATTTTTCTTGGATTGAGTAGTGCCCTAGATCATCCTCTTAATCTCGCAGACTGACTGGAGTTTTCACCAGCAGTTGGAAAGGAGCAGCATTTGAGGCCAGAATATGTTTATCTTGCAAATGAGCCAAGAAAGGAGAACGCTGCCGTCCTCAGACAGCAGCACAGGCCCCTAGGGAAGTGCAGAGAATCAGAAAATCTGTTTTCCATTTGCATGCTTTGTACCTATGTGACTGATGAGCTGGGGCTGAGATTGTTGCCACTGCTTCATTTCTTGTGAAGTGCCGATAGGCCAATAAACTGACCATGAGATCTGATGGGGCCTGCTTTGCCAGGTTCAGGGAGACATTCTTTGTGAAACACACAGATTTGGCCTCCCTGCCCTCTATTTTGTCATTCACTTGAAAACTGGAGCTGGGTCGTAACTTGTTTTTATGATACTTACTTTGGCCGCGGTGTCTTAATCATTGTATGAGGTTTTTAAATTCTTCCCTGTAATGATTTCTGACAGCTTTTGTGTCAAAGCATTGCTTTGTGCAGAGACAGACGAAGCGCAGGTTTCATCTCTGTATACAGCCCTGTGTGATATTTATAGTGACAAATGCTCTCTGTACTTCTGCTGTGAAAGCAAATAGTGTGTGTGTTAACCATATCTATATAGATTCGTGAGAAATGCAAAAAAAAAAATCACTAAAGTGATCTGTAAAACAACAAAAAAAAGCTTTTAAGAAGCCCAAGAAATATGGAATGCTTTGTCATAGCCTTGCACAGATTTAATCCCCACAAGAGCAAGGATTTGAAGCTGTACTGACATTTCTTGTTTTAATTTGAAAGCTATGCTAGTGTCATGGGTCATGTACTGGAAAAGAAAACTGGAGATGCTCATATATACAGACAGAAGCATCTGGTGAGAACGCTAATGAGCTCTACCAGTGCTGTCAGTGAGTTTGTTTAGATTAAGGCTGCCAATCTGTATCTGGTGATAAAACCTGTTAGTGCCTCTAAAAGTTAAGCAGCAGAAAGAATTTAAATGGTGAATAGCAGGGGAAAACACTATTTCAGAATGTTTACTCAGCAAGATACCAGTTACTTATGAATTCATACTCCCGTACCATGTTTATTGTTATTCCAATAAACTTGTAGTAGGGAATTCAGCTTGTTTCCAATAGGAACCTATTGAGACAGTTTGTTATAAAGAGGAAGAATAAATGGGAAGGTCAGTGGAGTTTGAATTCTCTCTCTTTTCCTCCACCCTCTGAAGAAATTAAGTTGGATAACTGAAATCGAGTTGCACCAAGTTTTACACTGGTTTTCTTATGCATTGGTTGGAAGAAGATTTAGATTAATCTGATCAGGAGTATGCAGCTCTATATGGCCATCCCATGCACTGTTATGTAATCAATCCCTGGTGTATCTGAACAGTGTTGGAGGCTCCCTGATACATAAAAGCATCCCATGACAGCTGATTTAATTCCTTGTTTGTTAACTTTAGAAGTGTTTGCCCCAGCTCACCTTATGTTTAGTGCTGACTGCTAGACATTGTGAAAGTAATTTTGCAGGAGTGTCTGAAAGAGTATCTTATCCATGGGTCCTATGTACCTAACTGTAGCCCACTGTACGTATACCCCAGCAGTTTTAGTCCTCCCTCAAAATATATAACAGCTGTTCAGAATGCTTCCCGTAGTTTTTGGGTTTATATTTTGTGTCTGTGTATCTGCTTCTTTGGTCCCCATGGTGTCCTGAAGATGATGGATAGACTAGATCCATCTTCATGTCAGTGCAAAAAAATGGATGATATCCCTCTTAAAGATTGGAAAAGTACTGATGTTTTTTATTAAAGCAGAAGTTCTCTTTTTTCCTGCTTCTCGTAAAATGGAGAGCCACAGCTGCAGGTCTTCTGGGGCTCCTAGCCTGGTTATGCTCACTGCACCTTTCTTCACAGATAGCAATTCACAAGAGAATTTTATCTGCTCTAATTCCAGGGGAAAACCAACCCAGAGAAATAAAATGAATTCATGTTTTTCCACATTTTTGCAAGTTTAAAGCCTCTGCTAAAGCATGTGCTTATATTTGTATATCTCTTAATTCCTCTCTCACTGCTGCTTAACATGCAAGTGCTGTAAAGTGTTCTGGTCCAGAATGTCAAGTTCCTTACTTCTGCAGAGGGTTCTTTACTTGCAGAAATAAATGCCGCTCTAAGAGAGTCCTGCCATTGGTACCTTCTGAAGTAAATGGCTCTCCTTATTCATCTCTGCCCTAATAGGAGAGGATTCTGGATAAAAAAAATCTGTTTAAAAATTTTGTATGTATATCAGAACCAGAACAAGAATGCGTTTGGTTATCTGGCACTTGTCCACTTGGTTGTATTGGAGACTGAAGTAGCGTCTTCTTTGCATGCTGCTGTGCTTAGGCAAAAGTGACAATGAGCTTCTTGGCTGAAAATCACATTGCTTTCTTGGCCTGGACCTCATAAAGCTTCATGCAAAAACGTCACAAACTCCCACTGGAGTTCCATAAACACAGTGCGTTTTCATTCGGCAAAGATCCTGCCCTGCGTGCAAGGCAAGATCTCTGCTCACCCAACCTGGAAAAACTGACTGTGCAGCTGCAAGCCGAAGCCCCGGGAGAGAGGGAGAACGGTGTGCAGGACCTGACCAGGCTCTGCTGGTGGGTGCTCTCCGTGGCACCAGGGTTTGAAGTGCGTCTCTAATCCGAGAGAGCGAGTTTCCATGACCCTAAAGTTTTCAAGTATGCCAAGAGAGGGATTCATAAGAGTAGAAGTGAGCTTCTTCCATCTGCGCACCTTATGTACTCTTATGCATGTGGATGTGCGCACGCATATACATAAAGATAATGAAAAGTGGTAAAAATCTTTTATTGATTTGTGGTTGGTCTTCACTATATGAAATATGTACATTTATTCTTGACACATGTATTTGATTCTTCTGAGTCACTGTGGGAACTATGCAGATACCTTGGAAAAGAAAATGTGTTTCTCAGCTGAGCTTGACAAGCAGATAAGGTAATCGGTGTGCTTTTAGGGTCTAGAAAAAAGACCATTTTCTGAAACCTTAAAAGTATAGGTTTTCAGGTGGTTTCCATGGAGACAGCTTGATAGTTACGTTGTAGCATCCAACACTAATTACACCATATAATTGTTGGGAAGACATCAGTCTCCATAACAACTCCTTTGTGTGCTACATGACCACTAAGCTACGTGTGGCACAGGCTCCCTGGGGCACTAATGCAATTGAAGGAAGCTGTCTCGTAGGAACAGCTGAGACTTGCTGGAGATTTTGAATCTCCAAGTAACGGAAGATTTAAATACGTACAGTAAGAGGTGTTATATAGGGCTGCAGTTGTGTATCCATTGAAAACGGCAGCTACACAACTTTTGGGAATGACATGGTCACGTTAATGAGTACATAAAGTTACGTGTTGTGACGTGGGGGTAGTAGTATCACAGCACGATTTTCAGCTGTGCTCAGTAGAATACATCCAGTCTCAGCAATCAATCTAATTGATAGATTGAGCCCTAAGAGATGCTCAGAATCAGTTTGTTTCCTTCTACCCATCATGATATCCATTTGAAGTGCATCATGTACATTTGCTATTGCTGTTTTCTTGAACATAAAGCTAACTGCAGGACCGCTAGCTTGAAGTAAGTCTTTGGAAGGTACTTTTACACCCCTACGCTTAACAAATCATCTCTATATATATGACAGTAGAAAATGACAATTTAAAAGTAAATTTTGTCAAGTCTAACAGAATTTTTAATTGCAGAGGGTGTGGGTTCATTGGTTCCTCTGCATAATAGATTCTTAGTCTCCCATGTTTTCATTTGGTCTCCTGGAGTTACTTACATACTGAGAGTTGAGGCTGGGAGGTGAATCATCAGTGTGACAAAGAGAAAACAAAAGAATAAGGACTGTTCTGGAAATTGTTTCCATTGCTAATGTACTGATGTAAATACCAAAATTATATGGGAGAATGTGCCCTATGTAACATACTCATATAGAAGGCTTCAAAGCTAGCTAAGGCTAGGCTTCCAAAAATGAGCAAAAATAACCACATTCCTCTCCCTTGCTAGTTCCCTTTTCTTTTCAGGACCTGGATCGCTAGCTGCCTTTTTGATTCTTAAAAACCTTCATGGGTGAAATGTCTCCAGACTGTCTCACAAATCTTGAGCCTGATCATTGAACCCTCTGATAGGCACATGGTGTCATGCTCTAGGTTGCGTTCTTCAGAAACTTCTCGTGTTAGCGAGCTGCTGCTGTCTGAAATGGGTCTCCCTGTCTTTCTCTTCCTCTTCCTCCCCAACTCAGGACCAATCTCGGCAAAATCTGAAGTGCATTCATTTCTTAGTCCCACTCTGTACCCCTATTTAAGGATTCAATTTTGACTTTCAACAGAGGTCAGCAAACAGCTGTAGGGCTGGGGGGGAGGCAGACTGAATGGCTTATGTCCTGTCCATAAAATATGTTGCCCCAAGGGGGAAGAAGGGAATGGTTCTTCTTGCAGAGTCGTCCCCACCCTTTCTGAGGGAATGGGGGGCCAAAGACTATGGTCAACGATAGTCATTTTTGTCACTGTCCTCCCGTGCATGGGACACACAGGGACTGCTAAGGCCCACAGGGCTAAGTGTGTGACCTTGTGTCATTGCTCATAAAAGGCGTTGCTCAGAATGGATTAGCTGTCTCAATGTTTTAAAAAACATTTTTTCAACTATCACATTTTTTTAAGGTTTCTGATGGAATATTTTGACCTTTTTGTAACAGTGAATGGTTAGAAAGACCTGGAAAGATGTTTGGTTTTGAATGGAAAAATAAAACCTTAAAGAATACCAGTTCTTCCTTGCAGTCCTTAGCATAATAATAGCATGTCCATTTCTTTCCATTACATCATTACTAAAACAGCATAAACACACCAGAGAATGGCAATGCAGAGACTGTGTCTCTGTTATTATTGTTGGGTTGTACGGAAAGGGGTCAGCAGGGAGACTTAGTTATCTGGTCTGGGAATTGTTTGTTTATGAATTAGGTTTTCCCAAAGGAGTCATGAGATGGGAAATACAATAGGAAATGGACTTTATACATGCACAGAAATACCAAAACTGTAAGTGTCATGCAAGAGAGAGGTTGATGGAAACTTGCTATTTTTGCTAACAGATTTTTAAAAAATACATGATTGCGCATCCTGAAATTTCCTATGCTATTTTTGATACTAGTGATATCCTTCACAGAGTTCTGAGTTAGTCACGACAGAAAAATGTTTTACATCTGATGATGTTGACAAGGAACATAAGCACTGCAGGTGTTTCTGTAGATTTTAACAATGGAAAAATGCATTATATTGCTTTTCACTAAAATACTCCCTTTAAACTAGGCATCCTCATTGTTTCTGACAATATCTTTGAACCCTTTCAGCATCATTTGTGCTTTCAAAGTTTAAGTAAAGCAACAGGCATAGAATCTGTTCTCTTGTAGCAATGATACTCGAGGCAAGAAGAGGTTTGAAGATGCACTCAGAAAACACACAGGTCTTTAACTGACAATGGCCTCAGTCTGCAGTGTTCAGCCTGAGACCTTCACGCAATCTTGCGTGGAAAGAGCAGTCACTGAGGATGCGTGCAGCATCCTACCCAGCACCCCCCTGGACAGCAAGGTCCTCCAGATATGGTCAGTCTTGGCACAACCGGCCAGTCCCCGTCTGGGTCATATGAGCCAGTTGTGGAGGTGGCTTCAGAGTGCACACCTGGGTGGGTGTTCACCTGCCTGATTTCTGTGTGGAAAAGAAAAGTTCACTCTTGGCTTCCCAGGTTGCTCAGGGGATATTTTCTGCTGTCAGTCTTCTGGTCTGCTTTGTGGAGGTATTATCTGGTATAGGGAAACACCTAAGCACGTGGCTTTGGACTGAGTGTCTGGCTGACTTTTGAAAAGACGTTCAGTTCTTGTGATGCACAGAAACACGTTGATGTAGCTTGCGACATATCTGCCTTTGGCCCCATTTTTTTGCCTTAGTCACCTCACTGTTGAAGTTCTCTTTCAGAAGTTGTGGCTACTTGAACTATGTTCGTTTGCACTTTGAGAGAGAACAACCTGACAGGGGTTGAAAGTATCGGCCTGGTTAATTTGGACTTTGGTAAGAATTATGAAGTGGTGCACATAAAGTGCCAACGTATTCTGCCTCCAGGAAGCTCAAGTAATTTTTCCTATTCTTCATGTAGCCCAAATGCCAGGAGCTTTATGCTCTTCCTGCTGAACCCAGCTTTTTTTTCTCCTGGATGCCAGCTGAGCCACCACTGAACCACTGCTGTGGGAGGTTGTGGTCCATCTGTGAGAAGTTTGGAATTGCCTCCTCTCCCACCTTTATTTGGAGGTCCTGATACTGCAAGGCAGTTATAGTAGCAGTTCCTGCCTGGTCTGCCTACTGGCCCACCCACGGGCACCTAGCACTTGGAGGAAGATGGACATAGGCAGATGCTGAGCTCGGTCCTTCCCAAGGAGCCAGCTCCTTTTGTGCCACGTATACATAGCAAACTGTCAGTTTGCCTGTTAAGTTTGCTGCTTAAGTGTGACAACGAAAAGCATGTTTGTCGTATCTGGGTTACCATCCTTCTCTGTCTCTTTGTGATAATCTCTATTTCGTGATCTCATAAGGGTTGGATGAGGTGAAGAATAACTTGGAGTGCCAAAAGGCTAGCTCTTGCTGAGCTTAACATAAGATGAAGTGTATTTTATTGCGGCATTTAACAGTGGCAGAGTGTTAGAACAGCTGACAGCTCCACAGAACTGAAAAGCAATACTTTTAAAATCAGATAGGTAGAAAATATAATTCTTTCACACAGTATACCATATTACTGACCAGTAAAATTCAGTGCATCAAACAGAAGATAATGCTGAGACAATTGACTGAGTGAAAGTAGAGAGAGGTGTGTATTTTTTGCAGGTCCAGATCTGCTCAAAAGGTTTCAGTGACTGGGTTGCTAGTAATTTCAGCAGAAGCAGATATTACATGGAAATCTGTCAAGGACAGAAGTGGAAAGATTAATAAACTGCATGCCATGGGATGTAAGTTTTCTATCGGCTAAGGGCAGGATGCAAATCCCTCCTTTTCTCTGGTGTGCACATCAACTGTGGACTTGCTGCATTAGGGGAGGACCATAAATTCTCCTGAATTCTCTGCTGTCAACAAATAATTGATTAAACAAACCCTTGGTCCACTCCAGCTGGTGTCCGTGATCCTAGCAGGTACAACACTTCACTGCTGTTGCTGTAGCTGCTGCAATGCTTACTCCATTACACAAATATTTAATAATTCATAAAATAAGAACAAGATGATGAGTCACATTGCCCTGTCAACTTCTGAGCTCAGAGGTTTCAGGAGAGAGACTAAATGGCAGGAGCAGTTTCAAGCCTTTGCAGTAATGGGGCAGCATGTAAGGAAAAGGGACTCCTTGACAGGCTGAAATGACAGAGGCAAAGTACTGTTAAGCATCATAATGCATGAAGCATTTACAAGAAACAGGAGGCACTGGGTCTAAAGTTTGGTATAACCTGGAAATGCAAATGTATTTCAGCTTTTGGTCAAATATACGTGCATCAACAGTCAATCTTGTGAGAGTAAAAATGGACAAAGCACTTCTTGGCAAAGTCAAAGAAGATCAAAGTTATTTGGCCTAAAGAAGGCTTCTTATATCCCTCATTAAATAACTTTTGTTGTCCTTGCTTGACAAAGCTTCAGCTGCATGGATTGTGCTTCTCATTTGCAGAACTGACCTGAACAGATGCTATAGGTCTGGTGCATGTCCACGCACCTGTATGAATCATGATTGATAGTGTTTCCATATCGGCAAAGCGTGCTTCGGGGAGAACGCACAGGAATTGCCCAGGGTTTCCCTTTGTCTCCTTAATACAAAACTGGAACACTGAGAGTAATAACAGTATCTGGATTACATTTTCAGTGGCTGCATTTAAGAGAAATACTTAAATATGAACAGAGGCACTGTTAAAATTGAGTTCTGTACTATAACCACTCTACACTTTACAGGCTGAAGTTTGGTGGCACTTCACCAGCTATCTCGTTAGTCACAGGAAGGGGAAATGTATGTTTTGGCCATTACCTCCAGTAGCGGAGGGCAAATGCTTCATGTTTTCACTTTCCCTTTATTATGACAGAAAGTCTGGTGTTTGTGTTTGAGTGAAGGTAGGGTGGAGCAGCTACTTCATGTTCAAAAAGAAATAGCAACCATAATTTTCAACCCAGTCTAGTATTTTATAGGGGGCAAACAGTTTTGGTTTTCTTTAAAAGTCTCAGGATATCTTTTGCTTTTTGCAGGAAAGCAAAATGAGTTATGATGTGCTTGTAATAGTTCCGTCCTATCTCATCAGTGATGTATGTTTATATATTTCTATGCTATACATAGTACATGTTTATATATTAATGCATATATAGATATATGTTTATACATTGATGGATGTAGGCCTTTCTGAAAAGTCTTGTTCATGTCTGATCATTGTAAATATGATCATGATATCCTGTTTCTCATAAGAGGAGAATTTTCTTACACAAATTCTATTATTTACACTCAGTAACCCACATATCCTTCTTTACTTTCTGTACTTAACTATTGTCATTCTCTGTGATGGCTCTTGTAAAGTTAAAGTTTAAGGTATAGCCAAGAATCAGAAAGGCTGTCTATTCACTACACATTAAATCTTTGAATGGCTGAGAGCTGCAAGACAAATGCCATGTACCTTAAAGGGGTGAAGGCAGAGGGTTCTGTAGAAGTGATTCAGAGGCAAGAGACAGATGGGCTTTTTTGCATTGTAGGATGGGGCTGGGCATACAGCTGGTTTCCAGAATGACCTAGTAACCACAGCTTCAGTATCCCCTAATGGCTCATTTTCTCCTGCAGCCGAACTGCTAATAAGATGCGTACAGTGCCAGAACAATAGCTTGGCCACATTTGTCTTATGAGGAATAAAAGAATGATGAAGTTAGACAACAATTCAGCAGTTCTTTTGGCATTCAAATGCTGCTCGGGGTTAAAAAATAGTTACCGTTGCATATTAATCTGAAAGGATTATAAAATAATCCTTGACAATGTATTAATCTGATAAAACAGGATGCTGAATGACTTTAAGGAAGCTGATACAACTACCTACTACTTCAGTCTTGCACTTGCAGGATCAGTGTCTTGATTGTATTGGTCATCACATCCTGGAAAAGAAAAGAAAGCACAAAAAACAGCACTGAGAAAAATCTTCATAAGTGTGATAGAAAATAGAGGATGGATACCTAATTCCCTAAATACTGTAACTGCATACAAGTATCTAGGCGTAGAAATGCAGAGGATTATCTGCCCTCTAAATGCATATTAGGGATAATTAAGAAATCTGCTTTCTTATAGCAGTTGAAAAGCTGATATGTAGAAATACTCCTCTGCAATACGGAGATTATTGGTTTGGGTATTGGTATGGTAATAAAAACACCTTAAAATATCTGATGATTTTGCAAGAGGTGAGCATTTATATTGCTTCTGTTCTGATAACATCTTAGAGGGCAGGTTGCTGATTGTGTTTGTCATTTGATCTGCTCTCACCCTCTATTTTAGTGTGTTTTATATGCAACATGTACCTGATTTTAAGATGGATCAGATGTTAATTGCTATGAAAACCAAATAGATTCATTTACACTAGAAGTAAGTTTTATCATTATTGTTAGGCATTTGACTGCCAGGGCATGTTTAAGCACTGGTTGCTTTTGAGTCACAGTACACAGAACTAATTGTGTTCTTAAAGAACCCCTGGAATTTACCATTATTGTTTAATAATGCTCAAAAAAATAAGGAGAAATAAAATATTGGGAAAGGACAGAAGAGAGTGACCAAACCTCCTTCGAGAAAAATCTGCTTTAGGGAAGCTGTAGATCTATTTAGGCAAATTATATTTAGGTAAATATGAAATAAAGGATCTGAAAGAAATTTACAGCAGCTGGTAAAACTTCTGTGTGGCTGGATCAAAGCTATGTGGATCATGAAGTTGCTGACTCTGTCACTGTTGCCATGGTGCCACCGTTGCCATGGTGCCAGCATCACTTATCATTTAAATAACAACGCTGCCCAGGCCCATGCACCTCTTGATCAAAGGTGTGTGTCAGGGAGGGTTAAAGGCTTTTCTGCCTTCCAGAGAGCTGAGCAGAGTCCACCTGTGAGCAGTGTACTATCTACTGAACTCATAGACTGACAGTCTCCAGGTAAGTCTGTTAGGAAAAAAAAAAAACCCTTAGGGCATGTCTGCACTTTGGTCAGGCTGTGAGGGTAATGCAGTAGACATGCTTAAGTTAGCTTTAAACTAATGAGCAGGACTAAGCAAAACCTGTTTTGCTTTCCCCCTTTCTCCTGTGTATTTCACTTTGGATTGTTCCTTTCCCTTGTTTGGGCTGCTCAGCTTTCCAGGCAGGATCATGGCAATGCTGTTTCCTTTGGGAATAGCCAGTATTTTGGTGGTGCAAGGCTAAAGCTTCATTACTTTTCCTTGGAAAAAGCTGTGTCTCTGCTTAAAATCGTTCCCTGTTGGTTAGATTTATTAATGCTGCACCTTCAGGGGGCTGTATTAGCAGCTAAAGCCATTAGGTTAAGCGGGGTATTTTGTCTTGCGTTTTGACAGGTAACAACAGACCCTCAGAACAAAGTTCAAAACTTTCACAGGTCTTTTCAGTGTGTTGATTAATGCACCTGAATCCACATCTAGGGGAAGGAGGCTTTACAGGAGAGGTGGTCGGAGGAATTTTGCCTACATTTGCTGTGTCTCTTTTAACCTGACATTGACTTTGGCTCTTTAAAGATGGTTTACAAGGAGCCTTCAAGCTTCTAGAGATGATCCAGGTTGCACGGAAAGCCTTCTCATTGCAATAGGCAGCATGTTTGAAAGCTTCCAGGGAAATTTTTATTTCTGAGGTAGATCCCCCCGCAAAGCTGACCAGAAATTGAACAGTTAATGCTTGTTTGATTTTAGTCTGGTTCTGTATGCAGTATTCATTCATATACTGTGCAGGACTGGGAAGATCTTCTGTGCACAGTATCTGCAGCTGTTAGTAGTGCTTTATTTTGACAAATGACCCTGGGGAAAAAATAGTATATTCATTTTTTTCTCTGTGTTTTCTTTGTATTTGATTTTTTTCCCTGTCTTATCCACAAGCACTCTGGTTGTACTTGATTTTAGTTCTAGTCCTCTTTCTTACGAGGAAGGGTAGGTACCACGTTTGTCCTCTTCAGCAGGGATTTTTGCTGCCCACTTGCAGCAGGTATGCAGTGCCTGTACCAGCCTTGCACAGTCGGTGAGCTTACTGGCAGTCATTGGTGCCTCTCGTCATTTGTTGATGACTTTCTGCATTTTGTGAAACTTCACAGTCAGCCCTGCTCTACAAAGATCTCCTCTCAAGTCAGAGTTGTTTCAAAAAGGCTTGCCAGTACGCACTGGACCGCTTTAGTCAGAGTTTAGACAGGGGAGATCCAGGACCCTCGGTGTTTTGCCGTGTATTCGGCTGTCCCAGTCAGTGTCTTGTTCATCTGTTTCTGTAGCTGCTGGATCTCTCCGAATCCAAGTATTCTTGCTGAGGTGCAGAGAAGTTACCCATCTGGCCATGTTTGGTTGCCTTAATTTTGGATGAAGCAAAGTGGAGAGCTAGATAACAATGGCTTGTACTCCAGCTGAGATGAAAAGTGTATGTAGACAAGGAGCAGTGGTGTTAATAGCTTAGAAAACTCATGTGAATTAATGAATACAGAAGATGGCATTTAAGGATTAACTGTTCCGTTTTTCCTGTTCTTATGATTTTTGTTTCATTTTTGCTAGATCTCCATACCTGACTTAACATTCAGTGTGCACATGTGTACATATGCTTGTTCTCAAGTAGACATATTTATACAAAAGAGATGTAACTCTGAAATCTAGAAAATTATTTCAGTGGCCTTCCCTCAAGAAACAAAAAAGGTATGTATTGTTACTGATGTTTGTCTGCTGTAATTTTTGCCTTTTTGGTAGTGTTGGGTTATCTTGATGTAGCTGTTTTCAGTGGCACTAACAGTGATCCATTTTCCTGGTGATTTTGGATGATTATCTTAGCAGCTGGTTAAAACATGCAGAAGAGGGACAAAACAAATATTATGTCTATAAAAAGCTTGATATTGTTTTAATTCCACTAGTAGAATGAAAACAAAGGTTACCTCCATCAGAAGCTTTTTCCTGATGTTTTGAGAAGATGACATGATGATAAATAGAATGATTTGTTTTGAACAGTGAGTGAACTTGATGAGCCGTTTCAAAACACTGTCTTCAGAAAAAATACGCGTTTTTGTAAGGACAGATGTTCTGGCAGTTTGGGGAAGTGAGGTTAGAAGGATTGGCTCTGTGTACACAAACTAAGGAAAACTTTTGTAAAGTATTCTGTGTTCACTTACAGCAGGAACTATGGCATTTAACTTTCTAGCAGTATAACAGTGAATCAGGGGAAACATACTTTTTACATGGTATGTACAAGTATAGTTGTAATATTAACAAATCATGGTCATGTCTGGAATAAATCCCCCATATCTTTCCATTCCAGATAGGAAGATTAAATCAGAATCTAAATTTTGAAAATGTCCTCATCCGTGTTCTTGGCTATATAAACAACATGTTCCTGAACACCTCAGAAATGCTAGATATTCAAAATGTACAGCCAGCTTTTGCAGCTTGAAAATCTTTCTCTAAAGTAATTGTAAAGTCAGAGATGGAAACGATGAACGATAGCTTGGTCAAGAATGACACATATATCTGGCCAGTGCTGGCTGGTTTGAGCTGATTGAGAATTGACACCGTAGAGGCTATGGGATAACTGCACCTGGTTGGTGGAGAAGACAAGGCAGCAAAGAATGCAGAGTCCCGCATTTCTGTATCTCCCAGGATCCAAGTTTCTGCCTTGGCAAGGACCAGGAACCCTTAGGATGCTGTTGCCATCTCCTGTCTTCAAGCCACATTTCAGACTTACCAGAATTTTCTGATGTTATGTGGTCAAGAAATAGATCTAATAGGGAAGCTGGGTCAGCTGTGGTCTTGCCTGTTCGTAAGGTCCTCCAGCAAGCAATTCTCCAACAGTCTTTATTTTTTATTTCATTATCTATAAAACTAAATTAATTTCTAATTCTAAATTTTTTTTCTATTTTTTTAAAACAACTTTATGAAACAAATTTTGATTTCTCTTCTAAACATCTTTTCTTGTCTGACCATGATGTGATTAGGAGAAAGGAGGGCATCCATTGATGAGTTGTGTAGTGGTCTGTCTATCAAAATTCCTTGGGAACTCTTTAAAGCTAGTGTTAATAGTGCCTCCCTCCACTCATGAACCACTAAAGCAAATTTACACATGCAAATACATTCTTTCCTGTGCCTCCTTGTTGCCCATGCAAGGGTGATATTGTGTGCTGGATTTGTCCCTACTGCGCTCCCACACATTAGTATATTTCTGCTTTATGAATCTTCGTCTGTTACCCACCATTTCAGCGATGCCGTCGTCATTCTTGTTGCCAGTCATTCAGCCCAATAAGAAGCAAATTCTGGACCTGAGGAATTGAATCCCCTGTTTTCTTTGGATCCTGAAGTAGGGCACTGTGTTGTCCTTCAGAGCAGCTTGTTAAATGTAAATGACTGTGTAAGCAGTGTGGGAGATGTTATGTGGCATCCAGGCCTGCCTTTGGTTCCCAGAATGATGGGAATGCCTGAAGTTTTCACGCTTTTTTGTGAGGAACTGAATTTGGGCATCTCTTCTAACCAAGAAGTTTGAAACCTCTGACTGTCCCACTTCTTGTTGGTTAACCCTCCGGAGCCCCACATCCCTCTGCCTTGCCAGGCTGTGGTGTACCTGTACCCAAAGCTCAGCCTTTCAGGCAGGCATTTCACCACTGAGGAGATACAGACTTTTTTCCTCCTGATTCCTCATGATCCTTCCTTAAAGCTTCACCATAGTTCATGTCTCACCAACTTCTGATGGCCATGATTTCTCTGATGCACAAACCGTAGAGCTTTTGGATGTCTGTGGTCATTAGTACCATGAGTTCAGCCTCATCTGTTTCTGTTTCGATGTTTACAATGAGCAGGTCTTTCCTATTGCTGAATCTCCTCGAAATACGTCGCTCCTATTCAGAAACTGGAGCAGGGATCTCACAAGCTTTGTTTCCCTCTTTAGGGACCAGGTTGTAAGGTGATGAATGAGTCTGTACTTCTCTGCTGTCCCACCCTTTCGGGGGGGGTCCAGCCCCTCTTCTGGTACACACTTGTAAAAGGGATGGTGGTTTAAGACCCTTCTCAGTGGCACAATCCAGGCACAGGGCTGGGTTGCCCTCTGTTTTCTCCCCTGGTTCTTCTTCACTCCCTGTACTAGAGCAGATACGTAAAGAAGTCCCTTCTATTCTCTTTCGCTACCTAACTCTTCAGACCCAGTCTTTGTTCCAGCAGTCCTGCAGCATTCTCCCTGTGCTTGAGCTGATGCTGCTCTATTCCGTCTTCTCCTTCCTGGTGGGACCTGCAGTCCTAGCTCAAGCAGGCTATCTGCATTAGCGTTGAAACCGTTTCATCTAGAGGAAGTTGGGCCAGGCTAATGGATTTCTGCAAGTTGTGTCCTCCAGCAGTGGAGGAGATCAGCCCGCTCTCCTCTTATGCACAGACCTCATCCCAGGTAAGTATCCATCACAAGTATACACTTACTGCCTTCAATGCTGATACACATTATAAAGAGCTAGAACTGTTTTTGGTTGAGGTAACAAACACACTCTGAAATGCCAAGGTTTTTGTTTATTTATAAAATTACACGTAAATAATTCAGTGATTGGAACTATAGAAATCGTTGTGATCAAGGCAAATAGGTGTTAATAAAGTGTTCCTTTAAATGGGTCTTGTTTCCACGTTACAATGGAGTGACACATAAATTTAGAGTGATTTATTTTAAGAAACAGTCTTTTTTCCCTTTTTTTTATTGAGCAAGGAAGGGTTTGAAATAGTTTCTCAGGAACAATTTCAGCTCACATGGAAATGTTTTGTTACATGATGCTACACTTGGATTTTTTCCTTAATTACTGAAAGCTGTGTCAGAATTTTGTAGGAATGTTCACGGTATGAATGTTTTTAAAAATAGCTTTTGCAGTACTACCTGGTCCCTTTAAGCAAGTAGGCAGAGTCCATGGAGCTATTCCGGTTCCTAAAATTGTTGGGGTTCAACCATCCAGTCTGTATCATTTGGTAAAATTAGTAACTGTATGTCAAAATCATGGGGAATTTTGTTCAACATATGCTGGTTATAGCTAAAATTTTCCTTTCCACTCCAAGTTTTAAAGATTCAGCACCAAAATATATTTAGAAATCATTAACTTTAGTTTGCCCTTTTACTTGCTTTCTTTTGTCTTGGAAGCTCATTTCTTTTCCGAAGGCATCTGAATGCCTAGGAGGACAACTGTGACCTTTAAAGTAAAGAAAGAGAGATTACTGCACTTAGCATGTTGTGGTTTGTTTTTTTTAAAGGACATTCAGAACATCTGTGTAGGTGGGGTTTTTTTAAAACTAAATGTGCACTTAAAACACTTCAGAAAATGCTGAAATGTACTTGAAGGAAAATTACCTTCTGAACTGTGTCCTTAGACTTTAGATTCTTCCCCTGGAACAATTATATGGTTAGCTTCCCTGAAAACTTGTTTTTCATTTTTAAATGTGTTCTTTTTTTAGATAAACAATCAAAGGTGGACGTTTTAGCAATGCGTTTTCTTTTTGTTATGTTAGGTTTTTTTTCCTTACACACGCTTACTTTATGTGCTCTTCCAGCCCACATTTTGTTTCTCTTTGGCACTGAGACTCTCTTACATAATTTTTCAAAAATACAATAGTGTTCTACTGCAGTAGTCCAAAAGGCTACAGCCTGCATTTTTGCATAGGTTTGGGATGATCGCAGTAGAATGGTGTATTGTTTTGGATAAGGCCTGTTTTCGGAGGGTTCTTAAATGCCTGTTTCTCTGTTCTTGGCCTCTTCTCAAGTTTCTAGTAAACAGAACTCTACAAGGGAGTGGGTGACACAACTTGAACTTGTGTCAATTCTCAAACACAGCACTTCAGTTTCTTTCAGGAGAACAGCTTAAAGAAAAGAATGGTCTAAAGATACCACAGCTGCCATCCTTCATTAGTTCCTGTTTACATGCTTACTAATGAATATTGAATAAATTAGTATTAGACTAAGATAAGCTCAGTGCAGTTACTTCTGCAGTCATTCACACTGATGTAAATGAGAAATAGTTCTTTTAGGTCAGTGCAGCTGCTGCAAGGTGTGCCCAGCCTGCTAGAACAAGATGTGGATGTATTTTAGAGAGCTGCATTTGAACTGGTGGATATCCAGCCTAGGAGCTGTGTTTAGTCAAAGTTCATGAAAGATTCAGCTTCTGCATGGGTTAGACTTCCACTCTTTAGAGTAGGTGCCATCTCCCTCTGGCTGCAAATGACTGAGACAGGCCAAGGTGTGGCCTGAGTGTGGACAAGTACAGTACAATCTTCTTGAGTTTTGAACAATAACACTGTTACTTGTCCTTCTCCTCTGTCAGGCTCTTTTGGGTGTGTCGAGTCATGTTTGCTTATATGTACGCATACAAGGCTGTAGGGTAGTGCTGATACATATCTTTGATTTTCCACTGGAGTAGGACCTCACTTTTTCTGTTATCTTCAAGCTTTACAGCATTGCCCCTGATGTCGCACTGCTATGATAGGCAGTGTGTAGCTACTCAAGTCAGATGAATGAATAGTTCGTATCAGCAGGTATGTCTGTGTTTGTTTTGATACCAGCGATTCAATTGCTATGCAAGAACGGACTGGATCCGCAGTCTCGTGGTATCCCTCCTGGATCATGTCCATCTCCTGCCTCATTCACCCTGCAAGGTGCCCCTGCGGTAGGCGAACGGAGAACAGTCAAGAGTGTTACATGTGGCAATCTCTAGGAAGAAAAAAGCTGTCTCCTGCATGCCTGAATCTCCCTGAAGCATAGAGCATCCGCAGATGGGCCAGAGGAGGCACTCGCTGTGTAGTCCCCATTGAGCACCGTGGCTTACTCCCACTGCGTGGTCTCGCTGCCAGCTTTCCATTATTGTCCCCTCTCCAGCTAACTCCTAGAGCAGGGCTGCAGAAGTGACGTACAACCACCTCTGCTTCGTCCGCTGCTGGTGGTGATCCTGCACTGATGGTGGTCCAGGCAGATTCAGACCCTGCCTTTTGAGATGCACCCACAACCGGTGTAGTGGGTATTGACCTACAAACGGCTAGTCCAAGGTCGGGTGCGCAGAGCCTACTCTAAAATGGCATTTGCTTCCCTACTGCACATGTAGTAGTGTTTTAACAAGTTACAGATTACAGAATGAAGTTTCTGCTGTCTCCCCTGGGAGTCAACTAGACAAACAACGATTAGGAAATCTTAGCTGATAATTGTTTAAATGTTTTGTTTCTTAATTTCATCTTTTTTCCGTGGGCAATTTTGTATTATCCTAAACAGTTCCTTTCATTCCTCAGTGCTTGTGTTTCCCAAGTATTTGTAAATCACTACCAAGTCTTCCTTTCCCACAGGCACTGCTTATCCTAACTGTTGACTGAAAATCAGTCCCTCCATCTAATGACTCTGTCACTGTTCTCTGAACTCTTTCCATTTTACATTATCCATCTGGCAACAAAATGTCCAAAACTGCGTGCAGGCTGCAGATGTGGTAGCTCCGTAGCTGTTGAGGCAGAGATCTGTTACGAACCATTGTATGTCGGGATCTAGCTGTTCCCAGGATCAGTACTGTGAAAATGTAAAGTTACCTGCCCTCAGCTTCTCTGCTTAGGACACCTTGATGTAATGAGAGGTTTGTGAGGTAAACCTGCTGAAGTTGCGTTGTTTTTCTTTACCCCTATTCCTTTCTTTGGCTTTTCTAAACCACAAACACATTTCGAGCTCTTCTCCTCAGAAATACAAGCCTGGGATCTGACTGCTTTCCCCAGTCTGCTCTCTGCACATAAAAGCTAGTGGGTTTCCAGGCCAGGCCAGCTGGGATGTGTGGTAAGGGACCCTCTGCTCTGGTTCCCTGCCCTGCCTCTGCTGAGTCCCAGGTTCTGTAGGAGTCAAAACTGAACTGCAGTGCGTGACCGTCATGCTATTTTCTCCACTGCTTTCCCAGCCTAACGAGCAGCGTGTTTTGCATGTGCTTTCCCAGCAATACCCCACAGTCAGGTTCCTGCCCCAAGCTGGCTGCGCAGCTTTTGTATCCCTCTCTGTCAGGTCTTTTTTCCGCTCCTTCTGGCCTGCCTCCCAGTCTCTAGAGGGGAAAGGAGGTGCCTGTGTGTAGTCTCTGTACTTGCATCAAGACAGAGGGTAGGAAGGAGTGGAAGCTCCGTGTTTAGCAATGTCTCACTCTTTAGCATTGGGTTACTCCTGTCCATTGAAGATCTATTTTAGGTGCTGCATCTGATGGTTAAGAAAATAAAGGAAACAAAAAAAGAAAAGAAATGTGACTGGACATGCAGAAATTTAATTTCATCAAAAGTATTTCAGTTTTGTGATGTCACAAGTTCACAAAGTGCTTTATTTTTTTCTCCTTTCAATTTAATAGGTTATCACTGCTAGTTTATCACCGTTGTTCTTTGTCATGACTGCCAACCTACTAACAATTTCTTGGTAAGTGCCTACGTGAGTGGTTTTTGTTAACAGTAAAAATGAATTTCCACACAGTGCTTCATGTGGAAATACTTTTTAAATGTCAAGTTCTATTAGTGCCAGTAATATTTTGCATGTAAGGGGAACCAGGTGTGCAGTGATGGATGCAGTACAGTAATACAAATAGAAGAGTGTTTCTCCCCCCTCTGTGGGAGAACGTGGACATTTCGGACATTAAGTCTCACCGCAATTCACTTGGCATGTTTTAGAGCTACACAAATGGAAGCAGTAGGCAAATAAATCACCCATTCAAAGTCATGCTATAAATTAGTGGTGGAATTGGAAATAAAACACAGGAGTCACGGTTTGGTGACAGCATCTTTTTAACCAATAGAGTGCATTCAAGTTTCCCTAACCCAAAGTGTGCTGTGAATGCATAAAATGAAAGTAGTAGAAAAATGAAATAATGATGATAAACTTTTTCCAAAGCTGTATCTGGGTTTTGTGACATGTGGCCACACATTACACATCACCTAACCTGAGATTTTTAGGCAGTAATATAAAGTACTGGGGTGCAAACTCCTTTGGTCAGAGACAATGTTTTTGGTCTGTGTTTGTATAGCACCCAGTGAAAGGCAATCCCAGCCCATGGCTGATGCTCCTAAATGCTTCTGCAATGCAAATAGCAACTAGATCGGGGCTTAGGCATGTATCTCTGAGGACAGATTTGTTGTTGGAAATAAAAATCTGCTTATTTTTGAAAAGCTTTAAGCTTCCTTTTGTCCCCTAACAGTTTGATTGCCATCCTAAAGATTCAGCTCTGCACTGAATGGAATTAGCATATTCTTTTTTCAGGTGTGATAAAGAAGTTACAGGAAGCAGAATCTCAGTTTAAACTAGCCCCATATACATGTCTGTGAATACACATCCCCGTATGTATGTTAGGGCATGTAATCTCAAATATTAAAGTAAGTCATGTGTGATGTTGTTTAGCTCTTGGAATACATTTATGTGGCCTATGTGTGTAAGAGGCTGAACTAATAATCAGTGTACCTAAACCACTCCTAGTCTAGACTGTTAACTTGCCATTCCTCACCATGTTCTGCATGTGTTTGTGCAGGTCTATCATGTGCATGCTAGAGGTGGCCTTTTATAATACGTGTGTATTCACTGACCTGTATACTAAAAAAATCATGTGTACCTTTGGTAATGTGAGCACCTGGACCTGTATAGTTGCACACATACTGCGTGCCCTGTATGCACCGAAAGTAATATATGAACACATCTGCATCTTAAAAGAACCTTTGCTTTACCCCTTAGGCCACTGTTATGCTTTGATTGTCGTAATTCAAAAAGATAACCATTTAGTTATTTATTTATTTGAGTTCTGTTATTCCTTGTGCATCAGCAGTGCCTTGGCTTATCAGCAAAGCTCTGGAAATAGTTTGTTAGACGACAGCAGCTGCAAAGCTCTCATGAGATCATTAATCACCGAGTTTTTTAGTGTTGCTCCAGTGTTGTCATGGACAATATCATATAGTGATTTCTGAGTGATGGGCAAATGCAGTTAGCTGTCACCCCACAATAAACAGAAGCCGGGGGATTTGCCAGATGGTAAACTGAAGGTAAATCAATCAAGGGTTGGCATTTAGCCATGGTTTTTGCTCTGCTTCATCTTGGAAGTCATAGTGATGGTTTCTATTAGCCTAGTAATCTGGATTGCGTGGGCATGTGAATGCCTGAGATTTCAAATCCTTCAGAAAAGGATTCTTCTTTTCTGATGTAGGACATAAAATATTAAAGAACAATTTAGATGCAGGCATCTTTACAGATCAGGGCTGTACAGTTTGCTATCTTTTGTACAGAATTGCCAGTCTAATTTTTAGAATGATACATCAAAGATAGTTTTCTTTTTTTAAAGCCTCTGTTAAAAATGTTCTAGAAAACAACATATCTATAGAAATGGAAAAAAAAAAGTAATTTCTAAGGCTATGTTGACTTTAGGTCTTTCTATATGCAGTAGGTTTTTTTTCTTTAGGATAAAGAATACATTATTCAACCTTAGCTTCCAAAGGAATTAATGCAGAGGGTATGTTTATAACTGGGGCTGAAATCCAGGCAAGACATGGGGGTTAACCCTCTCCAGAGAAAAGTGCTCAGAGGTTGTTAGTGATTACGGGCAAACAGATTCACGTTTTAGATCTTTTTGCAAAGCTTGCAGCCCTTTGCTCCTTGTTGGGAATTCCCCGTCCAAAGGTGTTCTGTCTCCGCAGTGAGCTGTCTGCAGACTGTCTGTAGCACCTACTTTCCAGGGCTGTTTACTGTGTAATTGTAAGATACTGTACTGTTGTTATACAATGTTTGTTTCTCTCAGGAACAAGGGCAATTATATGATTTTTAAAACAGCTCACCAAAGCTAAGACTTAAGTGAATGTAATGCTATTAAAGACCAGAGAGCCATCAGCTTTACATGTGCTTTTTTTCCTTGGGGAAAAAAACCCTGCCCTCTAACAAATGAACTTAACAGAAATTTGTTTTGTTTATAAAGTTCATTAAGGAGCTTTTCTGTTTCATAAGCTAACTAAGCCATGAGGCTAAGATGAAAGGTCAGTACACTTGGCTTTGCATTGTTATAGAAGGGGAGACAAGTTGGTATCCTACCATATTCCTGTCAGCTATAATAGGTAGCAGAGGAGATTTGGGGATTATTAACTATTGCACGGATTGGGTGAGTTGATAGCTTATGTCAGTGAATGGTTTTGTTTGTAAAAGCATTCATCCTGATTTGGAGCCCCGCTTCTAGCCTGAGGCTTGGAGAGAAGCGGTAGTGCCAGCACTGCACTGTGAGAACACTGGGCTGCGGCACACGTGCTGCTGCAGCTGGTCAGGTTCCTTCACCAGGTTCCTCACAAAGAGAAGTAAACATGGGGATTTCTATGGGCCTCGCTATGCCAGTGGGATCTTCCCAGAGCAAAGTTCTTTTTCCCAATTTCTGCAGTCCCCAAAACCTAGGCTTTACATCTCCTCCTCACTTTGTCAAGTGGCGAGTTTTCAGGGCAGAGCACGAACAGGAATTGCAAGGGGGAATCGTTAACCCAGTCAGGCTCAAACTCTCCTGCCTTCCTTTCCTGTTCTTGCTAGTGTATGGGTGTGCAGCTATTCTTGTAACTGGGTTCAGCCTTCTCTATCTAGGTTTCTGTCTTGTGTATTTTCACATGAATACCACCAGCCCTAAAATGTAGGAAGGGTAGTTTCTGATGAGGTCAGTTAAGTAAGACATTACTGGTTTCAGCCTCTTCTTAGCAAGATGAATGAATAAATCACCTGGGTTACTGTCTCTAGGTTGAAACGTGTTTAGACAAAATAATACCTTTCTCTTAATGATGTGCTGTTTGGCATTGTATCAAGTAGAGGGACTTGCCTGATGCTAAATTTGTGGTATACTTTGTTTACAGCCTTGTCATCAGTGGAGTCGGAGAAGCTTTGCTTGTTTACACTGAAAGGACAGGCACATAAAGAGGAACCAGATCTCACCAGCTGGGAAAGAGCTGACCTGCAGCCTAGAGACCCTATCATGAGTAAAATGCGGCAGCAGGAATGAAGAAGTGCAACCAAACACAAGGAAAGAGACCTATTGTTCTTCTATTAAGAAAGAAAGACTGCGCTATTAATAGTGCTGGTAAGAGAGAGAGCAGCATAGTTGGCAGGATGGTTAGGAGCCTTTGCCTCAAAGCACAAGACAAACTATTTCTGATTGATGTGGTAAAGGAAAAACTGCACTGTCTCATGCTGTTGGCTCTGTGTGAGAACTTCTCAGCAGCAGCTTCTTGCACCGGGAACTGAACTCAGGAAAAGCAGCATTCCCCACTGGATGCCCCCAGTTTTTCTGATGGAAGCTGACAGCAGGTTGAACCAAACAATGTCAGAGCCCAGATCCTGCCCTGAATTCAGGATTGGGAAGGATGGATTTTGTCTCCAGCTGTTCTGTAAGCAGCAAGCTGCTGCACACAGGTCTCTAGTCACGTCGTCTGAACTGGCACGGTGACCGAGGCCCCGGGGCTTCAGGAGATAATCCTCTTCTGGAACTGTGGCAGTTTGACAGCTTTGCAGAGTGGAGAAATCAGCAATAAATCTCAATATCTGTAGTGATTACTCTTTGTGTACTTTTTTTCCTCTCCCATTCTCCGAGGTTTCTCTTGAACTCTGCAAATTTTTGTCAGCTGGAGGGGGTGGAGGGATACATGCTGTTCCCAGCAGTGGTTTGTCTCTTAAATTATTGCAAGAGGCAACAAAGTTTATGAACCTTGAACGAATGTCATAAAGAGTGTAAGGTGATTCATCTCAAGAGTTCTTAAAATAATTTAATTTCTGGTTGCTTAATGGCTATTAGAAATTAGTCTTGATGTATTAGTGCCTAGGAAGGCAATCTGTGTGAAAGTAATATTAAATGGTGAGTTGATAACATTGTGAGGAAGGTCTACACGGTAAAGGAGCTTGATAACAAATCTTCAATGAGGAGAGGGACTTGTCTCACATGACATTAGATATCTAAAGTGTAGTCCATTAATCTAAGTTGACAAAAGTTTCCTTCATAGTCAATGGACGGAGAGAGAGGTGATTCTTCCTGAATAGATTGCTGTCTTATTATGACTGAAGGACCCTCTGGAAGTGCTCATCTCTCTGTAGTTGGAAAGTAGGTGACTAGTCTGGACAAGACACATGGCTTTTAGGAGGCCACAGTTAGCGGAGGCATATCTGCTTCAATCTATCATTCCACCACGTGGGTTTTAAAGTATAGCTACATTTGAGCTTCAAATAAAACACCATAGTTTAACAAAAAAGGTAAATTTTACAAAAGATTGCAGTCAATTTCTGTGACTGGAGAGTTCTAGATAAAGATTAGTTTGTTTTCAGAAAAAAATGCTGTAGTTTAAAAAAGAGAATTCAGAGAAGTACTCTGGCCTGTATTGTACCTAAGGTTATCCCAGTTAATCGCAAGGTGTCTGTTTATACTGGTAAGTTGTGCATGCATGTTGAGTCACGCTCTGGCTTGAGTTTGGAGGGAGCCATTTTCTTGCCAGGTGGTAAAACTCAGGTTTGGGAAGAAAGGGGGAGAGAGGGAGAAGCATGAAAGAAACATGTGCATGAACTTGAGCACTAGTCCTGAAATCAACATAAGCCACGTGGCCTGGGGAGTTGAGCCCATGCTCACGCCCAGTTGGACAAGACACAGCCAGCCCTCATGGACTTCCAGTCTGTAAATTCAGACAGCACTGGGAGCAATGGCTCAGGCATGCTGGCTTCCCCCAGACAACCAGCTCTGCCAGCCAGTTGCAGCTGTATGGCAGGATCCTTGCCGTGCCACCTTCCTGCTGATTTTGCAGTGACTAGTGACCCTGGGAGACCTCAGCAAAGAGTCCCTGTGTGATAGCCAAGGTGTGACAATCGTAGCTGGAACCTTTACTGTAGGAGAAGCTCACTGTGTACCTCTCTTCTTACATAACTTTCAAGGGTAGGCTGCAGTCTGCAATCTGGATGTTTTTTTTTTCTTCCTGTCTCTTGTCTGTGCTGTTCCACAGCAGTGTACCAAAACCCAGAACACCCATTTGCTTTCTTGCTGGTGGTCTTGGTGGAAAGCCGGTGGCCGAATCGAGAGTTGGGGTTGCTGTAGCATTTTATTTGCAAAGGGCCTGCTTGGGGCAGCTGTGGGAAGGTTGTCTGGATCTCGGGGGGAATTCGGTCTCTGCAGCTACTGAATCCATAGCTCCCTGCACAGTGAGTCCACTACCTTTTTATTTAACTTCATGCATGTTGAACAACACTGAGCTGTTTGCTTCTGCTTGCATTTTTGTGCCTTCGCACAATGTACTTGCATTTCTAAGATTCTTCTTGGTGTAAGTAAAATACTGCGGGTTTAAATTGATTGCCACATAAGCAAATCAAAGAAGAAGGGTTAAGAGTGAAGAACCTCCGCTGGCACAACTTGAGGCCATTGCCTTTCATCCTATTGCTAGTTACTTGGAAGAAAAGACCAACACCTGCCTGACTACAGCCTCCTTTCAGGTAGTTGTAGAGAGCAATAAGGTTCCCCCCTCAGCCTCCTCTTCTCCAGACTAAAGAGCCCCAGCTCCCTCAGCCGCTCCTCATAAGACTTGTTCTCCAGACCCCTCACCAGCCTCGTTGCCCTTCGCTGGACACACTCCAGCCCCCCAGTGTCCTTCTTGTGGTGAGGGGCCCAAAACTGAACACAGCACTCGAGATGCGGCCTCACCAGTGCCGAGTACAGGGGCACGATCACCTCCCTACTCCTGCTGGCCACACTATTCCTGATACAAGCCAGGATGCCGCTGGCCTTCTTGGCCACCTGGGCACACTG
>Ga0065711_1000659_pt1 | contig 58538 bp, 31 predicted proteins | sample Hoacrofraction12_FD_59098 | JGI IMG/M metagenome (GOLD analysis project Ga0065711, IMG submission 59098) | Hoatzin crop microbial communities from Cojedes, Venezuela - Epithelial fraction 12 v2 (version 2) | ecosystem: Host-associated > Birds > Digestive system > Esophagus > Crop | place... | reverse complement strand
CCCCCCCCATTTACTGCAGCTGGAAGGCTGAACATTCCTTCTTCTGTAGTCACTGAACAAATCTGGGCACCTGTGAATCTGGAATAGCTTCTCTGAAATCATCGGAGTTAAATGAATATAGAACAAGTATAAATGTGAGCAGAATCAGAAGCACAGCTTCCTGAGAAAGCTAAAGGCTCATTACTATACAAGTGTTGAACAATGGTAAGTAATTTTAACCAAACAATCCTTCTATATCCAGTCTTATTATTTATTGATTTAAAAATACGAGATATAATAACTATTTATGTCTAAAGCATTAGGAATCACCAAATTGAGAATTTGCTTCATAGTAATTGTGGAATCAAAGATTTGTAAGGTTGCAATGGATCTCAAAGAGCAACTCCCTACATTTATCCCTAAATTTGTCAAATCTGTTCTTTAAGGTCTCTGCCTATGGAAATAATGGCTGTAGCCATCTGCTAGGAAGTTAACTCCTGCTTAAAAATCTTTTTTCTCTTTTCCAAACTGCTGGGATCCTGGGAAAAGGAAAGGAAACTTTTAAGGATGAAGTGGTTATTTACAGATGTCCCTAACTGGTCTTCCATCAAATTCTATATGGTAAATTTAAATTGGTTTTCATTTTTGTATACAATTCTGTATCATTTTATCTCATTTGATTTTAATGGAGTTTTTCCAACCTTCAGCTGGATAATAAGGGGTTTTTTTCTATACAGCAAGCATATGATAAATGATTTTAAAACCTGCCTCCTTGAGTATATGAGAGAAGGAACAAGAAATGTCTACAGAGCTGTAACATTATGGTCACAGATCAAACAGAATAATTACTTTGTTTATTCAGACAGAATCATTAGCTCAGCTAATCAATGCATTTTGCCACTTTCACCACCTGCATTTACAGAAGAACTCATGCTCAGCTGCACAATATGTTCATAATGCCCAACTACAGAGAGAACAGATACTGAGCATGCCCTGGCCTTTTAGTAAGTAATCTGGCATTGCAGTGGACAACAAATTCAGCAAGAGTCCGTAACATTATACCGTGAAAATTCAAACGGGTTATGCAAACAGAACAGCTATGGGACACAATTGTTATTCTAGCCTGTATTAGATAAGCCCAGCAGCATTGTGTTGTGCTGCTAACACGACTGCTCCTTTTTTTGGAACAATTGCAACATATAGAGGAATATAATGACAGATGGTATAAATCTGGCTATGCTACTAGGTAAATTTCCAGTTCTGAGGGCATCTTTCTTTCCTTGGCTAGAGCTTTATGCACCCCAACAGCAACATAAAGACTTAATTCCTAACGCAGACTTGGGGCCATAGGTATGCATAGGTATCCCGAAAAGCAATTAACCCTCATGAGTCCTCTAATATTAACCACTCTCAATTAACTCTCATGAGCTCTCTAATATTAACAACTCTCAGCACTGTACAGAGATCTTGCCCAAAGTTTCCAGTAAATGCTATTTAACCTCTGCCTTAAAAGGGGAACGTGATAAATAGAGAGGCCCCATAAGAGATAAGATAAAAATTTTATCCAGATGAGCTGACTGCCATTAAGAATGCAGATATTGAGATATTTCTGGAGCGTATGGAAGTGACTCAAGCTCTGCCCATCTATGTTTAATCGTGTGGGGTGCCACAGCATGTGGTAGAAAATTGCAACTTCTGCTTAGTTTTTATTCAGCTGCACACAAGATAATTAACTCTATAAAGTTTCAAATAGGCTTCACTGGAATGGGAATTCACCACAAGTCTGGGTGCCTCACTTGCCATCTAATCGTGGAATGCCATTCAGGAACTGCACAGGAAAATGACCTCAATTTCAAATTAAGGCAGTATAAATTGAAATTGGGGGGGAAAAAAACCCAACAAATTATTCTTAAAGAATAAGACAATTTTTTACTTAGAAAATGTATAAAATTGCAATTGACAATGAAGCTTTAGCAATTTGGGGATATGATTTTAAGAGTAATATGCCCTCAGGCACCTGAATGCTTCAAATAAGCGTGAAGGACTTGTAAAAAATTGTACCATTTAATTTTGAAGAAAATCCCCACAGAATTCTAGGGCTTAAAGAAAACACTTGAGTAGTAACATTTACATTTGAGTAAGAATGTATTACATGAGAATTCAGCCCTAACTCCCCAATGGATTAAAAAAGCATATTTTACTCTAAAAGACCAAGAGCACTGAATTACAAAAAAAATCCAGTGCCTGAAGTTGCAACAGCATTTGCCTATTTCAGTGTATTTGCTGTTATTTCTATGTTGAACAGGGGATGGCAGCATTAAGTGTCATCTCTTCATAACTCAGTTGAATCGTATTCACAGAATTATTTTCTTATTAGACAGCATAAAACAAATGTCAGTGTTTAATTAGTTTTATTTTAAAATTGTATGCAAGTCCTCATTCTGTGTATAGATTCCTTCATATAGAAAGATATGAAAGTAAGGCAAAGTGATCCATGGGGAATTAATTAATTTTGGACATTAAGAGATGTGTCAAATACTGCATAGAAAATGAGGCAGGAGCACTGAAATGTAAGTCTCGAGCTGATATTGGATGCAGTTGTACAAAGGATCCAGCTATTTGCACATTCAGAAAAAAAAAAGGCATACTTGCAAGATCAGCCCAGGCAGATTTGAGGGGTATTATAGTATATTCGTTTTCCATATTCTATTTTTTTGGCTTAATAGCTTAAAAAACGCCTTTACTAGAATATGACGATCATTTCTTGTAACAGTTCGCCATACACGTACTCGGTAAGAAAACCAGACCATTCAGACCAATGCATTTTTACAAGCTACCACAAGATGTCTCTAATTCACCGGTATCTTCAGGAAGACTTCAACCCACAAGGCGGTATTTTCATACCACCTAAATCGGATGTGTATTCATTATGTTATCAGGATATGCATATTTGGTGTTACCTGTTTACGTATTTAAAATAACTTTGTAATCATGTATTTCAAATGCATTAAGATACAATACTGTATAGACGACTGAGCTTCAAAAAATTGTATTACTAACTTCATTGAAATCATAAATAAGAAGCAATTTCAAGGTACATGAGATATATTTTTGAAAAGTTTCCATGTCAGTGGGAACAGTTCAATTAAAATATTTCTAAAGTATAGGGAAAAAATAACACTGTAATGCCACAGGACTATTTTTTTTTCTTCATTGTAAAGAATGTGTGAAGGGTGTTACACTGAAACTTAAGCCTTGACATCACTGATGGGTCTGGCAGAATTCAGTTACCTAAGGGAGAGATACTGAACTGTAGATTATATACACAGAGGTAAGCTGGGAGTAGACACTTGGACAATAGCTGCATAAGAAGCTGTTTATCAGTTGTTTATGTTTGTTTGATCCTTTGGGGTTTCTTGGGGTGGGCATGTTGTGCATGCTCTAGCATGCTCCACTTTACAAGGAATAGTTAAAGATTCATTGAGGCAAAGAGTTCAACGGTTTTGGAACTCCTGTAGGAGGAAGAAGGATTAAATGCTAGCTTTGTTTCCAAACACTATTAAATATCAAATAGTGAAATCTAGATATTTATTTTTTAAGTAAACAGATGGTCTGCTGTGATTTCCATTGGGCAGCAACGCATGTAAACGTGGGTACAGTAATACTGAGTGTTGTCACAGCACTTGCTCCCTCTACAGATACAGACCTAATGTACTTTTGTTTCAGATGCCCAAATTGAAACGACCTGCAGGGTGTCATTTTTTCAGAACAGAAGTATTTTGAAAAATCTGGGAAAACAAACAAACAAACAGCTCAACCCTGTAAATGTGTCATGCTGGTAACCCATAAACTACGAAACCCACATTAACTTGTTATCTTTTGAAATTCTTTGTTAAATAAATACCCACTTTTTCACTAGAGATTATAGTCTTATAAATAAAGTATTTCAGATGTATGTTTCCTTACATCATTAGTGGTCTTCTCCTGTTTCTCATGCTTTTCCCGGTCATATGCCATCTTTTTCAGAAGTTTCTTCATAGCTTTATCCTTTTTCTCCTTCTTCTGGCTTTCAGTGTTTTGTTTTCTTACTTGGTTAACAATAAACTTCGGAATCTAGATGAATATAGATAGTAAGTATGAATATCTACATAATTTCCTTAAGGAACTAACTTATCAAAACTTTGTAAATTGATAGATTGTCAGAACTCTATTGTCAGATATTGTTTGGCAGATTGTCAGAAACTATTTCCAGTAATAATTAAAGATTCAAATAATATAAAGGTGTGAAACAATTTAAAACCCACTCCATTTGTGATGTTATGTTCCCTTCACTAAGCTCTCAGGGGAGGAGAGGTGGAATCATGCAGTGTTTTTACTTTGGTCAGCCAAAAAAATTCACTTAACACTTAGTCTACACAATGGTGATAATAACTTTTCCTCACGTGCAGCAAAGGTCAAAACTGTTTAAAGTTGCTGATGGACAACAAACCCTGAACTTCTCCAGTATAAGTTAGAGCTGTGCTTGAGACCATGTCACAACTTCATCTTTTATCAAAACATGTTTTATATAATATGATGTTTGGCCCAAAAGGGAAATGGACTAAAACATCGTATTTCCTGCTAATATCTCTAAGCAGAAAAGAATAAATTCCTCACAACAATACATACTGATAGGCCAAATACAAAGATCCCCTAAGGACTTATTTCTGAGTTCACATATGGTACATACACTATTAAAACTCTGACCATCAGAGCTTAACTCTACCATAACATGTAACGATTCTGTTTCACTCCCGTAAGAGTTACCTATGAGCAAGAACCCAGCTGGATGGGGCTGATCTTTCTCTAAATCATGGAAATGAGTTCATGTAACTACTTTGTTCAGATGCCTTGTTTGCAAAATTTATATTTCCCTCCCCCTTTAAGAATACACTTACTGTCCAGAGAAGTTTTTGGTACTGAATCATAAAGCGCATGACGTTTGCGGTTCCAGCTGCCATAACAAACTCGCTTTGTTCAATAGTCTTTGAGCCAAGCCCATGAAACGTGAAAAGGTTTGGGGCCATCACCATCGCCACATTCTTTAATGTCATTTTATTTTTGTCTCGATGATCAATTACCCTTTGGAGGAATTCAAGCAGTACCTGAAATAACAGCAGAACTTACAACTCAACTCTGCACATGAAAAAATTACGAGTGAAACATCCTGTTACATATTTTTGGAGAAAGCTCTTCATGCCTAATAAAACCACATGAAAAGCAATCAATAACAGGAAGTGTGGATATGTTTGTTCACAGGACTGTAATGCAAGTTTTGTTTCCTCTAAGTAACGAAGTAAATAATTCTTGTTATTTTTGTGGATAACATTTTCAAAAGCATTCAAATAACTTTGAAGCCCTGCACAGTAAGATTTTTTCCCAAAACCCTCATTATGTAGGTGCATAAGTGGCATCCCACAGATGCTTTTGAAAACATTACTGTTGGCTTTTCTTAAATTGAAAGTGAACACAATAGTGCCAGCTGTCATGGTTATGGAAACATGGAGTGGCTATTTCTGTAAGGTAAGCAATTCATGAGTGAATGTGAATGACAGATAGCCAGTTACAAGCTGTCAACTGTTAATTAATTCAGTTCCAGATATTTGTTAACTCAACTTGGAAGCCCTCCTGACTGCTTCCACACCGTAAATAAACTCAAAAAGAAAGTCACGTTTAAACAATAAGACCTAACAGAATTTTTTTTGCCTGTAATAGAAGATGCTCTGCATCCTACACAAATCCTGCAAATTCATTTTTTATTGTAGCAATTTTAATAGTAAGCATATTCTGAGAAAGATGAATAGCTTTGCTACAAAAGGACAAGCCCAAATTGGAAGACTCCATGTAATGTGCTGTAACTACCAACAGGAAGTGTAACTTTCTAGCTTATTGAGAGTAGAAACAAACAGCACAGAGAAGAGTGGGGAATAAAAATGAAGACCTAAACCCATTTCATAAAAGCAAACTCTCATCAATAGTATTCTAACACTGTTTATTTTTTGCATTGAAAATAATGACTGCTGCTGCAAGAAAGGGAAAGAAACTTGTAAGAGAAAAGGTTGCTCACTGGGAGATTATTATTGTAATATCCTGGAAAAATTTCAAGTCACATTCTTAAAAGTCATTTGAGAGGAATTAGGCTCCCAAGTCTTTTTTTTTTTTTTTCTTTTTTTCCTGAAGTTCTGGGAAATGTGAAAAAAAGAAAGAATCACTAGTTTTAGCATTAACTTTGAACTGAAAAAAAAAGAATGTTAAAAGACAACAGCATTCATTACAGTGGATTCACATAAACAGACAAACTATTTGTGCAGGAAAAAAGTATTATCAGTTCTAACCTTCAGAGTGTCTCTGTTTGCTTCAGGCAGCAGGAGAACCAAAAGATTCAAAGCTTGCAGTTGCTGTTTCTTTGTTGGAAGATCTGCCAGTGAAGCACATGAATCTCAGTATTTTAAAACTGTCATTTGTCCTCTTCAAAAAGCAAGATTTCAAAGTGGAAACTTCTTGCAAAATGCTGAATGCATTCACATGCCTAATTGTCATAGCATCACAAAGGACTGGAAGGTCCTTCTTTTCTGATACTCATTTCCAAATGTTCTTTTAGGATTCAGTTGCTGTATGACTCAGCAGTCTTCTGGCAATATTTTCTAGATGCCTTGTGATTCTGATTCTTTATTTTGCAACGTTACGAGAAGAACCAGTCAGCTAACGGTTCCTCCCTTTTTGAGCCTGTGCCCCAACATATGAAAGGGTATATTCAAAACTGCTTTCACAGTTTTGCTGATTGCCTTAACAGTCGCATGGTCTCCCAAGTCACCCACGCAGAATGAATACCACATGTTGCTGAATAAGGCAGGTCTCCAGCGACATAAACAGCAGCAGCTGCAATGGTAAACCAGTGAGGATAAAGCCAAGAGCAGAGAAGCTTAATACATATCTACAGCGGTGAGTGCCGCACCAATTGCGGCAAGCTGTAATTAAAGAACAGTGAGGTTGGTTCTGCCTTTTACCCAATTGCTCAGCGGTACATCATTCACCCAAGATGCAGGATGAGTGCAGCCCTATACTCCTCCACCTCCTGGAAGAGCTCCTACGTTCTGGCAGTGCTGAGCAGCAGAAAGCCCCAGCTCTCTCACATTTGTCACTTGTGATGAACTTCCTCCTGTCATGCTTTAGAGGATGTGCTCTGGCAAGTCTTCTCAGCAGATTCCTAATGAATCAGGCCATACACGAAACAAGTGAAGAAGGAGGTACTTGCACCTGACATTGCTTTATCACACTACTTCAAAATTCAACAGGGCTGTTCTCATGCATCCTGTTGGGATGCCAACTGAACTGCTATTTCAAATACATTTCATCCAAATGAGTTTGGGAAATACTGCCAAAAAAAGAGGCTCATCGATGAAACAAAAAAATCCTTGCTGACTCCATCATAATAAAAATTAAGGATCTGAATAAACAAGTGACAAATCATATAGCCGTTTAAAACATGCAAGTAGTGATAACAGGGTATCTACCCGCTCTAGGAAGACATACATTACGCCATGTCACAATGCTCAAAAAACAATGAGAATAAACCTTTTCCTAGGAAAGTAAGCAAAAATACAATTGCAAAACAATTAAAATTTGTTACTTAAATCAAGGTTTTCTCACCTAAATAACAACTGAGTTTTAGTTGTGTAAATTACTTAAATTAACAAATCATTTAAATTAAGTTGTTCAAATATTTAATTCTAACCACACTACTTAGTTGTAGTATCATGAAAACCACCAATTCCTGTCACAAAGACGGCCCTTTTTCTCTAGCAACTAATCTTATTACACGCAATCAACAAGACAGGCAGACAATTTAAACAACGAGAGGCTATGAAGTGCTGTGTCTGTTTCGCATCAAATCCTTTGGCTCAATGTAGAAAGTGTTTTGGATCCTGGCACCTGAGTATTTTCTGGGTAAGTTAAACCACATAAACCTTCAGACAGCTCAGGAGCAGCAAGCAGAAACTCTCCTGGCTCCAATCAGTATCCAGTAAGTGGAACAACCTTGATGATCTCTTTGCTGCCAGCATCATTTGAAGGCATTCTGGCCAGCTTTAACTTGCCGCTCAGTATTGCAAAATGAACACCACTGTGCAGCAGGCCTAAGCACCAGCCCCCTACTCCCACCAACTTAATGGCCTTGAAAGGCAGCTCACAACCCAGAGACTGACACAGCGCACAGTTCTTAAGAATGTTCGTCTGTCTGTCTGTCCATGGGAATTCACTGAAAGTGTTCCTTAGAAATGAGCCATTGCTCTGTCTGTAGACAAGGGGAATAGATTTTTCTGAAACTTGCACTCCCTGTGTTGGCTGGGGAGTCAATGTATGTGGGTTCGTTCTTACTCCTGATTCATTATCACCAAGCCACTCTCTTTCAATTACAGCTGGTTCGTTTGCAGTCTTGGTGACCTGTTAGCAAGGAGGACATTTTCATAGGAACTTGCTGATCTCAAGGGATCAGGGATGATCAGCAGTTCTGACTATTCTGCTCTAATTTTGCCTGTGGTAAGTGGATAAAATACACTAAACAGTATAAATTACCATTTGTTAGCTTTTTTGCAGAACTATTATATGTTTACTGTTGTTTTCTTTTGAAGCAAATATTGTTTATCAACTGATACCATCATACATAATTTCCTTACAACCCATCTATACTTCCTAACAACTATCAGAAACATCAGAAAGTGGCAGTGTGCTTTCATGTTATGTGCAAACTATTAAACTATATGTTACATGAAAAAATTTATCTGTACATTAGAAAACATATGCCCAGTCTTTTCTCAGAGGAAGTCATATTGTTGTTATTCAATTTGGTTTTAAGTTTCACATGCTGTTAGCGAAAATACTGCTACGGCAGAGAGGCAGTTCTCTGCACCGGTATCAATTCTTCACAGCCGAGACAGAAAGGACACTACTCACTCTGTACATCTTGGAAAGCTTTGAGATATTCTACAGTGAGGAGTGGCTGAGGCAGTTCACGGATAAAGAGTTTTAAAAGACTTGCTGCATCATGTTGCTTTACGTTTTCCCAGTTGAAAGTCCCTTCATAAAATTTTGCTTCCAGTTCTTGGCAAAGACTCTGAAAGGCAGTAGATACAGAGAGCACCAATAACACTTGGCTGCTGGAATTCATGCATTATACACACAGCAATACTTCCCATACTTTGAAAGGGGGGGGGGGAAAGGGACATCTGAAATATCACTTCACTCCAGCTGCCGCTGATCTTTTGGTACAAAAAGATAAATTGGGGATCAGAAGCACTGCAAGCAAACACATAGCAATAGGCAGCAGATAGCCAGATCACATAGGAAGAAATCCCATGGGCCTGCCTTAGGGCCATATGCAATACACTATAAGAACCAGATATTATACTCGTTCATGTAAGGGTTATGACCTCCCCCTCCCCAAAATATTAAGACATGGCTGCTACACATAGCAATTCTGAAACTACTACCAAAGGGTATTGCTGCAATGCATGCATGGCCATTTTCATAAACAAGTACGGCTATCACGCATGTTGACACACAGTTTCCCATCAAAACAGACATTAAGGTGAGGCTCTTTTTAAAACACAGGGAAAATATTTGTGTGACCGGATAGCTGGATGTCTTGCCATCTACAGCGAACTCCATGGCTGGGCACTTCCAGCTTTGCCTAGCACTGGATGTCAAACATGCCCTCTGTGGAAGCGGACTGTGCTGCAAAACATGAAGTTACGGAGCAGAATAAGCAGCACTGAAAGTCTCAGTGATACCTCGTAACTCTGGGGCTGGGAAAGGGCAGGATACTGTTGGCAGCAGACATTGGCATATTCCTGCCCTCCTCCCACGGCAGTGCTGTTACTGGGCTTCCAGAGATGTACAAATGGGAACACACTGCAAAGATGGAGTCCTTCTTAGTCTCCCTTTAAGCATCAGCCTCGGCCTTGTACCCAGTTCATTTATTCCCCAGTCCGGCAGAGCGGGAAGTGGCCTCCGAATAGGCCCAGTGGCCCTGAGCCACCTCTCTGGAGTCCATCCCTTCTTCTTGCCTCAATTATTCCAGACAGAAAATGAGGGCAGAGACATTGGTTTGTTTTTTAAAGTGTGTGAGATGAAGTGAGAGGAAGTGCTATGGAAAAATATGGCCTTGATTATTTATCTGGACAAGAAGGGCACACTGGATAGAGGATACTAGATACATTTTTAAGATACCGTTCTCATTAAATTTCACTTTGTCCAAACGGAAAATGCATCTATTGCCAAAGACAATGTGGATGCGTAGGTTGACATAAAAGTTGAATGTTCTCAACTGTCCTCCAGAGAGATCTTCCATCTCCACTGATTATGTAGGGGTTCAAAGGTGCAAAGAACCTAACTCAGATACCTAAAGTCAAATGGGTATGATTTCCTGCTCATCAACAAAAGCAAGCTTTAGAAATAAAGATGAAAATTCTCCCCCTAAGTCTCGTCAGCTCCTCCATCCGCAATCAGACCAAATCACTGTGGCAAAAGCAGTGTTAAACAGCTAGATAAAATTAATTGTTCTACGTGAGAGGAAAGGGCAGAAATGTCAACTACGCATCCTAATGAACCAACGCTTAGACTGCAAAGTAAATGTATTTAACTATGGGGTACATGCAATGCATTTTCTAATAATAATAACTCTAAAATCTATAGAATAAGATAGCACAATATTTTTTCTTGAGATTATCTGTGCCTTTCTATAAAATTACATAATAAGGGAAATATTTTCTTTTTCTATAGGAGAAAAGAAGTTTAAGAAAATTAAGAGAAAACACCAATCCTTTAGTATGCTAAATTTTTTGTTTCTATAAAATTTTCTATTTGAATAGAAATAGAAAGGAACTTAACATCTTTGTTAACAAAATAATTGCTTAATCCAAAGAAGCAGCTCCTGCAAATCAGGAGGTAAAAAATTAATGAAAGTCAAATAGTGAATGATCCCCTGCCTGGGAAATCGTATTAAACTGATAAAATCAAAGAACAAACAAATAAACAAAATCACTTCAAAATCATTCCAGTATGCAGAACCAATGATAAGTGGAAAATAAAGAATGGAGGAAAATCGTAAAAAGAATAATATCTTAGTTACTGGTAAATAAACAAAGCCAATTTCCATAATATTCCCTTCTTTCAGTTGTTTCTAATGAACCAGCTGCTGGAGCAAGTTCTGCACCACAGAGGCTGGCAGACATCTTCGGACAGCTGAATCCACTTAAATGGTCCTTTCTGTTTAGAATTTAAGGCCAGTTCAGACCATCTTTTTAACACGTTGACTCTTGGCGTGAATCATACTGTGTATTCAGTTTTCCGCATTAAGGCAAATACTGGGGAAGAGTCTGCATGTAATTGGCACTCACTCTGCAAAGCGTTGGTGAGTACGGACGTGCCTAACAAGGCTGTGCTTAGTGAGCTGAGCAGTTATGTTGCTGTTAACAAAAATAAATGTGAGAGGTTCTTCAGTCCACACTGGCTGACTTGTCCTGTAACACAGGTTAAGTCTAGCTATTAAAATAGGCTCACAATGCCAGGGAATAGCTTCCTCCTGGGGTAGAAAGACTGTGTATGAACTGTTCAGATGATTAAGCTGGTTCAGGGGAAAAACAAAAGGCTGGAAAGCTCGTGCCAAGAATTAATGAGATTTTGGCACAACTGAATTTGAAATGTAGCCTTGATTCTCCTTCAAACTCAGACCTCAGTCTTCTCCCCAAAACTACCCAGGATGAAACCTTCCTGACTAATATAACTCAGTTTTCTTTGTAAAGAGATTTTGCTTTCTGTTTTTGAAAATCTTCATAACAACTTGGTATTAAAATATATTTACACAACAAAATAAAATCAGCAAGCGCAGGTAAGTTTTTGGGGATGCTGAGAATCTGTGCAATGTTTTACCTTTACTCTTGTTGCAACTCCTGGTATTCTAAGAAGTCCTTCTGTCTCCAGAGTTGCCTCTTCTATCTGAGCAATGAGCTGTCAAACACAAAGCAAATTGCATGAATGAAGATGTCAATTAAAAATTACTGATCCATAGTTCTGATATACTGGAGCCTTTATGTATGTATGTGTGTGTGTATGCATGCATTCATGCATGCACATATATAACAAGTAGACACAAAAACACAGTTGACAAATGGATTACAGTTGTAGATGCAGGAAGAAACCTTTAACATGGCTTTTACCTGCTTTACGAACACTATTAAAGAAGAGTTTGTCTATTTTATTACAAAAACCCTATATTTTTCGACCTCCTTCAGAGACTGAAGCAGTTTTTTACCAAAATTACCCTGTCTTCAAAAATAAATCCAAATTACTACCCTTGTTAAAATGTCTCTGAATCAAAATAATTAAAGTAACATTAGAGATACAGTACTAACTTTCTCACAAATATTTTTCTTTACAACTTCACCATAGAAGACCTAAGTACTCTTAGGCTTCAAGGAAGCTTCAGTTTTTAAAATCCTGGCATTCTCCTAACAAACTCAACGGTTTGCAATCCTGCATATGGCTTAGATAAATTAGTAGAAATTCCATAAAAGTACTTAAAATGCACATCATAAATTCTGTTTCTCTAGTAGGTGTGCCTAGAAGTATTCACTGAAGGATGGATCTAAAGAGTGCTCAAAAGAAATTTATAAACGTCAGAAGCTGATGACATAATTTTAGCACAAATGATTCCCAAAGTGTTTAACTAGGGCAGTGCTTTTGTTACATATCTTCCTGTGCCAGCTCTTGAGTAAGAAAAATTATGCAACACAATTGTGTTTTCTCCAGTTACAGAAATTAAAGGGGGTTTACCTGCCACTGTATTTATGTAACTGATTAGTACCATAAAAAAATCAGACAGGAAAAGCCACAAAGTTAGAAAACAGCACTAAAGGTGTCACCCTGGTATATTATCTTTCTTTAAAAAAAAAAAAAAAAAGTCCTAACTGGCTGCATCCAGCTCTCACTGTACCTGGCTTACACCTGAGCAGTGGCTGCCACTCTCATCTGTCAGACACAAAGACGCTGTGGGCATGCTGTGTGCTTTGCCCCCATCACCACATCTAGCGGGAGGCAAGGTCTGGTGGCACTGCCGGCGGCCATGACTCCCTCGCACAGGCTCATTCACAAGGGTCCCCTTATCAGGCAGCAAGAGATGGCCACTGGCCACCACCAGCCTCCTGCCTACGGGGAATCCTCTCTCTGTCTCTATCAGGGCTGCTTTGCATGGCTTCATTAGCAAGCCAGAGACTGGAATCATTATCAGCAGAAACTTCTGGTGAAGATACATGGATCGGTATTACCCTCAGATCTTCCAGTTTGAAAAGCCCTAGGCTAAATTATGTCATTATTTTTAACTGTAATTCCTCAATGAAATGAAAACTAAGTGCATTTTTTATAAAAAAGATATTTTTTTTAGTTAAGCAGCATTCCTACTAGCTCGGTTTGTTTTATTTCAGTGATAACCAAATCCACATTTAAAAAGCAGTATGCACAAAAATGTTCTTTGTTGCACTTGATATAAATCCCCTGTTCTTGGAAAGCATGTGCTGTAGAGAACACACAGAATAAATGGGAAACTTTTTATTTTCATATTCTCATTTAAAGAAAAACTGTATTCCAAATGACATCTGTGCCTTGCAAAACAAATCAAATCTATAAGCTAGAAATGTTTATGTAGAATTTTCTTCCTGAAGAGCTATACTTACTATGTTGCTACGATAGCACAGTGATCAATCACTTTTTGTCATCTGATTTCTTTTTTTCTAGATAGCATCTTTCCCATAAATGTATTTTTACAATCCTGAGGAAGTAATTTCTGGCATGAAAAACACAGCAATAGTTTTGACAGAGTGATGCAAAACTACTTTGAGTTTCCTGTTTCTGGAAAAATAACTTAACAAGCAGATGCCCAAATCTACTGAAACAGGGAGGACTCGGCACTGAGTTTCTGTCAGTGTTAGGACAGGTCCACACACTGTGGTCTGTCCCTTCTCATGCAATGAGACCTGCTATGCATGGGCAGTAAATCCAGGGTCTCCATCATCTTTCCCATTATCATGACATGACACAGGCCAAAGCATCATCCCCCACCATGTACTAAAGCAACAAATCTTCTGGAAAAGGGCTGCTGCCACCATTAGAGGCAGTTATCCAGCCTGATTTTCACCCTCTAGCCACCTGCCTTGTGGCCCAAATCACTTCTGAAAGGAGAAAACCACTTCCTAGAAAGATAGGTTCAGCCTGTGGGCCAGGGATTGAAAAATTCTACGGAATTTCAATTATTTGCTCTGAAAAAACTAAAGGGCAGCCCTACTGATGATGGAAGTTACATGACCTTTATGAAATGGAATTTGTCTGCAGTGGGTTCTTATAGCGACTGTCAGTTTTCACAGGCTTATTAGTAAACTTGCCTAAGCCATGGAGACCTGTTGTAACAAAATCCAAACTTTATTCCTTTAACTCAAGATATGTCTGATACAAAGTATCACATTTACTGAAGTAATAAGTAAAGCTGCAAACAAAAGTTACAAAAACTTTGATTGAGTGATACACTGAAAAGTATGCTACAGGGAGCAAATAAATCCAGGACAAAATGTTACTTGTTTGTCATCTGCAGGTATGTAATAATGTTCGTGCCTATTTACCTTTTGAAAAATCAGTGGGATCTTGGTTCCTGGCACCTTCTTCTGATCCTGTTCCAGTAGAACTGACAGTGGGACACCAAACAAGCCAGAGTCTGAAGAATAAAGCAAAAGAAACTGAGATATTTTCCACATCTGTTCCAGTACAAGTGATAATGGCATAAAACCACATTTTTGAAGCGATAACCCTATTCAATACATTCAGAGCTATTAACCTTTTGTTCAAAGTATTTGAATGTCTTTGTCATTCAAGTTATTACACAAAGCATTCTGGCTAAAAGGATTCATTCATCTCTTCCTTCAACCATAAATCAGGAGTCTTCTGTTTTGACTTCAAATTGCCATCCACATATTCTGCAGTACAGTGAAGCAAACTGCATAAATGAACCATCTGTGTGGTGCTGGTTTGCAGAATGGGTGTGATGATGACCCTGCAATACATATCTTCATCACTCAATGCAAGTTATTATAGTTAGCATGCAAATGGCATGAGTAAAATATCCAGAAATTTGGCTACTAAAATGAGACAGATGTAATTACCACCCAGAGTTACTCTGAATGCTTCTCTCCGTGAGGGTTTTGAAAGAAGAGCTTTTCAACCCCTGTGCTTTTGCATTATACAACACCGGCAGGATGGCAAGATCACCATCTCGCCAAAAGTGTTCTGCTTTCAAAGTACTATTAAGTCTTGGTTATAAAATAGCCTTTACAATAGTGCTAAGGCAATGCAAATTAAAAAAACAATGGAATCTAGTCTCAGTTAATCTAGCCCTGATGCAAAACTAGCCTTAGTCTTCAAGTAAATGGCACTCCCATGTGTTTATGCCCCAGCTGAATAGAAATGAATGACCATTAAAAGAGAGCTCTACTTGTAATGACCAACTCAGAGTTTGCTGACACAGAACTTCTCTGTCAGAAGTACTGATAATTGCTGTATGTGCAATTTTTCTGAAATAGTATATAACCCTACATGTAGCTAAAAGCTCCTGCTTGGTACGATGCCATGCCAATATTGAGCACAGAACAGCTGTAATTACTAAAAAGATGTCAGCTCTTGAGGGAATGTGATATATGTCAAAAAAAAATCAGTTTCAGTGCCAAATCGGAGAGTTCTCTTATCTCTATCAGCATAAAAAGTCTACCTATAAAATATGTAGAGACTCATACAGGCACTCAATATCCATACCCCACAGTTTTAGCATCTTGAAAATCTTGTCAATAATAAAAGTTTCTGCTGAGATGAAGTTGGAGAAACAAACTGTAGGAGGTCAACAGAAAGGCAAGACAGGGCACAGCATTCCATAGATAAATTATGTTTTCATCAACTTTACATACACAAACTCAAAGAGGAACAGCCAATAGATCCACCATCGTATGAATCAATTGGCCAAACAGTTCAGGAGTGAAGAGGTGAGGGTCAGGCAGAACAAGGCCCTGCAGTCATTATATTGCTAAAGCAGATTTGTTTGGTAGAAAGGGTGACACGCCATTGCCTATTTCCTACGCATTTCCATGAGTCTAGCCCATCTTTTTTAACTTGGGGACAACCAGGGTTTTTAATCAATTCTGTGTTTTTCATGACTGCCTGTCGTTCAGATAATGCTATGAGTGAAATTCAACTAACAATAAATTTAGTAAGAAGAATCAATTCAAACTAAGACCCAAAATACAAGAGAAGAAAGTGTTTTTTCTTTATTAGTGAAAGTACAAGCACTTCTGCAACAATAAAATGCATTTAAGGGATCAAAGTCCCATAGAAGTTTCCGTGTATGCCTTTTGCATTTAAAAATTTATTTTCTACTACTGTAAGCTGAAGAGTGTATTCTGAAGAATCTATCGTACATTGCTGTATAGCTCTCAACCTTCTCTGTTGCTTTCAATTATTTAAAGTGAGCTATTGCACATTCATTGAACCTTGACAACAGGGTTTTGGCCAAAGAAGGGTTATGATTAACTGGTAACACATTTCAAGCTCTTGTAAAGTATTTAGCAGAAGACAGAAATACAGAAAACAAACAAAGCACTGAAAACCTCTAGCATCTTTAAATTGGTTTCCATGTGTCCTATGTTGCCAAGAAAAGCACTGTGATTATACATATGCTGCAATGGCTTGCAGAACAAAATGATGCATTGCAGCTGCCTTGACACCCTTTGCAACAGCCCAAATCTTCCACTTAATATTATGCCATTCAGCATAAAAACTGCATTATGGCCTGAGTAAATACTGGGTGGGCAATGACTAAATACTGGGTGGGCAATGACTAAATACTGGGTGGGCAAGGTCTATGTGACACAGGAAAGCTTGTACCAGGCAGAAGAGGAAAGCAGGTGACAAAGGCTCCCAGAATCTCGGCAACGAGAGGGCAATGACAGCAAAAAAGTCAGGTAGAAACACGGAATTATTTAGATTGGAAAAGACCTTCGAGATCATTGAGTCCAACCATAAAAGTAGCATAGTACCTACCTTCAGGAAAGCAGGAGAAGAATACTCACAAAGAGCACATACATGTGCCCTGCCAGGAAATATATTAGCACATACAAACTTCTGTGAAGCAATTCTTCCTGCACAGCACACTACTAAGATAGTTCACCTTCTTCACTCCTCGGTCTATCTGCTCAGTGACTGACCTGAGTTTTAACTTTAGACAAAGAGCATGGTGCCATAGCTGGAGTGACAATGTGCATGAACTTGCCTAAAGTGTGTCTTAAGTTAAGGGGTAAAATTAAATGCTGCTCAGGACCTGTGTTACTATTTACAAATTAATACAGATTTTCTGCTGCAAAATCACGAAGAACTGGATGCATTTGTTTTACTGGATTAAAACACACACATTTGGTTCAGAATATGAAACACCAACTCACCTTTGGTTTTGATTTTTACAGCTTTTTGCTGCTTGAATTCTGTCCCAAGTATGTCATAGAGAGCAGTTAATTCAATCAGTGCTAAAGAATAGACTTTCTTCATGTCCTGAGGGGCCAGGTCACCAATCTTCGTGGTACCTGTTTTGTCTTTTGGCAGCCTGAAATTCTAAAAGCAGAGATTTGCAGCAGAGTGAATAATCCAAGTCATAACAAATTATTTACCTCGAAGGCTGTGCTTCCTTCAGGGAACAACCTTTCAATCATGAAGCCTGCTGTTACTGACTAAATCACGGGAGAATCCCCCATTTAGATTGAATAGCAGATGATCTTAAAATCATAGAAGCACTTAGGTTCCTAGTGACTTCTGCAGGTCATCTGATTCAACTGCCTGCTCAAAGCAAGGCTAAATTCAAAGTCTGATTGGGCTGCTTGTTGCATTGTCCACCTGAATTTTGAAAACTCCGAAAAACCTCTGTGGACACCCGATCCAGTGCTTAATGCTCTCATGGGGACTTCTTTTTCTCTGTAAAACAGAATTTCCCCTGTAGTCACTTGCGTCCGTTGCCTCTTGTCCTTTTGCTGTGTACCTCCAAGAAAAGTCTGGCTTTGTCTTGCTTGTAACCACCTCCCACATCCCCCCACACCACCACCTTCTGCAATTTATAGCAGTGGAAGTGGCTGTCAATGAACAATCCTATGCATGTACAAATGGGACAGAAATCTCTCTGCACCTAATGCACACAAAATAACATATTTGTCTGCCATACAAATAATAATAAAGGGGTTCCCTTCTTAGGGAAGGGGGATCCTTAGGTATTGCTCATTTCTACTGCACGAAATGCTCAGAAGCTGCAGTCAGAGACCAATATAAGGAACTGAGCTGAGAGAGAGAGGGACTTCCCAGCTTATAGAGCTTTTTAACTCCATCTCTCACCAGCAGGCTTCTAAGCAAGACTCTTGCCCAAGCCTGACATTAGCAGTGTGCATGACTGAAAGCAGGAAGGTTGACAAGACTTTCTTCCATTTGAAAGATATATTATACTCCAGAATTACTTTCCCACCCTGTACAGACCCAGTGATAGCACAGCTGAATTGGTGGCTATAGTACATGACTGCAATGGCACATACCAAAACATAAACATAATTTACAAATTGTAGCTATGCAGTCAGTTTCCTGCCTTGAGGTATCATTGACTTGCACAAACACGTATGTTTAAAAATAGCTGCCAATGAGCAAGGTGCAACAAATACAAATTGTAGATTTAAATAGGTAACTCCCTTCCTTTTCCTATCATTTTGCCACTCCTTTCAGCACTGAAGGAAAAATCCCATAGCCATGTCTTTGAGCAATCCTTCACAAGCCTAGCTAAAAGTATAGCTAAAGTATGTAGTACACATATATATGTGCATATGTACAGAAGTAATTTAGAGTATAGATATCATTTCCTTGATATATGTAGGCTGCATTAGAGAAATGTGACTCAAACACTTTAGAATCCATTTCTAAATATCCATTAGTGTCTGGTTTATAATGTTTAAACTAGCATACATGGGGTAATTACTGTCTGAAGAACTGCACATGTCCTTATCTAAATTAAGTGTTTGAAGAACTGTGAAACATTATTACTTCAGACATTATGTTTACTCAGACATGTTTGCATACACTGTTCGAAAAAAAAAGACGTTTTTCGCACCGGTCATTAGTTTACAGGTCATACATAACTGCATGTTCATGAACTGTTAGACAGAAAGATCCTCAAAGAGATGCCTGAGGATCAACAACAAAATGCCTTAGATGATCTTCTTCTCTATTTATTTGGATTCATTCAGAATGAGTCTTTTTTAGCTAACAGTTGGAAAGTAAAACTGAGCACAAACTAATCCTTAATTTCCTGCCCCGTGACTTTAGACTTCTATAGACTGTTCTGGTCTTCATTCTCATCCCTCACCTATCTGCACTGGATAACTGCACAAGGTTTCTACAGGCATCCACCAACCCTCTTTAAATGACAACAGATATTTTCATTACAGAGGTAAAGCACCTCACCTCAGTTAACAGGAAAAGGGGTCGTAAACAAATGAAGAAAGGACACAGTTTGTGTACAACTACCACTAAGCCACTATTCCAGTTTAATATTACTAGTCAATTATTGCTTACAGATAAAGTACATTTTGCCAGAAAGACAATGACATAAATAGGCATACAAGTAGTTGCTGCCATGTTATCGAGAATACTATTCGCAAAAATGAGTTAACTTGAGAAGGTCTTTCTCCACAAAGCTGGATCCAACAACATTCGTCTAACTCTAATTCACCCACTATCAGACAAACATAATCCAAACAACACCACTAGTAAAAACAAAGAATGAGAGCTATAAGTAGGAAACACCCACCGGGAGAAGAGTGTCACCCCCTCCACCCTTGCACATTTTGCCTACTGAGCTGTCTTTCAGATTAGCTGCCTGTTCTGCAAATGATATCTCCAAATTGATGTCAGTGTCTGAAAACGGCATGTCTTCAAGCGGGCTCTTCTGCTCATCAGTTCCAAGACTGACCTTTGGACCTGAAAACAGAGTAGAAAAACTAATAAGAAATAGCAGCACAATTGAGCATCACTCAGTGCATGTGAGTAAGTTTAAAACCAAGTAGAAGTTAATGCTGTGCAAAGGATGGACTTTCTGGTTGCAAATTCACTAATTTCTGCATCTTTTATGTCAATTGAAAATTTATCTTCTTACAAGGGTCCATCTTTTGTAGTGTTTCTTGAATAATTCTGCAAAGGCATGGGGTTTTCTCCTATTTATTTATTACAAAAAGACAAAGCAATCCACCTGAAAACAAACAGCAGATTCCCAGGATCTTCCAGAGCCAAACAGCTTTGGCATCAGAAGTTTCTTGCCATCAAACACTTTCCAGCCTCAAAGACTTGTAACATCCAACAATCAAAGCAGCGATTCTTTCTGCTGTTAAAATTTCCAAAGCAAAAGAGAATGTTTCCTCTACGATTCAAAGCATTAACATCTGGGAATAACAGGGAGTACACAGATCATTTTAACCCAACATTCCTGTCCTCGCCTCAGTCTGAAGAATCTAGATTCCTCAACACTGTTTGGACATGTTTCCATGATACAGGGAAGGACTAAGTACACAACAATGGCCTTACTTCTCTTTCTTTGTTCCTTAAAGAAATCAAGCACTAGACAAATTTAGAATATTTTCTGTTAAAAAAAAAAACAAACAACAAACAGAAAGGGAAAAAAAGGGAGATGCAGTTCTGCTTTTAGAAAAAGAAGTAGTCTGTTTTCACAGGAAATCAACCACTGATCTTCAGTTTGAAGTTAAAACATATCATGAAAGAAGCAAGAGGAAAATCGTATTTTAAATAACGCTATTTAATACAAAGCACAAAGATAATCCAGCCAGATTCTTATCTCTCCACCGTATCTCTCGTGATGTGGTACTTCTTAAAGGACACATTCCTTGTACATGACATTACAATACCTTGCAAGTATTTGTGATGAAGTTTAGATTTTCTTAAAACCAGTGCAAATATAAACAAATCAATCCTGCTCATTTCAGTGGGACCACGATTCTGCCACTGGCTCCTAGGCAGAGGAGACCGCAGCCTGTTCAAAGCCAGCATACCACAAGTGCAGAAAAACTGGGATGGAAATGGACAGGAGTTGAGGAGGCGAACCATAAGCAGCGCATATGCTTTCATATAAGAATACTATGTAACATAATAGATTAATTTCTCTACATCGCTGTGGGAAATTTTTGTATGTCCTGGAATAACTATGTTAAGCTAAGCCAGAAAAACTTCCCAGAAAACAGTTATAGCTACAGCAACATTTAACCCTGAAGCAGGGGAAAGGCTGCAGATAGGCTGGTTAAGAGAGAAGGCGTCAGGGAAGTGCTGCTCCACACTGATACTTTCAGTGGTCTGCAAAAGAGCTGAGCTGCAAGCACGCAACCCAAACAACATATGAACATATGTTTAAAAAATACAAAAATTACACCAACTCGAAAAGGTTTCTGAATCATATCTGCTCCTAACTGAAAGACCATTCACAATACAAGACTAGTCTCTGATATTCTTTAAAGTGAGTCCTGAAAATGACCTCACTTTTCCAGGGCCACACTCAGGGGACCTGCCAGACAGGCAAGTGGCTGCAGCCACCCAGTCACTCTCTGGTAGGGCACAGCACTTTACGCAACCACCCCCACTTCGATGAAATTGATCTAGAGCTGCAGCGCTTCCAGAGAGAGAAGATGGATTTGAGTTAACACTTTGACTCACAACCAAGCAATGCTGTGAGAAGTAGAACAAAACATTTCCAAATTTTGCCTGTTGTGTGTGTTACTCACCACCCGCTCTTTCCAGAGTGGCTTCTGCTCACTTTCCGTAGACCCCAAAAGATGCCTGGGGCATACGCTAAAGATTAAGCTGATCCTGAAACTGGAGCTGCTCCTTTCGGTAAAGAGATATATGAGACCTCAGTAACCAAACATATCCAAGGTCAAATTCATCCCTGGCTTCAATCTTTGGCCTCCCTCTGTGTATATCTGTATACATCATGAAAACTGTTGAATGCATCCAACTAAAGGAAAACAGTTCCCCATCCCCCCAAAACTTTTGTCATGCTAATGTGGCCTATACGTGACCCACATACTTCCTACCAGCCTGGGAGGGATCTGATGTTAACAAACAATAAAGCAGTAGCTCCTCTTTCAGTCCTCTGGTGATAGGAAGGTGCCGTGCAAAGCAGATGTCTTGGTAATGCTGTGCACATCTTAAAGGTCTGGAAATGCTGCTGTTGCGGGGAGTTTCTTCTTGATCATATAGCCTTGCTCCTGCTGTTGTGCATTCAATATCTAGGAAGCAGCTGTAAGAGGAAGCAGCTTTGGTGTTCTGCCAACTGCGTGCAGTATTTCATGAGAGAAATGCAAGTGTGATACAGAAAAATGTAAATAACGTCCATAAGGATGTGGAAACCGTATTTTGCATTGGTCCTGTACCCCTTCCTTGGCTCACAGTGCTATTTAAAGATCACATAAAATGATGGGAATTATTGAGGAGAGGGGCGGGGGTTATGTTATGGGTTTCTTTTTAATAGGACATGGAAATATTGGAATTGTCAACCTTGCTATTTCCTAGTTTTGCTAGAGAATCTAGAATATGCCCCGATGGAGCTATGCTGATAGATCTTATTTTGTAACTGGAAAGGCAGAACAGCTGATGTTTTTTTCTGACTGACAAAGCATTTCTCTAAAATGCTAATTCACTGCTGATTTTAAATAGAAAATAAAAAACTTTGTAATCTTTTCACTAACACTCTATCACTCTATCTATAGATTCTTCATTTATCATGTAAAATGAAAAGCAGAAACAAACTCTTTAATTAAAAAATACAACTACATTTCAGTCTTTTTCCCTACCACGAAGTAAACATTACAGCTCTTTTCCCTCATGTTACACATAGTACACACAATTCTTTCATCTATTTGCCAGATCATTATGCGTTTGAGGTTGCCATTATAGAGAGGTTTTATCTAAAATTCTTGCCCTGCAGCTAATCCTGTGTGTTCAGAAGGACAACTGCAGTCCCACAGTAAACTGACTTTTGCTGCTCCCCTATTTAAGCTAACAAGTATTTAGTGTTTCATCTGCTTTACTCTTTCCTTTTCATTTCTTGAGATGTCTCAACCAACACGGACATTTACTGCTTTTCACAGGCATCCAGAAAGAATTACTTTTCTTCTTTTGTAGCTGTTGAACATATTGCTAGCTTTGCGGGTCTTTAGTGAGTGTTATGGATTATTAATATGATGATGTCTTTCGACATCTTAATATACGACTCTGAATTTTCTTTTCTTTTCCTGTAGACATGTTCTGTACCTACATGAAACAAAGAGGCACTTCAAGCCAGTAAGTGAGGGTCCTTTCAAATACACTCAAATATGCATCTACCAACAAAAACATCTTAGGAACTCATTAAACTTATCCTGGTTGAGCAGGATCAGGCAGAAAAGAATAAAAAAAGTAATGGTTTTGTTTTATTCCCTGAGTTTGCTTACATTGTTTAACAAGAAACAAGGTGTGTCAGACTGGCAAGAAAGCAGAAGTGAGCACAGGTTCACACAGCTCATGTATGCTCTAAGAGCAAACCATTATAATCTTCAGCCTGTCAGAAGCACTTGGGAATGCAGCACTGAAGTACAAAGTTAGGAACAGAGTCATCACCTTTGGAGAAGGGCCAAATAGTCATTCGCTCTAATAGTTTTAAGACATCTCAATCTAAGCTTTGGATTTCTTTTATAATGTCTGAGATTATATTTATATTTTTCATATAAAACTGGTACTAATTCTCTGTCAAAGGGGGCTTCCATTCTAAAATAATGTCTTTTGATTTGGATTTCACAAATATTTAGTATCTCTGAAATATCAGGCACTGTTTACTTTTTGCCTTAAATTCATTCACTGTTTTTATAACACTAATTTGCTCATCATTCTGGAGGAAAGATCACAGCACTGCACTGAAACAGGTGCTGTGCTTTTAACAGCACCGACCTTGTATGGTTTGACTGCAAATTGAACTGATTTTTAATTCTTGCTCCAGTCTTGGGAGCAGAGCCCGCTACAGCATGTTGACAAGAGCAGAAGCGTATCAGGATGTAAGCAGGCTGCATTTGCCATCCATATCGCAATCTGTGCTGAGGAGAGCTAGCATATGGGATTTGCCTTCAGAACTTCCCATTTCTGAAGGGTTCCTCAGAGCCACTGGAAAAAAAGAACCAGATGTGATAAAAACTCTGTAATAATTGCTTGGTAATTTTCCAGCGCTGAATCCTACAGTGCAGTTTATTGACACAAGCACCAAGCATCTCTTCCTTCCCTTGTGCTGAACCAGCAGCCTGGCAGTCCTCCCAGTTTTTCACTGTTCTTCCTGGAGTGAGGTTTGCTGAGAGTGAGGGAGGGAAGAATTAACAGCATTTCTGGAAACGCACAGATTTGGTGATATTCAGGGCTGGTTTATATTCATCTCTCCCACTTCAACTTCCATGCACATCCTCTGTTGTTTGTTGCCATCTTCTAAGTCTAATTACAGATTAAGTAACTTGCAGTAGGGAACTTGATCTGCCTGCCCGACTATTTAAGTGGCTAAAGGGTTCAGTGTAAAACCTATTGCTATCCAGTCCCCCAGAAGAAGAAAAAAACCCCAACATACAAACAATGCAGAATAGCAATGCAGAATCTTAAAGCTTAAACGGCTGCCAGTTAATATCCTGATCTCTACAGTGAGGTGTATGGTGGTGTAACAGACATGGTGCAACCTCTACCTCGAAGAAACCAAAGATGATGCAGGGCAGCCACACTTTTGTTATTGGACCTGATGAACACTAGAAAGCTTTGTCAGCATTTTTCATCAAAATAGAAACTATGAAATCAGCTAAGGGACTTCTGTAGTGCTCTATCCTACCTGGCAGTGAGAGTGAGGGGTCTTCCACGGGTACTGCACCCCTCTTGTGTAATCACATGTTATTGGGCACAACCCAGTCCTACACACACAGAATGCTATTTCCTTTCCATTTTCCTTAAAAAGGTAAACAATTTTTTTTCTTCCATTTGTGTTTTACTGTCGTCTTGAGCTGCAGATATATAGCCACTTCTAACTTTTTTTGGGTTTTGTTCTCTTGTATGCACTGATAAGCTTATGCATAGTGCTTCATTTCCTGTACTGTACAGCAGAGATAACCCAGAAGGGATAAATTAAGGATCAGGAAAGACCTAAGCACAAGCTATGAGAGGAGACTTCTCCCAGATGATTCAATTATAAGATGATCACTGGTAACAAATAAGGTTTCCCAGATGGCTCACAGGACAGTATCTAAAGCCACACTTAAAAATTTTACACTACAACAATGCAGGTGAGAATAGGTTTCTCATAAGAATTTCATTTTCTTTTGCTGAAAATTTACTTGAAAAACTATGTAGTAGTTTGTGTAGTTGAAAGCCTACAAACCTAAAGGAAAAAAAAAAAAGAAAAAAAAAAGAAAAAAAAAAGAAGAGAGTTGTTTGGCATTACCTTTTGTTTCATCTTGTGTCTCATTTTTGTTTTCACTTGTTCTCACAGTTGAGGGTTCGCTTCCATCACAGACCTAGGAAAGGAACAATAAATATCCATGCCTATAAAAACCAAATGCATAGCTGTAGAAACTGCTTTGACTCCATGCAGGATTAAAACACGTACTCCTGCAATTCATGGGTATGCAGAAGCACACCTGTGTGTTTCAGTAGAAAACTCTTTGCTGAAGTCTAAAGGGATCTGAAATCTAAGTAACTAAAAAAGAAGTTATTAAGCCCATTCCTCCTCTTCCTAAAAGGCTAAGTGGCTATAAGACTTAACTGTCCAGAGTTGCAAAGAATAAGGAAATGTATTCCCTGAAGCCATAGTTTGCACTGAAAAAGACAGAGAAGGGGAATCTGGAGGAGACATTCTGACTGACTCAGTCCAAATTCCTTCCTCTTGCAAAATCTTACATGGTCACCTCTCCTACAGAACAACCCCATCCCTTTTGCAGGGTGGCCTGACACTATCATCTGTGCTTACAGCTTAGATTCCCAACAGCAACACTAGGATGCTTTCAAGAGACAACAAATCAGCAAAGGATTTGAACCATCTTCTCCTTTCTACAGTGCTGCACTACACAGTCAGTCTCAAGATTTGTCACATTCCATGAACTGGATGACACCTACTATAGAAAAAAACATTTCAGAACATGTAGAAAATCTATAGTCGTATACGTTTTTACCCATGTATTATTTTTATTATCTTTCTGTCAGCTCAAATCAAGTTTAGCACTCTGGATTTTTAATTGTATTTTACTCAAACACTGTATAACTCCATACTTACTGAGAAAAATAAGTCAAGATTTAAAGATTTCTCCTACCAACAGAAATCTGTATATTGCCTTTTTTTTTTTCAAATCGGGGATCTTGAGAGGTGGAAGAAGACAGCATGACTGCTCAGAAAATTATTACTGTTTCACAGAGCGGTAGAAGCAGACTGGGAAGCTGTCAAGGTACCAAAAGTCTAGCTTCTCTCTGGGAATATGGCAGGAAATCTAGTAGAAACATCAACACAATTGTGAAATATCAACACTATTGTTTTACCTTTCCTCCTGCTTTCCTCCAGGTGAAGGGAGGTTACAGGATTTTTGGAGGCTATTATTAAAAATGGGAATGACTTCATACAGCTGCAGATGGCTTCAGTCCTCTTTTGTTACATAAAAAGCTTTCTAATGATGGGAGAGTAAGAAAGCACTGAGAGAAGTTACCTAGGGAGGTTGTAGAAGCTACTTCACTAGAGGCTTTCTGTGACAGATTAGATGAATTACCACAAGCAACGATTTCTGTACAATTTTCTTGCTTTGGAGAAAGGAATGCAGTATAGGTTTGAGGGCCTACATTTGTATAATTTTATTTCAGTCATGGTTTAGAAGGATTTTTTTTTTAGTTATTTCTGCATTTAATAGATATTCTTCTGTTTTATGTCTGTCTTAAATGGCTATAATAATTTGTCTGTTTGCATTACTTCTCACTGATGTCATCAATATCAAAACATGTCACTTAAGAGACACAGCAGTCCACTGAACACTGTGATATATGATTTTGAAACATTACAATGTGTAGCTTAAATACAGGAACACAGGTATTTCTTGTGCTTTACTGAAATAACACACTTGAAAGGGAAATTATACTGCTTTAAGCTATATCATATTTTACCTAAATTGCTCTGCTATTAGATCTTGTAATTTTCAGGCGTAGTCAATTCCAAATCAGATCCCAGAAAGCTTTTATGGAGGTAACATCCCTTCTGTAACCACATGCAAAGCAGAACAGCGAAAGGGAAGCTGTGCCTCCAGAACATACATTTGAGCTTACAAACTCCCCCCACTACATTTCACCTCTGCCGAATTTGAAAGGAGTTGCCAAAGGAGAAGAAGTTGTTGGGGGAAGGAGGAAGTTAAATCCCCTCAAAGCTCGCCATGCTTTCTACCACTGCTACCAGTGAGCTGAACGGCGGCGGCAGCAGCAGTGAGAACGAAGGACGGGGCTGAGGTCAGGTAAGCTAGCTCTGCGCTCCCATCAGGTCAGAGTCTTCTTATGGCTGAAGATCTCATCGCTTCTGGGGGAGCGCACAGGACACATACGCTTCTCCACAGAAGAGGAATTCTAATCATACTCTCCATTTCCCTCCTTCCCTTTTCCTGCATATGGGAGAGGAACTCTCCCGTTCGATACCCCATGAGAGGAAACTGAGACCCTTCAGAACCTGTCAGAGCAACTTCCCACACATGGTTCAACGACACACACAGGCACTGGGAGTTAGGACGGAGTCTAAGCCCCCAGCTGACAGGCATAAAGACCTAGCCAAAATAGAGGAGGTTAGGTCGATGTCCCTTTTTTTCCCCCTTTTTTTAAAAAAAAGGAACAAGAGCACCAGTGAGTAAGAGGTACTACCCCTTATCTGGCAGACCCCTTGGGTTGGCTGCAGGACACTACCACCCAAAGATAAAAGTGGGCTTTCTGTAGCGCTTTGGGTGATTGTTGTCATCAGTTTTGCATCTGCGTTAAAATTAATTCACATTAATAACTCGACCACAGAGTGGTGGTTGTATTCATCACCTGTAAGTAATACAAGGCCAATATACATACTTCTTTCTGCTTACTAAAACTGCTTAATATTATTTGAAGTCTGGACCAACGCTATTCCCATAAATTTAGTGAAAAATTCCCCTGGAAGTCAGTGAAAAGTCAGACACAAATCTTCTGGAAATATTCCTTTTGTGTCTGTGTGTCCCTCTCCTCTCCTCCCACCAGTACGTGTCCCTCTTCTCTCTGCCAGAATCAAACAGAACAACAGTCAGGAGCTTACTTTTCCCTGTGAGTCATTCTGTAGCCTGAAGATATCTCTGACATCAGGAATCTGATGCTGTTTGTTTTTTTTCCTCATGGTTTGCGTGACAGTCTCTACTCGCTTTTCTACCGCTGCCTTCTGGGTTCGGGTCAGCGTGGACAGGAACACCACGCTTTCCAGGGACTCGCAAGAGCTCTCGCCGAAGAGATTTGACAGACCTGCCTCCTTCAGCCATTCTTCTTCCAGTTCCCCCTCTGAGCAAGGCAAAGAGAAAAAGGCATAAACGTTGGCATTCGAGTACTGTTAAGCACTTCATGACATGATCTACTTAATGCAGTTCACAAGGAAAGTACTAAGGGGATCCACAATTAAGAACAATTACTTACACTATCCTGACTTGGAAAAAGCTATTGTTTCTAAAGAGCTTCAGAAAGGTAACATATGATATCAAAGCTTTTAAAATAGTTAATCCAATCCAGAATGCTATGGGGCAATCTTTCTAATCATCTACAGCATTTCTATTAAGTCATATACCATTTTATAAATGTACCTAGATACAAAAGTGTATGGGGAACTCTGAAAGCCTCTGATCATTGCTGCTTCATTGATTTTTAGTTCAATTCTCAATCTTTTTAGCTCCTTTATTGACATGATTCTGCCCACTTTTCTTGATACGTTAATCCTACAGCAGCTCTCCACTAGCTCAACTTAATGAAGGACAAACCAGCCTACAGGAGTCACCTTAATGTTATTTTTTAATCAGTTCTTATGATATGGTCTCCAGCCTGCTGACAGCCCACAAAACAATTGTTGCTTTAGTCTTATAGATGATAAGGTATCCTTTATTTCATCACTGCACATGAAAGAGGAGAAAGCTCCGTTACCGAAATACTGTCACCTACGGCAAAACTTCTGCTTCCGAAATCAGTATCTCTCTAATGATACTTTCTTTAAACCACCAAGTTCTGTCTGTAGCAGCTGAACTTGTGCTGAATGCCAATAACTCTCTCAAATGGTCAAGCAACATTTCCACTTATCAGATACCTAAGAGTACTCCAAAGCTGGCATATCAACGTCACTATTGAGTGCAGTTTCCCACAGAGCCCAGTGCACATCCAAGTGGGCACATGAATATTAACAGCGTTCAGAAAACAGACACAAAATTTTAAGTATGAATTTTTGCTATGGCTATGCAGCCAGATCCTGAGCATCTGACAAAACTCTCAGATTTTGTTACTAGGGCTGGAAAGCAGGGCTTCATGCATTCTCCAGAGCAGATGTGAGCAAGGTGTATCTCATCTCTCCCATGCCTTGCTTTGCATGGCCATGTCTCAAGCAAGCCCCTGCTCAGGCAGGCCCATCAGCCAGGTGCAGTGTCCCACACATTCAGGAGTATTTGTACCTGAGCGAGGTTCTACACATTAGGCAAGGCATAGGGTAGAGCAACATCTGCTCAAGCTGATCAGCTCAACTGAGCTGACTCACTTGGGCTTCATGCCAGAGTCAGTGGTTCAAGCTGGAGCAGCAACTAGGGGGAAGAAGGCTATATATAAATAAAAAAGGAAATGGTGGGTTTTGGAGCACAGAGTCTGAAGGCGTAGCAGCACCAGTAAGCTCAGGTAAGAGAAGAGGCTCATGTGTGGCAGAATGATGGGCTCTGCTGCTCTGGAAAAAGCCTTGCAGCTCTGTCAGATGCCCTGCTCCCCAGGCACGTGGGCTCGAAGCCTTGCTGCTTTCTCCAGAGGCCACGTTGCTACCCTCTTCAGAGGGTAAATAGCAGTGATGTCTCAAAACTCCTAGGGAGGCATATGTGCAAATCCCTTTGAAAGCTAACGGAGTACATTCTCTCACTCATGTAGAAGGCATACAACATGCAAAGCTCACCATTTTAATTTACTGAGACTGTGGGCCTCTTCTAAGAATGGGAGAGGGGCAGACACTGCACTGTTAAAAAATAATTTTTGAGAAGAGTGGAATTAAGGACGTTACTCCTCTTTTGTCTGATAGGACAAGAAAAATAAAGAAATTGCTCAACTTTTTCCAAGGTCATGCCCTCAGGAGTGGCCCATAATTGATGCCTCTGAGAAACAAAAAAAATACAACTGAACAGTCACAACAGTTACAAGCATAGAAAGTTACTCACTAAACTTAAACCGGTTAATCATTGGCTTGTCTTCTAAAGCGTGAGGTTTCTATCCACAATAGCTACAATAACGAACAACATACACAAAGAGTGAAAGGGTAAGTTAGTTTAACAGCAAACTGCAAATAAAGCTTTGATTGTTGTGATTTGCAAGTATAGGCACCTTTCTGATGTTCTGCAAATACCATTTAAAGGAAATCCAGCCTTTTGCTTATCTCCGATGCAATTCTCTTTCAGGGCACTGCCTGTTTCTGTGGATACACACCAGAGCCAACAGAATTTTCAACAGTGCACGTTCAGCAGAATGACCTCCTTTTTGATTTAAGTGTGTTTGGTGGGTGCCATCTCTTGAAATAAGACTTAAAGAAAAATCCCTAAATCAGCAAACTGATAATCATTCACAAGAACAGATTTCATTACCATCTGGCTCTTTCACTACAAGTGCTACTCGTTCCTCATGATTATTTCCTCTGGTTTCATGGATGTTTTCAAGTTCTTTCCAGTAGTCATCCATAGACAGTTCATCCAAGGAGTCCTGGGATCCTGAGCGGTCAAACGATGCTCCATCGGGGGTCTTCTTGGAATAGTCATGGTTCATTGTATATTGGCCAGACCGACGGCTATAAACATAAACCAAAAAGCAATTCTTGGTTAGTATTTTAAGATACAAGATATATTAATATTTGTGAAGGCAGTTAATGATGAATTGTGTCAAAGTATCAAAGAAACCTATTGGCAACAAGCAAACCAAGATATTAAAAATTACTTCTAATATCTGGGATATATTTTTAATTTAAATTTTCTGCTATATGTATCTCCCAATCTGGAATGGCACAGGAGCCTGTATGAAACAGGAAATACCGAATCCAAGTTCTAGCAATCCTAGTTACATCAAACCTCTAATTCAACACACAACAGTCAGTTCCACAAACTTAATGGTACATGTCTTCCTAGCATCACCATTCATAGAGAATTTTTCAAAAGTGCCTTTATGCCTGACTAAGTTCTTATAGCTTGACAGTACCCCTACTTTTTTCCTTTGTTATTCTGCTTTTATTTTTCATAAATGCTTAGTCTGGTATCTATGACCTTAATTACAGCTGGGAAAGGACAAATCAGAATTACTGGTTACAGTTCACCCTGCCAAATGCATGTTGCTAAGTCTTTCAAAAGGGATCTTTCATCTTAAGTATAGCTGCAACTAGAAAAAAGAAACCAACAAGCTGAAACCTCCAGGTCTCGTCTTGACGTCATTAAGTCATTGGCAAAAATCACCTCTGACTTAGCAAAGAATTCCTCCTAAAAAGTGCAAAAGTTATAGTGATGTCATTGAAGTTACAGGTCATCCTTACAGTCAAATACACCAAATCAAAAGCCACAAACTGATTCATATTATCAGAAAGAGGACATAGATTACATGAGTAGCAACCTGATCTAACTTCAGAGTTGGCCCTACTTTGAGCAGAAGGCAGATCGGACATGATGACCTCCAGTGGTCCTTTCTGAACTAAGTTACTCTACTGTTATGACAGTATATCGAAATTCTTCCTTGTATTAAAAAAATAGTAAGTTCTTAACATTTCTAGAACAGCTTCAGATGTCTTTTATGCCTGAATTTGTCTCCATATTCTAAAAAAAGGGGTATGGTTTGGGGTTAAGTAATAAATATCACTTCTTCTGAGAGAAAAACATACCCAAGATCAAGCATTGTGGAATTATCACAATGTAAACACAGTAAATTAAGTCTTACCTTCCCATTTGGCTGACTTTGCAAGTTTATCTAGAATTCAAACAAAAGCACCTCGTCCTTACATTTTATGTCGGGACAACTAACGCTTGTTAGCTGCCCCCTAAGCAAAAAAGCCATACCTTTCTCTCTGAAGATAAGCCCCTTGTGTGTCCAAGCCACAAATCCTTTTACACCATACGTGCTTGATTCTCTGATAAGAAATACTAACTGTATGGACTTTGCCTTTAAAGGTAAAGAGCCTTATGGAAGGACTATGAGTTTCCACCCACCCTGCTCTCTGCTACAGGTACAAGTTAATAAATGACAACGAATTACCAAGCTAATATGCACCCAACTCCTTTCCTTAACCTGCCCTTACTTGAAAGCCCAGGAAAAAAAAATACATAAAGAAGTACTTAACTTCTGCATCAATGGCAATAACAACACCTTGCTAGTAGTGCACGTTACCGAATGAATACAATTTCTCCACTTGGATACCCCGGCTCTTAAACGCCTCCTGACAGGCGTGTCCCGCGTGTGCCCTGGGCTGCTGGCAAATCCCACGCTGGCCACTGCAGACGGGCGTTCACGGACCCGCATCAGAAGCGTCCCCAGCAGGTGCCAAGCGTGGTCGGAGCAGGTTGGGCTTCCCAGCCCTCACCCCTCAGCTGCAGGCTCCGGCGCAGGCTGGGTCCCTCCGGCAGACAGACTCCACACCCTCGAGTCTGTCAGACCGCAGCTTATGGTCCCTCAGTTTAACCCCGCGGAGCTGCTCGGCAGCTCCCGGCTGGCCCTTCACCTTTGGAACAGCCTGCCCTCGCTGACCCACCTCAGCTGAAATTTATCTGCCACAGCACACCACGCAAAAGACACAACCAGCAGGTCGAATGAGTTAAAGGCGTGCGCTCTGGGGGCTCTGGCAGGCTGAGGGGGAGATGTTCTGCAGCAGGCCGTGGCTCTACACAGGCTTCCAGGGCAGCGCTCCTCCTGTCCTTCCACAAAAGCCAGCTCGCTGCCTTCTCCAGACTAAGCCCGGTCTCAGAGAAGAAGTCTGTGTCCAGAAATGCACAGCTGATACTCAGCACAGAGCACTCAAGGCCATTTTCAGGGTCCTGCGAGCATTTGCTGTACGTTAAAAACCCTCTCAGAGACTGTGCCCTACCCTGCAATCACCGGCCACAGGCCTGCTCTACACAACCAAACACAAGCTGCTTTTCTTGTACGGCTCTTCCCAGCCTGACCTTGCAATCTCTCATTAATGAAGCAATACAGCAATTCTCGACTTTGAGCAGGCAGTAATGCCACTTCTCGTCGTGAAAGCCCTCAGGGAGAGGACACAACCAACCAGGGGAACCTTCCAAGAAATATTCATGCAGAAACCTCACCGCTCTTCTGCAAATCTCTCCTTCAGAACCCATGTCGCTCCTGGCCCATCCCCAGCTGGCAGCCCCAGCGCCGGCAGCACCGGGGCTCCCCAGGAGCCAAGGCCACGGCCCCCACCGATTCCTCGTCTGCCCTCGTCGGACTGGATCAAGCCCCTATTCCCCATTTCTGTTTGAACTGCAAGACCTTTCAACACCATCTGCATTTGTCCACATCCACAATTCACATTTCTATGGGCTAGGACAGAGACAGGCTCAGGCTGGGAGACAACAACTGCTAAAACTTTAGCTGACAGAGCAGGTCCGATCTTATTTTCACTTCACTTGGTTCAACGTTTCTTGCTTTGCATACCCCACCAGAGAAAGGAGCCGACGAAGCAGTATTTGGTGCATTATCCGCACAGCAGTGGCTCCTGGCATCCTTGTCTCTGCCTCTCTCTGTGCACAGAGGCACGAAAGAGAAAGACCCTTTGAGGATAATGAGGACTGTCTTGATATCACAGGGTTGGTGCAGATGAGAAAAGAAGAAGAATTTTAAAAATGCACAGTATAGGGAAAAACAGGTTGTCAATTAAGATTTTTATTTTTAGGTACCTATCGACAAGACCAAGAACATGGGCTTTCTGCTGTGACCTTCCACTGAATTAAATCCTTTTCCAAACATATACCTAGTAAGCACTAGTTGCCCATCACACAGTAAAAATGTATAGGTGGGAACAAGTTAAAGCCAAGAAAAAAAGAGAGGAAAAGAGGAAAAGCAATAGATCTTAGTAGCAATATCATAATGAATCTGGAAGAGAGACGTGTTTTTAAAAATAATTAATCTCACATTCACAGAAAGACTCATAAAAAAATCAATCTTACAAAAGTATTTCAAATACCCCACAGTGAAAACTTTAAAATTTTGCAGAAGATTGCTTTCCAAAAAAACAATCAGTAGGAAGTAAGTACAGTTCATCACACAAAACCCTATTATTGTGGTTGCAGAAAATAGGTTACTTCTCCAGCACATCCTTAAGTTTATAGGTGTTCAGGTTTTCTATTTAAAATTTGAAGAATGCAGCTGCTTTTCATAAGTATCTTTAAGGAGATCTTTCTTCTCCCAGAAAATGTAAGCTACTGCTAACATAGTCACTTAAAGTAATTTTCAAACACTACTCATTTAGCATTTCAGATTACTAAACAGTAAGTTTACTCTCCAGCAGTTTTTTCCCCCCAGAAAACTCGTATTTCCATTAAGGTCTTCACTAACAACACTCTCAAGCTCTATTAAAATCTTACTAACATCTATTTCCAATCATCAGTAAATAGTTTACTCTTCAACTAGCTTTACAGGGAGCAGTGCAATACTCTCATTTCCAAATGAGACAGTCAGTTCTGACCTCTGACAATCAGACATGTGCCCTTTGCAGCCGATGAGATTTTTGCCTATTGATCTCAGTACAAAGCTGAGCCCCCAGGTATAAAACCTGTTCTTCAACACAGTTGTTGCAGTCTCTTACCAGAGTTAATCTTCTTGTCCCACCCATTAGAGATGTATTTATTTATTAGAAACATCAGTGATGCAAGATAAAGCACTCCAGCTCTTCCAGAGGGGAGCTATTAAAAACAATCCTTGTAATGAACACCATTTGTTACATTTACACAGAAAGAAACCAGATTTGGGTTATTTCACTAAGCACTGATGAGCTTCACATTGTGGCAACTACTTAAGGGAGAAGAACTGTGCACAAGTATTTTCTTCAGCCTTTCCTTTTGTGATCACTTCCTTTCTCAGCCTGTAAGAAAATATGACTCTTCACATAAATCTCTGTTTCACACTGTAATAAAAATGTGCTTTTTTCAGGTTCTGTCAGCCTGATTTGGACTTCATTAATAGCCACTTTATTTGTTATTTTCTCTCCTGTGAAATCTCAATCTCCCTGTCCGTTCCAGTGCCTTTTCAGCAGTTCATAACCGATACTTGTCACATGTAAACCACAGCAGCTAGAGATTAATCAGTTAGTAAGATGCACTTTCACTGCCATTTCAGATAAATTCAGTTTGCAGAAAGCTACTTTTGCCCTTATTTCCATTTTTCTCACTCAAGAACTAAGGACTGTATTGTGTTTTAAAAGAGTAAGTGATGAGAAAAAGATAATCTTTTTCATTTCTATGGTGCTAGCAGCTAATTTTGGATCTGAATATGATCTTTATATCTCGCTATACAAACATCATAATTGTATGGTATCCTTATATACTGTATATATGGGTATGCACATATTAGATGTGTAAATATACTGAAAGGCAGAAATACTAAATGCAAGGATGTTCACGGTCATAAAACTAGGGAATATAAATGCACTGTCGAACCAAATTGAATAGACTCACACTGCTGAAAGAGAAGTGGAGTTCCTCTGACAGGATTATTGCAGGAGAGCTCACTGACTCCAGGAAAGGACAAAGTCCAGCTACTAAATACTGTACGAACATAAAACAAAAATATACCAGTCTCTATAATCTGTTATCTTCTTCCTGAAAAAAAAATGCAACAATGGATGAAAAGTAAGTGAAAGGGAGGAGTGGGAAACACCTTTTCTGCCTTCAAATTAGGAATTTGTATACAGGGTCCTTTTTTCCATCCGCTTTTGCCAAGTTTTGGAATTCAAAATCCATTATAAAAACTGTCACAACTATAAAAAGTGTCACAAGGAAAATGGAACAAGGGAAGAAGCCATCTGATTAATTACTGGGTTTAACTTCAGTTAGGATTCAACTCCTTTTCTACAGCTGCCTAACAAAGACTACGTCAGTCTTAAACATTGTCTTTAAACAGGTTCCAAGTGGAAGGCCAATTCAACAAATCTACAAGACTAAAAGTTTCCCAAACATTTATCAACCAATTTCCAACAATGAGAACAGTGCAAAAAAAGCATTGCATTATCAAGTGATATAATGGCTTGTCAAACTGGACTGTTACAACTCATTAAGCTGTACACTGAAAATACAATCCTGGAGTGCTCGGCCTTAAAAGCTTCTTTAAGTAATCCTGGCCATTAACCATTGCTATTGGGGTTCTTGTACAGGCAATGTCTCGAGCACTGCAGGCCCTTCAGATACACTCTCCAGCACCTCAATAAACTAGCACATGACTTCCAGAGTCATATAAAATGACAAAAACATATCTGACTACAGCTACACTACAGCAGCAACTTCTGAAATGCCCATGCAAAGGGAGTCATCGTTCCCAAAGCCAGTGTACGTTTAGCCATTTATGTAAAAGCTAGTAGTAGTATTATGCCAGCCATACGTCAGCTGACACTGGGGCTCACTGATTCTGAGCATCATAGCAACACGTGATTAGATGTGTTAAAAACCGGACAAACAACATACACAAAGCCTGTGAGCGGGAAAAAAAAAGCGGTGGGTATTTGGCCCAGAGAGGTGAAGCATGCTGTTCAAATTCATGGTGCAAATCGGTGAAACAAGAACATGTCTCAGATCTCTGGAGTCTTTTGCCACTGGACCACTAAGCATTAGAAGACTGAGATCTGACCCACAGCGAATTGTAAGGCAGATGAAAGGAAGCTCTGATGTTGTGGGTTTGTGATAGGCTCCAGCACTGTGGCTAGAAATAGAGTAGCACTCGCAAAACAGAATTACCCTGTTGACATAGGAGTTCCAAGTTAAGCAGTAATTCAAGTAAGTAATTTTAAGTTTGTACAAAGACTAACTAGATTTAAACAACAAAAAAATGCCTATGGGTACTGTGGCCCATTTTGAAAACTATTTACTGTGCAATCACATCCATGAGATGCTGTGCTCTTAAATGTAAATACAGGACTTCCCAAGTCTTTTCAAATCCAAACAATTAAAAAGATAAGAAGATGGAAACAATGTGGTCTCCTGTTCCGCTTCTCATCCTGAAGGCTGAGCTACAGAAGTGTGGGAATCTGTAAAGCTTCTAATCCCAAAGCTCCCTCCATCTCTCCCCTCCTTACAAGAAGCCAAGGTGCAAAAACTTCTTAACTGAATTAACCAAGAAAGCTGTAATCTAATGGCTACAGCAGTTGCCTGGCTTGAGCTCCCTGTTCTTGGCTGGGACGCTGGCCTGGGAAGTGATCAGCAGACCTTCCTACAGCCACAGCACCTACCAGAAGGGCATCCCGATCTTTCACAGTTTCTAGGTAATGTTGCAACCCAAATGATCACACATGAAAATAATGCAAGGCCTTGATTCTAAGTATGTGTTAAATCAAGAATACTTATTACCAAATCACTTATTCTAATGGACTTCAACCTAATCTTTATGAAATCTGTCACACCACTCTTTTGCACAGTATTCAGTATTTTGCAGTGCAGCTGTGAGCATCTTTCCAGTCTTCTGTTAAAAAAAAAGATCAAATTGTAATTGATGACTCCATCAAAGCAGGTTGTTCTAAAGTAACTGGATTTTGCATAAAGCCATAAAGTAGTGACACTACCTAAACGATTTAAAAAAAAAAAAACAAAAAAAAGCTAAATGTAAATGTCTTCATTTTTTTATATGGCTTAATGTATTAAAAGACTGTTTCTATTCCATTGATAGCTAAAAGTTCCTGTCAAACAAAAGCCAGTATCACCAGCTTTCACAAGCAGCAAGTAACCCCTTAACAATACCTACCAAGATCCAAATCTGGACATTTGGTGTCCAGAACAAAGCAAAAAATATTTCTCGCCCCTTTTAAAGTGCTTCTTAACTTTCAGAAGGCATTAGAGAAACTTTAATCTGAGCTTGTATTTCTACTTTTCATTCTAGCTCCTAAATCTTGTCACTCGTTGCAACAACTGTATCCTTCCCTTTCTACCTTATGTGTCTCTTGTTCTTTTCATGACTGACTGCAAACTCTCCTGAAACTCAGTCTTTCCAAGAAAGTCATATAGGGCATGCAAAGATAACAGTAACAAATCAACATGAATTCCAGTATTTTTGGTGAATGGACACTTGGCACTCCTTCTCTCCCAACTTAAAGAGTTTTATTTTGGCCACTTTATGACCTTATGGGACATTCTGAATGTCACTTGCAATCAGGCTGCACAAATCCCCCTTAAGCTCCAAAGAAAAGCCAGAGAAGTAGGAACTGAGGCAAAGTTCTGTTCTGCTTCCAAAGGCAGAGCACAAAGTGATTGCAGAGAGGGTATAAAACAGTACTAACTTCCTAAATGAGGATAAACAAGTCTGAGCAAGGAGAATCACGTTTCTTAGGATTTTTTGTAATACCATCAGCTGCTGTTAATACCTGCTCAAAACCACTCTGGAGATTAACAAAGAAAACAAACAAAAAAACAAACAGACAAACAAACCAGAAAACCCCACAAACTGGCATTTTAAACACCTCCGTGAAAAATCAATGCAAAACAGGCCAAAGTTAAGGCTGCCAAACTATAAGTCTACAAAGTATATATATACACTGTACTGCTTCCAGCCACATCCTATTTATGTAAGAATTTTTTACCTTAGTGAACATGACTTTCTTCCTTTCCCAACCCAAGTCTGTCACTGAAGAAAACAGGAAGGAAACTGTGGCAATGACACTATTACACTTAATACTCTAACCCCCTGCACCAGAAATGGGAGATTCCAGATACGATGCCAAAACCTAATCTGCCCAAACTATATGCAGCACCTCTAAGAAGATTAAAGTATTTCACGACATTTCCTTTAATAGGACCTCATGTTCCTACACAGTCATTTAGATTCTACCTATTTTCTACTTCCAATTAGATAAATTCTAATTATGATAAACTGATACACATACACAGCCTATATATAATGATGGTATAGATCATTGGCTCCTGTATGTGATAATAAATGATTTATTATCAAAAAGGTGTTAGAACTATAACACATATACTTTTGAACATTTGCAAAAAGAGTTATTTGACATGCCATCCCACGTTGTTTCAGAATAAACGTGATCTTGTTCCACTCCACACAAAGCAAGGAGTTCAGGATTGGCAACTGCAGCCATGAAGCCTGTGCCCTATGAAATGACTGCACCAGTCGTATTTCCTTGGTTTTGGGGGGACTGCTGCATTCCAGTGTCTGAGATGTTCAACTCAGTGCATGCTTTTAGCTTTATTTTCCAATCACAAAATACAGAGGCCTGTATATTTATTTTAGTGAAAGGTGAGTCTCATGGACTCAGATTTGGAGCTTTAAATAGCACATCACAGATTATCAGACTTGGAATAAAATTATCACAGTTAGCTGAAGTAGTATCAGAAGAAATGAGGTTTGGTTTTACTTCTGTATTGACAAAATGAAGTAGACCATATTGTCTCAGGTCCTGCCATTCTGACCTTTTCAATTCCTATACCACTTGAATGAAGACTCTCAAAGATTTCAAAAACACATTCCTGTTTTTTGCTCCTACATAGAAATTTCTGGTTCAAAAGCATACACTTTAAAAAGAGAAACAGCTATTCCCAGCTATTTGCAAAATCCACCAGAGGGGAAAACAGGGGGATGAGGGAACCTGGGTGACCTGTATAGGTACAGTCAGGCAAGTGGCACCATCTTAGAAGCACGTTTACAACTCCTACACACCTTTAGAAGAGCTGGAACCTCAATTCTTACTGCATGAAAACAGAAGTCAGCCTCCAAACAACAGACACTCAGTATATTTCCCTCACCTACAACCCTAGTTGTATTTGAGGCTCTAGTTTTAAGCAATACATATTGCCCACAGCTAGGAAAATAAGGAAAAGAATGGCCTCAATCAAGTCCCTGTCAGATTTTTGGCTCTGACCCTTGGTCAGTTGATCAGTCTTTCTCATTCCTTCCAAATTCCTTCAACATCATCTGCTTTCATATGGACACAGATGTTTTGCTCTGCAGTTTTGATTCTTTTCATTTTCTGCAACTCATATTAATTACAAAAATGTATGCAAAATATCTTCTCCGTAACAACTCCCATGCTGCTTATTGGGAAAATATTCAAACACATCAAACACATTTTAAAAGTACACTTTTTCTGTAATCTTCTAAGAGAACCACTGGAACTAATCTTCTCCCAAAGAAGAGAATAAAGCTTGGGTGAGCTTACTTCAGGCTTCACAGATATCAAAGAGAATAAACCAGGAAGTGAAATAGATACAGTGTTTGTAATTCCATTATTGAGAGGCACAGAGAGGAAAGATTTAAATAATTTATTTTTCTTTTCACAGTGGAAAAAAATAAACATGGCAACAAAGCCTGATTTCAGCTATCCTGGCAAACATCAGGACCATCGAGCAAAGTACAGTTACAGCCACGAAATGATACCGGAGTCACTTTCGTGCCTCTAAAAGCAATTAGCTCTCTAAATGCATTGGCTCTTACCATGTTAAAGGATCTATTAGTTAGACCTAGAAGTCGTTTAGTTGCAAATATTAAGGCCTACAGCACAATTCGGTACTTTTGTTTATGCTGGAAGGAAATTGGCACACGTTCATAGACAACTTATTACAATATAATCCTTACATTCAGAATAAATTGTAAATTAATTTGTATGAGCATTCTCAAACAGCAGGCAAGGAAATCCATGCAGGACCCTCAAGACCTTTTGTAATGAATCTGTTTTCATTGTCTGAACAAACCACCAGCAAAGACCTAAAAGTCAAAGCGGGTAAAGGTTCTCCCGCAGAAGCTTGACAAGAGAGGGAGCGGAGGGAGCAGAGCTGCCTGCAGACAGGGCTGAGCAGAGCAGCGCACGCAAAGCAGGCCAGCACCCAGGCATGCTGCAGGGTACGGGTCTCTTCAGAAACCGAAGCGAAATGTCAGAGAGGATGCTTTTAAGAAGCATCCTTAAAGGCAAGGGGACAGGAGAGAGGGAGGCCTCAAGGACACTGCAAAGGATGGACAGTCTGGGTTGAGTTCAGGCTCAGCTTGAGCAAGGAGGTTTTTGCAACTGGCTTCAGAAGTGGGCGCTGGGATTTCAGCTGCTCTCAGAGGAGCAAACACAACAACGCCGCATACGTCTCCGCACACGAGGCAAACCTGCTGCGAGGAACTCCTCTAGCAGCAGCCAGGCAGAGCGTGCCATGGCAGAGGCGGAGGGCAACGCCGGTCTGCCCTGATCTGGCTGTTTCCTTCAGACCCCCAACCCACTGCACAAAAAGGGCAGCAGCAAAATCCAGTGTCACCTCAGGAGAAGAGAGATTGAAAAGGGCACTCAGTCACAATTCTTACTTTTTATCTTCGAGGACAACTGCTAAAACCATGAGCCTTTGTAATGTCTCCTTTCCTACCAAATTCCTTCTTCCCAGCAAATATTCCAGGGAAATACCTGTTCCTGGGCTGTAACAACTGAACTGCCTGCAGCCCTCTCTGTTACCGACGCTAACGAGCACTTCCAAAGGCTTGGTGGCTTATGACCCAGCAGGACCCCCACTAAATAAAACAAAATTACATTAATATATTCCCTCTTCCCTCATATTTCTGATAGTTTTTAAACGCCACTAGACAACCAAGCAAGCAGGAAGCAACTCAGGACTACAGGTTCTCTCCTTCCTTCTCCCCCTTCACTACCACCTCTGTTTTCTGAACATCGGCAGAAAAGATATAAAAACGTGTATTTTTTGAACCACGCTCCCTGCAAAGCTTTACCAGTTCTGTATGCATAAATATGTCCCTTCATTTACAAATTAAATATACAGATTAACAGCTACAAATTTGAATCTATAGATGCACTCATGTGCAAGTTTGGAAACTAATGGTAGCCCTGACAGAAAGGCCTGGCCTGTGGTTTAAGAGCTCCAGCTGCTCCATTGTTTCACCACCACAGCTCAGAAAAAACCTCCCACACACAGCAGAAATGCCCTATAACCCAGGACGGAGGTGACACCAAGGAAGGAACGTGTTTTCTGATATGCCTGGTTCCAGAGGAGTGATGGGGAGGGGAAGCCAGATTACCCGCAGTAATGAACCCATTCTCACAGCCTGGGCCTCCCTTGACAGGGTGCCACCCATCACTACATGCCTACCATAGCGTTCACTACCATGCCACCTGCCCACAAGGTCTGAGAATCAGCACTTGAATACAGAAACAAAACTTCCACAGCAAGGATTTAAAAGAGGTTTTGTTTTGCTCCAGGAGAGGGGAAGAACAAAGAGAACATAATACAGACCAAACAACAGGGGGAAAACCAGAAAAGAAACAAACACTGGAAATTCAGAAGAAGTAAACAAAACATGCTAACTAAATACCAATCTTTTAATACGAACAACTGTTCAAAATTAAAAACAAACCTTAAAAAAAAATTCCATATGTATTTTATTATTAGTTGATCATGATTTTACACATGTAATCCTTGTTTCTCATTTCTACTAACAGCATTACATTTTTTTTTTGTTCTTTACTTTTAGATCTGATTCTTTTTTGGCGTAAGCAGTCTCCTTTCCACGTGGGTACACAGGCAGCGAGTTTATCAAAACCTACAACAGACATGGAAGACTGTCATCGTATTTCAAGGCGGCAAGAGGCAACGTTCAAGACTGGTCAGAAAGGGAAGGCTGACGGTCACTGCTTGCTCTGCAGCTGAAAAAAAATGTGCTGCTAGTAAAATGAGTACAAAATTGTTTCCAGAAGTATGGAAACAGAAGACCAAAAGAGCTCTTACCAACTTTAGTTTCAATTACACTCATCAAAAAGAGGATGCAAGAATTCTGGGATTTAAATACTAAATACTAATAGTAAGTAAAAAAAAAAAAAGTCATATTTTAGGTTTATAAATTATTTAGATAGTAATTCTTAATAGAAATTACTCAGGAAAATTCTTTCTTTTCCTTCCTAACCAACACCAGCATCTTACAAACATGACAGATACCAGTTTCTAAATCAACATAAAGTTCTCACGTATGTTTTTTCTATCAGTTATATAAAGCTGTCTTCTTAAAATTACTGCATCACTAATATTAGCCACAACTCTTACCCTGCATTCCCAAACAAAACGCTTCTGTGGGGGTTAACTGCTAGGAAAAAATGCAAGTAAAAATGACGTTGTAGCCTTTTAACTTTCCCTGTGTATCTAGAAGTTAAATCCCTGACTTCAATTTTAGGCATATTCCTTTGTGCAAACAGGGTAAAAATAGCACTTACTTGCAACACTAAGTAGCTATGATTACAAACCCCTGTAATAATCAAGGAAAATGAAATACAACGCTTTGCATATAACACATTAAACCTGAAATAAGGCACAATCCATATGCAGATGCTTCTATAAATACAAATTCGTATTTTCTTTTGCTATATGTACACACACTGGCTACAGAAGAACAAGAGCAATGTTGTACACTCTTGAGTATTACTTTCCATGACTTTTAGTTACAGGACCAAGCTCCCCATGCTAGACATCTGTACTTCCCATTATGAGATGCATCTTCTGCAAATGAATACCATATGTTTTTATACAGTATCATATGTAAACAGGAAAAAAAAATTTGCTGCACGCAATATTAAGTCACATACGAAAACTCCATTTTAATTAATTTGAAAACATCATATTATGACAGTGACCTAAGCCTTCAGTTTGGGGGCAAAGGAAGGGAGGAAGGAGAGACAGCCTGAACCAGCCTGACCTGGGAGCACAGAGCAGAGATATTTCTCGCCAGCAAAGGGAACAAGGCATAAGGCAAACCGGAGCAGAAGCTGCAGGGTGTCACGCAAGTCCTTCCCTCCCAGCTCCCAGGCCACACTGCCTGACCACTCTGTCCCGTCTCCAGCCCTTGTGTCACCTCGCCACGCCAGGCAGGACCCTGTTGGCTTTCCAGCTCTGAAGTGCTCCCTAACGCACCCTAAAAATTAGAGAACCGGCACATATCAGCAGTGCTGGGGAGGCAATGAAGGGACTGAACATCTCTGGGCCTGATGTGGGTGAAAAATACATCCTTCGAGCTCAGGCAGGGTGACACGGTTGAGCCCCTTCCTACCAGAGGTGTTAAAGTAAATGCCTTCTTAATATTTTCTGCACTGAAAATGCACACTTGCAATCTTAAAAGTTTATTTGGATACGAGAAATATTTGATCGTATAAGTAGCCAATTCTATCTCAGAGGACAAAGAATAATTCCCTCCCCAAAATATGGCACCTGGGCAAAGCCTTACATTTACAAAGACTATACAAGTACTGACAGATTGACACAGAAATGGAAACACAAGCTTGTCAGCTTTGAAATCTACAATGTAGTCAACAGAGCAAAGGCAAGGGCAGTAGAAACTGTAACAGAAAATTTACAACACATTTTAACATAAAAATGAAAAGGAAACTTTCAAAGAAAGACAAATGCCTGTATACCTAAATTATACTATTTTCTCAGTTCTATAAATGCAAAATCGGTGTGTATACTTTACAGTTTCTGCCACCCTTGTTGTGTGTTTTCACCAGAGGTGCTCAGCTCTCCTTCCACTTCGAAAGTCAGGAAGGTGCAATGAGGAACTTAGGGATATTTTCACTGACTGAGCCCTCTAGGCAGCTGACCCCATTTTCCATTTTTTGCTGTTTCACGACAGCTCACTTGGCAGTAAATCAGTCAGAATGATTTGTATATCTCAGAATAAATATGACTTTTTATTACCAAGTATATATGCTGTTGTTTTAAAAGAACTGAAGCTGCCTCTTCCACAAGAGTGCCCTAAGTAATGCTCTTCAGCTCCAGGTCCATCAGTTTGGTTCACATGGCCTTCACACGAGTGCAACCTTGGGGTGTCCCAGGGTGATGCTCCCAAGGGTGACACCTCAAGGCCACCCCACCCTTCACAGTAACTCACAAGAGGCAGACACAGCCCTTCGAGAACCCCTTCCTGAGCAGCCTTAATCCACACCCCAAAACAACCATGTGCTAGACCTTGGGCATCCCATCCTTACAGGCAGTCCCCTTCAAAGACAGCACAAGCAGGAAGGTAGCCAGCCTGTTGTACACCCAGTGCTATTAAGGGGAAAGGTGAGGGTATCACTGTTTTCTGGGAGAAAAAATAGGAAAATTGCAGCTACCAGGACTGTCAGAGGACTGTTTGATAATATTTAACAGACCCAACTAGATGCACAACTCAAGCAGGCGACCAGCCCAGTGCAAATCACGACCCTCTGAGGCCACAGCAGAGAATAACTCTTCATTCAGAAATAACAATGGAATAATTCTTTATTCAGAAATAGTGATGGATCTACATTCATGGAAAGGGCATCAGCATCATCTCAGCACTGCACCTCCAGCCAACAGCTAGGCTTTCTTCTACTGGAGGTCATCAGAAGACATCCAAAGTAACAGTCACCCTTTCTGCAGCTAAGCCACTTCCCACAAAAAAAACCCAATGCCACTGCTTTTTCCCTTGTATTTCTCATCCAATTTGACACAGCAGAAGACTTGGATTTCCAGAACTGTGCAAAGGACTTGGAATGGCCCTTGTCATTTAGCTCTTCCTTAATGCCATTTAATGCTAGAGGTCCACAGGAAAACACCTAACATCTGCAAGGCGTCCTTTAAGGGAACCCGAATGTACAGAGCCACATCTCTCCACTAGTTATCCACACACGAGCCTGCCACAGCTGCACATGCCAACCACATTTCCTTTCTTCCAAACTATCAAGCCAGAGAAACAAGCTGACTGTCCCATGACCCCTCACTGCAGCAGTACTCTCCCACTCTTCCCAGAAGTCAACGAGCTGGAAGCAGACTGGATGGCACATGGACCCACAGAGCTTGAAGACCATTAAGCAGATGGTGGGCTTCCTGAGGTAAAACTTCCAAGCTACTGTTTGACAGACCATCCTGGTGGACAGCTATCAGTGAGGGATACAATGTACTCTGGGATCAGGACAGAGGCCTGGAAACACCTCCTCTGCACCTCCAGAGCTAATGAGACCAGCCACAAGGCAGCTCACACATCAATAAATGAATGTCCTGCTCTTGATCTGGAAGACAACATGCTCCTTTGGGAGTTATTGTAAGTCATTTCCTTGTTTAAAGTACCAGCAATGGCTTCTCATGACAGCAGCAGCTTGAAATAGGACAAAGGATCATCTCTGACTAGCTCAGAACCAGCCACAGAACCCAAGTAACATAGTTAACAATAAAAATCAAAGCTTTAAAATACTGCAGTTCCCTCCATTGGTTACTATAAGCTGCAAAAGTGTTGCTCCTACTTGCAAAAGTATCTTGTGCTTTTAGGGTATGTTTGCCTGAACAGTTTTATTTTTCCACCTTAAAATAAAAAATATAGTTTCATACTAATATTTTGAGTCAGCTACATTTCATCAGTCTTTAGAAAAATCTTACTATAACTTAAGCTATAGGTAAGTGAGTAAAAGTTCTTAAAATCAGACAGAAAATCATTCAGTAATGACATAAAAAAAGGTATTGGCATAAATATATCTTTCAATTAAAAAATGGGCAATACATCTAAAAAATAAAATGAAGGGTAAGTACAAAACATGTTCAGCAATTCCAGAGTCCTACAAAAGAAAGTTAATTTCAACTTAGAATAGAAACGGAGATTAGTTTATCATGACAACAGTGTGGTGGTGTAATAGAATACCTTACTAAAGTTTTAGATGAAAGTGACAGGTGAATAGCCTTTATAATTATTGCAACAAAGGTGTGTAAAAGAAGAAATTGTCCAGTTACTCTTCATTTCTAGATTTCCAACTTCCCAAATATTCTTAAGAACAGGGTTGGTTTGGTGGGGCTTTTTTGCAAAGACCACATAATACTGTGGGACATATGATGGACACCAAAAAACTTTAACAATTTTAATAGCTTTTAAGCAGTCCCACACTGTCTTGAGTAAAGGTCTCCCATTATTTCAAAGATATTCATTAACAGATAATGTTGCATATTGTAACAAAAAGCTTTTATCTCCCAATCCTCATTTGCAAGTTGAATAAAACTAAATGACAGGAAAATAAAACAAATCTTAAGGAAAAGGTTAATACCCATACCTACAAAATTACCTGTGTGCTCATATAGGATGAAACCATCACTCCATAAAAAGAAGAAATCAAATCCATAGAAATACAGATCATCTATTTATACAGAGACATATATAGTTATATAATGTATGTATTATAGAATGGAAGGAAAGAAATCCAGACAGACAGAGAACTTCAGGTCTCAAACGAAATCACAATTGTAGAAAGAAATTTATAGCCACCCAATAAAAGGAGTTTTATACCAAAAATTGTTGCCTAGAGCAACATTGCTAGCCAAAAATTAGTGTTCCCAGCCAACAAACTGAATTACAGATATAGCTGTATACAAAATTATACAAGTCGGTAAACACTATAAAAAAAACCCACCTTCTATTTACCAATACACCCACGTAAAAAAATGTTTGCATGAACAGGCACTAAGCTTATCTGCAGCATTACCTATAAGGAAGGTTGCAAATAAAATGAAAAGAAAAAGAAACCAAAACAGCACATGCAGATGTCACCTTGATTCTTCTAGTTAATAAGAACAGTAACTCCTATTAGCGATTTGTGCAAGATAACCCACTTGGAGAAATATCCTTTATCCAGCTGAAGCTCTTTTGGATCGAAGTTGAATTACATTGCTTATATGAAGTTACCTATGTGAGAAGACTTGGAGGGTGAAAAAGAAAGAGGGGTTCAAAAACCTCCAGGAGACTAACATAACAAGGCATGGTACAAAAGGCACCAACCCTGTCCAGAATCAGAGGTTGTGCACCTGTGTCAACAGCACACCACACACGGGAAAAAAATAAACAAACCCAACAGACCAAGCCAGCTTGAAGGAAAGGTTTCTCAGCCTAGGCTCAAACCCACACGCATACAGCTACACAGCTATCCAACGGGCTCGTGCTTGGTGCTGGGCTAAGGTCTGAGCACGCTGCAGCACAGATGTGCCCCAAGAAAGCCACCACTCAGCAGAGCCTGGTAACCTCTTCCCAGGAACACCCCATTGCTAAAAGACAGCCAGGAGCCTGGCTCCAGGCTCCTATGGAATTTTAGGTACAAGCTTAGATTTATAACACAAAATTTGAAAGATTTGAAAAGACTGTCATGCAAGGTTGCTTATGCTGAATGCTCTGTTGTCCTGCCCCATTCCATCCCATCCCATCCCACTCCATCCTGTCCCACCCCATCCCGTCCCATCCCCTACCCCACTTCTTGCTGGCACGGCCCTGTGCAGAGGTACTGACTGACAGTCTGGCTCCAGCTGCATTTCTCACCCCAGCTAGCTGCTAGCTCTGGTCTGCTAACAAACTGCACCTCCTTTAGCAACTTCTTCAAAAGCATACAACAAAAACTGAATTTGTGCCTAATCTGTATTTCAGAGATCAAATATACACATACATCTAAAATGGAACTTCTTAAGAGAAATTATGACAACCTGAACTGAGGTCTGTGTTTAGTGACATCTATATCAAATAATTCAGCAAATGGACAGTGAGTGAAAACACATAAGCAAATGTCTCACATACACTCCCTAATACAGCATGACTAAACTTTCTTTAACAGTCACTTCAAAAGCTCAAGCAAGGCCCAAAAACCAAAACACTGTGACACATCACACAGATTTTAATATAGATTTAATACTTCTTCATAAGCTGTTTTTTGATTTGAAATACAAAGTGCCAAATACCAGCTTTCACAGCATGAAGCTCATAAAGTTTCCCATAAACTTTAATGAGCCGCTCCTACTTACTAGGAGAAGAAAAGATCGTGTTTTAATTTGTTCTTGCATGCACCATCCAAGTAAGAACTTCAGACAAATACAGTCTTTTCCTAGTTTTCACCTCAAAGAAGAACAAGTACAACAGTGTAAATACCCTTCCCTGAAAGGAGAAGACAGGCAGAATTTGGGTCACTGGACAGATGCTTGGACATTTTAATTAGTACATAATATGTTCAATGACTTGTATTTGCACAACGTCTTATATATTTCATGTCTTAGTCTCTTTTACCCTTAAAACAGAAAATATTCCTATAATAAAAAGTTAGGCTGTGTTTCCTATAGGAAATCATATGAGCTATTCTGATTATACTTCTCATTCTTGACGCTATTTTGATGCACTGTGCTAGGCACTATGAAACCAAGGCGATCTTTCTGGTGCAAAGTTCAGAGCAAAGAAAGGTGTGTTTAAACAAGGCACAAATCAGCAGACATTCAAGAGCTTATCAACTGACGACCAAACATAATTTAGAAGCTGCACTTCAATTTACCTCATTACAGTGTGTGGGAACTCAAGCTGGGCTTTTGCTTTGTTTTGCGAGGCAGGCGGCACGACGCCACGCACAGACGACAAGGGGAAGGCAGGTTATCCGCAGCTCCGTAAGAGGAGTGCAGGTCTTCACCGCTGCGCAGTGCACTGGATCCCAAGGACCTCTTCCCACATCGCAGCCTGCCTGTTGCAGGGAGAGGCCATGCATGTGACTGAATCACTGAACGGTATGAGTCAGGACCAAATGAGCCGGAGACGAAGCTTACGCTAGCTTTAGGGTGGCTGCTACAGGACAAGCTGTACCTAAACTGACTAAAAACCTGTCAGTACAAAGTTTAAGCCACCATGTATCTTTTTTACAAATCCGAACGGAGTTAAATTATATCAGATGAGCCACTCGCAGGATGTGGCCACAGCCAGTGTTAGAACTCCTAAAAATGAGTTATCTTGTCAAATCACAGCCCCATAATGATCACTTGAAGCTGGCACAATATAGGCTGCTGCCAGAGGGCTCTGTCAAATCCCCCTTTCCTGTGGGTTTCCATCAATTCCTTTGTGCCAGCACCACCATTGATGCAGTCACTTGCTGAGCTAGGTTAAGAAACCAATCTGTCTGAAAATAACACTTGCAAAAAAAATATTGCTTTCCGTTGGATACAATTTTTTTTTTTTTAATTCAGCTCAATCTACTTCAGCCAGCTCAGAAATATCAATGCCAGGGCAAGAAAAACATTAGGAAGCTGTAGGTGAGCAGTGGAAGCAAACTCCAGTTTCAGTGATGTCCCCACTCTTTTCAGCCTCCCCTTATCTCAGCCTAATACAGCCATGACCCGCACCCACTGTCACTGCACAGCAGAACTTCTGCTGGTTCAGGACAAGCCTTAGGCGGCACCCTGAGGTGGTAAGAAAAAGTTTCAGGAAATAGTGTGGCATCTCTCTCCTGAGATACTACTTCCAACAGAACAAGAAGATATTCCTCAAGGCTACCTGAAATACAGGCTTCTCAGGAGAAGATGACACAGTCAAGCCATCAGAACAAGTTTAGTAGGACACGGAAGCCCACCCTCTGAAGGGGTTGTAATGATGGTGATGACTATTCCTAGAGTGGTAACACCGTGACCAGGTTGTGGCAAAGGGAATCTTGCTGTGAGGCTCCAGAAGCTACACTACAGACCTGTTAGATCTATCATCCTCTGAGCAAGTGCCAAGAGAGCAAGCATCTTCTGCTGTCCTGTGGCAACCACAGCTCCAGTCTCCCGCCGCGGCTGGCCAGCGAGTCACGGCTGCGTGTAGCACAGCGCGTACCAGGGCTCCCTTGCTGTTCAGCAGCTGAGGCTTCTGGTTGCTGCCCCAAGCCTCTCGCTTTGTGTCTGGGATCACAGACTCACAGTCACAGCTATAATCACGACTACTATATGACTCCTTGGGCCACTACAAGCCTACAAGATCTTTCTGCTTTGTTTGTACAGTTAAAATCTAACCTGGCACTCTCTTAAACCAGGGGCAAAGCTCCCCGTTACCTCTGGATATAGTATACTCCTGGACCTTGCTGGTTTACTTTATTAAAGGCAGATTTACTTTATTAAAGGCAATTTCTGATAGAGACAACATTTCTTCAGTAGCCTTAAGTCCCGCCAACTATTGTTCTGACAATTACATAGAAATCAGCTAAAAACCATAAACTGATTAAAAACAATAAAAATTAAACAATGAACTTTACTAAGCGTATATCACTAAACATTGACCAAACAATTCTCACACATCCTCTTAAGTATTTTCCTGGTTTTCAAATAGGGAAGAGAAGTCAAAATATCTGATTTCCCTAAGCCAGAGTCAAAGCTGTCTTGGGGGCTTAGGGACTGGTAGACAGGAAGAAGAGGTAGTCTGAGGAGTGGTAAATGGAAGATTTGTACTCATGCTAAAGCAAGCAAAACATGCCAACTGTTCTGCTGCAGTCTGGCACTGATCACGCATGGTAAGATATTAATTTATTTACTGAAGACAGCATTATTCTTACCTTGTTGCTTTCTCACATGTGGTATACCTTCAACCATATTTCTAAGCATGCTAAAAACATATGGATTTGGTCCTCCTCAAACACTTCACCCCAAACCATCTTAAGTCCTCCAACAATACAGGGGACTCTGCAAAGTAAATGTTCCAACACATTTCTCTTGTCACCTTTTGGCCTAAGAAGCCTCCCTATGAAAGAAGCATGTTGTAGCAAGATGACAGATAAAATCTCTGAAATTCTCATTAAAGCATTTCTAGCCTAACAGGACTGGGATGCTGTAGCAGGAAGTGCAGGGGACAGAGCCACGGAACAAGGGGGAATATTGAGCAGCTTATCCTCATGGGAAGATATGACCAGGTAAGTAACAGTTTCTGTGCACACTTTTATTCTGCTGTAATACAAGAGAGTTGGCACAAAACAATGAAAGTTCATAGCTTCAGCTTTTTGGGGAGCGCAGAGGGGCATATTGCTTAGGTGTTCATCCGATAAGCTGCTTGGGGTATCACCAAAAATATACCTCAGAAAACAATGGCTACAACTGTACTCACAAAATAAATCAAGTCCATTTATTTTATATACATCCAAATACATGAAAAAACAAAAACCTTACCTTTACCTCTTCTTCCTATTTATTTGGTGATAAATATTTAAATTCCCTGCTTGAACATGATTATTTTGAGATCAAGACTCCAAAGTAGAGGCAAGTTTACTGCAAGACCAGCAGGCCTCACAAAGCAGTCCACTGTCATGTTGGAAATACTCAAAACTTGGAAGTGTGGAGTTTTTCTTCCCCTGGCCAAGCTGATTAACTGAGGAGTCCGCAGTGGCAATCAGTGACCCATGTGTAACAGGAATCTGCAGCGCCACTCACAGCAGGAACCTCACTTACTGTACTTATGGCCTCTGTTCAGCTGTAGTACTCTGATTCACAGGAGAAAAAAATGAAAGGGCATACCCAGTAACTCTAGTAAAAAAGCACGATAATTATATAATATAATTATATAATTATAGACAAGGGTGCTGGCATTGCAGATGTTACCAAAACGCACGAGTAGCTTTTTAAAACCTTACAGGTTTCAGCTCCAGCCTCTCTAGTAACAGTTAGAAAATGAGTAAAATATTGGCAATAACAATAGATTATAACACTTTTTGAGTGCCATTATCAGCAGACTGAAAGTGCCATTAGTCTTATGCGAAAACAAGTTCAACAAGTCTGCTCTTCAAAGAAAAAGAACTTAGAGAAACAACAAAAAAATATCCATTTGATACCACACTTAAAGCGAACATTGGAATTCATATTTGCAAGGCTCCTCTGGCACTTTGCTCATCGGAAGTTCATTTACATTCTAATTTTGCATAAAGCCTACAAGCTTATAATAGCACATCTAGTAATAGATTGTATTATTCTCTGTATCATCTAGATTTGTACACACTCAAGAAAAAAAGGGAAAGCCTCTAACTAAAATGTTCAAAAGGCCTTTATGCTTCACATTCCTTATAGTTAGACAAGCATGACATCTCATTCTCTGTATGTCATTAAAACAAAAAAGCAAGCCTATATACCAGGGGCCCCAATTTTCCTCTTTTCTGCTATGTAGCTCCACTGATTCAGCACAGTTATTCTCATTTTATATCTATTTAAGGGCCTGACCCAGAGTATAACTGAATAGACAGCTTTCACTGATAGCAAAGGGTGTTAAATCAAATCTACCTCTATGACATTGAATAATCTAGGTGAACTGGGCTTGTTGAAATAATGTTGTTTTATCATACTGACAGATGCTAAATGGTTCTCTAAGTGCAAGTGACAGTGACCATCTCTACACAATTAGGACTGCGCTGAAAAAGAAGAGCGTGAGCAGATCTCGGGCTCAGAAAGGACATGCCACTCAGAGTTCCACCAGAATGCTTAGAAAAACAAGACAGCATGACGGCAGTATATACAATTGGCTGAGGTTGTAATTAGCAGCAAGCAAGTGATTTTACCTGCACAGGTGACACTCATGAGACTGACACTGAAGTACTGCATGTAATTCAGGCTGGGGGGTGAAGAAGCAGCAAAGCAGCAGGGCAAGTGTAGAGAAGGATGCTGAAAATGCTGAAGTGTCACAAAAATAATTTTTAGACTGAAGAAACAAAGACTCTCCAAGAGAATTATTTGCTCCGTCTACCAAGATAAAATTGAGCAGCAACTTGACAATAAGTAACAGGCACTAGGAGAGCTCTTTAATCGACTGGAAAGACACAGCAAGAACCAAAGGGAAATGCAAGGTAAATTCAAATAAGGTACAAACTGGGGGAAGGCTGAACTCCAAGAAGCAGGAATCCGGAATCAGGAAAGCAGGAAGCATTGGGACACCACATCTTGCTGTCAGTAGATCGAGTTACTGGGATTAATACGCCAGTAACTAAGCAACACATTAAGGGTCTGCAATATACTACATATTTATACATGCATGAAGTACAAAAGACAGAAAAGCAATGCTAAATAAAGCCACTCAATGTATTGTTGCCTGTCAGCTCCATCTGAAGATGCTGGTAGACATCGGACAATAAAGACTGTTCAAATTAGCAGGCAAATCCAATACAGGAAAGATTTGTATAACGCATTTAGATAAAGATTGTGCTCGGGTAGAGCCTGTAAACTTAGCAGATAAAAAGATTGCTATGATTTTGGAAAGTCAGTCATGGTGTGATAGATCTTTGCTTTGCAAAAGCGAAGCAACACATGGAAGGTACTATGCTGAGCCATCCATACTGGCATCACGAAAGACAGGTTACAGGCGTTAGGAACACCAAATGCTGTGATGATATGGAGAACCTGAAATCCGTGCTGTACTAGCAGATTGCAAATGAAATTGCAAAAGGCTCCACCAACTTCAGTCAGTTGTGAGTAATCAGCTTGTGAGTTTGTTGCTTGTACACTGAGCATTACATGTACCCCTAACAGTGCTTTAGTCCTTCATACTGGATTTCACCAGATTTCAATTCCAAGAGTGAGTCACTGGTGGGAAAGAGGGGAAAAGGAATAAGAGCTTTTCTTCTGAAAAGAATGGAGATGGAAACTGCCCTTGAAAAAAAGGCACAAATTCATGCTTACTACTAGATTTCTTCTTGGCTTAAGATGCAAACTATTAAGTCTTCAGATTAAACGGAGCAAATATTTGAACACTAAATGAGGCAGATTAGTAAGGAAAGAATAAAGTCCTCTGTTTTGCTTGATTTGTAATGTCTATCATGGTCAACCTTTGAAAAAATCATATATTGTGGGAAATTCATAGCAGAAGTCTGTCATTTTTCCAAGCTCAAAGGAGATCCGTCATCTGGTTTCTTTCTCAGGGAGACCAAGCAGTGAGTGAGTGAGTTAGACCACGGCTGTCTGTAGAAAACACCAAGTATTTTATGTCCATCACTTGTCACCCATCCCACAGTGAACACAGATGCTACCACTCCTAAGCTAGCAAAGCCCATATTTACAAAGACATATAAAAATCAATATTTTGTTTTATACAGACTTACACAGTAACCCACCAAAAAGGGCACTTCTCTACAGCAAAACCCAACTGAGACCCCCTGGTTTCACTGCCACGCAGATCCAAGCTTCAGGTGGCATCTCTGAAAGTCATGCAGATTCAGTAATGAAGTGGTTCAATGAGCCTTGGGGACCACAGGCCCTGGCTCGCCAGTGTCACTCAAAAGAGGAGACCTGAGGCAGCAGCAATCTTCTTACCATAGCCAAGGGTTACAGCACTCTTTCCCAAACCGGGCTGGGGTTTAGTTCCATCTCAGGGAAACTCAGCTGATCCTTCTCATTTTTCAAATGACTACCAGCAAACCAAATGCAAGACGCACATATGGCAAATACTGTGTCCTAGGCTCTATGAAATGTTGCAGCCCTTCTTACGAAGTCATTAGCAATACAAAGATTCACAGGCCTTTCAGGAGCGTATGTTGTTAAACAGGCACTGGCTTGCAAAGCTTCAAAACTCAAACAGGTTTTCGGATGTCAGTTAGAGAAGTGCAGATGAAGTGGCAGCACAAGCGCACGTGCTGGCTGCTGGTGAGCAGGCCCAGTGACTCACTGGGGAACAGACAGGCTGTGACTCACACGACAATCTGCTGCAGCGTGGGAGATGGGACAGAAAGGCAGCTTCCCAGATAGGACAAAGGCATGGAGGGAAAAGCAAAGTCAGCCTCCAGTGGCCACCACATTTAAAATCATTTATCTATTACTCAGTTTGCATTTTAAGCTTGGCCCTTGGAAATGCTCTGTAGCAGAAGTTTATTTGCCTCATGCACTGCCATGCATGCAGCCAGTTCTGCGTGCACTCTGCATGCATTCATTTGTAGTTTTGCTATATCCTATTCCCCATCCATTGAGTACTACAGACTTGGTCTGAGCCTTATAATCACATTTAAAAAATATTTTTACATACATATATATACACACATACATATACATATATACATATATACTTACATGCACATATTCACTTACTCTAGGACAGAATTGGTCCTGTAGAGGATTCTCTGGATGGCATTTGATTGCCTGAGGGTAAGCCCACGCAGCCATATGAGAAGACAGCTGTTCTCCAAAACGCCTACATGTGGCTGGCAAATATGACACAGGACCCGCAGTCCTTTATGCCACAGTAGATGGGGTAAAATTCCCCAGCAAGGAACCTAAATGACACTGGAGGTCTATGCTTAAGGATGTGGATTTCACACTTCATGTGCACAAGAGTGACATGCCTACAAGCAGTCACTGAAACAGCGTCTTGGACTGAAACCTATCTGATTCACTCTTACTTTCCACACTCCATACAACAGCAAATGATTTCATGGGAAAAATAAGAAGAAATTATTTAAAAGCTTGTGCATGGACATCATAAAGAAAAGGAGATGACACCAAAATGCAAGTAGCGTGACAGCCAATAAAGTGTTAATGGATCTAATGGGTTAAAACTGGGAAGCGAGAAAACTGAAGCAATATAGAAAAGCGCACTACTAAAACTGAATTTGATACTGGCTAATCTGCCTTTGTGATTTCTCTATCGAAATTTTCAGATAAATACTTAGGTATACCACAGAAGTCACCCACAATCAGTATCTACACTATACGAAGACAACCTTTAACCATTAAATTAAAATGTAAAATAAACTTCTCTCTAAATAAACAGCTCTGATGCTGTTTTGTGCATCACCGCTGTCAAGGCAATATTCCTAAACTGACAAACTTGGAAGTAATCGTACCGAGGCTGTTCTAGATTTTAGCCTAGTGAACCAATGGTAAGACAAGCCTTTCCTAAAGGAAATATTTCACAGGCTCATTGTGCCTTTAAGGGGCAAAAAACCCCCCAGAAAAGTAGCTAGACAATCTGTTAGATCCATAAAATTCTTAAGTTTTATGAAGCAAGACTTCTTGTATGCCTGCAGGAAAAAATAAATGCTTAGGAAGATTCACCCGTTCCTAGGATGCCACTTTGCTTGGAGCACAGCCAATGTGTCGCTTTTTCCAGGATGTACCAGTGCCATGCTTCCCCAACCCTCCAAAGACAAAGCAATCTCTCACATGAACTATTTTGAATGCCTATGAAAAAAATAATTCAACATAGTTTCTCTATTAAAGTCTCCAAAAGGGCTACTTCATTACAGCTGGCACTGTATCACACTGGCTTCCTAATATTCTGATCCCGGTTAAAAATTACAGAGTTTTCAAATTAGCAGAGATGCTAACCTAGATACCGAAAGTTGTTCTTATTTTGTCATTTTTAAAAAAGGCAAAATAAGTTCCAATTTCACACCAGTAGTAAAAGACAGAATCTGGACAGCAGAACCGGTAAACTTACACACTGTGCAGAGCATAACGGAAGAACTCACTTCCACAAAATATTTCAGAATTACACAGGTTTGAGCATTTGCTCTATTATTACCATGCAGCTCTGCACATCTTGGGAATGTTGATGAAGAAGGAAAGTACTTAGAAAAATGGAAACATCCCACTGAAATGTTACAATGTTTCAGAAAAGTTTTTTTTGTTTGTTTTTAAAAAGACCAAAAAAATAACAAGCGGTCTTTCCCCTCCTTCCATACCTCATGAAAGTAACATTGCCAACCTCCGTCACTTCCGGAGCGAGAAGACACTGGGGATCCAGGGCAGGAGGGAGCAGATGAATCAGGACCACAGAGTTGAGATCCTGGTTCATGAAAGTGAGATACAGGACTGAGGTCCAAATTTAGAGTGGCAGAGCAGAAAGGTAGAGAGGTGTCCTTTAGGATCTTAGTTTAATGAGCTAAATGGCAAATGTGCATGGCCTGGAAAGCCGTGACACTGTCAGGGGTGGAACTCAGGCAAACTAACTGTGGGAATCCCCTGCTCTGCGCAGCTTTAACATACATTTCTATTTGCTATAATTAAGGAAATGACACTGCTTTTCACATTTATTCCCCCCCCCCCGCGCTCCCTTAATCCCACATCAGAACAGTCTGTGAAGGATCACCGTTACTCGCATGGCAAGGTCTCAGTTTACCCAGGCAGCTGTCCCCAGAAGCAGCTGCAGAGAACCTGACGAGATGGCTGCTCTTCACGGTGCGGAGTTAGCGCAGAAGACAAGTTCTAGGGCAT
>Ga0065711_1026839_pt1 | contig 58546 bp, 24 predicted proteins | sample Hoacrofraction12_FD_59098 | JGI IMG/M metagenome (GOLD analysis project Ga0065711, IMG submission 59098) | Hoatzin crop microbial communities from Cojedes, Venezuela - Epithelial fraction 12 v2 (version 2) | ecosystem: Host-associated > Birds > Digestive system > Esophagus > Crop | place... | reverse complement strand
CTGCCCTAGTGAGGCCTCATCTGGAGTACTCTGTCCAGTTCTGGGCTCCCCAGTTCAAGAAAGATGAAGAGCTACTGGAGAGAGTCCAGCGGAGGGCTACAAGGATGGTGAGGGGACTGGAACTTCTCTCCTACAAGGAGAGGCTGAGGGAGCTGGACTTGTTCAGCCTGAAGAAGAGAAGGCTGCGAGGGGACCTTATAAATGCCTAGAAATATTTGAAGAGTGGGTGTCAGGAGGATGGGGCCAAACTCTTTTCAGTGGTGCCCAGTGACAGGACAAGGGGCAATGGGCACAAACTGAAGCATAGGAAGTTCCACCTGAACATGAGGAAGAACTTCTTCCCTGTGAGGGTGACGGAGCACTGGAACAGGCTGCCCAGGGAGGTTGTGGAGTCTCTTTCTCTGGAGATATTCAAGACCCACCTGGACAAGCTCCTCTGCAGCCTGCTGTAGGTGACCCTGCTTCGGCAGGAGGGTTGGACTAGATGACCCATAACCCCTACCATTCTGTGATTCTGTGATTCTGTGATTTGAGAGAAGAAGACACTCAACAGATGATCAATAGGAGATAATTCACATTGAAGACTTTCGAAAAACAGAAAATTCATTTAAATGCTTAATTACAGATTTAGGGAAACATTTTTAGGCTTCCCTGTGTGAAAAATTATGTATTTACATGCAGAAATTAAACGTTTGTTTTCAAATAGATACATGATACATAGAAGGATGCACTAAGTTTGCACTACAGGACAATTTAATTTGTAAAAATTATGTAATTTGAGATGGAGCAGATGAGCTAAGTTTCAGTGATCCGGTGGGGAGGTGTTGTCTGTTGATCGTATACATTTTTTGACTCTCTAAAGCTTTGAAGGGTTACAGATTTTTAACTCTTCCTTTCTTGCGTGGCAGGATACTATAAACTCATGTAGGCTACTTCTGTATTTAAGAAGTTTTAGATTAAGTATTTAACTAAGTACTAGTTACTGTGCAGTAAGAAACACATAAAAAGCCTGCAGATTTTAATATGTGCCAAATGTGGCATATGGTATGCAATTAAATAAAACAGTTGCTTAACATTTACAGTTTTAAAGACACTTAGAACTTTATTACTCCACAGATTTTTTTCCTTGAGAGAGGGGGTAATTCAGTCAAAGCCATCTTTCAACTAACCAGTTACTTTGCTAGAAAGCCTCTTGTTTTCTTTCAACTGTACTGGAAAAAAAAATCAGACAATGCCTATATTTATGAACTAATCTCCCAGCTGTTGAAATTGTGGCAGCAACAGAGAAGCAACAGACAAGTATACTTCGGTTAAAAGACACTGGACGGAGAAAGTGAAATTCTAGCCTCAGTGGTCATGGCTATGCTAGTTTGTGCTGCTGATTGCCAGAAGAGTCCTCGGCATGACTTTGGCCTGGGCCAATTAGTCATCTCCCACACGACTCCTGTGCAGGGCACAGGAGGTGGCATGGAGCTGGTCCCAGTAGGCAACTTGAATGCAGCAGTGCAGAGAAGTGTTCCAAGCATTTTTAATTTACTGGTGCAGTCAAAGCTATTGAAGTCAGTGATTAAATTCCCACTAAGTTCAGGGTAGCCAGGATTTTATCCAGAGCTTTTTGTTTCTAAGGAGCAAATCTATGTGATAGAGCTCATTACTCTTCATAAATTAACACTTCTTTGTGGCTAGTCTGCGTAAACTACAATATTCATTGTATCTACTTCCTTACAGGCCACAGAAAGACATTATAAATTGCTGCTTTATTTATTGTCTCAGAACTCCTGAAACTTCAATGAAAAAGAAATCGCTGTTTTAAGCCCTAAAATATCATGGTGAATTGTTTTTGTTTGGTTTTAAGTTTTATTTGGGTTTCTTTTTAAAGGAAATGCTGTACCTTAGAATAGAATTATTTTTAATGACATGTCAGGAATCAGATTTTGAAATGTGGTCAGATTTTTAAAATGTGCTATTGAATCTTATTAAGCTGTCAAAAGTATGACTAATATGTTAACAAGTAACATGATCTTGCTGTAAATCAATATTTCAGAGTAACAGATCTCAGAGCCAGGAGAAGGAAGAAAGGCAATTGTTTGTAAACTTTCTGCTCTGACATTTTGTCCTCTCTGCGTCCACAGTGCATCACATCTCTCTGCTCTAAGGGGCATTTAAATGGTTTACAGGCAGTGTAATCTGACTTAGGAAGCTGGACACAGAAGCAAGTGGGGATGGGAAGAATGGAGAGAATACTTCCAAGGTAGCACTTTTGGTTTTCTGGCAATTTCAACAAAGAGTCAACATTTTCTACAGGAAGCAGTGTGATTCATTAAAGAGTCATTCAATCGAAAACCAATGTGTTCTTAATAGTTTTGACTGAAGACTTTCAGTAAACCCTGACATTAAGTTAAACAGTATCAGGAAGGATAGACCTGTATCAAGATTAAAGCTTTCACCGTCAACATATCCAGAGGTGCTTGTTGCTGGAAGGGACATAGGTGTATATTCTTTGACTACAGACAGAATCATGGTTTAATTTTTGTTTAAATTAGGAAAAGAACTTTCAGGTTTAGTTTTGTTAGGAGTGAAACTGCTTGTCAGATACATTAAGATAGAATACAGGGTCATACTTATGTATGTTATTTTTATTGATCAAATGACCTATCTTCCATTTGCTCATGCATTCCCAATGTGAAAGAACAACTGACATCTGGAACTGTTTTCGAACTATTTGATCTAACCATTTTCAAAAGAAAACCGGCTGAATAAAATAATTATCCAATCAATTGAAATTGGAGTCTATTAGTAACAGCTGACTTGTATTTCTGGCTTAGCTGGAAGCATTTCCGTGATCCCTGCTACCTAATGATTTTCAATGGATGCTGTAAACAAAAAACATATATTATTTGTAAACAATGTGCCCTTTTCTATTTCAAATATGTAAATAGTTTTGCTACTAACAGGTATTATAAAGGTTATCCTACTCATTAACTTGTTTTATTTCCCTGTATCCCTTCAGGAAGTTTTGTAGGGAGTAAGTTGGGTTGGCAAATATGGCAGCACCTAGGTTGAGCGGATCATGGCATGGACCGCAGCTTGGCTGGGGCAAGGCCGGAGGTTACTGCAGAGTCTTTCTAGCCAAAGCCTCTAGGTTTTCTTTCTCCGGAAACACTGGAATGGGCTGGTGCACAGTGGGGCCTCAGGAAGGCCTCCTCATCCAGCCACTTAGATGTAAATACTGCTATTCCCTTAACTTACAAGGCTACTGTTAAACAGAGACACGAAAGACTTCAGTTGTTCAGATGTTACAGGAAGAGAAGTCAGGTAGGAATCAAAAGGGAAGAATTACATTTTAGGCAGGAAACAATGTACTGTTTTGAAGGAATTTTTGTTATTTACTACTCCTATTGTCCAAAGCCCTTTATGCAATTTGTTTCAAAAAATAGAAAAATAATCCTGAAATACTTCATGTGAAGAGTCTTCAAATTATTATTTGAGATTTCCTCACACGGACCTCCCAGAAGTACATGGAATTTATGGACAGTACCAATTCCTTCCTTAAGCCAACCTATTCATCACAGAGCCAAGCACATAAGGGTAATTTGGGGTCCTGGCTACCTAAAGGAAAATGAAGCTGGGTACTTCATATAAATGAGTCAGTTTTTTCCCAATTGACTATGTGACTGTCTCAGAAAGCCCTGATCGTGGTCAGTTAACTCTGCAAAGTATCTTGCATGCTTGAGTGAGTATTTACCTTTCAATCACAGGGCCAATATCATGAAACCAGACGGAAATTCTTTGAAAACTGAGTAAAGGATGGAGTTACTCCAAAGCCAGTGCTCAATGAGATAGGAGTTCAGGAAGAAGAGAACCAATTGAATTACATTTTTCCAAATTTGGTATGCCTCATAGCATTAATTCAGTATTTCATCTGATCACCATATACATATTCTTTATATTTTCTAACTTTTATTAATTAGAAGCAAACAACTAACTTGTCAACCCACCAGTAAAAAATGCCAATATTTTACATTTACTGCTTCTTATTGTGAAGTTAGTTCTTCACACTTGCTCCATTATCAAAACACAACAACACACAACGTTCTACTCGAAAAAAATGTGTCAATACGTGATAATCATAGGATCTCCTTTCCTTAATTTATACTCTATAATGTCTTATGTTTTCTGATCAGTCTGTATTTCTCAAAAATTTTAACAAGGGAATGTTTAACTATTATAATTTACTAAATAAGTGCTTCATTAACTTTATATAATTATGTACACATATTAATTCTTTCTTTTGTTACTTCTTACAGCATTTTAATGGTATTAAGATCTGCACAAAAGTATCAGCTGTGGCATTAGCTAAACCCCTCTTCTGCTTTTCATTTAGGCTGTTGTGTTCATTTCTGTGTTTCTAATATAAGCCACAGATACCTGAAATATGAGATATGTGGGTTTTGATGTCTGTATATAAAATCAAGTGCTATATGAAATCACTAGATTAATAGCTATTCTAGTATATGCATTATCAGGCAAAAGAAACTTGCCTATTGCTAACAGGTAAGCCTGCCTCCATGGTCTATCAGGACGCTTAAGTGCTTGGCTTTATGCACTGAAGACAACAAAACAAGGAGCAAACCTAAAATAAATCTCATGGCAGTACTATGATCCTTCTACCTGAAGAAGTTTTAAATGTGAATTTCAGGTATGCGCAATAGGCATTATTGACTGTATACGGAGATAATCTTCGTATATATTGGTATGATTCTCACATTACTGCTGTATGTAGGAAAGATAAGAGGCACAATGGGCAGCCTTGCTAAGAAAAGTAGATGAATAGAAAACCCACATGTTCCTAAGCAATATATTACATCAGTGCTGCCATTCTATAGGGCAATTCAGAGCCGAACTCTAACTATAGGTATTCCAGACTGACATTTACAAGAGCTGATGCAGGCCTTTAGCCTACCTAGTCTGCAGCTGGTCTTTGTGAATACATTCTTTCTAATTCATTAAAGTAATAGATTTCCCAGATCATCTTGCAACTTTACCAGCAACATTGGTTCTAGCCACAGGAGTGCATTTGTGGCCATCTCCAACGGACTTCCCTTTGCTTCTGCAGTAGATATATAACATGTACTGATGATGTGTGTCTGAAGCCTGCAACTTTCTTGTGACTTTTGGCAACAGTACCAGTGTTCAAGCATTATAAATCTGTGTGCTAGACTTTACAGAACAGACCATTCAAAAACGATCACAGAAATGTGGGCCAATTTCAGCTGTGGTTTTGATTAAAAGTTTGATAGAAACCTCAGAAAAATGACAACATGCTTCCATAGATAAGCTCTGCACCATTTATATTCCACTTCACTGCACTGGGTTGATTAAGAATGTATTTGCTTTTCCTGGCCACAATTTAAGTGCTCGGTAAAGCTACATTCTATTATTAAGTGCTGACTCTTTTTCCTTAGATTAATGGGTTTTGGTTGTCTGGAGAGATGAAGTCTTTTGAAGAGGGTGAAATATACTGAACTAAGTAACATCACAGATACTGAGCTTTTGCTCTTTCATGGTGTAAATAATGCCAAAAAGGAAAGTGCTTTTCGTATCAGTGGCCTAAGAATATTTCATTCTTTGTACAATTTCTTATGAGCCTTCGGGAAAAATCAGCGCATTTTTCCTAATGAAGATCATTAAATGTGCCTTTCATAAATGCTCGTGAAGTAGACTTGACACTGTAACTTGACCCAATAATGAAAATGAAAGGCTAGCTTGGAGTGCTCTGTGATGACAAAGAGCTGAACAAATTCAATTTTCCTTACCCTATCATTTAGCAAATTTTGTGATTTCTAAATGATTAAATAATTTTATGTATTCATTCTGTGCCATTTAACTGTTCATGTATTATTAACAAGCTATGGATCAACGTGCAAGTCCTAGCTATTTATCTCTATCGCCACTGTAGCAGGATTCTCAGCAGTACGTTACATATTAAATAGCTTGAGAGCAAGCTACTTTGCTACCATTAATTGACTATCTTAGTGACACCTGAACATATTAGAAATGGTAGAATAGCAACATTATACCGAAGGCTTCATCACTGCATGCTCCTTGCGTATTTATTTGTCATTTACCCATCTGAAATAGTGATAGAGCCAATACCCCTGTTGCACATTTCAGCCAGGCATTGGCTATTATGCTTTTCTTTCTTTCTTTAGCAAGAGGCATTGCACATAAATATAAAACAGACACTGCTACAAGAATACTGGCAGAATAGCAAATATGACTCCATATTTGGAGAAACTCCAATAAGAAAAAATTCATGTTGGCAATATTTTTTGATTTACATTTGAACTGTGGTCTTGAGGATGCAGTCAGTGTAAACAACTATCGTGCAGGAACGTTCTCAGAAATAAATCTGTAGGTCATGTCCTATTCCCCTCTCTCACTATTCTGGTCAAATACTGGACATTTCTAGAAGACAAAGTAGATGCACAACAAATACCTTCCAAAACGCTAGAAGAACTAAGGATAAATATTTCAGGTACACATACCTACAAGTATTAGCAAGAAAATACCTGCCACTCTTGCATGAGGTACACCACGAGGAAGCCTTTAGTGAGCATCTACTAGTCAGCAGACTGAACAGTCACAGGTTGATCCTAAGGAGGAGTACGAGGAAATCCTACTCACAGAGAAAACATTGTGCACTACTTCCTGTATCATTGCCATAGCAGCTTATTATCAACAGGAAGACCATTTGCAACCAGCTATATGTACTGTACAGTATGACAGCTGCTTGGTAAGCATAGTACACATCTCACAGTCCAAACTGATGAAAGAATGGCCTCCCCTCCTTCCACCTTGCCCTTCTACCTAATTGCTACATCTATCCCAGCCCTAGATGCAGTAAGAAAAGTACACTTCTTCCAGTTTCATGTTGCAGTCCTCTTATGCCCCGAGGAATTGGGGCTGACAGCCTGCCTCACTACATTAAATAGCAAACTTTCCCATTACTTCAATAAAGCTGGAAATTTTCTCCTTGGAGTAGATCCTCAGTTGCACATAAGTCTCAATTCACTTCAAGGTAACTATTGTACCAGCTGAGGATCTTTCCAGCAAAATAAAACTGTCACTATCCCCTTTCACCTGTGCCTGCTGCGCAGCACTGAATTGCAGCAGTATGGCAATGGGAAGGCTAACGGCAATCACCCACTCACTTTTACCCGTTATAGAATTCAGCACGAAGTTCACTTATTTGGAGAACATGATCCTTTCCACTTTCTTTTGGCTTTTCAACTGGAGGCACAGTTCTGCAGAAACGGATAGTTTGGGCATGCTGAGGGAGTTCACAGCTCAGAGCTGGAAAAGGGACAAACACCTAGTTCATTTGCAGTAAAGTGGGAGGCTGTGCTACCAAGGTAAGGTAAAAGAGGTGCTATTACCAGTAACCAGCAGTTTTAAGATCAAGCCATCACGTAAAAAAGTCCACAGATGGGTAGAAGCAGCATTAGTGGACATTGCAAATTGAATTTCCAAGTCAGAATGACCCTGCAGGCTGTGCAATCGGGTGACAGTGAGAGGCTCCACAGTCTGGGGAGCGTACACATGCCAGATCAAACATCGGCACTCGTATACATACACTGGTGCTGCTTCAGTACTGGGATGTGCTACCTGGCAATGACTTTCCTTCAGGGTGGGAGGAGGATCTTATCGACAGAAATCTGTAGCAAAAGCCAGCAACATTTCTTTGTTTCCCTGCTTTGTTTTTGTACCCTGAGAGCCAGGCTGAAAGAATGAAGAACTGAAAGCTGCTTGATCTAGAGGGAAAAAACATTGCACAAGAAAAGGCAGTGTTTTTCCACACTTTTTTGTCAATACAAGTACTTGTTTTAACTGTCCTTTCTTCTTCATCCTTGACTTTACCACTGCAGACTGAAGGAAGCAGGTGTTCATAGCTCAGCCCTCAGACCCTTGTCGGACTGCGTCACTGGATAATTAATTCTGGTTCGGATCCTCCCACTACATGCATTTATGCTGTTTGGGGGCCAGAAAATTTGGTCCCCAACTGTCATTGCTTTTGCCAGGTTACATTTTCCCTGGGAGTTTGGCTCCATCAAAAAACAGGCCTGCCGAAGTGCATTCTATCCCTACAAAAGAGATCAGTGTTTCTTTTGCAAATCAAAGCTAGAACTGTTCACATCATCCTTTTGGCACAGCCTGTCTCCCAGAAGCTGAAGGCAGTATGCCCATGGTCCATCTTTGCACAGACACTTCCATGCGTAGCAGATCTCACAATGATATTTATATGGTTCCTGTTTTATAATACTGCAGGGAAAAATGCACCAGCACAGAAAGAATACATTCACATGGATCCTGATCCAAAAAATATGCATATTTTGGGGGTCATCAGAAAAAGAAATTTGATATCCTGGGGATTCTGAAAGCTCTCCTCTGAGCAGCATGGGGTGATCTTGTAGAGTGCCTTTGCAGACCCCAGGCACAATGATGTGAGTCTCAGCCATGGTAAATACTTTGGCTCAAATTCCCCATGGGCTAATATGTCATATTTCCATCTGAACGATGTGAGACTTGTGCTCACGTTTCTAATCCCCTAATCAAAGCTCATTCTGTTTGTCTGGATCATATCATAACATTTTCGTCTACAACAAACAGACTTCTCAGTAACAGTAAACTTACTTCAGACACATATGTGGGGCCCCACACTGGCCAAAGATTTGCTCCAGTTACAGCAAATGGAGTTTGCTCCTGTAAGGTTTAACAAGGTGGATTGAAAATATCATTGGAGAATGTGGGTTGTAATGATTTTTACCTGGTGGGGAGTTATTCATCTGAGTGTTGTTTTATCATTTCAAATGTTACTTGTGGGAAGGGAATGTCACAGCTCGCCAAGATATACATTATGTCAGCTGCCATGCTCTATAAACAGATTACACACACCTTATATAAACAAACTGTGGTTAGCTAATTATCCTGAACAAAAATACACACACAGAGAAGAAAATTCATTTCAAAATGATTAATTCTATAATTTTTAGTTTCACTTCAGCAACATATTTCCAATACCCCATGTGTAGCTGCAGCTTAATAAAACTCCCTGTAAGATTACCACCATTTAGTTGGTTTCACAGGTTCAGATTGTTATACAGAATCATGCCATGTTGTGAATTCAGTACTAACCACATTGTAAACTATGACCTCACTTGGCAGAGAGGGTGTATATATTGTAAATAGATATTATGACAGGTGTATCAGCTAGGGCCAACAATCAACGTTCTAAAAAATATATAGTAACAAATGGTTATGGCCATAAATAATCTGGAAAACTTCCAAATGGCTTATTAAAATATTCAGGAAAAACATTTTATTCAGAGGGTGATTCCTCATTACCCATACCATCAAGTAACAAATTAGAAGTAAAATGCTAAGTCAAGCCAATGTCTTTTAGTCCTTTTTTCTGAGGTTATAAGTAGTGTATGGTAACAGATTTTCATAGGAGAAAACAAAAAAGGCTGAAGAGCACTATAGTTTCTTGTTTCCGAATAAGAGAGTTCAATAAAAAACAGTGCATCTCTGCCTTCAGTATGTCTTCCTTTTATTAAAATCTTAAGTTTTCAAAATCTGTTTTGACAGCATGAAGGTTGAAGCAAACATCAGACTAAGCAGGAAAAAAAAAAAAAAGAGATCCAAGTAACATGCTAGAATTTTCTCTACAAACATGTTCAAAGCATGATTGACTTGAGTGCGAAATACTTCTAAGTTTGGAAGGACCAAGATACTCAAAGGAAGAAATGAAGAGATGAACCAGAAAAGTTAATGATTTTAAATACATGCTTCCCAATGCTAACATACAACACTAAATAGAGCAAACAACTTAACTGATGTTGATATAGTCTACAAATGGTTCCCATATGTGGTTCCTGACTATGTGTATACTGGGTAGAGTATTTATTCCAGTGGTAAATAAAATCTTCATTCAGCAACCCAGTGGTTTACCGATAGGGCATGTGTGGATATCCAGCTTTTAAGGAAAACATTCTCAGTGGTATTCATAGCCACATTACAAAACCCTGCAGACATAAAGTCCCTCATGAATTTCCATTGGAATTCCAGCCTAATATGGAACTCATGGGATATAATAAGGATTTGATTTTGTGACGTCTAAGGCAAAGCCCTGCCTATGAACTGCAAGAAGTTTCACAAATAAGTACAGAATTGACATCTTCAGCATATTCTCCAATATATTGGCAGGACATACTGGTCAGACACTCCACAAATTTAGTGGAGTGTCACGTGTTAAAGCTAATTCTAGCAAGAATAATGTCGACATAGCACACAAAGATCTTATTTTATCCCAGTTATAGTTACCAAACAATGCTCCATTCCTACTTCTGCCACAACTCTCACGAAAGCACTATGCAGGAGAACTGAAGCACTAAATGTAATTATGAGGTAGTGGAGATATTCTCAGTTCTAAGAGTTTGTTTCATATTGTTATACAAGAAAGTATTTACAAATATGTAAGAAAACATAGGGGAATGAAAACAGAACATTCCTTTGACTTCCAAAGTCATAGTTAATTTAGCAAACCTCTTGAAAAAGAAGAGAAACTCTTAAAAGAAAAAAACATTACAAAAAATTAAGATTACAGCAATTAAGAGAACCCAATTGTAAGATTTCTCATGCAGCTGTAAGCTAGTATCTTTTTGCAAGTACATTCAAGAAACTGTGAAATTAATGGCTGTCATATTCTATTTTTTCTTCAGGGCTTCTGTCCAATTGACTGGGCAGAGCATACCAGGACTAATTTGAATATAGGTACCTATTTCTTGCAAGACCTCTGCTGGCTGCAGAAGTTGAAAGAAACACAAGGTATAGTATAGCAAAGTGTTGGGAAATAGAGGTTGTTCTCATGTTGAGTTACAGGTGTGCCCTCTGAACAACTAGACTCAGCCTGTCCCGAAGGTCCTAGGTGTTGCTCAGCAAAGTGTGTTACTCACATTCATCACAGCTGTTTACTTGGTGGAAGCTGTTTATCACTCTCTGTTGAAGTTATGAGCCTGGAACTGGCTATCAGAAATTGATGGGCTACTTAGAAAAAAACCCACAACACCTTAGTATTTTAAAGTTTGGATTCATACTTTCCAGAAAATCTTGATAAAATTAATCCTTTATCTCAGAGGAATGGGAAAAAATAAACTATTTTTTTAAACGCTTTAAAAAGAAAACCCTGAGTGATGAGTAAAAACTCCTTGAACAAACTAGTATGGTTGTTATAGCAAGGTAGTTCACAGCAAGGCTAGGCAAAACACAAAGAGGAGAAAAGATTCAGTAGTTGCTCATTAAATAAGCACTCATTGCACTGAACAAGGCAGGGATCTTGCAGGAAAGAAGTACATGATCACAGAAGTTACAGATAATCTAAAAAACCATCACCGGACGACTAAATTAATTTTGGAAAACAAACAAACAGTCACATTTAGTTCTGGTGTTTTCTAGCTTATAACTGCATGAGTTTGCACCCAAAGGCATGTATGCAATTTACCCACTGGGCGTAGGGAGGGCTGTTAAATCTACAAAAGAAAAAAGAAATCTTTCCTGTGAATTCTTAAAAAGCTTATTTTCAGGGTCAGAATTCCTCAGTCCACAGCATGAACTGTCTGAGCTGTGACTGATAACAGTAGTGGGTTGTCAGTTGTTATGTACCACAGACAGGGGGGACAAAACCTAAAGTTTGGTCAAGAAGTGGCTGAGATGTCTGCTGTCAGCAGAGGAAGAGGGACAGTAGGGAACCCTAGGTACTTCTCATCAACTGGGCAAGTCACCTAGATGTGACAGGCCTTTTTCTTCCTGCTGTCCCCAAACCTGCCCCAGCTTTAACTACTGTTCCATGCCATCCATATGGATTTCTCTCTTATTCCTACTTAGCTAACTAGATAGTCATTCTCCCACCTCATCCAAGACTTTCAATGGTTGCTCAGGTGGTTTCCCAGCAGAGAAGACTTCCAGAGAGCACAAACACACAATAAAATGGAGGTTTCATATCTTATAATTTTGTCCACAGCATTTCATACAATAAAGTGAATTTTGGGTTCAACCCCAGAAGTACTGGAGATTCCAGTTTCTCCTTTCCCTTAACCTGGCTATGAACCCTACAATAGCCCCAGGCAGCAGTCACGAGGTTCCCAGGCTTCAGTTAGTTACCCTCTATCAGCTGCTCCCCAGCCTCTTGCTGCTGGGGGGCAAGCTTAACATGATGTGCGTAGGGCTGAAAGGTACCTGAAGCAATCTGCTGTCTTGGTGAAGAGGGATCAAAAGTGTGGACGGTAAGAAGTGAGAAAATGCATGTGTTATGAGCTTTGGAGGCAGATGAAAAAGGGCTAATATGTGGTTGAAATTATTTAGAAAATGGGTTTGGAGCTTCAGTAGAACAGGATAGGTAGGTAGTAGGTGTGTGGTTCAAGATGTGTGACAGAAAGATGGACTGGTTGTACAGCAGGTTATATGTAAACTTTGCATGGAGTCTTGCCTATATTTAGATGTATAAATCCCTTCATGTTGATATATGGTTAAACACAGAGACAAACACTAACCAATACCTACAACTCACAAGCAGACGTGCTAAATAATGTGCAGAGTGTCATCAGTTGCTCCAGCAAGACAGGCAGACTGAGAATATTGTGTCCTGCTTCTCCAAAGAGAGAAGGGCAGAGAGGCGAAGCTCTGCTACGGAAGGATTTCAAATCAGACATGCCTGAATCCCAAAAATACTCCTCACCCCACTGTGCTTCTGCTTTTCATTTAGCTTATTTTATGTAGTGGAGGGTTTCCAACTAAACCATTTCATCATGCACTATCAAGCCAAGCCGATCTGCCAGCTGCACCATGTAGCATGTCACTCCTTTCTGGAAGAAAGGAAAGAAAAGGCTTGAAATGGATTTCTATGAAAGAATGATGCTACTTTATGTTGTGTCAGCTTACTGTATGTTGGTCTTGTCCTGCAACCATTTCTCATCTAGCTACTGCATATACACACAGTAGTAAACCTTAAGTCTATTTATTTGTTTGTGGCTTTTAAGTACAGAGTAGACCAATTTAATCAAAGAATATGACCTCCTGCATAAGAGGCCATACTAAATCCTGTGTCTAGTCAAGTGTTCACATTTCGAACTGCTTTGCCTTACTAAAGCATCCAAATACCTGCTCCAGCTGTTAAGCATCTACTGTAGACATAGTGTGACTTGTAATGCTATCCAGGAGTTGTTTAAGGGTTAAACTACAACCTCTTCTTCTCCATAAAAACAAGGAAATCTCTAAGCAACTGACAAAAATCTTCTTAGGAACTGTTATGTTCAGCAGCAACAGCTGAAAACATTTAGTTTACGAGCCAGTATTCATCTCCAAAGACTTTATTCTGCCCAGAAAAGAAAGAACAAGAGTTCAATTAAGATCTCATCCAGCATGCTAGTAACAGTGGGAAACATACCTCACACAAGTCATATAATATTGGAATATATCCTAAGCAAACCAAAGTCTGATTTTCACTTTCTTACCTTTCATAGACTGTACAGATGCTGCTTCAGAATGAGATGACCAATCTTGGGAAACATGAACAAAAAGAACTTTCAGGAGCTCAGTTCTGAAAAAGGGAGTTATATGCAAGGTACTACGTTCATCATTGTTTAGCACACATCATCCAGGTGATAGATGACCAGTCCTTTTACTTACTGTGATGTCAGTCCCATGTAAAATCTGTAGCACATGGAGCAGGAAAACTGCATGTGGTACATTTCCCTATTTAATCCTCAAAGCAACTCCATCAAACTGTCATTTTTGTATTAAACACGGAATTAATTATAAGATTATGAGATTTCATAGCAAGGGTTATAAAACTACTATTTATTCATCTGAAAATGCTCAATTAGGTTTATTTATAACACATTTTAATATTTTGTTTAGAATATTCCATTATGTTCCATGAAGAAATACACCTCCCTTTGAGATAGGCCTAAGCAGAAGTCTGGGATCCATGCTTGATTTTTCCTGAAGATGAAAGATTCTCAAATCTCAAGCCAGCTTGGCTCTCTGCAAAGGTACAGATGAAGACTCTTACCATGGTGAGAATTTCCTCTAACATCTAAAAACAGAGTTGGTGTAAGCTCCTCACTAATTTTAATGGCAATCAGGAGCTGGTTTTCCGCATGGAGAATAATAGGAACAACCTTTCATCCCACTGGTTCTCTATGTCAAATTCAGAACACTTGCAAAGGTGGGTCGTTTTTTGGGGGGAGTCCTTTTCATGGGCACTGTAAATTCTCTGTTCCAAGGTCTTGAGACTAAAAGGACTGATGTAAGAAAACGTATTCACTTGTAACTGTGATCCTTATAAATCTTAGCTGCACACAAAAAAGCAAAGAAAATAAAGAGACAGTGAGCAGACTTTAAGACCAGCAGAATAAAAGAAAGTTTATTTAGGGGACACTCACTACCAGACTGGTTTGAGTTGAATGGCGTTTGTAATCTGTAAAGAGGCCGTGTTATGTGAGGTGAATACAGAATAATATTCCTCAAGGGGGAGAGAATGCTTTGTAGGACTTTCTCGTGACTCTAAAAGTACCACTTACTGCGGAATAAGACTTACAGCAGCATGTTAAAATTCTGAAAGTGCTTACAATGAGTGAAAATAAACAGCCCAGTAGAGCAGAATTTATATAAGGTGCATATAAGGTAAATTATGCTTGTTTATAGATTATTTTATTATTTTAAAGTAGAATAGAGGTGAACCTTTGCCCTGTCTGGTTCACTGTGCAAGAACACAAACGCATTTGCTAGGACAAGGCTAGGGAAAAAGATGGCAGAAGTGGCTGGACAAGTCTCTTATTCAACCCTAGCATACTTAGTGGGTTCCATCAGCTCAAAACATAGCTCAGCCTACCACAATAATCTCATTTTGAATCCAGCCTTTGATTTTTCTCTTATGGCAATGATTCAGACACAACATATACAATAAGCAGCATAAGTGTCTCCATACCATTTTCAGTTATGATGTTCTTCCACAGATTTTAGGAGAGAGATACATAGATATCTATACCTGAAATAGATTTTAGAATATTCTTCACAGCTGTCATGCTGCAATCCAGATCTTCCCAGTAATTCTGTTCAGAAAAACTGGAAAGCAGCACCTCAAAATATCCACTTATGGAATAAATTTATGGACTCATTTTTAAGGAAAAAAATATATAATTGCACAAAAGATTGGTTTGAAATATATTAGTTTACAGAAAGTTAACCCCCAAGCCACTGATTTTGCAAGCGCACTTAGAGCTAAGTTTGGTCTTAGAAATCAGGAAAGTCGTTAACTGTTTCCAGCTGGACTTAGAAAACAAGGTCACCTTCAAAAGAAACTTTTATTATGAAACTTCTCAAAGAAGCGATACCCATAATTCTCACTTTAGAAATTCTTTTGTAAGAGACCACCACTCCATATTATTTCTGTATGTAAGTGCATACAAAATTGTATTTCTGTTTTGTTACAAACATGTTTACACAAAGTCATGAAAGTTTCCGGGCATTACGGATATGAAAGTGCCGTTCAATGCAGGTGTGTTGCAGTCATGCCTTTTCTTTATAGTAGCATGATTCATCTCATTCAAGATGCAGAAATGAAGACAAAAACCACAGGCACTGGTGTGCTACATTTCAGTATCCTGTATATAATAACTACAGGAAGAATGCCTGCATAGTTTACAAAACCTTCATCTTTTTTAACCATTTTAAACTTCCTGAGTGTAATTTTGTTAAATATGAACAAATCCCAGAGAATTCTTTCCATGACCCTATACAACCCTTTTTTTTTCCCCAAAAAGCAGATTGATAAGAAATCCTACTTGCACATACAGCTTCAAAAGCCACCAGGCATTTCAGCATGCAGGATGGGTTAATGCTGTTGGCAGGATAAGTTTCGTTCTTACTGTAAATTGTAGACAAAGGAAAGAGCATCTTGAAATGGACCACCTGTTAATATTTGTGGCAGCTATTTGCATGGTATTTCACTAGTACATGGTGGGGACAGACTCAAATTACTGACTTGAAAAATTTGCTATGTAGATAATGAGAAACGGTGGCTGGATAATGTAATACGGTAGTGCCAAGAATAAGCATTATAATATGTCAGCACCTTTTTATTTAATTAAAGCATTATTTTCTAGGTACCACGTAGTGCTACTACTTTATACTTTCTCTGAGAGCTTTTCATCTCAAAAATTCTAAAAAAACGAGATGTGAGATACAGAATATTCTTACCTCTGGGGTGAAACTGAGCAGCTGTTTAACATCACATACAACAGCACAGTTTAGGACAGCAGTTGCTAATGTGGGAAAACATACCCAGATGTTGACTCCTTGTCATTTTAGGATCACATCTTGCTTAGATATTCATGCTCAGAAGACTGAACTCTTTCATGCCTTTGAAAATTCTCTTTTCCCCTCAAATCCAAATGTGAGAGGAAACCATTATTTTTTGTTCTGCATATAAAAGCAAGATGTATATATGGCTTTAGTGACATTTCTCAACACCCCTGATCTCAAGGCTTTGCTTTCTTGGACTTCAGTACTGTGGTGACATATGCATGAACACTTGTATTTCAAAAGGCATTGGGAAGGGGGAGGAGAAAGAACTTACTGCCTTTACTTCCAAAGAAGGCTCATGGAAAATCAGAAATGGTCCTCACAAGGGTCACACAGACATGCTTAAGGACTGGCAGCTAATTTTTACAGCCACGTTAAAGGTTGTCTCAAGACCAGAAAATGATTTTCCTGGCTAAAACAATTTCAAATCCCCAGACTGTTATCTGACTCAAACACTTTAAAATTTTATTTTTATGTTCTTTTATGCACAAAGCTATTTTAAGTCATGTAGCCACATTTATGTATGGAAGGAAGTCCAATATGCCTGCCCAGGATTAATATGTTCCGATGTATGCCACAACCAAGGAATTCAGGGCAACAAAATGCTCCCAAGTGCTCTGCCTAACTCAGAAGTCCAAAAACTGCTGGTTTATATGTATAAAAATGTATGCATATAAGTATGTAAAATATATTCTGTATGCTGACCTAGCCACCAAGCACACAGCTAGCAACAAGTTCATGAGAGTGCTGTGCTTAAGTGCCACTCTAGACTAGGCAGCAGCTGGCTTGGTCCTTATTAACAATCAGTTCATTCAGACTGCCCGAAGATGATCTTCAGCTCACGCTGAAGCACTATGCTTCGATTTAAGATTTTCTACAGGGAAATGATTCAAAGCTCAGTGCAAGCCTACACAGCTAGCCAGCAGCTGGCTTGTTGAATATAAGCAAGTCTGTCCATGGGCATACAGTTAATGCGGTGCCTGACTGACCAGGTAAATATAGCTTGGATATGCCCTCAGTTTTCAGTTGGAACCACACAGAACAAATATGACCACAGAGTAGACTTACAAGAAATAATTTTTCTCTCCATTACAAGGCTGTGCAAGTACTAAGCATTACTTCTATTTATTGGAGTGGAGAGAGGGGAGAGAGTATATTTCATTGACTAATTTAGGCATCCATTTTTGACACATGCTTTCGACATTGTGCCACAGTTCTCCAAAGACCAAACACTATGCATTCAGTTTTACATTTACCAGTTCCAGCTAATCTCTTGTCCACGGGTTGCCTTGGCAGGGCAACAACATGTCAATTGATAATGACTTACTGGTATAGTCTCAGAACAGATGTTACAAGGGGATCACCCGTCAGGCGTGGTTTTGGGAGTTTCCAGTCAGAGCACATAACAGACTGAGAAACAGATGATTATTAATGAGATTTATATAACAATTTTTTTGGCTCAGTCCTGTAGCGTTCGAGGACTGAAACAAACCTGGAAGAAGTTCACCACAACGACTGCCAGGAGGACAGCTGCTTAGGGAAAAAGAAAAAAGCAGTGACCCATACTTCATAGTGGAAATGGGTGGAGTTCAGTCAATAGAGAAAGTGCAGACGTAAATGAAGCAAAAATCCTGCTGCTAAGTAACTGTGAAGTTTCAATACAAAGGTGATTCTGAAGCTCTAAACAGGGCAAAATGTCTTAGAAAACCTGACTGCAGGAACGAAAGGAATACGATGTCCCTAATGACATTCCCTAAAAATAACACTTTTATTTGTGGTAATGGTTTAAATCAGAACCTTAGTGGTGATATGTTAACCAAAGTTAACTAATACAGTTAACTACAGATGCAGACCATATGGAAACCAAGGTAACCAAAGCTTTCAGTGCAAAGGGGCATGTCTAACTTGTCCTGCTCAGGCAGCTGGAAATGTGTTCAGCAAGACAAGAAATGACAAAACTTTTCAGAAGAATAACTTTTTTAGAGTTACTTCAATGATTTCATACTCAACACAGAATTAAAAAACAGCATCAAAAGCAAAGAGCTAACTAAACAAAAGTAAAAATAGTTGACAATACCAGAGCAAATCCTTCAGGTAGCCTGAGACACAAGAAGATGATCCAAAGAGTCTTATCTCTATTCTCCCTGCTAGGCTAACAGGAAGATTGAAAGGAAGATAACAGGATTAGAAAGAGGGTATAAAATCTTTTTGCTTCATCATCTCTGCAGAAATGAGCAAAGAAAATGGTCAGTTTTTAGAAAACACAAAGACAGAAAAATAGTTTGCTGGCAAAGAGGGGAAATATCATAGCATCTTTCAATTACATGAAAAGATCTTGTCAAGAAGAAGAAAATCATCTGTTCTACTTGCTCATGGTGGAAAGAACAAGTAGTGACAGCATCAAAGGTTAAATATTAAGAAACAGCTTTGGAATAGATTTTCTGGGAAGGTCTGGAAGGAATTTCCATCACTGGAAAAGGTTAGATAAACATTTTTCAGGAAAAAAGATAGATATAGCTGATCTTAGTTTAGGGACTCCATGACCTCTTGAGGTTTTCTTCAGGACTATTTTCTATGATTTGATAAATTAAGCAGTGATGACAAACTTTACAGACTTTACTTTGAACTCTTCAGATGTCATTAAGATTATCCAGACCCTTTATTCTAACAATTACTGGTTACATAAAAAACAAAGGCAAAGTTTGCAGGAAGAGATGAAAACCTTTATTTTTCCAACTGCTTCAGTCTAAAAAGAGTATTTGGGGCACATGTGCCTTTCTGAGAATAGCAAAAAAGAAAGCAACACATTCCCATTGTTTAAAAGGGAAAAAGCTAGTTAACAGCAGGTGTACTTTGTATTAGCTTTTAATATGAGGTCATGATATTACATCATTCTTAGGGAAACTGTAGAATTTAACATGCTGAAGCATTGTATTTAATATCAGAAACAAATTCTAGTCTAGTTAACATCTTCACTGTTCCCGTTAAAAAAGGTACCTTTACCTCCTCAGTTGCTAAATTTCACACTGAGAGGGAAGATATAAGGCTTCTAGACATAAAGTTCGCTCATGTGGCTGAATTATGATTTTTTTTCCTAACATTAAAAGGAAATCAGGTCATGGTCAAATGGGGATAATGGAGAAGTCAGGTATCATCCTTAGCATGTGGTCTAGGACTCTAGTGACATGAAGAGAGAAGCACCAGCCTAGTCTGATCACACGCTTGTCGATCATACTTCTGTAGGACAAACTCTCATATGTGCTCTTGGTTGTGACAAACACTCATTGCCTGTTCATCCCTCAAGAAGCGAACAGCAGGGTGTGTGTTGCAAGAACAGTTCTTCCTTCTTATCCAAGACCCCACCACGAGGCTATCAGTGGAAGGGAGAAAACAAAGACTGGGAAGATTTGTCCATGAAACTATATTTGATATTCTCTGGAAAAAGAAGGCCATTACAGGAGTGTGCTATGAGAAAAATTACTTGTAGGCAATTTTTACAGGTGATTATAAATAACTTTTTGACTTCACAGAATTATGACCACTTCAGTCATAACACAGATAACAGTGCTGTTGCACAGTACTGTACCTCCCATTTCACTCAGAATAAAACTAGATGCCATCAACATAAGCTGATGCACATAGCCTTCTTTACAAATTTTATATTTCCTTCACATTGTTCCCTATTATATAATCAGACCTGCTTATGAGCCTAGTTCTTTATTTTCTGTTTATCTCTACAATGACCAATGAAAAAAATTCAGGAGACCTTGCTAGAAGGTGCATTCTACAAACTTTACACATCTATTGAGACTAAATTTCTCTTATTCCTTCTAGAATAATCTTTCCAGAGATTTTCTTCCTTTCAGGAAAAATTCTATTCTATTCTATTCTATTCTATTCTATTCTATTCTATTCTATTCTATTCTATTCTATTCTATTCTATTCTATTCGATTCGATTCTATTCTATTCGATTCTATTCGATTCTACTCTGCTCTATTTCCATGCCTTTAGCCTCATTTTGGAAAAGTTTCTATCCCCCAGTTTTGTATGGCCTTTATCAGCCTTGGCACGTACATAACAGATAACTTTAGAAATATGACATCAGGCAATATCTACACTACTAGATACTAATTACATGACATCATTGCAGGCCAGTCTATTAGATCAGAATTTAACTAGCCTTTTTTCCTCTATTGCAAATCCCCTGAAAGAGTTGATATTGCTGTTGAAATCCCTTTTATATGCAAATGAATAGGTCTGTCTAAGACACAAACAAATATAATTTGAGTTGTTAGCTATAGCCTAGAAACTCTGCTTGCAACATTTGGACAAACAGAAGCAGAGGCTTCTCCCCAGTGATCTTCTCTTTCACATAGATCAAAGACTTTCTAGCCTTTTATGGAAGCCAGTTTAGGAATTGAAAGATGACTTGGCCTTGTTCAAAAATCAGACTTCCATAATACTTGGAATGGAATTAGAAAGACTTAACAAAGCCTGCAGTTTAGAATTTGTACTTCTCCTTTAAGCTTAGAATCAAATCATAGTTTCAATGTTAACTATGTTAAAAAAAAAACAGCCACTCTGCTAACTAATAAAAAATTGTAGAAGTCTTAGCTGTACGACGTTTCTAGCAAGTTTATCTGTTCGAAGGAACTAGGCCTTCACTTCCAGATGGATTGAGTTCAGCACTTATTGAAATCAAATCAAGCCAGTTTATAGATAAGAAATTACGTCCTTAATTATTATCCGAGTATTTTTATCTATTGTTTGTAAATATGAGATGTCAGCTGTACCTTTGTAAGAAAATAAACATAGGAAAAAACTTCAAAGTGACTGCGCATGTAGAAAAACTTCCAGCTAAGCCGGAAAAGTCCTCTTTTGGAAGCAAAGCTGCCGGACTTCTCCAAAGATGTTCCTGTGTACAGTCCCTATGCATTAATGTGCTACAGGAGCAACTGGCTCTTAACGAATGTCTCAAAGATGGCAGTGGGCTTTGACACCCATATACCCTTCTGGCAGTGTACCACGACTTCAACTCATCATCCTGAGTACTTGCACTGCAGCAAACAGAAGTGAGAAATGCAGAACAAGCCCTACAACACCAGCACGAAGAAAGATATTTCAGGAAGAGAATAACATGACAGAACACAACTTGTCTCCAACTCTGGCTCAGATTGACTGTGCATGCTCCCAAATCAGAAACGGGCTTTCCAGTCTCCAAGTCATCTGAGCCTCTAGCACCCAATTCATTTTTGATTGTACTATTTAAAGCAACACCTGTTTACCAGGCATAATTGACTGAAGGGAAAAAAAACATGTTTGTTAAACAAAATAAGAAGTAATTATGGAGATAAGGTGCCACTACATGGCAGTATGTCACTACTGGAACAAAATTTGCAAGCTGTTCTGTCCCAAAGTTATATAATAGGTTTTATTTCTTTTATTTTTTTTCCCTTTAACATCACATTAAAATAATCTTACTGATTTAATTTTCTTAATGGGAAAGGGATAAGACTGAAGGTTTTCTTTGGCTAGTTTGTTTATTGGTCATGCACAGTAAATAAGATTTTCTTTTCCATAGATTCTACAAATGGAGAGAAAGGCTGCATAAAATTTTAACACATAGGAGATATATTAATATTGCAACAGAATCAATCCTAATGTTTTCTGATAGTTTCTAGTCATTTCAGGACTTTGAGAAGGAATTTCAATAAATAATGTCTATTAATGTCTATACCTAATCAAATATTACCCTACATTTGTCACATTATTTGTCTCATATTTCACCAAGTATCGGTAAGCCCTGTATATGTTTTACCAGAAGCTTGCTCTAAAATATCCTTATTTATTGCATACCATATCTCTGCCTACTAAACAAACTTACAAAAGCTCTGAGAGAAGAAAGGAAGATAAAAGAAGAGCAGAAGAAAGAACAATATTCTTTTAATCTTCTGCGGACTCTTTGTAATGTCAGTTACCAATATATCTATTTTCTTAAGCAACTGGCATGTGATTTGTTCCAAAGATAGATCAGCAGAGCACCATGCACAGTAGAGGGGAAAAAAAAAACTGGCATCAGTCTCCTAAGAAGGTATTCCCAACCAAGCCAAAAGCCTGGTTTATGAAGCCCACAGGGATGATCATCCATTTAGCCATCTGCAAACCAAACCACAGAATGTCTTTTCTTCCTAAAAAGCGAAATCCATGTAAAGTCACATGTGCAGGGAAAATAAAATCTTTTGTTCCCGAAAGCTTATGTAAACAAAAAAGATTTGTGGGCTCCACATCCCATGAATTTTTTTTCTGACACATTTTATCTGCTGGAAAACGTGAACACAGGGCTATATTACCAAAAGATATTTCACAGAATTTCTTCGGAATGCAGTGCAGTAAGGTATCATTGTGTTTGCTGTGTTTCGTGAGTGCCTTCACCTTCTCATACATCTATGGTTGGTATGTATACACAGTATAAAACTTCGTAAATCCAAGACTGTCTGAGACAAAACAGTCAGATTAATTACCACAAAGACAAGCAGAGTGACAGCCATGGGCTTGGCTGCTGTTTTGTGCTCTGAAAAGGTTTTCTGGAGGCTGAGCTCCACAAACTTTGGGATCTTGGACAGCAGCTCCCTCAACAGCCTTCCTCTCTTGAGAAATGTGAAAGAGCAAGCTCACCTCTAAGTTCAGCTGGGACCATGAAGCAGAAAGCTGATCCATAGAAAACTGAGAGAGAAAGGATCTCAGAAAGTTGTGTAGGAAATTCCTGATTCCTGTGCAGGACTCTATGCCATGCGAATCGAGGCAAAATCAAGAGCGTGTGTTCTGGGCGGAACAGTACTCTAGAAAGCATGGGGGACAGTTTCAATATGCACCATCGATGGTGTTTATTATCAATGACTCTGGTGCTTCATGGGGGAAATGTGCTGCCATGGCAGCAAGGACTGAACACAACAATAGGCAGGAATTAAGCTGAATTAAAGGAAAATGCCCAGTCCATTTTCATAATGTAGAATAACATCATTTAGTCCAGTGGAAGCAAAGGAAGACAAATCACTTTTCAGCACTCCCTCTCCCACAAAACCTTCTCACTTATTTTGCTGCTAATGACTACTAGTCCCTTCCCTCTTGTCTCTAAATGCTCTTTTGCAATGGTCCTTCCTGTGATTTAGATACATGAGAATTGCAGGCATGAATAAATATCTCACTTTTCTATCATGCTGTGTAAGTACAACACATTTAAACTAATGAATGTCCATTCTTTATTTTTTAAAATAGTTTTATTACTGATAATGGGAGTTTATGTGCTTATTCATTACATTTGCCAAAGTCCTTCTTTAGGAATTGATTCTGAGTTTATATTACAGTGTGGTCTGGATTAATATTAAGGTGTAATTCTAAGCCACTTTTGTCTTGCCTTACTGGATTAATTTTATGTCTTTTTAAAGACACAGCTCTATGTGACATCATTACATTGCCAGATTTATAACAGTCAATGAAGTTACCATTATAGCATCTCATAATTTTCCTCTTTCACCAACGTTCTAATATGCCATTAGTGCTACTTCTGAATTATGAATCTAGCTTCTGGACAGGTAACCTTTACCTAGAATACAATATTTAACTCACAATAATAGTAAGAATTACTCTACAGAGACGTTTTTATTAATCAACTATAAATTGGTATTACCAAATTTCAATGTACTTCAGATGCAGTAGATATGAGAAACAGTATTAAAATATAAGGGTTAATACTGAAAATGTTACCAATGTTTCTGAAAGAACTATAGTGCTCTCCACCTTTTTTAATCCTAGTTCAAACTTTGTTATTCGTCCTGTTTGTACCTATTTGTAGCACAGAAATGTATTTGTATTAGAACATGCATATGAAATTATATTCAATATTATATGGAAAATACATACTGCATATCACATTTTCTGTTCCTTCTACCATTGTTAATGAGTGATTCAATACATTTGTGCTAAGTCTAATGTCACTAGTGTACAGAGTAGGTGTGAAACTAATTTTCTGTAAAAAAGATTGATTTTGGCAGTTCAAATACTTTCAGCTAAGCTGAGCAGGCTGTACCTTTATGTCAACATGCTTGCTCTCAGCTTAGTCACGTTTTTTCCTTTGGTATCTCCCAGTCTCAGAGTCTTTTGGACAACAAGGAGGGCCATATGTCTCTTCTTTCTGCCCCAGTGTAGAGTTTGAGGCTCAAAGTATTTATTATCATTTCTTGACATTTAGACTTTTGGGGGGTGTGTGTGTTGAATGGTGCCACATTTTTGATTAATGACAAAAGGTTCACATCACGAAAAGGTAGTAGATCAATAGCTGGCCGTGGCTGTCAGATAGGACTAGGTTTTCTCTAAGAAGATTCTTTTTTGCGACAAAAGCTAAGAACCCATATATCTGTCTACATAGATAATTTGCATAGATATACCTCAACTGGTTCTGAAATTAATTTCAGATCAACAGTCATAACTTTGGTGCCCTGGGCTAGTATGGCTGCAGGAGACAGATTTATGTTATCCTAGTCGCATAACATTTTTGTAAATGAGGGAAAACAGCTTATTGACAATCTGGTCACATGAACAGTATTCTTGTTCCAAATTTTAGATGTGTTTAAGAAATGAATACCTGTGTGTGGTCCTCCTTCCCCTTTCCTCCTCAGCAACAATTCTATTTCTCCGGGGATAAAAAAAGGAAAATCCTGGAAACATGGTGGCCTGTAGAAACAGCAAGCCAGAGAAATAGCGGAAAGAAGCAGGAAAAACACTACAGAAAAATCAAATGGAATACTAAACTTCAGACAATTTTCCTTGGGTTTTATAACATCTATTATACTATTATACTATGATGCACATTTTTCATTTATCAAACTTCCATTCTGATGATTCACCTGTCATCTTTCTACATTTAACCCCTCAAAGTTCATTGCAGAACTCAAATGAGAAATAATGACATAGAGGTTGCTCTTTTCATAGCATTCAAAGTATTTATGAGCATAATCTTGCTCCATGATCATCACTTAACTCTTCTGTTTGCCACAGGGCAAACAGTTTCTCCCCGATAAATTTTTAACTGTCAATGTGAAGAAGAAATAACAGTTTTGATTTTTACATTTAAACTTTTCAATCCAGGACTGAATTTACAAAATTCCACCATATATAAATTTTCCTACTTACTTACCTTTCAAAAAAAAAAGTAGGAGGGACAATGAAAAATAGTTTTAAAAAACCCAACCGTTCCTAAAACAAAAGTGGAGTATCAGTCACTAGTTTAACTATATTTTGCATGAAAGGATCAAATGTCCCTATCCCTGACAACTAAAGGTAATGAAAAAATACAAACATGATCTTTGTCCTTTGTTGCAGGGTCAGGAGATACAATCACTCACTTAAACTATTAAATGTAATGCATACAGGCATAGGGAGATGAAAAGTGCTAGTTTAAATTAGCTTGACCTGTGGTGTTGACTCCTGGACAGATGGCATAATATACCCTGACTTCATTGCTGAGGCATTAGAAGTACACAGCAAGAGCCCATTGTGGTATCAAGAAAAAGCTCAGAAGCAAACTCAGACTGAGAACCAAAATCCTGCTGGCCCCCTGTGACGCTCTTGGCTTCCTTTTGCCAGACCTATTACAATATAGAATGAAGTCTTCCCAGTTTTATCTAAAGCAATGCAGTGCTCAGGCAATGAACACTCTTTTTCTACTTTGCTGTCTACAGAGCAGACTTCAGGATGAGTTTCAGAGTCCTAAAGACCAGGCTGACAAAGGGCAAATCGGTCAAAGTCCATGTAGTCTTTCCAGGAGAAGGAAAAGCTAGCTGTACCCAAACCACACTGTTTGACAAAGCTGGCGATCCTTTTAAGGAGGAGTGTACAGGCATAAAAATTAGGTAGATCTGTAAATCCATGTATAGTATTTGTCATGAGACAGCAAGAGTCATCCATAGTCTTTCTCTCCATAAATCTTTCTACTGTTAGCACAAACTGAAGGAACTCCCCCATGTACATGAACCCACACGTAATTTCTTTTTAGTAGATTTTAAATTAGAAGAGAAACAAAGTGTTTATCCAACTTCCCTTTTGCATTCAATCTCAAAATTGGGAGGGATGTCTCTGAAGTGAATAGATAATTCACTGCCTAACGTCCTGAGAAACAGAAGCAGGGGTATTGAGTGTGGAGCACTAACAAAGTAGCTGGGTGTATAAAAACAAAGAGCTAAAGGCTAATGGCATCTCAGCGATTGAAAGGCAGTTAGGAAAGAAAAGCAATTAGCCATTTTTACAATGCATGAAAGTTGGCATCGTGAAAGTGGTTGGCTCCAAATATCAATGATTTACATCCATTTGTTTCTTCACCAGTTTAGGTTTGCAGCTATGCACTTCGGAAATTTAGATTTTATGGGCTCTAAATGGAAGGGACACATCACAATACAAGTGCTCAGCATTCATCAAACAGGATCACCCACAGCTCTGAAGGTCATCTGGGTTCTGTTTTGTTATCTGGTCCCTTTATAAAACTTGAGAAAATAATATCTCTGAAATCTCCTTATGCTTCCCTCTCCTGCAAAGGCAGAAAGCATAACAAAAGTGCAAAATCAGTTCAGAAAAGAGATGATGACATTGGATGAGCCTTGCATGGGAAAGAGTTGTGGGATGCTCTGTATGCCATGTTTGCATTACTTTGAATAGTCCTGCCCAAATTTATTATTCTCTTTATTCATTTTTATGTACTGAGATAATCCTACAGGAAGCCAGATAGTGATTTATTCCATAAAAAGTATCCAATTCAAATTGTTCCTGCCAGTGGCCACACTTTTCATTTTGTTTTGGGGCCATATCACAATCTCATTCCTTTCTCTAACCCTCCAAAATCTTAATTATATTACAGACCATAAATTTGGGGAAGCTCTCATTTTAAAGGAGGAAAATAATTTAAAACTAGGAAAACCTTTTGTCACCTAGAAATCAGCTTAACGTGAAGCTACAGAGATTCAACCTCAAAGCCTGGAAGCAATCTGTGGCTTTCAACATGGGCTCCACTACATTTTGCAGCTTCTCCAGGCATTTGCCTTTTAAAATTGTGTTCCACCTTTGTTACATGGCTTGCAGAAAGTCTGCACACCAAGAAATCAAGTATAAAGTGTGGCTTATTTTCAGCACAGAGTGTCTCTTAAAGTGTGAATGATTTCTCCAGACTTTCAAGTGCATAACAAGAGAATGATTTGTGTTCCTAAATCATTTTTTTCTAAATAGTTAGTCTAATAACAGATATTTAATCCTACAGATACTGCTTTGCCTAAAATTAGGCGTCTGAGTAAGAAGTTTGGATTTAGCCCTCATCGAGCTAAGGCATTACAGCACCTGCGTTATTAACATAAAGCACCCTCTTAAATTTAAACGCATTTAAGCACCAAGACCAAAAGTGTTGGGCAGTTTCCATCAATCTCTGAAGAAAAAGAAAAAACAGCACAGATTTATCTCCCTGACTAAATTTAATCATGCATATTAAAAATGTTGGCTTTTATGACTAATGGAAAGTCAAAATACTTTCTCACTGTATTATTTTAAAGGATTTGCAACACAGTGGACCTTTCTGAGCAATCACAACACTGTGCTTATATGCCCTGTTACTTATTTATACCCTGATAGCGCCGAGGCGGTGGATAATGGCTCCACTGTTGCGGGTACTGTACAGACAAAACTTTTGCAGCAACCTTTGCCAAATGTACAGTTTGGGCTAATACCGAGCTGGAGCTGAAGGTCTAATCAGAGAGCACTCAGAGCAAGTGAGGGAATATTAAAAGCTCCATTGCAGTTCAGAGCAAAGAGAGGCCTCTAAGTAGGGCAGATCTCCATTCCTGGCTGTCAGAAGGCTGAGTTGTAACATGAGCTGGGCTCCATTTGCTTTTCCATTTATATAAAAACCTTTTTGTTTCTTTTGTTATAAACTTAGACCTCCAGAATAAAGCCTGGAGGAAAGGGGGAGGGGAAGGAACACTTGCTGCCTGAAAGATGTAGTTTGTTTTTTGACCACCTTATGCAGGGTACTGTTCCCAGCTATCTGCCGAGCTTGCAGCAGCCCCTCTATAGCTTAGCTATAATCTGTTAAAAAATAAGGTAGTTGTCCACATCCAGAGGATCCAACCCAGTCCCTGCCCCCAAGGACTCTGCATTACAGAGTAAAGACTAAAGCACACCGGGAAAGAAGCACAAGCAAAATTGTTTCCTTTTACAATACTTATGGAGTAAGTCAGTCTTTAGGAGACATTTTAAGATGGGAAGACCTTGGCAAATCAAGACTTGAAAAGCAGCTCATGGCAGAGAGGAAGAAATCGATGGGATGGGAATAGGGTAAGCATATTAAGAAAGCTTCTGCATTTGGCATTACTGACAGCAAAGCAAGCAAACCTTGGACAGAGAAGATAAACCTGGGAGAGGCTACAGGAAGGTGTCTCCAGGGGCAGCTATATCTATCAAGAACACTAAGGGGAAATGGCTTGGTAATAAGCAAGAATAATGTATTGCTCATGCAAGAACAGCATCTATTGCCACCCTGCTACATTTCAAAGAGATTAGAACAAGAATAATAATAAGTAATAGGATGTTACAAGAGTTAACATGGAAGATGATGAGTGAAAGCACAAATATAAGTGTTCTAGCTTTCTGCAAGGGAAGACATATTTAGGTCCTAGTCATGCAGGGAGGAAGAAACACAAGCTGTGTGGATATGTTGGTGAAGGGAAATAAAAGGAATCAAAAGACTTTTCTCAGCTGACACTTTTGAGTAGTAGTAAACAACAGCAACTATGATCTTCATAAAAACTGTTTTCATAATTTCTTTTATGAAGAACACTTATCACTGCTCCTATTTTACAGAAGAAGGAAAAATGATGTGTAGCTAAGTGATACAGATCACCCAGAGCTGCCGAGGTTGGCAGTTCAGGGACAAGAACAGAAGCACGGCGCTTGGAAAATCCCAAAACATCTCACCCATGAAGCTGCATTCCTACTGAAGTCAAATGCAGCTGTGGCTAAAGGGAACGCAGAGGGAAAACTCTTTTGCAATGAGCAATGTGGGATGCATGAGGAGAGAACCTCCAGGTGAGACCTTCCTCTGCTCCTCTCCATTGAGCAAGTTGAGCGCTATACGCAGGGAGTAAAAAAAATTAATTCTCCCTCCAAATGTAAACCGAAGCTTTCTTTAGACATCCAGTTACTTCCATTGGTTTATCTCAGGCCTGCAAATACAACAAAACCTGAAAAGAGAAGGAGTTGCAGTAAATAATCAATTACTAAGTCAGTATTTAGGGCTGTACCTGTTTTACTATGCTAAAAATCAATTGAAAGAAGGAAAGATGGATCTCAAAAAAGAGCAACTCCAGTTTGGAAAGCAGTGACATGATAACCTCTCTGTGCTTTGTATGAGCTCTATAACTTAAGCTGCTGAAGGAATTAAGCAAAGTTTCCAAAGATAAACAGCCAACAAATTTCAGAGATCTGCAGAGTGATAGGAACTTTTATTTTTGAGTCTGCCCTCATATGTGCCCTATCATTTAAAAATTGCTCAGGAGAGTTCCTCATCATGAATGCTTCAGTCATTATCTATATTGTAGATTTTTAAGGCTATATATTTAAGGGAGAGGAGGAAGAAGCAAATGATGTGAGCAACAGCTACCGTATTTGACAGCACTAAAGGTGGTAGTTATTCCAGGATTAAGTACAGACACACATCTGCCATATAAATTGGGAAGTAGTTAATTACTGCACCTCATTAAAAAACCTGCTCAGAAAGACATGACAAGTAGTGTAAACATATATATGTACACTGAGGCAGCTAGTGAAAATATGAAGGTGAACACAAATGAAGAGCCAAATTTCTCAGAACCTGAAAACTGCGCAACACCTCCTACCACACTCTACAAGCCCCCAGTGCTTATGGAAAAACATAAGGGCTGAATGCTCATAAGGTTGGGAAGACCTTAATATGACCTATCACTGGGATGATAGGTCTGCCATGCCTTGCTCCATTTGAACCTCTCTGTTTCCCTCACCATTGCAGCAGAAGGATCTAGGGCTGGGGGGGTACAATGGTCTGAGGTGAAAGCAAAACAATGGAAGAAACTGTTTTCTTTTTCTTCACTCCTACAAATCCAACAGGGGCCCAGAAACCACATATATCAGATTCTGAGGGCTGAGTTCTCAACCAGTGCTCTGTAAAATATGCTTTTTCATGTTATGAAACCCAAACAAGCCAACAGCTTTAACATTGTAAATTCTGCTCTGTTGAAACAGGCTTATTTCTATTTTCCTTTTCTTTTTTTTTAATTATTCCAAAGCCTATAGTGGCAAGTCTGACATCTGGCCAAGTTTCAGTATGAAATTTTATAGCTGAGATAATATAAATCTCTGTAAAATGAAGTATCAAAATGCTGCCAATTAGCTTTAACAACAACTGGAAAGGGGAATATTGCTTCTGAAATAAGCCCCTTTCCTCTACTTGTTATTAACAAGTGCTGAAAGAGATTACTCTTTTATGAGTGCTGTTTATCTTCTGCTTTTCCTTTCTATTGATTTATAAACATATAAATAACATATAAAACTTGTCTAAGTAAAGTATGTAATAGCACAGATGTATGCAGAGTAAAGCCTCGGAGTCCACTGTCATACTGCCTCTCAGTAGCACAATACCATTCATTTAATTGACCTATTCCTGATTTATAAGCCACAGAAGCAGAGCAGGATCTGATCCACAGAGCAATAGGATCTTTCTCTGTAAAATTTGGTTTTAAATGTTAAATAGTCAATGCCGCAATGATCAAAAGATGCCACAACAGTAGCAGCATCTCTGTTATTCTGAAATTTTCTTGCTTGTAAACTTCAGACAAAACCTCTTTTTGTTTGTTGATGTGAGCATTTTAACAGGAAACAGGAGTTCAGCCACTAAAAAGCACTTTTTTTCCGACACAAATTTCACCATTGTACTGTGATTGACAGCCATCCCAATGTCTATAAACAACCTACAAGCCTCCCAAATTGACCATTCAGCTCCTGCGTCCAACATTTAAACACTGAGCGGTTTTTGCGCTCAATAAAATTCCTTTTCATTTCACTCTGGGTTGCCATGTCTCTTCAAACAGAGACAGAAAAGCAGTGCTCTGTGTCAGACAGATTTTAATTTTCAGTCCTCATCCATTCGTACAATGTCGACACAAGCAAACAAACCCTACCCAAAGCCTAGCAACCCACAGTTTAAACAGTCAATGCGTATGAGCTACGGGATGAAGGCCTGGACCTGTTCACACATGAATAAAGAAGATTAAGATTTTCTTTCAAAGACATGAAGCCTTTTTGACAGCCTGTGTCAACAGCGCTGTCTGCCTCTCAATGTGAAACAGTCTTCTATCACAGGTTCCCACAGGGAGGTCTTGCTTATTAGCATGCTTTACACTTCCATTCCTTGTCAGTATTTAATTTAAGAATAAGGGTGCAAAGTTTTGCAAACTCTTACTTACCCACAATGAAAGGATAACTTACTGGAGACACTGAAAGGAAATACCAGCTAACACGAACACCTACAGGGTACACTTTTAAAGGAGGGTAACCTAGAAGGAAGAAAAAGCAGCAGATCCAGTAGTGTTCTCTGTTCACCACTGCGGGAATATACCAGTAAATTTGTCATCACAGATTATCTTCTTTAGGGGGTTGCTTTTGCAGAATTCCCAGCAGCCCACATTTTAAGTGTAATGCACGTGCTGCTGTGCAGGGCAATATTTCAACCAAAATTTCAGACATAAAGCCAAAAAAATAATCCCCATACAAACAGCAACAATAATACTGACTGGGTTCATATAGAACACAAGACTGGAAGGGATCTCCAGAGTCATCAAACTGAGTCCACTGTGATCACAGGCAATATGACATATAATCCTTCTCAAAAAGTGACCAAGTGCTCTTCTAAAACAACACTGTGCACAACAAAAAGCCCAAACCATGGTTTTCATTGAAGAGAAAGATTAGTCCTGGCTGAAACAATTTAGATTCCATTTTTCTGAATGAATGACAGCACCGAGTCACGATTATGTACTGATGGTATCGTGTTGTTTAAAATCAAAATATTCTAAGACTGCAGTCTTGCAAACACACTTAGGGAGCTGTTTAGATAAAGAAGTGAGTGGTCCTGGTGAAGATAATTGCATTATACAGATGTAGAGCATATGTAGCTCTCAGGATTACAGCTTAAATTTCTGGAGCTAAAAGTAACAGGAGAAAAACATCTCTCCTTCAATATTGGTATAACTTTTGTTTTCAAGAACAAATGAAAATTTTGAGTGCTGCATTAGCTCAGTGCTTCGGTAAGACCACAGTTTTGTAATCAATTTAATCATTTACCTTAACATTAAGAATTTATTTTGAAATTATCCCATGAGAAAATTAGGATGTTCAGTGCAAAAAGACTACTTCAACAAGGAACTAATTATGTCTCAGTGAAGTGAGTGGAAAAAGGCCCAAATTTATCTCTGTATTTGACTTAAAACAACACAATTAAATGGGAACAGTCCTGAAAGCCAAGTCACAATTTCTATCATGGGAAGCAAGATCTCAGGCAGGAAAATTATAAAGATTTTTTTTTCAAAATCGTTAAGATTTTTCTTAAGGTTCAAAATACTTTTCATCTGCATTTTCAGGATTTTTTTCTTTTCAAATCTTGCAGCTGAAATAAAAGGAAATGAATGCTTCATGGCTGTAATGTAAAATTCAGTGTGAGATACAGAAAAGAGCTGAATGACCTTGTAATGAGAAATAAACAGCTGAGACAAGGAAGGATAACTAGGATTACATGGATCAACATTTAAGGCATCAAAGATCTTCCTTTAAAGCTATGTACTGTACGCAGTAATGATTCATAGCCTTTCTCGAGTATCTGCATAGCAGATGCCTTTTAACTGTATTCCTGATTTCTTCCCTACTGTCTGAAAGTCATAACTGAGTTTGTGAAAGCTAATACAATTACACCAAAGATGCACTTCCTTTTATCCTGGTTTAGCACATCCTGAAGAAATATTCTAGATTTTTAATCACTTATTTTTAAAGCGGTACACTTTCAGTTCTACAATTTGATGCTAGCCAACATTTATTTCTGTCAAGCAAGTATGTGGCTTAGTGCACTGCAGTTATAACTCATAACATACTTAGTTACGTTCTCAAAGCTACATACGTGTTTAACAGAAATAAATATCATTTCAAGTTTTAATTTGCTGAATTTAAATTTGTCTCGACATCTAGAGAAAAATGACATATTTCAAAACACAAAGATAAATAAATAAAGGTGTACAAATACAGTATGTGTGCAAGAGTCTGGATTTTATTATCTCCAAAGTCCGTAATTTATAGGTATTAATTTTGAGAAGGAACACTAGGTTCTAGCAACAGTTAGTGGCAGGCCTATAAATAAAGCATCATTCCTCATAAAGAAGGAAAAAACCCCCAACCAATAAAATTAATGATTTTTATTTTTTGATCGGTTCTTTAAAGTTATAATAAAAAAAAATGAAAGCATACATCCATGTCTTTGCATCTTTTTTTTTCCCCTCCCAAATTAATTTATTCACAGTCTCTCAGGGTCTCAGGACACAGTCTTTTGTTTTGCTTTGTTTTACTTGAGACAGATGCTTTACTTGGATTGAAACACATTTCTTAGGTTTAGATGTACAGTGCTTACTATTTGCAAGAAACACTCTCAAAGCAGTCTGGGGACCCCTGTAGCATTTCACCCACACAGAGACTCATCAGAGTCACCACATTATTTTTTTGTTTTTAAAGTGCTAAAAAACCCCTATGAATTACTGTCAGTTTTTGAAAAAAAAGAAAAATTTGGTGATCTCCTGTCATTTTTATGTTAATTTTCACCACCAAGCAAATTTCACAGGGCCTTGTGAAGTCCCCTTTCAACATGGCTGCCATCTCCCCGCATTCTTTCCCAGCTGGCCTCAGTGGGCTGTGGTTTTGCAAATGGTATTTCTTACCCTTTGGTCTTAATGGGATTCTCTTGTCTCCATCTCCTAAGAAGATAGGAGGTCATCCTTCTCCCTGGGGACATTTGGCTTTACTGCCGTGGAGCACAATGGGACATCGCCACCCTTCAAGCAATTCTTAGCAAGTTTCTCTGGAGCATGGGATTTGAGGGAATGGTGACGGTGTTATTTCATAACTTCCAGTTACAGCCAGCAGAAGGTGACCACATATACGAAATATTTCTCAGAAGTCTTGAAGCATGTAGATCCACTTGATAGAGCAGGCGGGAAGGAGGAAGAAACTTGCTTCAAGTGTGTGCCTGAGTGACAGAAGGGAAAATTTAGGAATGTGTGTCAGGAGATGGGGAGCTGAGAGAGACGGGGCAAAGGCTGACAGATGGGAGGGGGGGAAGTGTGGGTGTTGCTTAACCGTCAGCAGCTACTCCCACTCATTTTAACTGGAGTACCTTTGGGAGATACTAGCACAACATATAGAAAGAACTGGTGCCTGCCAAAGGCAAGAGTTAGCAGAATTTTTGTGTGACTGAAACATTCTGGCAGTTTCAGCTGTTTCAGTCATCAGAGAGAATGCCAAGCCCTGGTCATGTAGCAGGAGTGTGCACTCATGCTCCAACTCTCAGGCTCAGAGGAAGCATCCTCGCATGGACAGGCCTTTACCAACCGTTTAGACAGACATGCGAGGCTGCCTCACGGACACTGAAATTCCACAGTGATAATCCAATTATTACTCTATGGCACATATCAGACAAAACGAAGGTGAATTGGATGTTCTAATTTTGTCTTTCTGTAACATAGAATTTGTGAAGCGAATGGCTCACGTGTCACATGGATTCTTCTTTTCAATTTAATCCATATGTGGTACACCTGTACATGCTCAGGGAAAAAAAACAGACATTCTGATTAAGCTTTTGTTTTTTCTTAATAATTTATCAAAATGGTGAAGAGTTAAAACTGAAAACCAAAATCACTTACTTTGAGGTGCTATTGCAGTACCTCACACCTTTTTTCGTATATTGAATCCCCTCCGCAAGTCACAATTTCCACTGGAGTTCTGTAAGTTTCTTCCTTGGTAGGAAGCCAAGGCTATGAGATTGTTACACCTCTCGGCAGCTTCTAAGGAAATTTTATGTTGGGCACTGAAATATTTCTGTACCCCTAAATGGCATCTTAGAGGCAATCATCAGGTTTCAAAGCTGGCATGACATCAAGGTGATCAGGATTCATGCCTCTCAGAGCTAGCGCTCCCTGACAACCACAGTTCATAAACAATATTTCACTCTTCACTCTCAGTCAATATTTTCAAAGGTAGTTTTACAAGCAATCATATTCCAAACAGAACTGAAACTACCCTACAGTTCTAATACGTGTCCCAGCATCAGTGAAGAATCGCATGACACCTCCAGAGTGCCCAGCTACAGGAACACGATATGAAATGTGAGTCTGCTGTGTTCAATTTATTATCACATAACTGTCCTCAAACCTTAGTGTGGCATTGGGAGCTTGGCCCTCTTCTTGTCTTATTCAGGCTAGCTCAGAGTGTGAACATGGCCCAAAGGGTTAGATCATCTAGCTGGTATTCAGAGAAGCAAATGGACAAGGATCGATCAGGTCAAAATTAAGAAGGAAAAGGTATTCGCCCTTGCTATTGTAAGGTTGGTTGACCATACTTGCGAGAGACAGTAAGTTTCTTCTGAAGATTTCAGTGCAGTAATGAACAGCCATCCCTTTGCCACATGGGAAAATGAGCAGAAGGAAACGGAGCTGGGAAGGCAATGTAGGGTGAGAACAGTCGGTTGAAGAAAGGGAGAGCAAAGACTGCTTATGCCAGCTTTGTCCATGGAGCCATGGCCAGAGGACACCAAGTATTGGCTCACTTTCTAAGTGTCTAGTCCTCCTAGGTCCTGAATCCCAGTTAGGAATGGGAAGCCAGCAGATCAAGGGAGGTGATTCTACCCCTCTACTCCACTCTGGTGAGACCCCACCTGGAGTCCTGCATCCAGCTCTGGAGCCCACAGCACAGGAAAGACATGGAGCTGTTTGAGTGGATCCAGAGGAGGGCCACAAAAATCATCAGAGGGCTGGAGCACCTCTCCTTTGACGAAAGGTCAAGAGAGTTGGGCTTCTTCAGCCTGGAGAAGAGAAGACTCAACAGAGACCTTATAGCAGCCTTCCAGTATCTGAAGGGGGCCTACAAGCCAGCTGAAGAGTGACCTTTTACAAGGTCATATACTGATAGGACAAGGGTAATGATTTTAAACTAAAAGAGGGTAGATTCAGATTAGATATAAGAAAGAAATTCTCTGCTATGAGGGTGGTGAGGCCCTGGAACAGGTTGCCCAGAGAAGCTGTGGCGCCCCCTTCCTGGAATTGTTCAAGGCCAGGTTGGATGGGGCTTTGATCAACCTGGTCTAGTGGAAGGTGTCCCTGCCCATGGCAGGAGGGTTGGAACTAGATGATCTGTAAGGTCCCTTCCAACTCAAACCATGCTATGATTCTATGATTCTACGATTCTATGAAGAAGTAGCTGCAGGAAATGGGGTAGCTCTGGGAATCTGAATGGTGAAGAACCTCTATCACACAAGAAGAAACACTGGTGGTATCTAATAAATGATTGCACCTGTAGAACGATGATTTAGAACAAATTTGATTGTTGGACCCAATTCAGTGTTCGGCTTTAATCCATAATATTTCAAAATTCTATGGCAGGTAACATTTTGTGATCAAACAGATTCCCAGTTGTCCCAGTACTTGTTACCCTCACCACAAAGGCAAACAAGGTCAAAAAGCAGTTGCCTAATATTTTCACAGTTTATAGTCTGTTCAACATTCATTCACTTCACCCATCTTGTTCCTAGTCCTAAAATACCCAGCTTTAAAACGGCATTTTGCAGATTTTTACAACTTTATAACATCTGCACCAAATATTGTGGGAATACTTTAACCCAAGTTCCAAAATTATACATGATTTAATAAAAGAGTTGTTTATGTTGGTTAAACAACAGTCAACTATTGAAAACAGTTCCATGGAGGATAAATAGCTCTAGTATGTGAACTGTTTAGGTTTATTGCATTGTCCTTAAATATATTTAAATATAAATTATTAAATTAGTTTACTAAGCTAGCTTAGCCTCACAAATCTATATCTGAGGACTCTGTATAGTATTTGATGGCAGAGTGCTAAGACACCTATTAGCACTTTCAAATTAACCTCTTTGAAGAGTAACTAATAAACAGGAACAGCAACAACAGGAAGTGTTAAACAGTTATTAATGTGTTTATCTGAGAAGTTTTCCTGTCTGTAAATACAATTATTTTTGCATTGCCACTGATGACGATTGACTGTGAGGAGTTTAAATCTTCTGTAACTATGGCTTCACTTAACACAAGTGACCATGTGTTTATGCTAACTTTTGCAGTGTAGCCTAGATTTGGTTGGTTTAGTATCAGAAAAGTTACTGAAGATCCTGAAACAAGTACACTGCGATCTCTCTTCGTGAAATAATTAATTTTTGTGGCTCCTGCTCCATGTAAACTGTTTTCTTTGCAATTGCGATGTAGTTCTAAAAAGCCATAGTAAAATGCAGTTCCTGCTCCAGCATGCTAACAATCCAAACTACCAAAATACATTGTATAAAACACAAAAACAGAAGATGAGACTAGTTAATATCAAGCTATCCATAACTAATGACTTTTTTACACACTGTTCTTTTGTGTGCACTTTTCTGCAAGTACCTTGTCTATAGACCAGTGAACACATAGATTGTCTTTACAAAGCATTGCCAGCAGATGAAAAATAAGCAGTAGAAAAGAGTAGGGGGAGGAATGAGGAAAAAAAATTATGTACAGCCATTAGCAAAGCTTCTCTGACTTACAGAATATGTAAACAGGCAGGTGTCATGCATGTGCTAAAGTATATTTCCACACGTTCTCTGTTCCCCATCCTTATAGCCTCACACACAGCTCCGCATTCCTTCACCAGGGCAAAGGAGAGCTTAGTTGCGTTAACATTGGGGTTGGGAATTTCCCTCCAGTGTTCATTTTTCTGTGAGACAACAGATTCCTTTCTCTTTCAGCAACACTCGGCTCACTAATGGGAGAATGTGACAAAATTTGGGTAAGAAGGCATCCAAGGTTTTTAGCCCATAGAGCCAACTCTTCCCACCACCCTCCACCAGCCTTCTAGCAGATGTTGTTCTGCAGGTAGTGCCAGGGTACAACTGCTGCTCCCTTTGGAAAAAGCCATTCAGGTCACCTGCTGGAGACAGGAGCTTTGCTACGACTACTTCTGCCGCCAGCTCATTTACTCTAACTAGAACAGTCCAATCTCTCCCTCTGGGTTAAAGGACCCAGGACCGTAGGAGACGCAGATGCCTTACTGGATAATTGAGACCTGAGCATGGCTAGACAGGAATTGCAGCCACCTGGTTTGCGTACAGACACAGCTTTTCTCCTTCCAGGGAGGCAGGCTCAGTGCAGACTTCTGAGAAAACATAATTTCATGAAGTGCCAAACACCCAGCAGTGGCACACTTCCTGCTTTGTTCTCTGTAATACAAAGCCAATGATCTGATTTCTGCCTTTCCAGAGGCAAGACTAATTGTCTCCCAGTGAATCCATAGAGCAGCAACAAAACAATGTGTTGAGAATAGGTATCAGACAAGGTAAGAGCAAAGTGAGGCACACTAATGCTTTTCTTCCTCTGCAGCCATCAGCAGGCATAGAGATCTGAGCAGTTTTCTCCCAGAACAACACAGAAGCATATGTGGCATGGCCACAACAAGCCATATAAGTGATGAATCAAACCTGACCCACGCCCACTAGGATAATAAAAATAGAATAATTACAAATAATCTGGTCCCAGATTAGTATCACTGAAATCTTTGGCACTACCACTTACCACAGCTCCTTCAACACCATGCACACGTTCTTGTTTCATACTGACTCACACAAAAGTGTATCTTACATTCCAGCGATAACACAAACTCTCCTCTGTATTTCTGAGGTTCATTCTTTCCCAGTTCCAACGAGACCTTAGCATAAACTATCAGACAGGATGGGATCACAGCGTGACTGAGGACAGTTGTGAGAAGTCTGAAGTTGTTTGGTAGGTTTGGAAGAAGAGCAACAGAACACAGCTGAAGAACAGAGGAACACAAATCGTAAAGCCTTAGTGTCAGTAGTGGAAAAATCAACTTTTATGTGACTAGCCCCCCCTTTAACAAAACATTAACTTTTTCCACAAGTGAAATATTGGGTTGTTGGGAGTGGGCTGAGGTCTGATATGCCTGGGTAGTCTTTGGTGAGTAATTCATTTGGATCCTGAACACCTAAACCAGATGTTTGTATTTAACAGGTCAGTGAGTCTCATAAGCAAGTCATTATTTAATAGTAGAATTGGGTATTTTAACATATCTCTCTCCTTTTCCACTACCAGGCAGACATGGTGTCACACATACATACTTTTATCACTTGTGTGCAGCATACTGTAGGCATTTAATAGCTTTAAGTGTTGTACGTAGAAGACTGATGTAATTTTTTGCAGTTTATGAGAGCTCTAACTGTAGGTTTATAGGATACAACGGTTTAAGTATTCTATATCTGGGGCAGATTTGTATGGTGAAGCAAAAAAAGAAAGTCATGTTTGGAATACAGTACAAGTGTGACACAAGTACCACAACAGTCATCTGTTAAGTCCTCCTCCTGCCTAATTTGAATCACGGTTGTATTCATTAAATTATGTTTACAGCTAGGTACTCTACTGAGCTGTCAGACGTTCTTTATGTGAATCTGGAGTGAGTTTATTGGGGTGAGTCTGAGTTCCAGGTCTTTTTCTTCGAATGTTCGTTTTCTTCACTGAATTATTTTGGATTTAGTCCAGTGTAATAAGGTAGGGTTTGGCCCATCGTCGTTTCAAAGATTCCAGCACTTTCAAACATTGCATTGTAAGTGAACCTGTGATATCTAGAATTTATGAAGAAACATATTTACCAAGTGAATTCAGATCTGTATACAAATAAGTAGAAAACAGTCAAGAAGTGTAAATATGAAGCTTGTCAAATGTATCTTGCCCCTTTAGCTCCATTCTAGAAGCTGCCAAATCATGTTAAGTAAAACAGAGTTTCTAAAGTGACAGGGCACAATTTGTCTCCAAAAGTGCTACAAAGACAAAATAATTGCTATTCTTAATACCAAATTTTTGTATTTCTAAGTGTTACGTTAAAATTAAATTTTGAATAGTATCTTTATTCAGAAAGATATCTTTGTAGGATAGAGTAGGATAACCTCCTGAAATGACATTTAAAGATCGGTTTTAAAATATAGGAAGCATCTATTAATATGAAAGAACAGATTCTTTTTAATACATAATTTAATTAAAATCAGATATTTAAATCCAGTAATATCACCATAGTATATAAACATTGTCACATAGTATCAACACATAGTTAAATATTGAAACATATACTAAAGCAAATATGGAATAAATCCACTGGAAATCTCAAGTTCACCACGTTAAACATGAGAGGTAGCAATGCCTAATTGACCAATTTTTTTCCCCAGTAAAATTCTATTTTGAGTTGCTCTGAACTTTGCCATATTTCAGTTGTTCATACCGAAGTATGTCCTGCTGTTTGCTTGCTTCAGGCTGAGCTCTTCTGGAGAGTGCCATTTTAAATGGCTCCCCCTTTTCCAGGAATAGTGATAAGATTAAAATGGTGCTGTCCATGTAAAAATGCTTCCAGCTGCCTCATGGAGGAAGTCTGGTATCCTTGCCACTTGGAGCAAGGGCATGTGTCTCCTCAGTAGGTTTCTCCTTACAAAAATCTGTGGCAATTAAAAAGTTGATGGATTCAGCTCTGGAATGTGCAACACTGTGCTCAGCACAGTCAGCTGGAGACTGGCAGCTAAATTCTCCAAGGATCCTTTGAGTCTTGAGTGTGCCTTGTCCCCACACATCTCCTGTGTGCTGGCCAAGAGGCAGAGCTGACAATGCTCCTGGTTCTAGCCCATGTCTTGCACCATATTACGTTTTTCTTACAGTGCCAACTTCTGAACTCCTGCTGAGCTTAGAAGAATCTCAGCTGCCAATATTTTTTTAAAGAAGGTTTCCAGCACTCACTATTACAATGAAAAGCCTGAAAACATGGTGTGAGTACATACTTAAGTCTCAAAAAAAGATTTGGAAATACACTCAACAGCCAAAAAATTCTAATAAAAAGAAAAAACAGAAGTTTGGGGTTTTTTTTAAACACAGTCTTATGACTGCGAAGGCAGTTTCATGATTTGTTGTGCTCTTCCTCCTGATTTTTTAAATGCTTGCGGCTGAGAATACTGGAAATATGCACGCGTTTCCTGGGAGAAGCGCTGCAAGGGCTGCGGTAGTCTTGACATGCGGTTACTCCAGAACTGAAGACAGAAATTCAGTTTCTATCCATCAGGCATGCCATTCACATTGGTGTAGTAAAGGAAGAAACAACCTAATCCAAGGGGAAAGAGAGACGAGGAACCAAAAGGCATGTGTTGAGAGAGGTCAGAACCAGAAGCTGGGGATCTGGACCAAAGCAGAAGGGAGCAGGAGGGGGCTGGGATGCAGAAATGAATGTGTCTATAGCCAGTGGTGAAATTCCTCCCTTCAGAAATCTGGGAAGAAAAGCAGCAGTCCTGAATCCCTCTGTAGTGCAATGAAACCCACTGCTGCAAAAACCACTGCGAAAACATGTGGCTGCACGCTAGCTAATGGCTTACCGCTGCAACCATGGATGACTCGGATGGCTGAGGTCTTTGCTGAGTTCTGAAGTTTCCAGTCTTCTTGTTGGCCCTGTAGTTACGGGCAGGTATTCCCTCCCCTGCTCCTTCCCTCATTTGGCTGTGTTAGAAAAACATACAAAACAGAACCCTGAAAAACAAAGAATCCCTCCCAAAAGTGAAAAATGTGAGAATTAAGGTTGTTACAAATCAAGTCTTTGTACATGTTCTTTATGGCAGTCTTTAATGACACTATTGCCCATTTCTTCCGCAGCCTCTTTTATATGATTGTGGAACAGCCAACAGCCACTACACGGCTGGCTATTCTATACTTTTTCTCAGATCAATGTATTAAATACAGGATAAGTATTCCTGGTCTTTCAGGTCAGTCCTGTTACTACTATCATCATACTTCACAAATAAGTATGATTTTCCAGGCAGCTGTTAGAAAGTTAATTAAAAGCATTTGATCATCATCGTATGAAGAACTCTGTGCTAGAAACAGAGATACGGGCCAGTTCAATATTGGAGTGCTTTTCAGCTTCTTGTAGTACTAATATCATCCTTTCTCTTCTTGAAAGCCTCTGTTTTATTCACTGACACCTTTCAGCTTCTGTAAAAATATATCAAGTGTTCCCACAAGCAGGCTCATGCCATAAATCAGGTGGCCAAAGCTCTGTAGATGCAGGGCTAGCTCCCACTCTTGGGATTTCTTTTTGCAGGTTGTGCTGGCACCACGACTTCTGGCTCTGAGCCCAGCCATGCAGAGACGTGTGCCTCCCACCTCCCCGTCCCAGAAGGACGTCATCGAGGCAACCCCGCAAGGACCAAGCATCTGGCCTTATGGAAGAACAGCAATTGACCGGGTGGAAACAGTCCAGCCGGAGCTGGACTAACAGTTGGATCTTACCCTCATAAGTACACTACATTCTGTGCACTTAATAGCTATTGCAATTATCATGTAATTAAAGAACACCATAACATGTACAAGTAGGTTGAATTAATATTACTTAGGCAGCTTTAACCCCAGCAATTTTTAACTTCTGAGGGCTTGACTTGCAAACTTAGCATTCCTGTAGTGTAGTTTTATGGATGTAACAGTCTCTACATATCTGACAATATGTTTCGTGCTTCATTTGCCAGAAATGTTATGAGCTTTGAGTCAACACATTAGGAACATGTCTCTGTTTTCAGTGGCAAAAGGCCAACATTTTAATTTCACTTATTTGCTGCTGGCTAAACTGTGTAATTTCCGAAACATTTCTTAATTTTTAAAATAAATGTCTAACCTGTATTGCAATATAATAAAACATACTGTTCAAATGACTGTAAGGGAGAATAGAAGTACGTAGGTAAAGCATGATGTATGGGAGAACTAGAGATTCCTACTCCATTTTTATTTTGATGGTGAAAATCTTTGTATGTATTCCTCTGTGATTCAATTTAAATGTTATTTTGGGGTTGGTTCTACTTTGAGCAGGATTTAATTGCCTTTACAGTTTTGTATTCACGATATACAATGTTACAGAATAAAACAGCACTGCACACTACAAGGTAGTTTGGGTGTTCCTAGAAATACAGGTAATATGGATTGACAAGATTTGGCTGTGCTTAATAATACATTTGGTTAAGTTCAGCTTACAGTGTTAAGAAGTCAGATGATTTTACTTTTTCTCCAGAACAGTGGATCAAAAAGACTCCTGCACTGTTCTTCAGCAGTGGCTATCGTTTATACTTGTGGAGCATCTCTTTCTTTTTAGGAAACAAGCTCCTCTAACATATTACAATGGTTTCATGAATTTTCTGCAATATTGAGAGTTTATTGACACTGGTGTGTATCTGCTCACGACAGTACAGTCTCTGATTGATAGATCTGGTTACAGTGAAGTTAACCTACCTAGAGGAACTGGGGACAGTTGTGAGGAGAATAATAAAGAGTTAAATGTAATCTGTAAACAGAGTTTGGAATAGCAAGGAAAATATTATGGCCGAATGTGCATCAGATTTACATTGAGTCATGTGACAGTTTTAGTATTCACATGAATGTTACACCTTCAAGAAATGTGCTTTTTCTTCTTCATGACTGAAGGGCTAGTCTACTGGTGACTTTGATCACCCAGGTAGTGCCATCATCACCTGAGCAGACTTCACACTTGAAGTCACTCCTAGTAAAAAATAGGTCTGTTTGTCCTTATCCAAGCTGACTTTTTAATTAATTTTAAGTCTTTTCTATTAATTCTTCATTAAGTATTCGATTACTTTTAAAAACTTAAGTCATCACAAATATTGAATAGCCTTAAGGAAGATCCATTTCTGCTGTAAAGAAAAATGTCACCACTGCTCTACACTTAAGGAATATAGAGCCATTGAAAATAACTGGTGCAATAGTCTTTTCTTTTCAGCATGGCAGGTAGCTTAAGCTACTGAGTCTTAAGGCATCAATAAAAGTGTCCAAGACAGCAAATAATCATAATAAGTGATGTCAGCAATTCTTCATGACCTTCCAATTTTATAGCCTTTTATTTGAAATATATTAATAAAAGAACCCATAAATCAAGTCCTAGAATGTAATTAACATGCTCCTGTACTGAAAAGTCCATTCTGTATTTCCACTGAAATTTCCATTTCATCTGTTCAAATATCCATTGCATTAATTCAGACATAGAACTAATGTTTCCATACTATGGGAGAGAGACAATTTACTTTAAATATCCATTACAAGTATTTTTAGATTCTCTTTAAAGCCCCAAGGAAATGTATCTGATATGCACTTGAACACCAAATTAACTCATTAAGATAAGTACAATTTCGTTAGTGTTAAATCAATTTCTAGTAAAAGGCTGCTTTTTGTGTTGATAATTTATGGGAAGATTTGACTGTTATAGCTCCCAGCAAATCCTTACTAGTGTGTCTGTAATCTTACTATGCTGGAAGTATTATAGATAGTAAAAAAAATGCTTAGGCATCATTTTTAGAGAATGTACTGTACCTTAAGGCATTGTGGAATCTTCTTCCTCAATAATATCATTTTTCACTTTAGGGAACTTCCAAAATAGTACATGAAGTCGGCTCTCTCTTGCCTCTTGCCAGTGCTCTCCTGTCATGGTGTCATGTGAATTTTCCACTCAGAGGAAAAAGGGGTAACAGAGAGATTTTACAGACCACTTTCTCAATGGCTATAAACTGATGTCACTCCATGTGCACAAGCCTGGAGTTCCACTGTAGTGTAAACCAATTTAAGCCTGAATTATCGTGATCCATGCTTCATCCCCACACGTCTCCCTGTCCCACTGTCATCCTTGCCATAGCAGTGTGGCTGAGAAACGGCAGAGCAAGTTGCCAGAGGTAGCTGATGTGCTAAAACAACACCACCACAAATATTTGACAGGGTAGGGCTCCCCAGACTGCTCCTTTATGCAGGCTTTTGGGCTGCTCAGTGTGGCCTAAGGCAAAGGGAATACCAGCTTAGCAGGGCCAGCCTGTGTTTCAATCAACTCAAGCCACCGTGGGACCGCACCTTTGGCATATGCCTAAATTGTGTTGATTGTTGGGAAATGACCCTTGCCACCATAAGAATGGGAAGTTTTCCAGGTAAGAGATGTTAAAATAGCATACGAATTGCCTATAAAACACCGAGATTGTGGTAGCTTGAGACACTGAGTGAGCAGGACAGATGACAGATGAAATTTCAATGAAATAATATTTGATAACAGAAAACACGAACTCCAGCTTCATGATTCCCTGATAGAAATCTTTTTAAAAAAAAACAACATCCAAAAAAACATTGCTCGGACTTCTCCGCTGCACAGATGTGCAGCAGACATGTGGGTTAATTGCTGAGGCTGCAGTTACAGTCTGCTTTGTAGTAGGATCATGAGGAGCATGATATGTGGCTGTATCTACCCCGGTGAGTCATGCCGCCCAACATGAGTGGATCTGGAGAGCAAAACAGCCGGCGCCGAGGACCTGACTTCCAAACTATCTGCATCTGGGGGGGCACAGGGAGCCGGTTCAGATGAGCTTTATTCTGGTTGTGTGGAACAAATGCCAGTGAGCGGTGGGGGTGCATTAGTGCAGCTCCCGGAGCACATTTTCTGGCTCGGCTTAGCCCAAAAGGCAGCCGGTCTGCGTGCTGGGACAGCGCTCTGTGACACGGACTGAGGGCCAGTGGGGATGAGTTTCCCTGGTCCAAGCTAAAATGCTCATAAAGATACACCCATATACGTGTACCAATGCCCACTGCAACGGAGTAGATGACCCTTCCTGGAAAAATAGAGTCCATCAAGGAAACTGGTGAAAGTTGTATGTGTGGAATAAGTTACAGTGTATCTTAATTTTTACTCTTTCACTTTTAGATACGAGGCTAAGTTCACCTTTGATGCCTGTAATTGCTTTTGTTGATGGTGTTTTTTTCTTCATGGCCAAATGTTATATGAAGCCTTATACATCCACTGGTTTATTTCAGGCATTTTGCCTGAGTAAAGACTTTAGGATCAGGCTTATAGATTCCAAATACTCAAGATCCTTTGGGAGACATAAATCATGACTGCATATAACTTGGCTGATTTAAGCAAAAGAAAATACATGTAAGAATGTGTACTTGTTAGAAAAATATGTTTAAAGATATATTGAAAAATCAGGTCCTGTTGCACTGATGTCATCTACAAAGGTGCGGCACTGCCTGTGAGGTACTTCACTGTTTTGTGGGTTCCTATAAAACTTGGCCAAGGAGCAAAGGCATTTCAATTTAACAAGCTAATAAATAGTTTTGAATAATCCACCTTGTGTCTCACAACATGTGGAATTAAAACATAAAGTGAAGCCAAGGAGGATAGAAAATAAAGAAATGCAAGGCTGCCCTCTGCCTCTTAAGCTAGAAGGAATGTAGGCAATAGTGATGGAAATGGTTGCTTTTTGACGGATGTGATCCATCGGCTTTTCGTTTTCTACCCTCTGCCTCAGTAAATGGGGCAGTACATTGTAGTACTAAAAATCAAAAAGATATTCTGACACAAACTGAAGATTTATTAAAGAAAAAATCTCTGTGTAGAACATTTTTCAGGAAATTATAAGATCTATACAGGTATGCCAAGATATTTAAACGTCGCAAGAGGAAATCATACTCTGTCTTGAGATCTGGCCGAGGATGGAGAGAGCTAATTTGCATTTAACATTTTTGGTGGGGACGGCCCTTTTCAAGGACTTTTTAAATGTTCTTTTGGGATTGCAAGAAAGTGACCTTGGTGTCAGCATTACAGCATTCCCAGCTGCCAGATAACAAGTCTACATTGTTTGATCCAACCAGACATTTCTACAGTAGGAGAGGAAGTGAAAGAGGGGGACAAAGTCTATGTTTGTGTAGGATGAAGACGTTTTGGTGGACAGACTCAGCATTTTGCTGCTAGGAGTCAGTATTTTATTCAATGAAGTGATTTAGCCATAGAGGAAAGACAAGTGAAAGGAGGACTATGTTCAAATTTTTTATTGTTGGTATAAGCTAGACCTTTATGATTGATAAGCCAGTGCTTAAGCTGACAGGTTTTGGCTTTTAACCTGTGTTTGAGAGACAATGTTTATTTGTGGCTTTTGTCTAGGGTACAAGGAATAAGAGAAGTAGATGACAAGGATAACATAATTCAATGGTAGCCCACATTGTACTGCAATTGCTTTGATCTTTAATGACTTTTGTTTTAGCTACTTTTGATGGGAACCCTTAGGTTTTTGCATGTGGAATACCAGAAATACATTAAAAAGAGTAAATTTTAAATATTAATTTTATACAAGAAGTATCATGCCATGGACAACATCTGCTTTTTAACTTCAAAAGGTACAAGACTGAATCCACACATAGAATTTCAACCAGTTCTTGTGATAGTTCATATAAAAGCACATGAGCACTGTGTGACCACTGTGGGGTCATTATGCAGGTTGAACCTACAAATCTTTAGGTTACTGCCATCTTTAGTAATACCTGAGTTTCCCAATTTAAGGTAGTGAATTAAACATGCAGCAAATGAGAATCACATGGGTAACATTTGGAAAATTATTACAATAAGTATGTTGATGGAAATCATCCAAGCAAAGCTTTGGCAAAATGAGCTCTGAAGTACATTTCATCTGTGTTTATATTTCTAACACTAAAATACAAAGTTTATATTGTTCCCCCTTAGTCCACCTGGGAAACGAGGGATATTTCTCTTCTACGTTTTCAAAAAAACAAAAATAAGATTGGAAATAAATGTTAAACTGCTAGCTTAAGGGCATATTTTCATCTTGTTTGGAGCAATAATTTTTAATAGCATTAATAAGAGGCATACATACTGGGAGAATAAATCCACCTGGGCTTGTGTGTTGGAGGTAAGTGAGCTTAGCTCATGTGGATATGTCTTTGTCTACAAGGAATAGACCCAAACACACTTTGCATCTGATATGCACAAGGACCTCAGTCACAGTTTCGGCCTTCACTTTGCCAGTTAGTCCCTGCATAAATAATTAAGAATTTCTATTACTTAACTATGTAGTACTTCAGAAATACGTAATAGCCATGTATTAACCTTTGCAGATTAATTTTCACAGTGGAAAACATGGAAAAAAGTACTTGCCAGAGCCTGCCTATGTCAATATATTACAAACACAAAGCTCAAAAGAGTATGAGCTCTAAGATGAAGGTGTTATTATCTGTATTTACTTCTCTATTAGAGAAGCACTCACTACTTTCAAACAAGCATAAGGGCCTTATTGTAGCAAGCTCTGCACATAGCCCCAGACTTTCCCCCGGAGAGATCTCTTGGCCTTCCTTGTGTCCCAGACATTCACTAGTACCTTCCAGCAACTCAGGCTACACAAGCACCACCCAGTCAGCTTCCCTTCTGCTCTTCACATAAATATCAATGAAGTTAGGAGAACAATGAGCAACTTCAGCTAGTGAAATAAGGTAAGACAGCTCCTTAGCCAGAATAAACTGAGATGGACCGGAAACATGACTTGAAGGTCTATTTAGCTGATGAGTTTAGAAGAACAGTTGATGATTTGACTGATGTCTTGATTAGTAAAGAGCACCGCGGCAGAGCAGCTTTCAACAGAAAAGACAGATGCCTGACTGGAGTTTTGCTATGAATGCATAAATGCATGTAAAAGACAGTAGATGATGGCTGCTGAGGATGGCAAGGCTGGCTTAGCAAAGACAGAGGTCAGACACTGGGAAACCCAGCAGAGGGTAAGTGGTGCAGGTAGGCAGTTGTGTCCATCACAGGAATCAGTAGACTTATCAACACAAAGTGGAAGGAGAGGAGATTGACAAACTAGAAAGAGGATCCTCTCACCTAGAGGTGACACTTTGAAATTACAGCAGTTGAGGATATGACTTTCTGTACCAATTAACCACCTGAAATAGATTAAATAGACTTTATTTCGTGACCTAAGCAGGTATAATTTACACCTACAGCAGGTATAACAACCAAGATACATCCAGACATGGCTTTTAATTACATATACTACTAGAGTCACTGGGATTTAAAACATCAGAAGGAGCTTCACTGAGGCTGGTAAGCACAGACCAAGAGGCAACAGCATAGATGACATCATTCAAGCAGATTACAAGGAAAATAAACAGAAGTGACTTCATTTTCTCAACCAGTAATGGCATTAGCTCTTACAACAAATGCACCCTGGCCATGTTAATTCGCAGTTAACATTCAGGTAAAATAATTACAGCTCAGTAACCAATAGTCCCTTGAGCATTTCACTACAGTCATTAAGTCAAAATTAGCAAAACAATTGTAGCAGAGTCTTCAAGAAAGGGGCACAATTTTATTCCACAAGAGTAATCATCTTCTAGTGAAGATCGAACTTCTGAATACAATTAAAAAACTTCTCAAAAGTCTCCCCTCTTTTAATTCTGTAGATATTGCCATGGTAGATCATACATACACTGAAGTGCAAAACATTCAGAAAAGGGTCTGGAAATTTCATTTGTAAGTACGAGAATCAAATACAATCTCAACAGCTTAAGGCTGTCAGCACATGCAAAGTTCTTCCAGTGTCAGCAGTGGGAAAACTGTATTACATGTAAATTAAACACACAATTTGCAAACTGATAGCAGCTGATTAGACTCTTAGCCCTCAAGCTTAGCTTGTTTTCAGCTCTGCACGTATTCAGAGTACCAGATTGTCAATTAATGAATCCACTCCTAACTTCCATGGATCAGTGTTCTGGAGAGAAACATCACTCTACATGCTCTCCTACTTCCAAAGTCACCTAGTACTAACCTGAGGCTTCACCTTTCCATTTTACAGGGTCTCTGGGACATGAAGTGACAGGACTGCCACCTCTGCACAGGGAAATGGAAAGAGGGTCTCATGACTCCTCCAGAAAATAGGACTTCCACTAAGATAAAGGAAATTTTATCTTTCTTGGGTTTAGACAGAAAAAATCACTGGCAAAGGCCTGTTCATAGCAGAGGTTCCTGTAAAGGCAGGTCCACACCACTGGTAGAAACCAGCACGCAGATTCCTGTCTTTAATTGAGCTTTCTGGATATTCAGTGAAAAGTTTTGGCAAAGCTTTACAATAATAACACTGAGGATCCCAGGCTACCCACATGGCCTATAACCACATTTCTAGTTGGCTTGTGAGAGTATTCTGAAAACATCTGGAATTTCTGGGACCTCACTGTATCAACAGCCTCACTAAACAGTAAATCGACCCACAGCAAGAGCTGTGCTGAACCCTTCTCATTCATTTTCCTACTCAAAGACCATTTCTAAAGAGACATCCAAAAGACCATTTTAAAAACCTTTGTTCTGCTTTGTGCTCCAGCATGTCCTATGTTTTGCTCCTTCATGTTTTGTGCTTACCTTGGGAAGTATCTAGCATGTTCCCTCAAGGCTGTCATGTCTGTTCTTTCTCAAACTTTTTAAAGTTCTGTTCTTCTGTTGCAACTGATCTGGAATGTTTGGTCAACACTGGAAACTCATCTTGGAGGATATGGTGTACTGTAAGGGTTTTGATTTTTTTTATATTTAAGATTTTATCAGTGCTGATGATAAATATCAGCATGAGGGATATACATGAAATTAACTCTCTCTACTTTCGTCATACTCTGGGACACTATGAGGACAGCAAGGTCAAATCCCTCAAATAATTTAGAGCTTTTTGGCACATTTTGAAGTGATCTATTACTCAGTAAATTGATTTTCTTCCACTATCAATTCTGAGCAACAGACATTTTGTGGAATCTTTCCCATATTTCAGGAAAGGAGCTTCATTTAATCTTTACTCCGTAAGCGTGTCATAAGAATCTCTGTGACAGCAAAACCAGATAGACTCACGCTATGTGAGATAAACTCTATGCTTAAAAGCCCTTTTGAAACGGATTTCTGTCATAAACAAACTGCTCCCACTGGGCTAAATTTTACATGTGCATATATAATGTTACAGAAAGAAACAGAAAAACCCCACAAGCTCTTTTACTGACTGATGGATACACTTTTTATTTACTCAATGTGCAGGTTATAGGAAAGTCAACAGGAATAAAAATGTGGTTTTAAGTTGCCAGTTGCTAATATGATTTTGTGCTTAAAAGTGAATCACAATCTCCCTTATAAATTAAAAGCATTGCAGATAATTTATCTAACACATCTGCCAAGATTTTTCTTTCTGTCAGTTTAGATATAGTATTAAAAATCAACTTGAAATAGTAGAATGGTTTATGAAATGCAGCTACTGTCTGTTCTACATTTTTGTTTTTAAGTAAACTTGTGCCAAAAGGAAAGCTCGCACAGAGCCAGAAAGTCTACACGAAATCATTTACTACCCCCCAAAAATGCAATGAAGAGAAATTCAGTTCTGAACTTTCACCAATCTCTAACAGGGCTCCCTACAAGAAGTTTATTGTTCATGGGCCAAAACTAAAAATGTGATTAATTTCAATTTGTGAAATATGCTTTTATCATAATTATTACATATTTGAATGAACCATTAAAAAAGCCACCTTCATTTGAGATGGGATTGCAAGTAGACTTACAGTAAGGTGTAAGTAGGGCGGAGTGGTTGAGAGAAGAGCGAGGCAGTAGGTAACTTGCAAAACAGGATGGCGTGACTTTGCGTGCACGAACACTGATTGCAATAAATCTTTTCTACTTCAAATCAGACATTCCAGTGCTCTATCACTGATCAAATTCAGATCTCAAAAGGCTGCAGCCAGAAAGCCTGGTTTCAATCCACCATTGGAATGGGGGCATGGGTGAAGGGAGAGAAAAATGAGCTAAACTAAAGATGATGAGATCAGCTTTTAAAGTGCTTTCATGTACTATGCAACATAGTGTATCTTAATTGTGGTTTAAAACGTATAAATGTATAAATACAGGATGTCAACTGCTACGTTCAGAGAGACAATATGAGGTTATTTCAATCCTGGTTAGTGAAAGTGAAACTTTAACTGAGCAACATAATGGAAAAATAGGAGTTTGGAATCAAATCATATTAAAAAAAGAAAGAGGTGATTGATTCAAATTATCTTCTGAGAAAACTCAGAAAATACCAAACAAATCCAGTCTTCAGACTGTTCTTCTCAGAGTCCAAAAAAATCAGAGGTTACAAAACTGCAGCAAAGCTGCAGCAAATTCTGATTGCTTCGGCGCTGGCATCTTGGCAGAGTGCACATGCAGAGTGCAGGCTGCCATGTCTTTCTCTGTAGGGCCTTCAGAGGGAGTGCTAAATTGGGACTGATGGTACTCTCATGATTGTTCAAGATACATAATCAATTTTAATAGGGCATAAACTATGTAAACATTGTTACATTAACCATTACATACCTGAGTGTAATTGTCAGATGCTTCAAAGGACATCACGAGGATTAAATCACAAACTTAATGTGAATAAAGGTAGTCCAAAATAACACACCTTTGATGATTTCAGTGTTAATGGAGCTGGGGCCAGCATTCAGATCCTAAATTAGGTGGGAACTGAGAGCTGAGAAAGGTTTAACCAGTATCTCCCACCACAACGCAAGCCTACATTAACCAATCAGGGGCTTGGAAAAAGAAAAAAAAAATTCCAGGGAAGAAAACAGTGCTCTGAGGCCACGTTATCATGACCAGCAGACTCCAACAAGCATGCAATAACTACTACCCTCTTAAAACAAAAATTGTAAACCCATTAAAAAGCAGTGAGTTGGTGTTCAACTCATTTTGTTTGGAAACGTTTAAGTTCTTTTGAATGTAACTAATCACAGTTTTATTCAGTAACAGATTAAGGCCAAGTTCCATTTAGTAGCTGCAAATGCTCCACAGTAACAGCATCCTAAATAACTATTGTCAGAGCACAGGGTTTACTGTCATTTATTCTCATCTTTAAGTGCATGCTTCCCAGTTCAAGCATTGTCTTGACTACATCAAAGAAAGAAGCAAACTTCACAACTGCTCTTTGCAGTTCACAAGGTCTCCTCCCTGTCCTGGCTCCTGAATCTGGAAGAGGGATGCTCTCCCGGACGGCACGCTGCAGAGCAACAGGCAGCAACAGGGCTAAGGAGAGCAAGACTTGACGTCTTCGGATTTTCAAAAAATGTGGGGTTCTTTCCCCAATAAAAAGTGTTAAGCAGAGAGAAGGAAGGAGAGAGAAGAAGGGAAATGAGGGAAAAAAGGAATTTCTGAGGTCTGGGCTTTGCAGCCAAAGGGATGTTTGCCTTGATGGGCACGGCAGGTGTTTTGCAAGGCCCTGACATTTTGCTCAGTCCAGATCTCTTTTTGGTTTAGCTCATGAGTGAGCCTTTGCCACTCACAAAATTCTTCCTGTTGCTAACCACAGACTAAGTCAGGAGAGATTTTCAAAACCCTACAGAGAAACTGTAAGAAAATGATTAGAAAGTATGGCAAAGAAGGCAAGGTGTAGGACAGAGAAGGAAAAATGAAACTCAAACCAAGCAGAAGTATACTGCTCACTACTTACTTATAAAACTATACAAAAAGAGCAGTTTACAATAACATAGATCTAAGTCACTGCCATAAATGCAACTTTTGAAGGGTGCTGTACCACTGTGATGGATACAGCTTTGAGACTCAAGCAGAAAAGAGCCTGGCTGCAACATTACTTAGGGAAAACACAGTGTCCAGCACATATTACATCTTGCAAAAAATACAGCAGTCCATCATAACTGACATGTATTTCTGAGGATGGCAGGTAGAAAGAAGTTGAAAATACAACAACTGAATGCCATTTCCACCTGAACATAGCTCAGGTTTTTTAGTGAAATTACTTTTAAATGTATAGGTCTTCAATATAAAATTAAATACATCTTTTAGAATTTCATACTCATAGTGTCACTACTAGCTATAACCGTTTTTTCACAGAGCTGCAACAATCACAGCCCTTTCCAGCACATTACTAAATCAAACGACATTGCTCTAAAAGGAGCAAATGAAATATGAGATGTCTGATTGTTATAAAAGGGCAATTTTATTAGCCCAGCTATACCCAATATGTAATACAGTTACTTCAAAGAAATTAGCTCCATTAACATGCCGTTTCTGACTGATGTGATTTGTGATAGGCTTCCGATACATACAGTGCCATATACAGTAAGCAATTAATAGAAGCAATTTAAATTGTTGCATAGTGTGGAACCCCCCTGAGACTGAACAAATGTCTTAGATGCACCTAACAAATAAGGGAAGCAACCGTAATATGAATGGAGATTCCTTCTATTCCAGAAATCATAAAATCGTTCTGAGGAACAAATATTATTGTTTGGAACACACCTGCCTGCACCCCACAATGAAGCAACTGACACAAACCCAGTTTCCTCCCAACTACATAGGCTGAATATTGGTACTATCACAAATCTAAGAAGCCAAGCATATTCCATATTTCCCAAAAATGCACTTAATCCAAATGTGCTTCCTAATTATGGTTATTTGTTCCTGTTTATGAAAGCACTGTCTACTTTTTACACAGGAGGATAAAATAAAATAGCTCCACTGCTTTCCTCTTTTTGGAGTACTCAGTCTTAGCAATTAATTATAAACAGAAGACACGGTGGGATATTTCTTTGGTATTTCTTTTTCAGGGAGTGTGTGAAAAGAAGGAAAAATTCTACTGCAGGTATTGGGATTACAGTACCAGGCTTGCAGCAACCACATGTTTGCATGTAGGTGACCCAGCTATATAAAGAAATTGTTCATTATTCAGCAATCCAATGCATTTTTTTTTTATTTCCATAGTGACAGCAATCACATTTTATAGCAAAAGAATGCCTTACAAATATTAATATCCTTATTAGAGTGACTGGTTTTGTAGTGGAGCAAAAACCTCCAGCGGAGGGCTACAAAGATGATTAAGGGACTGGAGCATATGGAGCATCTGTCCTATGAGGAAAGTAAGAAAGCCTGAGGGAGCTGGGCTTATTTAGACTGAAGAAGAGAAGGCTGAGAGGGGAATCTTATAAATGCCTATAAATATCTTCAGGGTGAGTGTCAAGAGGATTGAGCCAGACTCTTTTCAGTGGTGCCCAGCAACAGGACAAGGGGCAATGGGCACAAAGTGAAGCATAGGAAGTTCCGTCTGAACATGAGGAAGAACTTCTTCCCTCTGAGGGTGACAGAACACTGGCACAGGCTGCCCAGAGAGTTTGTGGATTCTCCTTCTCTGGAGATATTCAAAACCTGCCTGGAGGAGGTCCTGTGCAGCCTGCTGTAGGTGACCCTGCTTTGGGAGGGGTGTTGGACTAGATGATCCGCAGAGGTCCCTTCCAACCCCTATGACTCTGTGATTCTGTGATCTTCTGAGGGCAATTCACTTTACCTAATTTAAACATGTAGTTTAAATCATTAAATGAGAGCATAGTATAGCCAAAATCTATGCATACTTTGCCATAGTCTGTAGAAGTCTATATAGTTAAAAACAAAATCTGTGATTGTTGTGTAGTTACTGTTATCAATTGCAGGGCAATACCTTGCTTCGGCAGGGGCGGTTGGACTAGATGCTCCCCAGAGGTCCCTTCCAACCCCTGCCATTCTGTGATTCTGTGAAATGAGTCAGTGTGACACTTCCCTGAATTAATGTAAGATCTAGAAATTTAAATGGTTGAATATGTCACCAAATTACTATCAGCAGGGTAATCTCTATTGACCAGGACAATGGAGTTATCTAGAAATGTAGTTTAGAGATGTCTACACCCCTAATTTCTAAAGTTTGCATTGCCTTGGCAGTATCAAAGCTGTTTTTCCTTCTCAGTGACAAAAACAGAAAGATGATGACAATTCACACATCTATTTTGTCTACCACAGATAGTTAATGATTTTTCAACTCCTCAAAATATATTTTAGAGACTTTATCAACTCCCTCACAGAGGCACTCAGAAGTAAAGAAGGGCCAAGTACTTCCAGTGAAATATCTCATCATTGGAAAAATATTAATTACAGCATCTTCCTGTAGATGCACAGCCATTTCAGAAAGGTTGGATGCAAAAGTGAGGGGCCATGAACCCACTGAAGCATGTGCACTCACAGCACTAACCTTCCTGACATTGCTATTCTGCCTGATATGGCAGTTCCACATATGATAAAATTTCAGTATTCACAAGCTTAGAGCAAAACCAATTAAAAAAAAAATGGTCCCATACCCTGCTGCCTGAAGCACTCAAGATGCTGGAGAATCTTATTCAAAACCGTATTCTGGATTCAGAAGAGCAAACCCAGGCAGCTGACTTTCTGTGGGAAGTATCTTAAACACCAGAGTGAGCTAGAGAGTGAAAGTAATCATTTCTCTCACTTTTTGAAAGACCTAGATTTGAGCTCAGTTAGGACTCAAACAATTTCTGAATTTTTAGCCTTTCAAAAGACAGGATAGTTGTTTTTTCTGCTGAAGATCTTGCTGCTTTTAGCACCTATCTGTGCTGAAATCTATCCATTAGTTTTCTGCCTGAAAAGATTCAGGACATTTAGTGATAGTTGTTAATTTAGAGCTGTTAAAATTAGAGATTTTTGTGCAGACTCAATAAAGTGGGATCTATGTGATGAATTCAGTATGTTTTGGATATGAAAATGAGATTCTGTTACTGCTGAGATAACCTACACATGCTTTTAGTGACATTCCAGGGAAGGAATTGTTCATGTTGTGCATTACATTACTTCGGGGTCTGTGTGCAGTCAGAAACTCACCTAGCAGTTTTTATTCCCTTTTGCCTGAAAAGACAGGAATAAAAAGCAAACCACAACAGAGGAGAAGAATGAGAATTTTTCCCTGAACTGTGGGGCTGTGGGAAAATATACGTGAAAAATCTTCTTGCATAAGGTTTGATCCCACATCCAGATCTCTCACTGATCTCAGTGGAAGTAAGAATACTTACCATAACAATTTAGAAGATAAAAGACAAAATCTGATTTTAGCATACCTGAAATACAGGCAATAATATTGCTGTGATGACTACAATTTCACTTGGAAAATGCTAGTATTCATGTCAAATCTGCTGGAAATACAACACAGCAGAGAGGAAACAGTCTAGGAGGTTCCTGGAGTGTGTGGAAGATAACTTCCTGACGCAGCTGGTAAGTGAGCCTACCAGCGGAGGTGCCTCGCTAGACCTGCTGTTTGCTAACAGAGAAGGACCTGTGGGAGATGTGGTGGTTGGAGGCCGTCTTGAGTTTAGCGACCATGAAATGATAGAGTTCTCGGTTTGTGGTGCAGTAAAGAGGGGGGCCAGCAAACCAACCACCATAGATTTTCAGAGGGCAGACTATGGCCTGTTCAGGATGCTGGTTGAGAGGGTCCCCTGGGAAAGAGTTCTGAAGGGAAAAGGGGTCCAGGCACGCTGGACATTCTTCAAAGAGGAAGTCTTAAATGCACAGGAGCAGGCTGTCCCCATGTGCCACAAGACGAACTGTCGGGGAAGACGACCGGCCTGGCTGAACAGGGAGCTCTTGCAGGGACTCGGGAAAAAAAAGAGGGTCTACCACCTATGGAAGAAAGGGCAGGCGACTCAAGAGGAGTACAGGGGTCGCGTTAGGTCATGCATAGAGGAAATTAGAAAGGCAAAAGCCCAGCTAGAACTCAGGCTGGCCACTGTTGTAAGGGATAACAAAAAATGTTTTTATAAATATAACAATAACAAAAAGAATCACAGAATCACAGAATCACAGAATTACAGAATCACAGAATGGTAGGGGTTGGAAGGGACCTCTGTGGGTCATCTAGTCCAACACCCCTCCCAAAGCAGGGTCACCTACAGCAGGCTGTAGAGGACCTTGTCCAGGCGGGTCTTGAATATCTCCAGAGAAGGAGACTCCACAACCTCCCTGGGCAGCCTGTTCCAGTGCTCCGTCACCCTCAGAGGGAAG